>Ga0335072_10010247_pt1 | contig 13500 bp, 14 predicted proteins | sample Lox_Sample_21_FD_206725 | JGI IMG/M metagenome (GOLD analysis project Ga0335072, IMG submission 206725) | Soil microbial communities from Loxahatchee National Wildlife Refuge, Florida, United States - Lox_Sample_2.1 | ecosystem: Environmental > Terrestrial > Soil > Wetlands | place: USA...
GTCTCGCTGAGAATGCGGTTTAGCAACGTTGTCTTTCCGGAGCCGAGATAGCCCGTGAGAACCGTGACGGGGGTTTGCTTTGGGGCGTTTGGCACGGCGTATCTCCTATGACGGACAAGACGGCGGTCAACGAATACTGATCACGCGCATGAGGAAGAGAAACGGCTCAAGGGCTTCGGAAAGACCTCCGCCTCGATGACCGTATCGACCGAGTGGCAGCCATCCGTCCAGAGTCCCTTCCGAAGCATCTAGCCAGAACATTTGTAATGTTATAACGTTACATCTCCGATGGCAAGCGCCGACAGCGGAGCGGGCGATGGAACTGGCAAAGAGAGCAGGTACTGCCACTGCTGGACGCCAACAGGCAGCGGTCAGCCGCACAACAACCCACGAATTGGCAATCCTTCGCGTTCTAAATTCGGCCAAATCACCGATTTCGGCCTACGCCATCCTTGACGCCGTTCGCACTACTCGGATCACGGCGCCAACAACCGTCTATCGCGTCCTTTCGCGATTGATCGCGAACGGTGCCGTTCATCGGCTGGCATCACTCAATGCGTATGTCACGTGTAGGGATCATCAACATGCGCATGGTCCAACCGTCTTCGCCATTTGCCGCGATTGCGGCCATGTTGATGAGTTGGCCGAAGCCGATGTCGTAGAGTGTCTTCGGTCAGACGCCACACGACTCGGATTCCACGTCGAAGCAGCCACCATCGAGCTTAGAGGGCGCTGCGCATCGTGCATGCAACGCTGAAGAACAGCATGGCGGTCACACAAACGATCCCTGTCACTATCTTGTCCGGATTCCTCGGGGTGGGAAAGTCGACCTTGATCAACGATCTCTTAAGCGATCCCGTGATGGCGGACACCGCTATTGTCGTGAATGAATTTAGCGACATCGGGATCGATCACGAGCTCATTCGCGTCGATCAACGCGAGATGATGGCGACAACGTTAGGATGCATCTGCTGCACGGCCGGCAGCGACATTCGGACGTTCTTGTACGAGCTGCATGAGGCTGCAGCCAAGGACTCGCGGCTATCCTTTTCGAGGGTGATCGTCGAGACGACAGGCCTCGCCGACCCGGCTCCGCTGATCAATCAGCTCGTCCCCGGTTACGCCCCGGTATTTGGCTTACGGGATCACGTCGTCGCCCATCGCTTCCGCATGGCCGGCTTTGTTTGCGCCGTTGACGCTACGACGGCGGAAAAGACGCTGGAGCAGCACTTTGAATGTCTCAAGCAGATCGCATTCGCGGACCGGATCGTGCTCACGAAAACCGATCTGGAGAACAACGCCGACCCAGACAACGAGCGGTTAAGGACACAGATCCGCCATCTTAATCCGACGGCCGACATTCTGGACCGTCACGACGGCGCGTTCGATATCGCGTCGCTCTTCCAGCCGCGAGGCTATGTCACGGCAGAGCGCGGTGAGGATGTCGAAGGCTGGCTTGCGCTTGAGCGCGTTCTTGCCGCCGAGCCGACGGAATCCGACGCGGCGGCCCGGGACAAGCGGCATGGTGCCACTATTGGGAATTTTGCATTCACTCATGATGTGCCGATTGCATCCGCTGATCTTGCGGATTTCCTGGATGTTCTGACTTTGATGGCCGACGCGCGCCTGTTGCGCCTCAAAGGGCTTGTTTGTGTGTCCGACGACCCTGAGCGCCCGTTCGTCCTTCACGTTGTGCAGCACAACGTCCATCCGCCCCGCCGGCTTAACGCGTGGCCCTCGGAAGACCGGCGGACCCGCTTGGTGCTGATCACCCACAACCTCGATCACGACAGAGTCAGGAACCTCTTTAGCATCATCACTGACGTCGATAAGCATCAGCGGACACGGTCAAAGGTGATTGCGATCGCCGTGTGCTTGGTGGGGTTGATTACACTTGGCGGCGTGTTGTCGATCTACGGTTTGGCAAAGCCCGGAATCGCCGCGACAACGACTGCGCCGCCTGTTCCGCCCTCGGCGCGAAACGATATACCCTGAGGGGCGTTATGAACGGTGGCTTTGTCAATCCTCTGGCTCGACGACGAGCGCCCGGCTATCCCGAGGCCATCGATCGCCTCAAAGCAGCAACGCGCGAGCAGTTGCATCTCTCCAACGACATTGTCATCTCTGTCACCGAATTGGCGTGTCGCGAGCCGGGCTGTCCCGATGTTGAAACAATCATCGCCATCCTGACGGTCGACAAGAAGCCGCGGATGATACGTTTCCGTAAACGCATTGTCGAAATCGATGGGTCGGAGTTGGCCGCTGCTCTCCGCGAGACCGAATCCTAGCCGGTAACGACTGCGCCAGGAATTCGAATCGTTCGAGTGGTGATGATGCGCAGGCAAGGAGGCAGCTCTGCGATGGAAACGTCAGATGGCTCGAGCGCAGGATCAGCCGGTGCAGTTGCTCGGTGACAGCGCAGGCTGCCAAAGTTTCGTCCATCGGCCCAAGCCGCTCGATCCAAGCACTGCGGGCGTACTTGCGACCATTCCGGCCAGTCAGAGAACGCTCCCCCCTGAATTGTTCGCGATCACGAACAAGCTCATTAACGGCGCAATGGTGACTTGCAAATGATCCCCCGGCCTCTTCGCCTCTCGATGGTCCCGTCTGTCTTGCTGATCGTGACTGCCGTCCATTCGTCGCCATGCTGGGCATCCGCGACAGGACCTTTCGGGACAGGATTGCCGGATGGCGGCGTACCCGGCGCACCACTATTCCCACGCTTGGCAGGCCTGTTCATTGCCTCGCAAATTTATTTCAACGAGCATCTGACGGTTGCAATTCTCGCAATCCATCGCGGCGAAGGCGCCTGGCCCCTGTTGTTGCTTTCGTTCCTCTACGGCGTCGTTCATGCAATCGGCCCAGGTCATGGCAAGGCCGTCGTGCCGTCTTATCTACTCGCGACACGACAGACATTGCGCAATGGCATTCTGCTCGCATTTGCTGCGGCGCTTGCGCAGGCCTTGGGAGCGATTCTTCTGATCTTTATCGCATCAACGATCCTGCATATGACCAGTGTGTCGCTGACCGCCGCGACGGCTCGGTTCAAAGTCCTTTCAGGGCTGATGGTCCTGCTGCTTGGCTGTTGGCTCGTGTGGGCCAAGATCATACGCCCCCCTGCGCCCGACGAGTATCGCTTTTCACTCAGCGCCCCCACTGGTCGCGGCGCAGCGACGATTCGCTGTCAACGAGGCGCTAATGCATTTCCAAGCTTCGGCTGCGATCGAAACAGACATGGCGGCTTCATCCGTTGCCGAGGACGCCAGACAGGCACCGGCAATATCATTTCGTTATTCCGACCGCTACGGCCCACTTGGCGGCGATCATTGCAGTTGCGGTCAGATCCACGTGCCTGACGGGCGCCTAGCTCAGGGCGAGATGGAGTGGCGCAAGGCTTGGACGGTCCTCGCTTCGACCGCGTTTCGGCCCTGCACCGGCGCCTTAATTGTGCTGGTCTTCTCGATCTCTCAGCGGCTATGGGGGATCGGGATTCTGTCAACCCTTCTAATGGGTTTCGGAACGGCGATGACTGTGTCCGTCGTCGCGATCCTCGCGGTGTTCGCTCACAAGTTCGCATTCGTGTTGGCGAGCGCAGATAGTCGTCTGGGCCATAAAACTGTTCGCGGTATCGAAGTCTGCGGGGCAATCGTCGTCCTGGCAGTCGGCGGGTTGCTTGTCGCAGGCGTCTTCTGAGTTTTGGAGCATGAAGCTCGAACAGCGCGCGGGACTCGGGGACCGATCTCTGGCTCTGGTTCACCACCACGGTCTGAGGGCGAGCAGAAAAGCAACTTTTGTCGGCGTAGTTGGGAGGGCACGACCGGGCGCGAGCGTGGCGAGGCAGGCTACGATCGTAGGGCTGTCCTCCGCGGCACCCCGGCCGCCAGCATGCCGCCCCGACACCAAATCGAACTCTAGCTTGAAGTAGGGCGGAAAGGAGGCCGCTGTCACGCCGGTCCAAGGCAACGGAAAAAGGAAACGGTGGAAAAGCACGGCACCCACGCTTGGCGAACCCGAGCGTCGCGAGACAAGCCTCTTGCCATTTGTAATGTTATAACATTACCATCGGCTGCGGGTATCATCCGGGGCGCAAGTTTCGCTGGCATGGGGCAGACACGCGGCCGGCATCCAATTCCTGCCCGGCCTACGTTAGAGTGCTCAATAGGGGTGTCATGGTCTGGTTTCGGGCGCACAGAAAGTTCGGCGGCCGCTTGGCGCTGTTGGCGCTGGCGCTGCAGTTCTATCTGTCGTTCGGCCACATCCATCCCGAGGACATTTACGGGTCGGCCAACGCCTCGTTGTCGGACGCGGCAGAGATTGTCTTGCCGGCGTCGCACGCCGGCAAGTCGCTCACCACCGATCACGCCGCCAACGAGTCCGACGACATCTGCGCGATCTGCGCGACGATGTATCTGCTGGGCACCTCCTCCGTTCCGGAGGCGCCGCAGGTTCTGCCGGTTGCACTGATTACGCGGCCGGCCAAGCACTTCATCCGCATCGCTGACGCTGTCATTGCGCCGCGGCGCGCGCCTTTCCAATCCCGCGCTCCTCCCTCCGCCTGATCCCAGAGCCGTGCTGAGTCTCGGCGTTGCCGCGCACCAGTGCGGCGACCGGATCGCGCACGGCATTTTCATCAAAAAAGTCGCAGCAAACGCAACGAAGTTGCGGCTTGAGGGACAGTTTTTGCCGGCTTGAGGGTGGGATCAACATGTCTAGGCGTGCTGAGCGTCAACGTCGCGTTTCTCGCGCGGTTCTTCTGAGCAGTTCGGTCGTGTTCGCGTTGGCGGGTCTTGGCGAGTCCGCCCCCGCGCAAGTGCAGCTTCCGCAGGTCACGGTTACGGGCGCAAAACCGAAACCAAAACCGCATCCCATCCGCCGGGCGGCCACACCGCCGGCGGCAACGACAGCGCCTGCGGCGCCGGTCAATGCGGCAACAGCGAAAAACGACGCTTTCAACGCCGCGCGTAACGACCTCTACACGACCATCGGCACGACCTCGGACACGCTCACGCGCGACACCATCCAGGCGCTGCCGCAGGGCGCCAACGCGCCGGTCGAGAAAATTCTGCTGCAAGCACCGGGCGTGTCGCAGGATTCCGCAGCGAGCGGTTTGCTCCACGTGCGCAACGATCACGCCAACGTGCAATTCCGCATCAACGGCGTCATGCTCCCCGACGGCGTCACCGGCTTCGGCAGCATTTTGGACCCGAGCCTGATCGGCAGCATGGCGCTCGTCACCGGCGCCCTGCCCGCCGAATTCGGCATGCGCACGGTCGGACTCGTCGACATCACCACGCGCCCCGACGTTTTCAACAATTCCGGCAGCGTCGGCTTTTATGGCGGCAGCCGCGGCACGATCGAGCCGAGCTTCGAATACGGCGGCACCGCCGGCAGCACGTGTCCCACGGGCGCGCCGGGTGGCACCAGTGCGTCCGCCAGTTGCTTTCCGGGCGTGCAGTACCTGTTCACCGGCCGCTATCTGCAGACCACCGAAGGCATCGAGAATCCGCTGCCGGCACTCAGCGCCATCCATGACTTCTCACGGCAGGAGAAGGGCTTTGCCTACATGTCGGCGTTCGTCGACCCGGCAACGCGGGTCAGTCTGATCGCGGGAACCGCGACGAGCACCTTTCAGATTCCCAACGTCCCCGGCCAGCCGGTGGGCGCGACAGGCAATCCGCCCGTCACCAGCGCCTTCGGCGTCACCAATTTCAACTCGGCGAACCTCAACGAGAACCAGTACGAAGACACCCAGTTCGGCGTGCTGGCGCTGCAGCGCTCAATCAACGGCTTCGACGGGCAACTGTCGTACTTCACCCGCTACAATTTCCTGCACTTCATGCCCGATCCGGTCGGCGATCTTCTGCTCAACGGTATCGCCTCCGACATCACGCGCGAGTCGTACAGCAACGGCATTCAGGGCGACGCCTCCTACGTCATCAACTCGGCGCATACGCTGCGCACCGGATTCACCGTGAGCGGCGAACAGAGCGCCGTGGGTAATCAGTCGCTGGTCGAGCCGTGCGCGATTTGTGACGGCACCGACAACGGAGCGCCGGAGACGATCACCGACAATGTCTCAAAACTCGGCTGGCTCGCCGGCGTCTATGCGCAGGACGAGTGGAAACTGACCGACAAGCTGACGATGAACTACGGCGCGCGCTTCGACCAGATGTGGCAGTACGTCGACGCCAATCAACTGAGCCCGCGCGTCAGCTTCACCTACAAGCCGTTCGCATACACCACCTTCCATGCCGGCTATGCGCGCTACTTCACGCCGCCGGTGTTGGTGGAGGCAGCGCCGGCCAACATCGCACTGTTTAACGGCACGACCGGCGCGCCGGCAAGCGGCGGCACCAACCCGGTGCTGCCCGAGCGCTCAAATTATTTTGATGCCGGCGTCGACCAGAAGATACCGCTCGCCTGCAGCTCGCCGACAGCGCCCGACTGCAGCATTCTCGAACTCGGTGTTGACGCCTATTACAAACAGGCCAAGGATCTCATCGACAACGGCAATTTCGGCCAAGCTTTGGTGCTCAGCGCCTTCAATTATGCCAAAGGGATTACCGAAGGCGTCGAGTTCAGCGGCAAATACCACAGCGGCAATCTGCAGGCCTATGCCAATCTCGCCGTCGGCTATGAGAAGGCCACCGACGTCGTGTCGAACCAATATCTGTTCGACAATGTCACGCCGCTCGCTGATCTCGGCGGCATGACCGAGCTGCAATACATCGACTCGCACTGGATCTACACCGATCACACCCAGATCGTGACCGGCTCGGCCGGCGTCTCCTATCTGTGGAACGGGACGACGTATTCGGCCGATATGATTTACGGCTCAGGCTTGCGCGACGGCGACGCCAACATCAGCACGGTGGCCCCCTACACACAATTCAACGTAGGCGCCTCGCACGACTTCGTCATGCCCGACGGCAAGCCACTCACCGTCCGCTTCGATGTCGTCAATCTCTTCGACAGCATCTATGTCATCCGCGACGGCAGCGGCATCGGCGTGTTCGCCCCGCAATACGGCCCGCGCCGCGGCTATTTCGTCGGCGTGTCGAAGAAAATCTGATCCGCACGAGCAACGATAATGTCATTCAAACCAACCAGCTTCGCTATCAGGGAGCAGCCCATGCGTGGCTCAACATTCATAGTGCACGACACCGAAGGCACCATCGTTTCCGGTGTTACGAGGCTGTTTGGCGGGAAGCATCTCCTCGCGGCGCTCGCCGGCATCCTGGCGGCCGCCGGTTGCGCACGTGCCGCCGAATTGTCGCCGCCGCCCCCTGTCGCGCCCGTCCCCTACACCTGGACGGGCCTCTATATCGGCGGCAATGCCGGCTACGCCGGCACCACGTTCGATGAGACGGCCTCCGGTGGGGGCGGAACGACTAGCGCCGATATTCCAGGTTTCCTTGTCGGCGGCCAGATCGGAGGCAACTACCAGTTCGGGTAAATAGTTGTGGGCGCTGAGGCCGATTTCGACGGTTCCACCGTGACCAAATCAATCACCGGGCCGGTCGCATCGGGAACAGAACAAATACCCTGGCTGGGGACGTTCCGCGGACGGCTCGGCGTGGCGTCCGACCGCTTCCTGGTCTACGGAACGGCCGGCGGCGCCGCCATTGAGCTGAAGTCGGACGTCAATGCAGGTGCCGCGGGCTCGACCAGCACCGATGCAACCCATGGCGCCTGGACCGCCGGGGGCGGCGTCGAGTACGCGCTTACCGACGGCCTCAGCGCCCGCCTCGAATACCTTTATCTCGACACCGGCGACATCAATATCGGGTATGTCGGCCCGCTGACGGTGACCGGCCACGTGCAAGAGAACATCGTGCGGGCCGGCCTGAACTTCCGATTGCCGGTTGCGTGGTAGGAATGATGCGAATGGGGAGGCTGCCGCAAGGCGACAGGTATCGATTTGCTTTGTCGAGCCGGCGCGCCTCGCAAGACTGGTAGATTTGGAGTGCCAGTGTACCTCGTCGCAAAAGAGGGTTGTAATGACTGCAAGGAATTGAAAAGCGCTTCTGCAGGAGAATTGACGAACCCTGTCCTTCGGACAATCGCCAATATCTTCGGCCTTTTGATCACTACTATTGCCTTATCGGCGTCGCCCCGAGCTTTCGCTGCGGAGCAACCATCGGACACTCCGGCTTGGCTTTGGGCCCATGAGCTTCACCTTGCATACCGGTGGTTTTGCCGACTCGATCTCGACGACAAGGTGCCTGATCACTCGACGGTTTCGGTCAATCGCCATGGCCGCTTTCGTGACAGCGACATCCTGCGCCAGGTATTTGAGGCTATGGTGCGCGCCGGCATGGATTCCAGGTTGGTCAAGGGCGAGGGGTTTGCGGTCGATGCCAGCGTGATGGAGGCCAGCGCCAGCCGCTATCACGGCAAGGCGCCGGACGAGATCGCCTGGGCCGAGCCCGAACGTCAGACGCGCGCAGTCCAGGAATATCTTGCAGCGCTCGAAGCCGAGACCGAGCCTAATCCCGACCGCAAGCCGCCGAAGCTGATCTCTCCCAGCGATCCCTGCTCGGCATGGACGGCCAAAGCGAACAAGCGGGTGCAGTTTGGCTACGGGCTCAATTATCTCATCGACATCGCGAACGCGATCATTGTTGACGTTGAGCCAACGCCGGCGCGCACCTACGACGAGGTTGAGTCAACAAAGACGATGCTCGATCGCACCGAACGTTGCCTCGGCCTGAAGCCGAAGCGGCTCGCGGCCGATACGGCTTACGGGACTGGCCGCTTCCTGGGCTGGCTGGTTGGCCGCAGGATTGCACCACACATCCCGGTTCGCGATGCCAGCGAGCGCGACGATGGCACATTATCGCGCAGCGACTTTCGCTGGGACCGGCGGCGGGGTGTTTACATCTGCCCGAACGGCAAGGTGCTGCACACCACCGGCAAGGTACACGAACGCAAAACGCTTCGCTATCTCGCATCCAAGTACGATTGCGATGTCTGTGCCCTCAAGATGCAGTGTTGTCCTAACAGCCCGTCGCGACAAATTCCCCGTGATGTTCATGAATATGCCCGCGATGTGGCACGGCGGCTTATGGGGACAAAGCGCTTCCTCAAGTCGCGCGACCAGCGCAAACGCGTCGAGATGCGCTTTGCCCACTTGAAGATTCATCACGGCTTCGAGCGCATGCGGCTGCGAGGTCTTTCCGGCGCACGCGATGAGTTCCTTCTCGCCGCCACCGTGCAGAACCTCAAGACCTCGGCGCTTCGAACCCTCGGCCCACCGCCCGCCCGGCGCACGTCGATTTGCTGAGATCGGTTGCTTCCGCGTCGAAGTCGCCGCCAATCAAGCGGCTCAAAGCCACACCGGCTCATCTCAGCCGGTTCAGAACTATCCAAACAGCATAACGCCAGCCGCAAGACCTACTTTTTCAACGCCATCGACCCAAACCGGTCATCGACGGCTCGATTTTGCTGTGATGCACAACAATGCTGGTTCGTTGGTGACCTGCTAGAGCGCGTTTTCGGAAAATCGAGTCGGAACGGGATTCCGCTGGGTAGCGATTGCTGATTCCCTGTTACTCGGATGATTCGGGAGGAGGGATGGATGCGCACAAATCCCTTTCGTCCGACGGTCATACGAATGCGAGCAGCCCACAGGCAAAGACGACTACGACGCTCCCCCAGAATGCTATCCTGTCGAATGTGCCGAGCGCATGTCTGCCCATGAGCGTCTTATTCTGGGCCAGCAGTCCCATGGCGACCACGGGGCCGATGAGGACGAAAATCAGCGCAACCATTAGCGTCAGCACCAAGCCGATCAGATCATTGAAAAAGAATACAAGGATCACCGCAGGCAGCGACTCTGCGATATAGATTTTGAACCAGGTGTTGCCTCTCAGGTTTAGCGCCTCCACTACGCCCCATGATCCGGCAAGCGAGATGACAACCAGACCGAGGAACCCCGCCGCAACAAGCCCTATTGCAAAGACGTAAGGCGCATATGTCCCCCCTACGTTCAGTATCGCGCTGCTAAGACTGCTGTTGTCGCTTATTGCCATGTTTTGGCCGACCCCTACGCTGGCAAATACAATGGCCACCATTATGAGCTCGCTGAAAATCGCGCCGATGAGGGTCTCAGTTCTCGTCCCCGCGACAGAATGGTAGCTCTTTTTCGCCGTCGCGGTAGTCTGATAAAACAGCATAAATGGCATTACGACTGCTCCGACATTGGCGGCGACGAGAAAGAGAAAATCCTTGTCTATCTTTGATGGAATTAAAGAGTGGTACGGCGAGGACACGCCTCTAGCCATGAAGACGATGTAGGTCAAAAGCAGCACCAACGACACTCCAAGCAGATATTTTTCCGCCTTTTCGTATTCCTGCTTGAAGACGACGAGGATGTGGATCGCGTATATGATCGGCAATGAAACGATTGGCGGGATACCTGCTATTTCCAGGCCCACCGCCATCGCTGCATACTCAGCCAAGTAACTCAGAAAATCAGTCACTGCCATGGGCAGGCTTATTATGACCGACAGTCTTTTGGAGAAATTTTCTCTTACCAGTTCGCCAAGACCTTTCTTGGTCGTCGCGCCGAGGCGGCCTGCGACCTCCATGATGAAGTATAATGGTATAATGAGTGCGAGAAGAATGAGGACAAGCTCATATTTGTAGGAGGCCCCGCTCTGCATCGCGGTTATTACGCTTGCGGCATCGACGTCCGCCATCATAACAAGCCACGCTGGCCCAAAGACGTTTCGTACCTCCGTGAAGTGCAGCTTTAGACCGTCGAGCGCCGTCACTGTTCTTGAACTGCTCCTCATAACTACTCCCTTGCTTGGCACGTGCGTGGCGTTCCCGACCTAAAACTGATGACCCCCGTCACGAAGACTGCAACGAACACCGCGGTTGCAACCACCATCCAGCTGTTCGCCATATATCGCGTAACCACCACAGCCCCAATCGCCTGTCCAAATACGGGATCGCAATCGCAACGATGACGCATGCGAGCAGGATAACTGCTCTCCTCTTGCGCGGATCCTGCGCCGATGTCAGATTATTGGTCAGCCGCCGATGCTTCATCATTTAACGGCAGGCCCGCGCAGCCCCGCGGCTACTCTGCTTCACTTCGGCTTCGTCAGGCATCTTCGGATCGCGCAGCTAGCCCCACTGCTTGTGTCGTTTTTGGTGCCGATGGGTTTAGCTTCGCAGCAACAGATATACAACGACTATGTTTTTGAATTATTCCAATTCCAAATAACAATCCGACTTATGCCGCGCAGCTTCACGGCACGATTAGATGGAAAGCGTCTTGCTGTCCACACTGAGCGACTCTGCTGTGGCGTTCGGAACAGATGTAAGGAGCATGAACAAGAAGCAGAATCGGACAAAACTAGCCGATCGCCTCATCAAACTATATACGACCGACTGCCCGAAGGTTTCTGATCTCGGTGGGTTAGGTGTTCAGGTCCACCAGATGGTCGCAGGAACTTCACGCTCGACCACATATTCCTTCTCGGATTCGGCACCAAGTGGCTCACCGATTGGGCGCAGCACCGTCGAGCGCGAGCGCGAAGCGCGCAACGCAACAAGGCGCGATCAACTCTTTGAGCGCCGGGCGACATTCCAACGCGAGACATTGCTTGCATTGCAGGAAGCGGCCTCAGACCTCGGCCGCGCCACGGGGAGGATCAGCCACTTGGACACGATGGCGGTGCGCACTACCGGCAAGACCCAATTGCTTCCCGAAGACTAGTCGAACGGTTTCGTGGCTTTTCGACAGACTGTACCATGGCAAGGGCACAAGAAGATCGCGACCGTGCGATGAACGGAGCGATGGAAGTGCACATAAAATTAAATGAGCGCATCGGCGAGGTACTGCGCACGCTCGATGACGAGACAGTCGCATTGATAGAGGACTAAGCTATGCCGCGGTCGATGATTATTCTCCCGGAATGGCTGGCGGAAGCTGGGGTGCAGAACTTCAAGCCGTCGCAACCGGGTTTCCAATGTGACGACCCGGATCATCGGTTGTTTGCGCTCGCGGACATTGAGCCACCATTGCGATTTGCAGGTTACCCGCTATCTGCAAATGGCTTCGATCATGATCGTATGGTGAAACTGCTCATCGGCGTCCGCGACAACGTTGCGCTTCCGCACATCTTGATCGAAGTGGCCGAAGCGGCGACCGACCTTATCGCGTGCATCAGGGCGTGCACCGCTATCATGCATCCCTCACGCTCGGCTTTTCCCACGTGCCAGCCGAATTAATCGACCGCCGATACTGAGATTGCTTGATCGGGTCCGCGACCTTTTTTTTCGGGCTTCGGCCATTCGCCGGTGCGAGTGCTCACTGTAGCCGTCATGCGCAACCAACCTCTTGGAGCAGTCGTTTATGGTATTGATCTCGGCAAGACACGCTTTGATGTCGTTGGCTGCGATGCAGCAGTCTGGCACGTCGCAGAGCTCAGACGAGGTCTGATTGATTTCCGCCATCGGCCGCAAAGCGGACCTTGGATCGCGCGAGTCACGCGGCGCGACGTCAGCTGCGGGCGCCGACTACTCTCATCGAAATTTTGCTGCAGTGCCGTTCGTCCGTTCTTGGCATGAAGCGTTATTTCGCTCCTGCGCGGCAATCGGACGTTTTCGGGCTCGAAACGGACGCCGAGCACGTTTATGAATACGGACCAAGGTTTTGGCACCAGAGGCTCTGCATCTGGCGGGGCAGCAAATGAGCTGCCTCCTTCGCGGCAGCATTCTCGGCTTCAAGTTTCTACCTTCATCCGCCCAAAGGCTTTGTGCTGTGCTTCATCATCAGGGCATAACAATCCTTGTCGAAATCGTGATGATACACGTCAACCCCGTCCTTGATGTAGGATTTGCCCATTTCTTCGCCGCACCACGCGCAGACGGGTTCCGCGCGTTTGCTCCGCGCCGAGACGATTCGCTCGTAAATTTCACTGACCCAACGGTCTTCCGTGTCGTTATCGGGTTTGGCCTGCGCGTGGCCGGGACGCGCGCCCCAAGCGACGTCAGCCTGTTGGCGGGCCCATTCAATCCAAGCCTCCGCCCCTGATCCCTGCTTGGTCCAGGCCAACGCTTGCGACGTGGAGTCGACTTGATCATCGTATTTGCTGCCGGGAAAAGTGATGAGCTCGTGAAGATACTCGCCCAGCCAATGAGCGTTCTGCGGCAGATAAACAAGCCCATTTTCGATCGTCGCGGTTTGTGCATGAAACCGCATCAGCTTGTCGCCGTCGGGTTTGTACCGAGTGACAGAGTGCACGCCTTCCGCAACGAGTTCCTGGATCAGTTGAGTTCCTGACGCTTTATCTTCAATGAGGACGACCGTGGGTCGATGTTTCAGCCATTGATCCCGGACGGCACGCTTAAGATCTGGATAGTTCATGCGTTTGCGGAGCACATCAAGCAGGTAGAGCCGGCGGTTCCAGATCCCCCATGTGGTGCAGACGCTGAAATCGCCGAACTCGCTGGCTTTATTGGCCGTATCCCAGCTCTGCAAAA
>Ga0335072_10010248_pt1 | contig 13498 bp, 10 predicted proteins | sample Lox_Sample_21_FD_206725 | JGI IMG/M metagenome (GOLD analysis project Ga0335072, IMG submission 206725) | Soil microbial communities from Loxahatchee National Wildlife Refuge, Florida, United States - Lox_Sample_2.1 | ecosystem: Environmental > Terrestrial > Soil > Wetlands | place: USA...
CCATGGGTGGATCGCTTCTGGTGGCTCAGGGAAGATCGTGGGCGATCACCAGCGGGGAAAAGGCCGGGGAGACGCACTACTTTGACAGCCAGGGCAGTGACATTACGGCTGACCTGACTTCAGGCGGCGGACAGCTCGGGGGGATTCTGACTGCTCGAGACCAGGATATCCCGCAGGTAGAAAGCGCTCTGGATACCCTTGCCTACGCTCTAGCGACAACGATGAATACGCTGAACGGCCAGGGATCGGACCTGAACGGCAATCCGGGCGATGCGATCTTCAGCTTGCCGGCGGGAGCCTCAGCTTCGGATCCGGACGGATCGGCGGCGCAGATCGCAGTGACGATGACCGATCCGACGCAGATTGCGGCGGCTGCCATGGGCGCTGGTTCCCTGGATAACAGTAATGCAACGGCGATGGCGGACGAGCAAAATGCAGGATTGGTGAATGGCATCTCGCCGACAGCCTGGTTTTCGGACATGGTGACAAGCCTGGGCAGCCTGACGTCGGAAGTATCGACGGAGAATACGGCGCAACAAGCGTCCCTGACGCAACTACAGGACCAGATTGGCGCGATTTCCGGCGTCAACCTGAACGATGAGGCAGCGTCATTGGAGACGCTGGAACAATCCTACCAGGCGGCCTCCAAGCTGTTCACCATCCTGGACCAGGTGATGGTGTCGGCGCTGAACCTTGGGATCACAACAAGCTACACATAATCCCGCGCGGGCACGAAACGCGACCAGAAGCAAGCGGGAATAGGGAGTCAGGGCATGAGGGTCAATCCGCTGTACATCAACGATCTGGTAGGCTCGCTGGACGCAACCACAGCCAGTCAGGCGCAGTTGACCCAGGAACTGGCCAGTGGCTCGCGCGTGAACTCGCTGAGCGACGATCCCGTGGCAGTGGGAGAAAACGTGATGCTGAGCACGCAGCTTGGGCGGGACGACACATTTTCGCAGACCGCGTCCTCGACACAGAGCATGCTGCAGATGACCGATTCGGCGCTGAGCACGGTTGTCACCCAGTTGACGTCGGCTGTATCGCTGGCAACCCAGGGAAACAATGGCACGCTGAACGCCAGCGATCTGCAGGCGATCAGCAACCAACTGGAAGGAATCCGGGACGAAGTGCTGTCGCTGGCCAACACGACGTATCTGGGGCAGTACATCTTCTCAGGAAGCCAGGGGACAACCGCTGCGTACACGCTGAATACGACAACTTCACCGGCTGTGGCTACGTATCAGGGAGACTCCGGACCGAATCCTGGCGTGCAGTATCTGGAAACGCCCAACGGGCAGAAGATCCAGGTGAATCTTCCCGGCGATCAGATCTTTTCGGCGGCTGGCGCGGATGTTTTTGGGACGTTGAATGCACTGATTGCCGACTTCTCATCGGGAACCGCATCGGCTGCGTCGCAGGCAGATGCCCAGTCACTGAATACGGCACTCAGTCACGTGACGGAGCAACGGGTGATCATCGACAATTCGCTCTCTCGCCTACAAGCGGCGGAGAACTACAACCAGAGCGAGACAACGCAGCTGACGGCCTCCCAGACTTCTCTCCTGCAGGCGAATGTAGGGCAGGTGGCGACGCAGCTCAGCACTGCGGAGACGCAGCAGTCGGCACTGAGCCAGGTCATCGCGACGCTGGGCAAGGAGAGCTTGTTCAACGATCTGTGAGCGAAGGACAACGCAGGAACGGCAGGTACAATCCTGCGTACCCATGCAATCTACTGGACCTGAAAATTCCGACTGAGGGGCGTGTTTTCCGAGGAGTCGCCAACATAAACGACAAACTCGCCGGGGTCGACTTCCCATCCGTTTTTCGCGTCGCTCCAGTAGGCGAGGGAACGTCGGTTGAGCGCGACACTGACGTGACGCGTTTCGCCGGGGCTGAGACGGACTTTTTCGAATCCTTTGAGTTCTTTCGCCGGGCGTTTGGTTCTTGCCGATGGATCGCCGACATAAACCTGGGCAACCGTCGCTCCGTCGCGCTGGCCGATGTTGGTGACGTCAAACGAGACCATGATCGGGCCATCGGCCGTAGCTTGTTCAGGGACCTTGAGGTTGGTGAAAGAAAAGGTAGTGTAGGAGAGGCCGAATCCGAAGGGGAAGAGCGGCTGTTTGTCGTAGGTAGTGTAGTAGCGATAGCCGAGGAAGACTCCTTCGCTATAGTTCACATGGGGAGTGTCGCCTTTCGGGACCGAAGGAGCGTAGTAGCTGTTGTGGACCGGGTTCTCGTCCCAGGAGCGCTCAAAGCTCACCGGCAGGTGGCCTTCCGGCGAATGTTGGCCAACGAGAATCTCTGCGAGGGCACGTCCGCCTTCCTGACCTGGGTACCAGTTGTGCAGGAGTGCGGGCACACCGGCAAGCCAGCGGTGCATATCAACGTTGCCGCCCGCCGTGATGCTTACGATGGTGTGCGGATTGGCCTGAGAAGCGGCCTGGATGAGCTGATCCTGGCCAAAGGGCAACGCGAAAGTGCGGTCCAATCCTTCGCTTTCGGTGGAGGGATCGAAGCCCACCGCGACGAGGGCAACGTCGGCGATCGAGGCGATCTTCTTTGCTTCGGGGTCGACAAGTTCGGCAACGCCGCGTATACCGAGCCCAATGCGCAGTCCGGAAGAGTCCGGCCAGTAATCGAGTTCGATGGAGGCCGGCTGGTTGGCAGTAAGTGGGACTTCCACATAGTGCGGGGCCTGGCCCTCGCGGGACGGCTGATCGAGCACGGTCTTGCCATCGACGATGAGTCTGTAAGCGTCCGATCCACCGGCGCCCACAAGGAAGAGGTAAGGCTCCGTTGTCGCGGGCATGTATTGCGTGGTGAAACGAATGCTTCTCCGCACCTGGGTAGATGGAGTCCATTCTTCGGAGCGGAATGACGCGATGCGCGGCATGGAGGAGACCGCAGGCGTCCCGTCGAAATTGGGATTATCAAAGGTGTCGACCTTCACCTGATTGCGGCTTTCGGGATTCGCAGACGCGCTGGGAGAGGCATCGTAGAAGTCGGTTTGGCTCATGAGTTCGCTTGCGGAAGGCAATCCGTCTGCGTATAGAACTTTGACCTTACCGGCGAGGGCATCGGAGAGGCCGGCCATGATGCTGATGGGTGCGTAGGCATCGACGTGGGAACTCCCGCCGCCACCCGGCTCCGCCGGCCAGGCATCGGGACCGAGGACGGCGATGGTGTGAATCCTGTCCGGATCGAGTGGCAGAAGATGGCCCTCGTTCTTCAGGAGCGTGATGCTCTCCAGCGCTTCCTGCAGCGCAACGTTGCGCGCCTCCTCGCTGAAGCGCGGAATGGCCGGATCGGTTTGATCCCGATCGAGGAAGCCGAAGCGGATCGCAGTCCGGAAGATGTGGCGCAACTTCTCGTCAATGGTCGCCTCGGAAACCTGGCCGCTCCTGACGGCAGGCAGCAGATTCTGCGGATTCATGAATTTTCCGGAGGGCATCTCGAGGTCAAGGCCATTGTTGGCGGCCCCAACCGCGGAGTAGGTCGCATCCCAGTCCGACATGAGGATGCCGTCGAACTTCCAGTCACCCTTCAGGATGTCGAGATTGAGGTGCTTGTTTTCCGTGGCGTGGGTCCCGTTGAGCAGGTTGTAGCTGTTCATCACCGCGCCGACGTGACCCTGCTTTACCGCGGCTTCGAAGGCAGGCAGATAGATCTCGCGGAGGGTGCGCTCATCCATATCGGAGCTGACGTTGTGGCGGTCGTACTCCTGATTGTTGGCAGCGAAGTGTTTGACGGTGGCGATGACGCCTTCGCTTTGCACTCCGCGGATGTAAGCGGCCGCCGTTTGTCCAGCAAGGTACGGGTCCTCACCGAAGTACTCGAAGTTGCGGCCACACATCGGAGCCCGGTAGATGTTCACGCCGGGGCCAAGGAGGAAATGAACGCCACGAGCGCGCGCGTCTTTCGCGATGGACTCGCCCATCGCCGTGGCGAGCTTCGGATCCCAGGAAGCAGCGAGGGCAATGCCGCCGGCATAAGCGGTGTCCGGGCCCCAGGTGCGAACACCTTCGGGGCCGTCGCTCATCTTCAGCAAGGGAAAGCCTGCAGCCGGTTCAGCGCGAATGAACATGTTGTCGACGCCGCCGATGATTTCGAGTTTCTGCTCAAGGGTCAGCTTGGCGATCATCGCGTTGACACGCTGCTCGATGGCCGGGCTGTCAGGAACCGGGTCCTGCGCCACAAGATGGCCGGGTAGAGCCGCACAAAGTACGCACAGCAGCACAGCCGCCATGTGAAACGATTGATTACGCACGTCAATGCCCCCAAAATCCGCCCACCAGACTCGCAGAGCATCCGGCGTTTGTAAAGGCAAAGAGACGGGAAGCCCTTCGTCATCGAGAGTGCCAAGTCTCTGTGACCTGGCATCTCGTTACGGAAAGCGGAGCTGAGTCACGCCCGTTCGGAAGCGAGCAGCTCGCCCATGCGTGCCGCGAAATGCAGGAGGCGCCGGTCATTGTTGCGAGCCGCAATCAGTTGCAGGCCGCACCCAGGAGCGGGGAGTACCACGGCGGGATTCCCGCCAAGACTGGCAGGGGTGGTAAGGCGAAGAATCTGTGCGCGTGTGTTCGTATGGTCTGCGCCGGCCAGAAGTTGGCTGAGCGGAGAGACAGGAGCGAGCAAAAAGTCGAACTGCTGAAAAAGCGCTTCGTGGTGACGGCAAAATTCGGTGTGACGTTGCCGCAAGCGATCCAGTTCGTCGCTGGAGAGCGCCGCGCCCCATTGGAGGCGACTGGCGATCACGGGGTCGAATGCATGATAGAAGCCTGCATGCAGCTGCGCAGCCTCGTAGGCCTGAATCGGAGCATAGATGTCCCAGGCTTCAGACCAGAACGCCGGGTTGAATGTCTCAAGCTGCACCGAGGAAGAGCGCAGGCGGGCCTGCCAGGTTTCGAGGGAGCGCAAAACGTTATCGTCGCAGGACTCGATCAGTGGACCGGTGAGGACGCCGATGCGGATCGGATCGACCGTGGATTGCTCCGGGGGAAGATCGAAGAGGGTTTCGGCGAGCAGCGGCAGGTCGCGAAGATCGCGGCAGAGCCAGCCGATGGTATCGAAGGACGCCGCGAGGTGATAGCCGCCGGCCCAATCGCCGATGCCGAGTGAGGCGCGGTAACCGGCGAGTCCGCAGAGGGCGGCGGGAGCGCGAACGGAGCCCCCGGTATCGGTGCCAATCGCCGCGAGAGCCGACCCCTCCTGAATCGAGGCAGCTGCACCGCTGGAGGAGCCGCCGGTGAGAAGCGCAGGATCGACGGGTTGCAGGCAGTCCCCATAGTCCCGGTTTTCGCCGGTAATGCCATACGCCAGTTGGTGAAGATGGGTTTTCCCGGTGATGACGGCACCTGCGCCACGAAGACGTTCGGCCACCCAGGAGTCGTTCGATGGAATGGGGTTGTGGGTCGCATAGAAGCGCGAACCGCTGCTGGTGGGAAAACCCGCGAGGTCAAAGCAATCTTTGAGAGAAATCGGGACACCGTAGAGCGGCAATGGCTTGCCGCTGGCGCTGCGATCGGTTTGTCGCCGGGCTTCCTCCAGCGTCCGCGTCGGATCCAGAGCGAGGTAGGTGTTGCGGCTGGTGTTGCCATTGACCCGCGAGAGGCCAGATCGAACCTCAGCGATGGGATGGGTGGCCCCGCATCGGTATGCCGCGAGCAGGGTGGCGATGGGCGACGAGCGCGGCATGCGGCCATTGTAGAGGGCTGCGCAGCCGAAAAGTTGGATGGGCCGCAATTCGCAATGCGTAGACTTTTCTTCCGGCAGACAGAAGCCGGTCGGTTACGATAAGCCGCATGCGAACCACGGTCATCCTGATGTGTCTTGCCGGGCTGAATGCAGCATTGGCAACGGCTGCGCCACAACATGTTTCGCTGTCCAGGCAAAGAACCTCGCCTCAGGATCTTGAGATCTCCGGAGAAGTTCCAGGAATCTCAGCGGGCGAGAAGCGCTTTATTCCGTATGCGGATCTGAGTCGGCTGCCGCAGGTCACTTTTGCTGTAAAGGACGACGAGAATTTCGATCATCCTGTGAGGCTGAGTGGCGTTTCTCTTGATGCCCTGCTCGCGGCGCTTGGTTTCAGCGGTCAGAAACCGCTCATTGCGGCCAGTTCCAGTGATGGCTATGAGGCGCACTACACCGCGGAGTACCGCGCGCAGCATCATCCATGTCTCGTGCTGCTCGTCGATGGGCAGGAACCAGCGCACTGGCCCAAAGGACCGGATGGCGAGAATTACGGGCCCTATCTGATCTCGCATCCATTGTTCACGCCGGCATTTCACATCCTGTCCCATAAGGACACAGCGCAAATTCCTTTTGGCGTCACGGGACTGCGCTTTCTGGATGAGACTGCAGTACTGAAACAGCTTCTACCGCCGGGTGGGGAAACTGCGACTTCGCCCGCAATGGAAGGGTATCGAATCGCCATGCAAAACTGCCTGAGGTGTCATCGCAGCGGCGACATCGGCGGAACCAAGTCGCCCTTTGGCTGGCCGCAGATGGCGCTGATTGCACAGGGGAATCCGGCGGCTTTCGGCAAATACATCGTTCGGCCGAATTCGGTCAATCCCGAAGCAAACATGCCCGCGAATCCCGACTACGATGCGGCGACCGTTGCGGCTCTGACGGCCTACTTTCGCAGCTTCGCTCCTTCGGCGGCGAAGTGAACCGGCCAAGCGGAAAGACGGATGGTAGGCAATGGTCAATACGTGGGTTCATCCGCCTGGGGAGGCGGCTCCGCGTTGCCGCTAAAATAGAACTGTGACGGATGAGTTATTGAAGAAAGAACTGCCGACGCAGGCGCGGCCCAAAGTGGGGTTTGTCTCGCTGGGGTGCCCGAAGAATCTGGTCGACAGCGAAGTGATGATGGGTCTGCTGGATCGGGCCGGGGCAGAGATGACGCCCGATGCTGAGACGGCAGACGTTCTGGTTGTCAATACCTGCTCTTTTATTGACAAAGCGAAACAGGAGTCCGTGGATGCCATCCTGGAGATGGCGAGGCTGAAGAAGACGGGATCAGCCCGGAAACTCATCGTCGCCGGATGCCTCGTGGAGCGCTACCGGGACGAGATCCGGAAGAACATTCCGGAAGTCGATGCCGTGGTCGGTACCGGCGAACTGGAGAGCATCCTCGATGCGGCAGGTCTGAATGCGCCGGCTCCGGAAGCCGCGACATCGTCGTCGCCATTCAGGATTCTGTCTGGAAATGGGCAGGCTGATATTCGGGCCGGGCGCGAATCGTTGGCCGGGACCCACAAAGCGACGGGCAGTGCAAAAACCTTTCGTGCTGAGGGCGATCGACGCGAGGCACAGGGCCGGTTTTCTCGCGCCGGATGGGATGGGGCCGGCGCGCAGCTGCCGCAATATCTTTACGACCACACGACACCCCGGCTGCGCACGACGAAAAGCGCATCGGCCTATATCAAGATCGCCGAAGGCTGCGACCATCCGTGCAGTTTCTGTGTCATTCCCAATTTGCGAGGGAAGTTTCGCTCGCGGCGTTTTGAGTCGGTCGTGGCTGAGGCGGCAACTTTAGTCGCCGAAGGTGTGCGGGAGATTACGCTGATCGGGCAGGACACGACCTGCTATGGCGAGGACTTCGGTTTGAAGGACGGGCTGGCCACGCTGCTGGATCGTCTTGCAGCGATCGAAAGGCTCAGCTGGCTGCGTTTCCTGTATGCGTATCCGAACCGGATCACGGGGCGGTTGCTGGACACCATCGCGAAGCACGAGAACATCTGCAAGTATCTGGATGTGCCGCTGCAACATGCCTCCGCTTCCGTGCTGAAGACGATGAAACGAGGTGCCGGGGCAGACATCTTCCTCCGGTTGCTGGAGAAGGTACGGGCGACGGTTCCGGGGATTGCCCTGCGTACGTCGTTTATCGTCGGCTTTCCCGGTGAATCGGACGCCGATTTCGAAGCTTTGTGCGATTTTGTGGTGGAGGCGAAGTTCGACTGGCTTGGTGTATTTGCCTATTCCGATGAGGAAGGGTCGAAGGCCTTCGATCTGAACGCCAAGATCCCGAAGCGGGTGATCGAGCAGCGTCGGCGCGCACTGATGAAGCTGCAAAGGGGTCTGAGCCGTCAACGGATGCAGGCGCAGGTCGGCGAAACCGTCGACGTTCTGGTTGAGGGTGAATCGAAAGAAACGCCGCTGTTGTGGGAAGGCCGGACGCAGCATCATGCGCCGGAGATTGACGGAACCGTTTATGTGAACGACTTCGGAGCGTATGGGACTCCGACCCCGGGACGGTTCTATCGCTGCGAAATCACCGAGGCGCACGACTACGACCTGGTGGTGAGCGTGATGGGCGCATCGAAACTGGAGAAGGGCGAGCCGGCGGAGGCGCCGCTGGCCGGCGCCGGAGTTGAACTATGAGTACCAGAAGCAAAATCCTGCGTTGTCCCACCTGCAAAGCGATCGTCGACGGGAAAGGGGAAAACTTCCCGTTTTGCAGTGACCGGTGCCGGGTCATCGATTTAGGTAAGTGGGCCAGCGGTGGTTATCGCATCTCATCCCCCATTCTGGATCCTGACGTTCTGGAGGGACTTGGTGGTCAGCCGCGGCCGCATGGAGAGAATGGCGAGGAAGACTGAGCTGCCCCCGCCGGGGGTGCGCATTCACGAGGGAGGAACGCCGGCTCCCCCGGCCCAAACCAGCTGGGCCTGGAGGATCGGAACCGTTTTCGGAATCGGACGTCTGAAACCGGGGCCAGGCACCTGGGCATCGCTCGTGGCTGCGGCAATCTGGTATATAGGGCTCGACGCGACGCATCTCACCGGTTGGGGGGCAAGCCTGGTAACTTTGGCTGGCGCAGTGGTCGTCACGCTCAGCGGGATTCGAGCCAGCACCATCGTGGAGCGAGAGAGCGGGCGTACGGATCCGGGATTTGTAGTCATCGATGAGGTCGCGGGTCAATGGGTAACCCTGGCACTGACACCCGCGGGTATCGGGCACGCGCTGGCGGGTTTCGCATTGTTCCGGTTCTTCGATATCGTGAAGCCGTGGCCGGTGCGGCGGTTCGAAAGGCTACCCGGTGGCCAGGGCATCATGCTCGATGATGTGGCCGCCGGAATTTATGGATTGATTGTGATGGCGCTGTTGCGCATCTGGTGGACCTAGCAGGACAGAGAAGCCCATGGTAAGGATTCTGAAGTCGGAATCGAGCACAACACCGAGAATTGACGCAGTTTCCCCGTCGGCCGCGCTCCCGGGCGGGGAAGTGGAAGTTCAGGGCACGAATCTGGGGGGTGTCGCCGTTTCTCAGAGTGAGCCGAATCGCATCGGAGGCGGCGAATGGCGGCGCCCGATCGCGATGCTTGGGGATTTGGCGGCGCCGATCCTGCTGAGCCGTCATGCGCGGCTGACCCTCCGGGTGCCGGACGAGGCGGAATCCGGGCGACTGCGGATTCTGCAGAATGGGGCGCAGAGCAACGCGGTGGAGGTGCGCGTTGCCAGCCTGATTGCAACCGGCGTGCACGCTGTGGCAAATCCTGTAATGGACCCTTCCGGAAACATCTTTGTTACGTTCTCGGGGCAGCGGGGCCAGGAGTCGCCCGTGTCGGTGTTTCGCATCGAACGCGACGGCGAGATGCGGCCCTTTGTACGCGGCATTCTGAACCCCACCGGTCTGGTCGTCGACTACGAAGAGAACCTCTATGTCTCCTCGCGGCATGAGGGGAAGGTATTTCGCGTCGCGAAGAATGGCGCCGCCGCAGTTTACGCGGAGGGAATGGGCGTAGCGACGGGGATGGCCTTCGACGCCGACCAGAATCTGTACGTCGGGGACCGCAGCGGAACTATCTTCAAGATCGCGCCGGACCGGCAAATTTTTGTCTTCGCGACACTGGAGCCGAGCGTGGCTGCTTATCATCTCGCGTTCGGCCCGGATGGAACTCTGTACGTGACCGGACCCACGACTTCCAGTTACGACGCGGTGTATGCAATCAATCGGGATGGCGACATCGGCGTTCTGCATCGCGGACTCGGGCGGCCCCAGGGTGTCGCGGTCGACATCGCCGGGAACGTCTATGTGGCGGCGTCGCTGCGTGGCCGGCGCGGCGTTGCCATGATCACCCCCCAGGGCGAAGCGTCGCTGGTGGTTTCGGGTCCGGGGATCGTGGGTTTCAATTTTGTGCCTGGCGGTGGAGCGCTCATCGCCACAAGCACCTCGATTTATCATGTGGCGCTGGGTGTAGAAGGATGGCGTCTGTTCTGATCGTGGGTCACGGTCGCATCTGAACTGCAGATTCCTGGAGATCGATGAACGCGGAGATCATTGCTGTCGGATCGGAAATGCTCACGCCGTTCCGCCAGGACACCAACTCTCTTTACCTAACGGAAAAGCTGAATGAGCTGGGCGTGACGGTTGATTTCAAGACGATTGCCGGCGATCGTCTGAAACAGCTGGCCGACGTCGTGCGACATGGCCTAAAGCGAGTCGACATCGTGGTCGTGTCCGGTGGGCTCGGACCCACAGAGGACGATCTGACCCGCGAAGCCGTGGCGGAGGCGCTCGGCGTCAGGGTCAGGCGCGATCCCGACCTGATTGCACACCTCTATGCGCGTGCGGCCACCCGGCGCGTCACGATGACTCGCAACAACGAGAAACAAGCGGACGTCATCGAAGGCGCTACGATCCTGCCTAACAAGCTGGGGTCGGCGCCCGGGCAGTGGCTCGACACGGTGGTTGGAAGACACCGCAAGCTGGCCATGCTCCTTCCCGGACCTCCGCATGAACTGAAGGCGATGTTCGAGGAAGAATGCCTGCCGCGCCTGCGGGAGATTGTCCCCAGGCGTCATATCGCTACGCGGGTGCTGAAAGCAGCCATGATTGGGGAATCGGCAGCCGATGCGCGGATCGCCCCCATCTACACCCAATACAAGGACGTTGAGACCACGATTCTGGCCCACATGGGCGACATCGAGCTGCGATTGTCCTGTTCGAAGCCGATTGCCGATCTGGCCCAGGCGCGCGTGGATGAGTTGGCCGGCAAGCTCGAGGACGAGTTGGATGAGTTCGTCTACTCCTCCCAGGGAGAAACGCTGGAGCAGATTGTTCTCTACCATCTGGAAATGCGTGGTGCCAGCTTGGCAGTCGCGGAAAGCTGCACAGGCGGCATGGTCGCCGAACGGCTCACGAGCGTGAGCGGCAGTTCGCGCTCATTCGTGGGTGGGGCCGTGGTTTACAGCAACCGACTGAAGACCGAATTGGCAGGGGTTGATCCACAACTGATCGCACGCCACGGTGCAGTGAGCCAGCAAGTGGCGATTGCTTTGGCAGAGGGTATCCGGGAACGATGCGGGTCGACGGTGGGGCTGGGGATCACAGGGATCGCCGGGCCGGCCGGAGGCACCGAGGAGAAACCCGTCGGACTGGTGTATGCGGCGCTGAGCGACGCCGATGGCACGGAATGGGTGGAGAAGCGCTTTCCTGGGGATCGGGAAAGTGTGCGCTTCTTTGCCAGCCAGCAGGGGCTCGAGATGGTCCGCCGGCGATTGATGTAGCCCGCGTGGCCTCACCACGCCTTAGATTTCTCCGGAAACCCTGAATCGGCAGATTTCTTCCTAACCGGATGCTCCAGGGGCCGGTCTGAGTGTGCAACGGCCGATTGGCCAGGTTTCGAGATAAAGCAGAAACCAGCGCTCACCCTCTTGCGGGAGGTAGCGTCTTATGTGTTACAGTGAGTAACACTATGACAGGTAACACTGCATCGGGACATGATCCAGCCGAACTGGGAGAGCTGGAGCGGGGAATTCTGGCCATTGTGTGGCGGCTTGGGAGCGCCACAGCGGAGCAGGTGCGCGAGGAAGTGGATCGGCCCCTGAAGGACTCCACGATTCGCACCGTGCTGCGGAGACTGGAAGAGAAGGGTTATCTGGAGCATTCGGTGGACAGTCGGACCTTTATCTACCGGCCGGCCGAGTCGCCCCAGAAGGTAGCAGCGCGTGCAGTGCAGCGCATTGTCGACTGGTTCTGTCAGGGTTCGGTCGAGGAGTTACTTGTGGGTCTTCTGGATTCGAAAGTCGTGAGCCGCGCGGAGCTGGAACGACTGGCGAAGCGCGTTGCGGCAGCGAAGAAGCACGAAGGAGGCAAAGGATGACGGCCACCATCATCGAAGCGGCGTTGCGGGCGTTGGTATTTGCAGCGGCGGTCGGAGCGGGCCTGCGCGTGTTCCGGGTCACCAATGTTCCCGTGCGAAAAGCGGCGTGGACGGTGGTCCTTGTCGCTTCCTTAGCGATGCCGCTTCTCATGCGCTGGCCGGCGCTTGCGAACTGGACAACCCCGTGGGGCTGGACCCTGCCGGTTCCGGCGCATGCCACCGCCGGCACGGCACCCGTGGTGAAGTCAGCGCCCGCCGCCCTCGAAGCAGCAATGCCGGCCGTTCTCAAGGCGCCTTCCAAAAAGAACCAGGATCCGTTGCCCGCGAACACTCGAGTCGAGTCGGCTCCCGCAACGCTGGTGACGGTTCAGGTCGATGCGAGTCCGATGGGAGCACCGACGCCAGGTTTCCTGAACCACGCGCGATTCGACTGGCCGCCGTCGATCCGCCTCATCGCGATGGTCTACTTCGCTGTCGCCGGTGCTCTCCTGATCCGGTTGCTGTGGGGGCTCGTCATGGCACTGCGGCTTTGGGCCACCGCGGATCTGGTATCGCCTTTGACTGCACCGGAGCCGAACGTGCGTTCCAGCGCCAGGATTCCGTCGCCCGTAACAATCGGATCAGGAATCGTGCTGCCGGCAAACTACACCGAGTGGGATCGGAAGAAGTTGCGAATGGTTCTGGCGCATGAGCGATCCCACGTTCGGCAGCAGGACTTCTATCTGCAGTTGCTGGCTGGCCTTTATACCGCTGTCTTCTGGTTCAGCCCGCTGGGATGGTGGCTGCGGCGCACCCTGGCTTCTTTGGGTGAGGCCATCGGCGATCGCGCAGGTCTCGACGCCGCGGCGAGCCGCTCTCGCTACGCAGAAGTTCTGCTGGAATTCGCGGCGATGCCGCATCGCGCTTTGCCAGGCGTGGCGATGGCACGCCCCGGGAACCTGTCGCGCCGTGTCGAACAGCTCCTGAACGAGCATCTCTTTCGGACCGCATTTGCAGAAGGCCGCCGCCGCGCCGCCCTTTCTCTTCTGGTCATCCCCGCGGCGTTCTTCGCTGTGACCGCCCTGGTACGTATCCCCAATGTTGCGGCGCAGTCTGCGCCGGTCCCGCCGACAGCTCCGTCCGCAGCATCTGCGCCCATCGCCCCGCGAGCCAAAGCGCCTGTGGCTCCCAACGCTCCGGCCGACGCGCCTTTGCCTCCCGCAGACGGCCAGATCGCCAATCCTCCGGGTGTTGCGCCCGTGCCCGCCGCGGGGGATGCTCCGGAGGGCGTCGCTCCCACCCTGGCGCCGGTGGCGCCTCTGCCGGGTGTTGCTCCATCGCCGGCCGTGGCGCCCGTTCCACCGAACGGCATCCAGGTCGACGACTCTGACGTGCCGGTGGTG
>Ga0335072_10010249_pt1 | contig 13498 bp, 12 predicted proteins | sample Lox_Sample_21_FD_206725 | JGI IMG/M metagenome (GOLD analysis project Ga0335072, IMG submission 206725) | Soil microbial communities from Loxahatchee National Wildlife Refuge, Florida, United States - Lox_Sample_2.1 | ecosystem: Environmental > Terrestrial > Soil > Wetlands | place: USA...
AACGACGCCAAGCCCACGCCCACCGGTCGCATCTTCGTCGACTTCCTAAACCGCAAATTCCCCGCCTACGTCGACACCGGCCTCAACCTCGTCGACGTGGCCGAAGTGGCCCGCACGCACGTTTCCGCATTGACCGTGGGCCAGGCCGGTCGCCGCTACATTCTCGGCGGCGAAAACCTCACCCTCAAGCAGATCCTCGACAAGATGGCCGCGATCACCGGAATTCCCTCGCCGACGGCAAAGATTCCCTTCGCCGTCGCCGCAACCTACGCGTTTTTTGAGGAGTGGATCACCGGGCGCATTCTGCGCAAAGAGCCGCGTGCCACGCTGGAAGAAGTCCGCATGGGCCGCAAGAAGATGTTCGCTTCGAGCGCGCGTGCCCAGCAGGAGCTGGGGTTCCGCATCGTCCCTGTCTATCCCGCCATGCGCGCCGCGATAGACTGGTTCCGCGCCAATAGCTACGCACCATAGCAATCGGAGGGAGCAGGGGTCTTCAGGCCCCTGAATTGAGCGCGGGAAACGCAGGGCCTTCAGGCCCGGAACCATCGAGGCCCACATGCCGCAGAAACTTCAGCTCACAACTTTCCAGATCGGCACACCCGCTCAGCCGGGGCAGGGGCTACGCATCGGCGCCACCCGGCGTCCACCGCGTGGCGTGCCCAAAAGCCGCTGGGTCGCGGACGGCTACTTCGACGTCTGGCTTCCCGCGCTGGCGCCCAGCGCAGAACTTTTCGGCACATTGAAGAGCTACGACTTCGAGAACCCGGCGCAGCGTGAGAAATTCTTCGACCGATACGAGAGAGAGCTTCTTGGCACGGCGGAATCCCGTCAGACTGTAGCGTTCGTAGCCGAGGTCGCTGCGCGCATGCCCATCAGCATCGGGTGCTTCTGCGAAGACGAGTCGCGCTGCCACCGCTCGCGCCTGTTCAAGGTCCTGCAGGAACACGCACCAGGTTGTTCCGCATGATCCGGACCGCCATTATTGCCGCCATGCCGGGCGAGCTCAAGCCTCTGGTGCGCGGCTGGCATCATAAGCGTCGCAACCGTGTTGATCTCTGGCGCTGGCGCTTCGACGGCGAATGGATCGCCGCCTGCGCCGGGGCAGGCCAGAACGCGGCTACCCGCGCCCTCGCTGAAGTCGAAAAAGACGGCCCCGTCGCCTCGGTAGTCTCCATCGGCTGGGCCGGCGCGCTGAGCGAGACCTTCCAGCACGGGCAGGCCTACCGCGTCTCCGGAGTGGTCGACATCCTGACGGGAGAGCGCTTTCGCACAGCTCCGAGCTCCCCCGACCTCTGGCTTGCCACCAGCCCCAAGGTTGCCGACGCGGCGGAAAAGCAGCGCCTCGCCACCGCCTACCGTGCCGGCTTGGTCGACATGGAGGCCGCGGCCATCGCGCGCTTGGCCGCCATGCGCGGCATCGCATTTCACTGCATCAAGGGCGTCAGTGACGGCTTCACCGACCGCCTGCCCGATTTCAACCGCTTCCTTACCTCCGAAGGCCGCTTTCAACTCGCGCGTTTTACTCTTTTTGCCCTCTTTCACCCTGGGTACTGGCCCGCGCTCAAGCAAATGGGCGAAAATAGTAAGAAGGCCTCGCTAAACATGGCGGAGTCTGTGCTCGATCTTCTCGATCCGCAAGGAACGATCAGGAAACGGAATGGCTACCCAAATCTCAGCCGCTGAAACCCAGGTTCACTCCAGCATCCCCTCCACCATGCGGGCCGTTGTCTACCGCGGCGTGAACGACATGCGCATAGAGACTGTGCCCGTGCCGCGCATCGACCCCGGGGAATTGCTGATCAAGATTGGCACCTGCGGCATCTGTGGAACCGACCTCAAAAAGATCCACGTGGGCTCGCACTCCGCGCCCCGCATCTTCGGCCACGAGATGGCCGGAACCATCGTGGAAGTGGGCGCAGGCGTCACCGGTTACAAGGTCGGCGATCGCGTGATGACCTTCCACCACGTGCCCTGCGGCGAGTGCTACTACTGCCGCAAGCAGACTCCTGCGCAGTGCCCGCTGTACAAAAAGACGGGCGTCACGGCCGGCTTCGAACCATCCGGCGGCGGATTTGCCGAGTACATCCGCGTGATGGACTTCGTGGTTGCCAATCGCGGCGTAGTTCGCATTCCCGACGGCATTCCCTTTGAGCAGGCCGCCTTTGTTGAGCCGCTGAATACGGTCCTCAAGGGCGTGAAGATGCTGAATCTGGCCCCCGACGACACGGTGCTCGTCATCGGCCAGGGCCCCATTGGACTCATGCATGCCGTCTTGGCCCGCCGCACCGGCGCCCGCGTGCTCACCTCCGACCTGTTCCCCGAGCGCCACGCCATTGCAGCGCGCTTCGGACTCACCCACCCGATCCACGCCGGGCAGGAGAACGTCGTCGAGCGCGTGCTGGCTGAAACGGAGGGCCGCGGTGCAGACGCTGTAATCCTTGCCGTCGGCGGCAACGCCCTCATCCGCACGGCCATGGACTCGACTCGTCCCGGCGGCAAGGTCATGCTCTTCGCCCAGACGCAGCACGGCGAGGCGACCATCGACCCCGCTGCGGTTTGTGTGGACGAGAAGACCCTTCTCGGTTCATACTCATCCTCGTTCCCGATCCTCGACGAGGTAACTGATCTTGTCTTCTCGGGTTACCAGAATGGCTTCGACCTGACCCAACTGATCTCCCACCGCTTCCAGCTCGAGCAGGCAGTTGCGGCCATCGAAATTGCATCCCACCCGCAGCCAGGCTCGATGAAGATTATGATTGAGCCTGTGCTCGGCGGCGGAGCACAGTAAGGGGGAATTGATGGCGACAACGATGAAGGCCGCAATCCTCCACGGCCGCGAAGACATTCGCATTGAGCACGTGCCGGTTCCCAAAGCGGAACGCGGCGAGCTGATCGTCCGCGTGGGTGCGGCCCTTACCTGCGGAACCGATCTGAAGGTCTTTCGCCGCGGTTATCACGCACGCATGATCGTGCCTCCCGCGCTCTTCGGCCACGAGCTGGCCGGCACCGTCGTCGAAGCGGGCGAAGGCGTCGGCGACTTTGCTCCCGGCGACCGCGTCGTTGCGCTCAACTCTGCGCCCTGCGGCCAGTGCTACTTCTGCACACGCGGCCAGGAGAATCTTTGCGACGATCTGCTCTTCAACAACGGCGCCTATGCCGAGTTCATCCGCATCCCCGCGCGCATCGTGGCCAAAAACACGCTGCACGTGCCCGATCACGTGCCCCTCGAGCACGCAGCGCTCACTGAGCCGCTCGCCTGCGCAGTGCACGGCTTTGAAGATTCGCACCCGCGCAAAGGCGACACCGTGGCGGTGATCGGCGGGGGCCCGCTGGGTCTAATGATCCTGCACGTCGCTGCGCTGGCGGGCTACAACGTCATCGCGCTCGTCAAGCACGACGGCCAGGTGGAAGCTGCACGCCAGCTTGGCGCCGCGCACGTGGTGCAAACCTCGAGCATCCGTAAAGCGATTCGCGAAACTCGCGCTCTCACGCCGAAAGACCGCGGCGTGGACATCGCGATTGAAGCAGTCGGTGTTCCCGAAGCGTGGCAAGAGGCGGTCGAGCTAGTGCGCAAAGGCGGAACCGTCAATTTCTTCGGCGGTTGTGCGGCCAACACGCACGTCACGCTCGACACCAATCGCATCCATTACAGCGACATCACGCTCCGCGCCACCTTCCATCACACGCCGGCCATCTGCCGCAAAGCGCTCGAAATCATTGCCGAGGGTCGCTTCCAGTGCGGAGCCTTCATCACCGGCCACGCTCACCTCTATGAGCTCAACCGCGTCTTTGAAAAGCTGATGAACCGCTCGTCAGAGATCAAAACCGCCATCGTTCCGTAAGGCGAGATCTCCTGGGATCGCGATCGTCTCTGCAACCTGACGCTTGGGGCTTAAGTGTGAATGAAGCGGCTTTAACGTAAAGTGTATGGGTTTTAGCCCGTACATTAGTAGAAGAGATTGATCCGGGTTTTGGCCCTGAGGAACGCGCTCAAGCAGATGAAGATGACAGCAGCCGAACCACCCCATCGTGATGTCCCAGACGGCGAGCTACTCGCCCGCGGCTGGGCTGCGCTTCCTCCCGCCTACCGCATTCCTGAAAGAACGCCCACGCTCGCCGAAGCTCTTGCCTATTGCCGGCAGCTTGCCGAATCGCATTACGAAAATTTCCACGTTGTTTCGCGCTTCTTGCCCAAGGCCCTGCGCCCGCACTTTCACGCCATCTATGCCTATTGCCGCATCTCCGACGATTTGGGTGATGAAGTTGGGGACTGCTCCGTAGGGCTCGCGCTGCTAAACCTGTGGGGGCGTGAGCTCGACGCCTGCTATGAAGGCCGTGCGCGTCATCCAGTCTTCGTCGCGCTGCACGAGACCATTCGCGCCTGCGCCATTCCCAAGGAGCCGTTCGCCGACCTGCTAACCGCCTTCCGCCAGGACCAGACCGTCACGCGCTACGAGACCATGCAGGATGTGCTCGGCTACTGCCGCTACTCGGCCAATCCTGTGGGCCGGCTCGTGCTCTATGCGTGCGGAGAAGTGGACGAGGAAAATTTTCGCCTCTCCGACGCAACCTGCACCGCACTGCAGTTAGCCAACTTCTGGCAGGATGTTCGCGTCGACTTCGCCAAAGGCCGTGTCTACCTTCCGCAGAGCGATATGCGCCGCTTCGGCGTGAGCGACGAAACCATCTCGGCCGGCGTTGCCACTCCAGGGTTCCGCGACCTTCTGCACCACGAAGTCGCGTTTGCCCGCGAACTCTTTGAAGACGGATTACCGCTCATCCATCGCGTCCACCGAGACCTCGCAGTCGATCTCGATTTATTCAGCCGCGGCGGCTTGGAGATTCTCCGCGCCATCGAGCGGCAGGACTACGACGTGCTCAGCGAGCGGCCGGCCATCTCCAAGCGGTCGAAACTCGCGCTCGCGCTGCGCGCCATCGGTGGCAAGGCTCTGCCGTTTCTTCGTCTCGGTGTACGAACCACAGGGAAAGCGGCTTGACCATTGCATCGAGCGAAGCCCCTTTAACCCGTGCCTATGCGGAATGCCGCGCCATCGCGAAGCGCGAAGCAAAGAACTTCTACTACGCCTTCGTCGCGCTTCCAACGCCGCGCCGCAATGCGATCTGCGCCGTGTACGCCTTCATGCGCCAGGCCGATGATCTGGCCGACGACGAAACGCTTTCGCGCGAAGAGCGCAAACGGCGTCTCGACGCGTGGCTCGCCGACTGGCGCGGCGTCTGCCAGGGCGGGGCCTCGTCAAACCTCGTCTTTCTGGCCGTTCAAGACGCGACCGAGCGCTTCCATATTCCGCTCCATCTGCTGGACGAACTGGTAGCCGGCGTAACCATGGATCTGGAACACGAGACAAAAGATGTGCCCGATACCTACGCGACCTTCGCCGACCTGTATCGTTACTGCTATCTGGTTGCCTCTGTCGTCGGCCTGGTATGCATCCGCATCTTCGGCTACAAGGACCCTCGGGCGGAAAAGCTGGCTGAAGAGACTGGCGTCGCCTTTCAGCTCACGAATATCCTGCGCGACGTGGCGGAAGACGCCGCGCGCAACCGCGTCTATCTGCCGCTGGAAGATATGGCCGTCCATAACGTGTCTCTTGACGCCCTGCTGCACCGGGCACCATCCGCGCCACCCGGCATCAATGAACGCGCGCTGCTCGCCGCAATCGCGCAGCGAGCGGAAAATTACTATCGCTCTGCACAGGAACTGCTGCCGCTCATCGATCGCGAGAGCCGGCCGGCGCTGCGGGTACTGGTCTCCATTTATCACGCGCTGTTGAAGCACATCGAGCGCGCGAACTACGACGTGTTTACCCATCGTGCCAGCGTACCCACGGCGCAAAAGCTCGCCATCTTGTCGATCGGCCTTACGCGCATGACGCTCGCTCGCCTGCTTCCCGGCAAATAGGATTGTTGCATTGAGCTCTACACAGCCCATTTCGCGGAAGACTGTCGCCGTCGTCGGCGGCGGCGTTGCGGGCATGAGCGCCGCGTGCGCTCTAGCTGACGCGGGCTTCCGTGTACGGCTCGTCGAGCGCCGCGGCTATCTGGGCGGACGCGCCAGCTCTTATTTACATCCGGGCGTCGAAGAAGTCATCGACAACTGCCAGCATGTGCTCTTTGGCTGCTGCACCAATCTCATCGGCTTCTACAAACGCATCGGCGTTCTTGATCGCATTCACTGGACGCGCGAGATGACGATGATTGAGCCCGGCGGACGCCGCTCGCGTCTCGGTCCAAGCTGGCTGCCCGCGCCGCTGCACGGGCTGCCCAGACTGCTCGCTGCTCACGCGTTCACGCTCGCTGACAAGCTCGCGCTCGCGCGCGCATTCCGGGTCCTGCTGCGCTCCGTTCCCGCCGATAGTCCCGAACCCCTGAGCCAATGGCTCGAGCGCAACGGCCAGACATACGGCGCCATCGAGCGCTTCTGGCGGCTGGTTATCGCCAGCGCGCTCAATGCAGACCTCGATACAATCGCAGTGCCCTACGCCGCCAAAGTCATCCGCGAGCTGTTCATGAACTCGGCGGAAGCGGGCGCCATGGGAATGAGCACTATGCCCCTGAGCGAGCTTTATGCCGGCGCCGAAAGCTTCCTCACCGAGCGTGGTTCGGAGGTGCTCTACAACGCCAATGTCGAATCGGCCGAGTGGGACGAAGAGGTCTCCGAGTGGACGCTCATCACGCGCAGCGGCGAGTTTGTCTCCGACTTTCTTATCCTCGCGCTGCCCTTTGAGGCCACGGCCAAACTGCTTCCCTCTATGCCGCCCGCTGAAGGCGCGGATCATTTGCTCTCCCAGATCGATCACCACGAGCACTGGCCCATCTGCAGCGTGCATCTCTGGTTCGATCGCGAGATCACCGATCTGCCTCACGCCGTTCTGCTTGACCGCGAAATACACTGGATGTACAACAAGACGCGTCTGCAGCCATGGCGGAACCTGAAGGGCAGCTATCTCGAGCTGGTGCAGAGCGCCTCACGCCGCTTTGCCTCGCGTCCGCGCGAACAGGCCATTGCGCAGGCTGTCGACGAGCTGCGCGAGTTTTTTCCTGCGGTCGCCTCGGCAAACCTGGAGAAGGCTGCGCTGGTCAAGGAAGTGCGCGCCACATTCGGTGTGCCGCCGGGAATCGATGCATCGCGTCCCGATTGCATTGCGCCATGGCCCAATTGCTTTCTTGCCGGCGACTGGACGGCCACCGGCTGGCCCTCCACTATGGAGAGCGCTGCACGCTCCGGACATCTCGCGGCCGAAGCCCTCGGTATCGAATCGGAGAGGCCATTCTCCTGCCTGGAGCGGGACCTGGAACCCAAGGGCCTTATGCGCCTTGTCGGCAATCCGAATGGCCGGCGCTAGTGCGCCAGCAGGTACACACCGACACACACGAGCACTGCGGCCGCCCAGCGCCTGCGATCCACATTCTCTTTCAGAAAGATCTTTCCTGCCACAGCGTTCGTCACCAGCGTAAGCGAGGCCGAGGCCGGCGCTACCAGGCTCAGGCTGAGATGATTCAACGCAAACAAAAGCGAGAAGAACGACAGCGCCAGAAAACCCACGCCGATAAAGAACAACGGGCACGTGACGACCGCGAGAATCGCGCCCTTCATACCGGACTGCGCGCGAACGGCATCAAGGTCGCCGATCGACTTCATAGCCGCGGCCGTTAGCACCTCGCCCGTCGTCGAACTCAGCACGATTGCTGCAATCATTGCTACGGCTGGCCAGAGGCCTGTCTGCGGAGCCATCATTGCACGCTTACCCTCTCGGCTTCGGAATCTTCGCTAACCACCCCAGCTGTTTCAGCCGCATCGGCCGTCGCCGCAGGCTGCACGGTGAGCGACGGACCCTGCGCAACGAAGCTCACGCCTAACGTGATCAGCACAATGCCCATCCAACGCGCGACAGAGATGGGCTCCTGCAGCCAGAATCGAGCCAAAAACGCGACAATCACATTTCCTAGCGCAGTGGCAGGTAAGACGAACGTAAGATCCGCCCACGAAAGCGCGGTGAGATAGCTTGCGAAGAATCCGATCAGCAATGCGATGCCTGCACCGATCCAGGGTGTGAAGACCGCTGCTACCAGCGTCAGAGGATGCGCCAAAGAAATCGCCGGTAACTGCGTCATGCCGCGGGAGAGGCACGTATCGCCGAGCGGCGCGCACAACGCCACCAGTCCCAGAACAAAATATTGCCGCGGCGAAAGTTGATGGGACATTGCAGTTCTTCTCTTAGCTATAGATCAATCAAATGCCGCGAAGGTTCTATTTCCTTGCCAAACATTTGTTGAATTGAGATGGACGCAAGAAAGAAGGGCGGCGCGCCCGCGCCGCCCTCATCTCATCGAAGCGCTTCGCCGCGTATCGGCTAAGCGCCCGCACTGACTGCTGCGGTCTTCTCAGCCTGCTGGTTGCGCTTTGCTTTGACCATCTTATTGCGCTGCGAACGCAGCTTGAGAAACGACTTCGCTTCCTCGTAAAGCCGCGGCACATCGCGGTTCACAATCGCCTTCCAGATCACGCGCGCCGCAGCCTTGGGACGGAAGTAGTACTCATCGTAGAAGCGGTGCACCATCTCCATCACGTAGTCGGTGGGCAAGCCGGGATACTCGATGTGAGCCATCTGGTGGCCCCCGCCGTCTTCCATCTTTTCGTTGGTGATAAAACCATTGGCCTTGGCGAAGTCGTAGAACTCTGTGCCCGGATACGCGTGCGCAATCGAGACCTGAATCGTCTCCACGTCCAGCGACTTGGCAAAGTTGATTGTGTTGCGGATCGACTCTTTGGTCTCGCCCGGCAGGCCAAGGATGAAGTCTCCGTGGATCGTCAGGCCAAGGTCGTGGCAGTCCTTCGCAAAGGCGCGCGCGCGCTCTACCGTCGCGCCCTTCTTGATGTTCTTCAAAATCTGCGGATCGCCCGACTCGAAGCCGACAATCAACAACCGGCAACCGGCATCCTTCATTGCCTTCAGCGTCTCGCGATCCGTGGTCACACGTGAGGTGCAACTCCAGGTGAGGCCGAGCGGCTTGAGCTTTTCGCACAGTTCAATGGTTCGTGCCTTCTGGATGTTGAAGGTGTCGTCGTCGAAGAAGAACTCCTTCACCTCGGGAAAGTTTTCCTTCGCCCACTTCAGCTCCGCGGCTACGTCGTCGCTCGAGCGCTTGCGCCACGCATGCCCGCTGAGTGTCTGCGGCCACAGGCAGAAGGTGCACTGCGCCGGACAGCCGCGCGTCGAATAAAGCGCAATGTAGGGATGCAGAAGAAACGGCACGTTGTAGCGCGTCACATCCATGTCGCGCTTGTAGATCTTCGTCGCCCACGGCATCGCATCCAGGTCTTCCACCTGCGGGCGGTCGGGGTTGTGAATGATCTTGCCGTCTTTCTTGTAGCTGATGCCCAGAATCTCGTTCAGCGGCTTGCCGTTGGCATACTCCACGACGGAGTAGTCAAACTCACGGCGGCAGATGAAGTCGAGCGCGGAGCACTCATTCAGCGCGCGATCGGGATCGGTCGTCACCGGTGGTCCAACAAACGCCACGCGAATCGAAGGATTCGCTGCCTTGATGGCCTCGGCCAGCCGCTGGTCACCCTCCCAGCCCACGGTCGAAGTAAAGAGCACAAGGAACTCGTAGTCCTTGCAGATCTTGATCGTTTCTTCGGCAGAGACGTGGTGCGGCGGCGCATCCAGAAGGCGCGAGCCCTCGAGCAATCCAGCCGGATAGGCGAGCCACACCGGGTACCAGTAGGATTCGATTTCGCGTGTTGCCGGCCAGCGGGAACTTGCTCCGCCGTCGAAGTTCTCAAACGAAGGCGGGTTCAGAAAGAGCGTTTTCAGGGGCATAGGCATCCCTACTATTCTAACATTCCGGCACTTTTTTAGACGTTTTTCGGCCCTGGGAGTTACTTTGTGTGCAACTCGTCCAGCCAGTCCTGCATGTGGCCCAGGGCCCGCAGCAGATTGAGCCGGGCTTTGCTCAGATCAAGCCCAGCGTCGAGCGCATCAACGTATTTCTGCCGCTCGTCAATCCGTGCCTTCTGCTCTGCCGTGGGGTTGGCCTGTGGTGGCGCTCCCTGGCCGTCGCCGGCTCCGTTCCCTAGCTCCAGTTCCGTCATCACCGACTTTAGCTGTTCGCCGGCAATCTGCTGCTTCAGGCTGGCCACTTCGGCTTGGGCATCCAGCTCGCGCAGGCTGCTGGTCAGCTCCGCGATCTGGAGGTTGTTCTGCTGCTGCGCCTGCTCGGCTTCCACCTTGGCGCGCAGCGCGTCGGCGGCAGACTCGCGTGATTTGGCGTGCACTTCCACATCAAACAGGGGCAGCTGAATGTTGAATCCTGAACTGAGGTTGTTCGTCGGAAGAACGTGATTGTAGTACTGGTTGATATTGTTCAGCAGCGTCGTATTGCGGTTGTAGATGGCCCCAAAAGCAACCTGAGGAAACCAGACTCTTTCCTGATCACCCTTGGCGGCACGTGCCTTGGACTGCGCCACCATCTCCGCCGCCTCCAGCCCAGGGGTCGAGCGGGGTGTTTCATCAGCGGTGACGGCCGGAATCTCCGGAATGCTGGCATGATCGGGAATAATGGAGCCCGCGGGCAAACCGGTCAACGTTGCCAACTGCTTGGCCAGCGTCGCCGCTCGGGTTTCAAGATGCAGTCGCTTTAATTTTAGTTGGGCGGCAATCAGCTGGTCCTGCAGCAACTCGCTCAACGGATCCACGCCCGCGTCGGTCCGCTGGTGTTCGATCTCTACGAGCCGGACTGCGTAACTTTCCTGCTGCCGTGTGGCGTCCAGCTCGGAGTCCACCGTATCCAGTTCCACATAGGCGAGGGATGTGTCGAGCGCGACCTGTTCACGGGCCTCTTTCTGGTTGAGCAGTGCGGCCTGCACGCCCCGGCGCGCTGCCTGCATGTAGCGAATCTGCGGAATGCTGAAGACCATGGACTGCACAGTGGCGTCCCAAATTGTCGGCAGGTTGCCGGTAAATCCAATTTCCGGAAAAGCGGGAAGCCCCGAACCGAACGTAATGGATGGGACAAAGGCGTCGCGAGTCTCAGACAGTGAGGCCCGTGCTTTGGCTACATCGGCGCCGGCTAGTCGGACCGTGCTGCTGTTCTGTTGCGCCAGCTCGACCGCCGTGCGCAGCGACACCTGCGCCGGCGCATGAGCAGTGGCGGCCAGCACCAGCGCGGTCACAAAGTACGCACGGACGCAGCGCGGATTGTCTTGTGCCCTCAAATGCATTCTTCCCGTCAACGCTGTGCTTCCTGCGGCGCATACTCGTGGGCCATCGCGTAGCCCGCCGCCTGCTCGCGCGCGCCGCCAGTTTTGTCGCCCAACTGCTCCAGGACCTTTGCCAGCCGATGATGCGCGACGAAAGCCGGAGCCTCCTCGGTGATCGCGGAACCGGTCAGATAGTCTTCGAGCATCTTTGCGGCCAATTGAGGATTCTGTCGCGCCCGGATCAGCACGCCCGCTCCGTCATACAGCGGCACACCAGCGGTTCTGTCGCGCGCAGCCGCAGCAATACAGTTGTGGAGCGCCTCATCCATCTCCTGCCAGCGCCCGCTCCGTTCGTAGAACGAAGCCAGCACGGTCCACTGGAATGCGGGATGCGCGCTGACAGCGATTGCCTGCTTCAACTCCCGCTCCGCTGTTTCGTAATCCTTGCGTTCCACGGCGATTCCCGCCCGCAACTGATGAGCGCGCGCCGGGTCCACCTCATCCAGCTGTGCGGCGACGCGCTGGGCCTTGTCCAACCCGCCACCCACGATCCCCGGCGCCTCCTGGTAAAACTCGCCCAGGTCTGACAGCGCCTCTGCGTTCCGCGGGTTTAGCCTCACCGCGTTTTCAAACTCGATACGCACTCGCTTGCCGAGCGAGAAGGCATCCAAAAACGAAGCCTGATCGGCTTTTTCGCCCAACGCCCGCCCCAGCCACATGTGATAGTTCGAGTTCCCCTGGTCCAGTTCCACCGCGTGCCGGCAGGCGTCTGCCGCGGCATCCCACTTCTGCAGCGTGAAGTACACACGGCACTCCAGGTTCTGCGCCTCCGCATCGTTCGCGCCCCCCTGCGGAAGCGACCTGGCGAGCTGTAACGCGCGGTCCGCTTCGCCGGCCTGCAGGGCCGCGTTGATCTGTGCAAGGGCCGTTTTCGGAGCCTGCGCCGTACCGGCCACCGAGAGTGCTGCTCCCAGAAATGCTGCCGGAAGATGCAGCGTCTCAAGAGAAAGCCGCATCACCGCACAACCTTGATGGGAACACCCTCTTGCAATTGCTGTCCGTTCATTGAGCCGGTGGCCACCCAGTCGCCCTCTTTGAGCCCGGAGAGAATCGCCTCACGGGTCAGGTTGAAGACGCCCGTCGTAACCGGCGTGCGCACCAGCTGGTCTCCCGAGATCCTGTACACGTACGGCTTGCCGTTCTCGAAGTGCAGCGCCTCGCGCGGCACGCTCAGCGCATCAGGCGCCGTGGCGGTCGTCACCGTCACATTCACGTTTGTGTCCGGCAGCAGTCCGGAATCGGCATCGTCAATCTGCACCAGCACCTCGCCAACGGTGCGTGTGGCGTACGTTACCACTGTGACCGGCAGCCGCACGATGTGTCCGTGCCATTCCTGGCCTGGCTTTGCATCCCATTTGATCGTGATCTTCTGCCCAACGGCCAGCCTGCCCAGGTCTGGCTCGTCAAAATACGCGCGCACCCGTTCGCGTTTCAAGTCTCCCATCTGCAGCAGGAGTTTGCCGGCCTCGGCAAAACTGGTTGGCGTGGCGTCCATGCTGTAAACGGTGCCCGCGACTGGGGCGTGAATCTGGGTCTGCGCCTCGATTTGCCGCGCCGCGGCCAGGTTGGCCTCCGCCTCGGCAAGTGCGGACTGCGAGCGGGCCACTTCGCCGGGAGAATACCGGTGCGTCGAGCTCTGCTGCGAGGCATTCAGGCTGGCATTGGCGCTTTCCAGTTGCTGTCGCGCCGCGGCCACTTCGCCCGACGACGCTGCCCCGGATGCGGCCAGCTTTGTCAGCGCCTCCAGATTGTGTTGCGCCTGGTCTCGCGTCAACTGCGCCCGGTTGATTTCTGCCTGCGTCGCCAGGCGTTCTTCCTGGGTTCCGTTGTGGAGGGTGGCGTCGAGCAGGGCCTGCGCGGTCTTCACACCATTCTCTGCCGCGGCTACCTTCGCCCGGGCATCCATGTCGTCCAGCACGATCATGAGCTTGCCGGCCGGAACATGGTCTCCCGTCTGCACAAAGACCTTTTTCACGGTAGTTGCAATGGGGCTGTAAAACTGGTAGTTAGCCTCCGGCTCGACCTCGACCTTGCCGTTGGTGCTCACTGTGCTCAGCAGCACCTCATGCTCCGCCTGAGCCGCGCGCACGGGCAGCCGGTCGCGCAAGAGGGACCGCGCCATGAAAAAGACTGCGATCACAACAACTGCCGCACCCACCCAAAGCCAGCGCCGGCCCAACTGCTTTCGTTCCTCTGCCATTCGTATAACCAAGG
>Ga0335072_10010252_pt1 | contig 13496 bp, 15 predicted proteins | sample Lox_Sample_21_FD_206725 | JGI IMG/M metagenome (GOLD analysis project Ga0335072, IMG submission 206725) | Soil microbial communities from Loxahatchee National Wildlife Refuge, Florida, United States - Lox_Sample_2.1 | ecosystem: Environmental > Terrestrial > Soil > Wetlands | place: USA...
ATGTTCGAGGGCACGGCCCCCCAGATGTGGACGTCGCTCTCGAAGCTGCGCGCGCTCGCGCCCGAGACGCGCGTCTATTGCGGCCACGAATACACCCAGGCGAACGCGCGCTTCGCCCTCACGGTCGAGCCCACGAACGCGGCACTCCGCACGCGCGCGGCCGCGGTCGATGCGGCGCGCGCCAAGAGGCTCGCGACCGTGCCCTCCACCATCGGCGAGGAGCGTGCCACCAACCCGTTCCTGCGCGCCGACCAGCCGGGCTTCGCCGAGGCGGTCGGCCTCATCGGCGCCGACCCGGTGACGCTGTTCGCCGAGGTGCGCCGGCGCAAGGACCAATTCTGACGCGCGCGCGTCCGTGTCACCCAGGGAGGATTCGATGAAGCTTCGCTATTCCGCCGCCTCGCCCTATGTGCGCAAGGTCATGGTGGTGGCGCACGAGACCGGGCTCGTGGGCAAGATCGAGACGATCCCGACCAACGTGTGGGCGCCCGACACCGACATCGCGAAGGACAATCCTCTCGGCAAGGTGCCGACCCTCGTCGCGGACGACGGCACGGTGCTGTTCGATTCGCCGGTGATCTGCGAGTACCTCGACGCGCTCGCGGGCGGAAAGCTGTTCCCCGCTTCGGGCAAGGCGCGGTGGGAGGCGCTCAGGCTCCAGGCGCTCGGCGACGGCGTGCTCGATGCCGGGATTTTGCGCCGGCTCGAGAGCATGCGCCCGGCCGAGCTTCAGTCGAAGGACTGGATGGCGCGCCAGGCGACCGTCATGAAGCGCGGTCTCGACCTCGCCGAATCCATGGCGGCGAGCTGGACCGGGAGTTTCGGCATCGGCCCGATCGCGATCGGCTGCGCCGTGGGCTGGTTCGATTTCCGCTTCGGCCACGAGGATTGGCGTCCGGGCCGGCCCAAGCTCGCGGCCTGGTACGCGGATTTCGTGAAGCGCCCCTCCATGCAGGCGACCATGCCCAAGGCGTGAGACGCAGCACTCGATGGCGCCCGAAAAGCCGCCGCCCGAAATCCCGACAATCGACATTTCGGCATCCGTCGACCCCGACGCCGACGCGCATACGCTGATCGCGGCCCTCGACCTCAAGCCCCATCCCGAAGGCGGCTATTACCGCGAAATCTTCCGCGATCCCGACCCGCCCGGGGGACGCGGGGCCGCGACCGCGATCTACTATCTCCTCGCCGCGGGCGAGCGTTCCCACTGGCACCGCATCGACGCGGTCGAGATCTGGCGCCATCTCGCGGGCGCGGCGCTGGCGATCGGCGTGTCGGTCGACGGCAAGAGCCGCGCGATCCACACGCTCGGGAAAGCGGCGGGGGCGCGCGCGCAAGTCACGGTGCCGAAAAGCGCGTGGCAAAGCGCGTGGCCGCTCGGCACGTTCGCGCTCGTCGCCTGCATCGTCGCCCCGGCGTTCCGCTTCGAGGGATTCGAGCTCGCACCCGCCGGCTGGGAGCCGGGCGAGCCCGAGCCCGAGCCCCGCGGCCCTTAGTCCTCCACCACCAGCACGCCGTTCACGTTCTCGTGCCCGTCGCCGCAGAAAATGTCGCACAGGAAGCCGAAATTCCCCGCGCGGTCGGGCGTGAAGGCGATGCGCGTCACCTGGCCCGGCACCACGTCGGCGCGGATCTTGTAGCCGGGCAGCGCGAAGCCGTGGAGCCGGTCGAGGGACGTGATCTCGATCACGACCGGAACGCCCTTCTTCACGGTCACCACGTCCGGCGCATACGCGAACTTCTTGACCGTGAGCTCGATCACCTGGGGCGTGGGCGCTGCCCCCGCCCAGGGAACGCCGAGCGTCGCACTCGCCGCCGCGATGCACGCCACGAGTGCCGCGCCGGCGAGCCATCTCTTCGTCCGCGTCTTCGGGATCGCGAGCATGGACGCTCTCATGCCTTCACGACCGGATATTCGACGATCTCGAACGTCGCGGCACCGGCATCCGCCTCGATGTCGCGCCAGCCGAGGCCCTTGTAGGGCATCGCCGGGTCCCACGGGATCGGCGCCTTCTTCGGCACCGAAAGCGGCGCCGGCAGCGGGAACATGAGGCCCTTCGCCGCGTGGTGCGCGATGGGACCGGTCATGTGGAAATTCTCCTGGTGGATGTGGCCGTAGAACACGATCGCGTGCGCGTGCGCCGTCAGGAGATCGATCGCCGCCTGGCCGTCGGGCGTCGCCCAGTCCCAGCTCGGCGCCAGGTCGAACAGCGGCCGGTGCGTGAACACGACCACCGGCGTCTCGGGCTTGAGCCGCTTGAGGTCGGCCGCGAGCCAGTCGAGCTGCGCCTTCCCGAGCATGGCGCGCGGGTCGGACACGTTGTCGAGGGCGACGAAATGCACGCCCTTGTGGTCGAAGGCGTAATGGGTCGCGCCGAAGAACTCCTTGTACGCCTCGCCCGCGTCGAGCGACGCGTCGTGCTCGCCGGGGAGGAAATAGAGCGTCTTGACCTTGAGGCCGGCGACGATCTCCTTGGCCTTCGCCATGCGCGCGCGGCGCTCCTTCGGATCGTCCGTCGTGTGGGTGATGTCGCCCGTGAAGACGATGAAGTCGGGCGGCTCGGGGAGCGCGTTCACCGCCGCGATCGCCTTCGGCAACGTGCCCTCGGCGTCGGGATTGACGGCCGGGCCCTTGAAGCCCCAATGGAGGTCCGAGAGCTGGACGAAATAGAACTCGTCCGCCTCCGCCGCGAGCGCCTTGAGGCCGAAGCCGGGCAGCGCGGACGCGAACACGACCCCGCCCAGGCCCGCGAGGCGCAAAAAGTCGCGCTTGGTTAGGTTGGCAACCATGATCTCTCCCTCTTTGGCGCCGCCCATGGCGGGCGCGCGCGTTTCGGTGTACCAAGGGAGGACTGCAGAAGCGGGCGGCGAATTCCCGGCCGGAAAATATCTTCGCACCCGGGAATAAACGCGGCCGCGGCGCGGTCTTGCGTCACGGGGCTGGACAAGGGCGAGGCATGCCGGGTGACGAGCGGGAGACGGCCACGCGGCGCGCGCGCTTCGAGCGCGAGATGCTGCCCCATTTGGACGCCGCCTACAATCTCGCGCGCTGGCTGCTGCGCGACCGCGAGGACGGCGCCGACGCCGCGCAAGAGGCGTGCCTGCGCGCCTTCAAGTATTTCGACGGCTTCCGCGGCGGCAGCGCCAAGGCGTGGCTGCTCCGGATCGTGCGCAACACCTGCTACGACTGGCGCAAGGCCAATCCGCGGGGCGAATCCATGAATGCGGGCGATGGCGAGCTCAGCCCCGAGCACGAGCGCGCCCTCGAGGCGGCGGGGCCGGCCAATCCCTCGCCCGAAGCGATCCTGATCGCGCGCGCGGACCGCACGCTCGTCGAGGAAAGCCTGGCCGCACTCCCGCCCGAGTTCCGCGAGGCGCTGGTGCTACGCGAGATCGAGGCGCTGAGCTACCGCGAGATCAGCGAGATCGCGGCGATTCCGATCGGGACCGTGATGTCGCGCCTCGCGCGGGCGCGGTCGCTGCTGCAACGCCGGCTCGTGGCGCAGCTTGCCGAGGATAAGTGACGTGGACTGCACCGAGGCGCGCGACCTCATCGGCCCCTATCTCGACGGCGAGCTCGACGCCGGGCGGGCCGTCGCGCTCGAGCATCATCTCGCGGGCTGCGCCGAATGCACGAAGGCGCTCGCCGCGGCCGAGGCGTTGAAGGCAGCGCTCCGCGACAAGCTCCCCTACCGCGCGGCCCCGCCCGCGCTCCGCGCAGCGCTCGGCGGAAATGCGGCGGAACCTGGCGCGCGCCGCGCGATGCCTCAATGGATGCGCCTCGCCGCCTCGTTCGTGCTGGTCGCGGGGCTGAGCTCGGCCGCGACCTACTACGCCACCCCCCATGGCGGCAATCTGGTGGCCGACGAGGTGTTCGCGAGCCACGTGCGCGGTCTCCTCTCGGAGCGCCGCATGATCGACGTCGCGTCGTCGGACGAGCACACGGTCAAGCCCTGGTTCGACAGCCACGTCGACTTCTCGCCGCCGGTCAAGGACCTGACCACGGACGGATTCCCGCTCTTGGGCGGGCGCACGGACTACATCGCCGGGCGCACGGTCGCGGCACTGTTGTTCCGCCACCGGCAGCACGTGATCACGCTCTTCGTCTGGCCGTCCTCGGCGGCGGCCTCGGGCCTCGAGACGCTCGAGCGGCGCGGCGACCATCTCGTGCATTGGGACGAGAACGGCATGGCGTTCTGGGCGATCTCGGACGTGGACGAGGCGGCGCTCGTCGATTTCGCGCGCCGCTACCGCGCGGCGCCGACGCTGCCGGAGCCCGCGGCGAAGAAGCCTTAGACCGCGCCTTGCGACGGCGCGTCAGACCATGTGCTGGCCGCCATTCATGGTGAGGGTCGAGCCGGTGAAATAGCCCGCCTCGTCGCCCGCGAGGAACAGGACGCACCGCGCCACCTCCTCCGCCTCGCCGAGCCGGCCCACCGGAATGAGCGGCAGGATCTTGGTCTTCATGACCTCCTCCGGCACCGCGCGCACCATGTCGGTCGCGATGTAGCCGGGGGCGATCGCGTTCACGGTGATTCCCTTGCTCGCATTCTCGGACGCGAGCGCCTTGGTGAAGCCGATCTCGCCCGCCTTGGCCGCCGAATAGTTGGTCTGGCCCATCTGGCCCTTTTGGCCGTTGATCGAGGAGATGTTGACGATGCGGCCGAAATTGCGCGCGCGCATGCCCTCGATCACGTTGCGCGACATGTTGAAGACCGAGTTGAGATTGGTGTCGATCACCTGCTTCCACTGCTCGGGCGTCATGCGGTGCAGCATGGAATCGCGCGTGATGCCGGCATTGTTGACCAGCACCTCGACCGGCCCGAGCTCGGCCTCGACCTTGGCGACCCCGGCCTTGCAGGCGTTGAAATCAGAGACGTCCCACTTGTAGACGGCGATCCCGGTCTCGGCCTTGAAGGCCTCCGCGACCGCGTCGTTGCCGCCGTAATTGGCCGCGACCCTGTAGCCCGCCGCCTTCAAGGCCTTCGACACCGCGGCGCCGATGCCCCGCGTGCCGCCGGTGACCAATGCCACGCGCGCCATATATCCTCCCGTCGTTTCTTTCCGCGCCCCGGTTTCGCCCTCTCGGGCATCAAAACACAATTCGCCGATTCCGAACAGCGGCGTTGCGCGCATTCGAGGCTCGCTACCGCAGTGCGGCATTGATCCAGCGCATGGCGCGTGCCCGAAACGAGGACGGCGGCAGACCCCAAAGGGTCCGCCGCCGCCGGTCTTTGTCGGTCGACCTGGGCCGATCGACCTGGGCCGATCGACCTGGGCCGATCGACCGATCTGGGCGATCGAAACCGCCGCCGCGCTCGACGCCTCGCGTCCAAGTTCGCGTCAGCTGCGCTCGACGCGTCCCTTCGATCCGTGCGTCAGCTGCGCTCGACGCGTCTCTTCGATCCGTGCGTCAGCTGCGCTCGACGCGTCTCTTCGATCCGTGCGTCAGCTGCGCTCGACGCGTCTCTTCGACCCGTGCGTCAGCTGCGCTCGACGCGCCTCTTCGACCCGTGCGTCAGCTCCGCTCGACGCTGCTCGTCAGCGCGTGCGTCAGCTGCGCTCGACGCACATGGCGATGCCCATGCCGCCGCCGATGCAAAGGGTCGCGAGGCCCTTCTTGGCGTTGCGCTTCTGCATCTCGAACAGGAGCGTCACCAGCACGCGCGCGCCCGAGGCGCCGATCGGATGGCCGATCGCGATGGCGCCGCCATTGACGTTGACCTTGCCCGTGTCCCAGGCGAGGTCCTTGTTGACCGCGCAGGCCTGGGCCGCGAACGCCTCGTTCGCCTCGATGAGGTCGAGATCGTCCTTGGACCAGCCGGCGAGCTTCAATGCCTTGCGGCTCGCGGGGATCGGGCCGGTGCCCATGATCGCGGGATCGACGCCCGCGGTCGCCCACGAGACGATGCGCGCAAGGGGTGCAACACCGCGCTTCGCCGCCTCGGCGCCGCTCATGAGCACGAGGGCGGCGGCGCCGTCGTTGATGCCGCTCGCGTTGCCCGCGGTCACGGTGCCGTTCTTGTCGAAGGCGGGGCGCAGCTTCTGGAGCGTCTCCAGGTTCGCGTCGGCGCGCGGATACTCGTCGGTGTCGACGATCACGTCGCCCTTGCGGCCCTTGATGGTCACCGCCACGATCTCGTCCTTGAAGCGGCCCGCCTTGATCGCGGCGACCGCCTTCTGCTGCGAGGCGAGCGCGAACTTGTCCTGCTCCTCGCGCGTGATCTGCCACTTCTGCGCCACGTTCTCGGCGGTGTTGCCCATGTGGTAGCCGTTGAAGGCGTCCCACAACCCGTCCTTGATCATGGTGTCGACCATCTCGAGGCTGCCCATCTTGGTGCCGTTGCGCAAATGGGCGCAGTGGGGCGCCTGGCTCATGCTTTCCTGGCCGCCCACGACCACGATGCCGTTGTCGCCGAGCTTGATCGCCTGGTAGCCGAGCGCCACCGTGCGCAGGCCGGAGCCGCACAGCTGGTTGACGCCGTAGGCGGTCTTCTCGACCGGGATGCCGGCCGCGATCGCGGCCTGGCGCGCGGGGTTCTGGCCTTCGCCGGCGGTGAGGATCTGGCCCATGATCACCTCGTCGACCTCGCCCGCGGCGACCTTGGCGCGCTTCATCGCCTCCACGATCGCGGCGCTGCCGAGCGTGTGCGCGGGCAAGCCGCCGAGGGCGCCGTTGAAGGCGCCGACCGGCGTCCGGGCGGCACCGGCGATAACGACATCTGTCATGGGATTCCTCCTCGCGGTGGGTTCAATCTGTCTTAGCGACGTGTCCCCTGCCTGCCCCGTTTATATGAAGTTTGCAGCTGCGAAGGCAAGCTGCCCGAATCCCCGCTTTTCCGCCGTTTCCGGACTGCGGCAACGCGGCCGGCGCCGGAGCCGGGTCGAACGCGCGCGGGCGCGGCGTCGAGCCCGGTCGAGAGCCAACGCGCGAGCGGGCGCCACACGGTGCTTTCCGCGAGCCCGCCCACCATCATGCCGATATGGCCGAGACTGGGAGCGAGCCGCTCGGCACCGGGGATGAGCTGCACGAGCGCTTCGGCCGAGGCGGGCGGGACGATGCGGTCCTGCTCCGGCACCATGACGAGGGTCGGAACCTCGAGCGCCTTGGGATCGACCGGCTCGCCCGCGATCTTCCATTCGCCGCGCCCGGGCGCGTTCGCGCCGTACCAGCCTTCGAGGCATTCGCGCGCGACCGCGGCGGCGAGCGGCACGCCGTCATTGAGCCAATCCTCGAGGGCCACGAAGGCGAGATCGCGCGCGCTACCGGGGGCGAACTCGGCGAAGCGCATGAACTTGCGCGGCGCGAGATACGGGTCGAGCAGATAGAACAGCGCCTGCAGCACGTCGACCGCGAGCTCGCCCACCCGGTCGGCGACCTCGAGCAAGGGGACCGACCCCGCCGCGATCGCGCGCGCGAGCTCGGGCTGGTCGGCGTGGAAATCCCATGGCGTGGCAAGGAGTGCGAGCGCGGTTATGTCGCGCGGCCGGCGTTGCGCCAGCGCGAGCGCGAGGTTCCCGCCCATGCAATAGCCGACGAGGCCGACCGGCCCCTCGGCCGCCTCGAGGGCGGCGTCGAGGGCGCGCTCGAGGCGGCCCGCGATGTAGTCCGTGAGATCGAAGCCGCGCTCGGCCTCGCCGGGCGCATCCCAATCGACCAGGAGCGGGCGGACTCCCTCGCCCGCAAGCCACCGGAGGAAGCTGTTGCCGCGCGCGAGATCGAGGATGTAGCCGCGATTGACCAGCGAGGGCACGAACAGCACCGCGGGCGCGTGTCCGCCGCGTTCGCCCGAGAACGCCCCGTAATCGAGGAGACGCGTCGTGCCCTCGGCCCAGATCGCGGGCGGGTCCTCGAGGTCGCGCCGATAGGGATGGTGCCGGTAGCGCTCGAGCCCGGTCAGATAGAGATCGAGGCGGCGGCGGATTTCGCGCTCGAGTGCCGCGTCGAGCGCCTCAGGATCGAGGCTTGCGAGGTCGCGGCCGAGTGCCGCCGCCGCGTCGAGGAGTTCCGGCCTCCAAGGGAGCGAGGCGCTCGTCAAGAGCGGCAAGCCGGCGCGCGAGCTCATCCATGTCGCGAGCGCCGTCCCGAGATGAAGGGCGAGCGGACGCGGTCCCACTCTCGGGATCTCGGGCCGCGGGATCTCGGGCCGCGGAATTTGGGGCCCCGGAATTTCGGGCCTCGGGGCCGCGCGCGCGGGCCCGCGCGGCTGCGGCTTCTCGCTCGGATGGGTCGGCTTGGCCCGGGGCATGGGACGATTCGGCTCCTTCGGTGGACCCCGCGGCGGCGAACCCCGCAGCGGACGCGGCACGCGTGGCCGCGGCGCCGACGGAAGCGGCGAAGCTCGCGCCGGCCGCGTTCACGAGCTGGAACCAGCGCTGAAGCGCGTCCGCGAGCTTCGGGTCGGCCGCGGTCGCCGCCCACTGCTCCTGCCACAGATCGAGGTAGCGGCGCACCAGGTTCTCGAGATCCGGCGGCTCCGGCGTTCCACCCGACGACATGGCGGAAGTATAGCCGAAGCGGCGCGGGGAAGGCCAGTCGAGGGCGGATTTGCCTTTGCTTTTTGGGACTTGCGCAGTGCAGCAAGTTGGGTCTTTACTGGACCCGGAGCGTCCACAGCTGAGGCCATTGGCATGACGATGTCCGAGCAAGCCCCCGCGCCCGAGCCCCCGATCACGATCAAGAAATACGCGAACCGCCGGCTCTACAATACGGCAACCAGCAGCTACGTGACGCTCGACGACCTCTGCCACATGGTCAAGGACAACAAGGAATTCGTGGTCTACGACGCGAAGACCGGCGACGACATCACGCGCTCGGTCCTGACGCAGATCATCGTCGAGGAGGAGGCCAAGGGCCAGGCGCTCCTCCCGATCGGCTTCCTCCGGCAGCTCATCGGATTCTACGGCGACAATCTCGGCAACATGGTGCCGCGCTACCTCGATTCGAGCATGAAGGTGTTCGCGCAGAACCAGGAGAAGTTCCGCACCTACATGAAGGGTGCGTTCGACGGCCTGTTCCCGTTCGGCTCACTCGAGGAGATGAGCAAGCAGAACGTCGCGATCATGGAGCGCGCGATGAAGATGTTCACGCCCTTCTCGGCCGAGGGCGTCGAGAAGGCCAGCGACAAGGTCGTGGCCGAGAGCGAGGCGGGCGACAAGCTCGAGGCGCTCAAGGAGAAGATCGACGCGCTCCAGCGCCAGCTCAACGACCTCGGCAAGAAATCCTGAGGCTGCGGCCGCTCGGGCCGCGGGTGCCCGCAAATCCCGCTTTTCCAAGGCCGCACAGGGCCGCGGCGCTCTCCCCGTATCACGCGCAGACCGCGCTTGACCGCGCCGCGGCGCCCGCTCAAGACCGCCCCTTGGGCCGTTGAGAACGGCGCGTGGACGGGCTAGAAGAGGCGCGCCCAGGGACCGAGGCCATGCGCCCGACGCCACGCGCCCGAGCGGCGATGGAGACCCCATGAGCGGCACGCCTCCGACCCACGAGCGATCCTCCGGCGCAGCGCCGGCGTACTCGGTCGTGATCACGGTCTACAACGAGGAAGGCAACATCGATCCCGTGATCGACGAGCTCTATCCCGCGATGGAGCGGCTGGGCGCGCCGTTCGAGATCGTCTTCTGCGACGATGCGAGCACGGACGCGACCGGAACGCGGCTCGCGGCGGCGCGGGCGCGCCATGCCAATCTCCGCGTCGTGCGCCATCGCCGCAATCGGGGGAAGAGCGTCGCCCTCCTCACGGCCTGCCTCGCGGCACGCGGCGATTGGCTCGTGATGCTCGACGGCGACGGCCAGAACGATCCGGCCGACATCGTGCGCCTCGTCGCCCTCGCCAACGCGAGTGCCGGCGACCCCGACTTGGCGCTCGTCGCCGGCACGCGCCGCAAGCGCCGCGATACGTGGCTGAAGCGCATCTCGTCGCGCGTCGCCAACCGGGTGCGCAGCGCGGTCCTGGGCGACCGCACGCCCGACACCGGCTGCGGCTTGAAGCTGTGCCGGCGCGACGCGTATCTCAAGCTGCCGCGCTTCGACCACAATCACCGTTTTCTTCCGGCCCTCATCCAGCGCGACGGCGGCACGGTGCTGCATATCGAGGTCACCGACCGGCCGCGCCTCAGCGGCCGCTCGAAATACGGGCTCGGCAACCGGCTCGGCGTCGGCATCGTCGATCTCGCGGGCGTTTATTGGCTGATGCGGCGGCGCGCCGACGCGGCGGTCGAGAAAGAGGAGTAGGGCGATGAGCGCGGAACATATTTGGCTCGGCGTCGGCTTTTTCGGTCAAGGCGTGTTCTTCATGCGCTTTCTCGTTCAATGGATCGCGAGCGAGCGGCAGCGCCGCAGCGTGATCCCGATCGCGTTCTGGTATTTCAGCATATGCGGCGCCGCGATTACGCTCGCCTATGCGATCTATCGCCTCGATCCGGTCTTCATCGCGAGCCAGTCCGGCGGCTTCGCCATCTACGCGCGCAATCTCTACCTCATCCATCGCGAGCGGCGCGCGGCCGCGGCCTGACCGGCCGGAGCGCGAGACCGCCTGCGCGCATAAACGAACGCCGCGCTGGACGGGAGTCCGGCGCGGCGTCGTTTTTCGTTCCGGCCCCGGCGCGCGGACGCGCCGAGGCGTCGGCTAGCGGGCTACTCCCACTTCGAGAGGCTCTTGATGCCCAGGCTCTTGACCGTGGCTTCGTTGATCATGCCGGTCGCCTTGAGCTTGTTCTCCATCTGGTACTTCTTGAGCGCGGCCTTGGTCGCCTTGTCCATGGAGCCGTTGAGCTCGAGAGCGGCGCCCTTGTTGTTGAGTGCCGCCTGCACGATCTCGACCGCCCGACGCGAGTAGGCCATCTCCTTCTTCTTCATCGGCATCTTCTTCTCGGGCATGACCATCTTCTCGGGCATCTTCTTCTCGGGCATCGTCGCGGCGGGGGCCGCGGCGGCCGGCGCAGGCGCTGCCGGAGCGGCCGCGGGAGCCGTGGCAGCCGGCGCGGGCGCGGCCGGCGTCGTGGCGGGCATCGTGGCGGGCGCCGGAGCTGCCGGGGCCGCCGGAGTCGTCGTCTGCGCGAGGACGCTCGAGATGGCGAGCGGCGAGACGAGCAATGCCGCGCCGATCAGAGCGACGGCGCCGGCGACGGCGTAGGAACGTACTGCGCGAATCATTTCTTTTCTCCTTGGTCGGTTGGACTGATCGGTCTGGGCGACGGTACGCCCCACGGGCTCGACGCGGCGACCGGCCGGCAATTCCGGCGCTCGAAGGCGGCAATGCGGATGGTCCGGGATAGCATGCTCACGCTAAAGTCAGCCAATGAAGTTTCCGTAAGTGGCTTGCCATATTGCCGCCCCAATCTCCGGTGTGCCGTCGTCGAAGTCGGTCGCCGCAAGAACGCGGCGCCGCGAGGGTAGGACCCGGGGCCGGGCCGACCTTTGATTTGGGTCAACCCCGCCCGGGACGCACTTTTACCCTCAAATCGCGCCGAGGAACAGAGCGAGCCCGAGGGCCACGACCGGGGGCACCGCGGTCCATAGCGGGGCATGGGATTGGAGCGCACCGGCCGCAAGCGCCCCGAGGCCGTAGGTCACCACCACGGCCGCGTGCCAGCGCACCGGCTGCGCCGCCGCGCGCGGCGCGGGCAGCGCCACGTGCCGGAGGCGCATCACCACCCCGACGCAAAGCGCCGTCATGGTGCCGGTGATGTAGGTGGTGACGATGCCCGACGAGCCGGAGCGGCGCATCGCCGCACTCTGCACCCCCATGGCGAAGGCCGAGAGGGCGATGAGCGCGTAGACCGTCCGCGGCGCGGGAGCGCCCTCGGCGGCGAACCAGAGGGCGGCGACCAGGATCAGGATCGCGGTCTCGAGCACGAGAGCCGCGCGGATCGCGCGCGCGAGGAGCGCGGGCGGGCGCGGCGCCTCGACCATGAGCGCCGCCGCGGCGGCACCGAGGGCGAAGCCCGCAAGCGCCGTCACCGAGCGCAGCGAGGCGAGCCCCTCGACCTGGCCGAGGGCCAGGCCGAGCAGCACCGTGTTCCCGGTCATGTTCGCGGTGAGCACGTGGCCGAGCCCGGTATAGCTCAATCCGTCGACGCCGCCCGCCGCGCACGCGGTCAGCACCAGGAGCCGCCACGGCGTGTCCGTCACCGGCGCCGGGTTGTCGTTCGCACTCTGGCCCGGTTCCCGCATCGCGCCCCCATGCGCGGCCGACCTACCCGGCTACTTGCAATCGCCGGTCGAGCCGTCGGCGCATTTCTTGCCGTTGATCCAGATCGCGCCCGAGAGATCGACGCCCCCGATGATCATGCCCTCGACCTTGGCGCCCGTCAGGTTGGCGCCGTAGAGGCTGCCCTCGGTCAAGTTGACGCCGGAGAGATTGGCGCCCTTGAGGTCGGCCAGGATCAGGAGCGCACCTTGCATCACGGCCCCCTGGAGATCGGCCTTCTCCAGGTTGGCGCCCGAGAGCTGCGAGCGCTGCAGGTTGGCGCCCTTGAGGTTGGCGCCCATGAGCTTGGCGAGGCCCAGATTGGCGCCGAAGAGATTCGCCTTCTCGAGATTGGCGCCGACCAGGTTGGCGCGCTTCAGGTCGACCTCCTGCAGGTTCATCCCCGGCATCGCGGCCCCCGCGCAATCCGCTTTTTCCTCGATCTTGCATTTTGTTTGCGCCTGGGCGTGCGGCGGCGGCGCAAGCACCATCGCCCCCAGGAATGCCATCGCCGCGCCGACACCCCAGTAATGTCGAATCTTCTTTGAGATTTTCATATCCACCTCCGTCTGTGCCGCGTCGGTTCCGAGGCCGTTCCCATCCTTTCCCGCTCGAGAGCCCGCGTAGGCCCCGCCGACCGGCGTTCGTTACCCGCTCGGCGCGTGGCCTCGTCCCCGTCCCCTTGCCGCCGGACGACGCCATTGCGCCAAACGCCGATCAGTTTAGCATGCCTCGCCCGGCCGCGCCCACGCCTCCGCGCAACGGAAGCGCGCACGCCGGATTTCGAACGGATTAGGAGCCTCGCATGTCGGAGCGCAAGACCGTGACCGCCCGGGAGCATTGGACCAGGAAGGGCGAGGTCCGTCTCTACCTTTACGAGAAATTCGTGGGCGATCCCAAGGAAGCGCGCGGCACGATCCTGTTCGTGCACGGCTCCTCCATGGCGGGCCGGCCGACTTTCGACCTGCAGGTCCCGGGCCGGCCCCATTCCTCGGCGATGGACTGGTTCGCCGAGCGCGGCTTCGACACCTGGTCGGTCGACATGGAGGGCTATGGCCGCTCGGACAAGCAACGCGACATCAATTGCGACATCGCGAACGGCGCCGACGACCTCGCGGCGGCGGCCGACTGCATCGAGAAGACGCGCGGCGCGGGGCCGCTTTTGATCTACGGCATCTCGTCGGGCGCTTTGCGCGCGGCGCTCTTCGCCGAGCGTTGTCCCGAGCGCGTCAAGCGCCTCGCGCTCGACGCCTTCGTCTGGACCGGGGACGGCAGCCCCACGCTCGCCGAGCGGCGCAAGAAGCTCCC
>Ga0335072_10010253_pt1 | contig 13496 bp, 11 predicted proteins | sample Lox_Sample_21_FD_206725 | JGI IMG/M metagenome (GOLD analysis project Ga0335072, IMG submission 206725) | Soil microbial communities from Loxahatchee National Wildlife Refuge, Florida, United States - Lox_Sample_2.1 | ecosystem: Environmental > Terrestrial > Soil > Wetlands | place: USA...
GATCCGCAGCCGCTGCGCGACATCGGGTGGTCTGGCGAGGTATTCGAGGTTGGCGGGTGGAGCGACGGCGTCTTCAACGGAGGCGCCTGGCTGGAGGTCGACGGCCGCCGCGTTGACGTGCATTACCGCGATCTCGACACGATTGATGACGAGCTCGCCGGGTCGCGTGCAGGACGCTTTCGCATCGAGCCACTGATGTTTCACCTGGCGGGGATTCCGAGCTATCTCGTCCTGGCGGAACTAGCCGTGAGCCGGGTTCTGAGAGGCAGCTTGCCCAGTCCGGACTACCCGATGGCGCTGCGTGAGTCGGCGCAGCGGGTCTGGTGGGACAGGGCCGGCCGGACGTTCGACTACGCCCGGGCGAACCACGCCCGCTACGGACGGGTGGCCCAGTGTGCCGGGCTTGTCGCCCAGGCTGCCTCTCAGGCGGCGCACGCAGTGCTGGCTGCCCGTGGCGAGTGGGTTACCAACGACAAAGCATTGCTTACCCGCGCCGGCCTGCGCCCCGTCGATCGGTTCGTCGCGACCGCCGGGCCGGAGCCGGCCACGCTGACCCGGGTAGTGGACCAGTGCCGCGACTTCTGCGCGCTGACAGTGCGTGCGGCCACCGCCGCTACCGGACCGCACGCAGCGCCCTAGGCGTACACGCCGAACGTCTGGTCAGCGCCTGCCCGCGGACACGGCCGCACCGAGTAGCCGTAGTGCCCGTTCCTGCTCGAAGTCGAGGGCTCGGGCGGGGGGCGGCTGGATCCTGCCGACGCGACGACCGAATTCGGCGACGTCAGCCCTCACCCGCGGGTCGGCAAGGACCCGCACGCCGAAGGCCAGCGCTGCCGGGCTGATGTCGTAGCGGCGCTCCAGCGACAGACCGAGCGAGACCGCGCTGAGGTCGGCATCGGTGAACTGGCGGTGCGCGCTGCGGGCCGCTGGCGCCGGCCGGCGTGTCCGCCCCCGGGCGGCGCCGTGACGCAGCACGGGGAGCAGGCCGAGCGACTCCCGGTACCTCAGCATCCGCGGTGTCATGTCGAGTCGCCGGGCGGCTTCAGTGATCCGCATTGTCGAATCTTACAATATTCTGTCAGAAAGGCGCTAAGCGACGTGTCACCGATGCCAGTTCTGCCGTACGGTCGTGCTGTGGTGCTGGCCGGGCGCTGCCCGCACGACTAGAAGCTGCCAGCACGACCAGAAACTTAAGGAGCCTGCATGCCTGTCGAGACAGTGCCGTTCAAAGTCGCCGACCTGTCGCTCGCCGATTTCGGCCGCCGCGAGATCCGGCTCGCCGAGCACGAGATGCCGGGCCTGATGGCGGTGCGTGCCGAGTTCGCTGAGTCAAAGCCGCTGGCCGGCGCTCGCATCACTGGGTCGCTGCACATGACCGTGCAGACGGCCGTGCTGATCGAGACCCTCGCTGCGCTCGGCGCGCAGGTGCGCTGGGCCTCGTGCAACATCTTCTCCACCCAAGATCATGCGGCCGCTGCCGTGGCTGTCGGCCCCGATGGCACGCCGGATAACCCGCGAGGCATCCCGGTCTTCGCCTGGAAGGGCGAGACGCTGGAGGAGTACTGGTGGTGCACCGAGCAGGCGCTCACCTGGCCTGGGGAGTCAGGACCCAACATGCTGCTCGACGACGGCGGCGACGCGACGCTGCTGGTGCACAAGGGCGCGGAGTTCGAGGCAGCCGGACAGGTACCCGCCGCGCGCGACGACGACCCGGAAGAGTGGGGCGTGATCGTGTCCGTGCTGGCCCGCTCACTGGCGGAGACGCCGGGCAAATGGACCGCGATGGCCGCCGAGATCAGGGGCGTCACCGAAGAGACCACCACCGGCGTGCACCGGCTGTACGAGATGGCCAAGGACGGCTCGCTGCGGTTCCCCGCGATCAACGTCAACGACTCGGTGACCAAGTCGAAGTTCGACAACAAGTATGGCTGCCGGCACTCGCTGATCGACGGCATCAACCGCGCGACCGACGTGCTGATCGGCGGCAAGGTGGCCGTTGTCTGCGGCTACGGAGACGTCGGCAAGGGCTGCGCTGAGTCGCTGCGCGGCCAGGGCGCGCGGGTGATCGTCACCGAGATCGACCCCATCTGCGCGCTGCAGGCCGCGATGGATGGCTACCAGGTCGCCCGGCTTGAGGACGTCGTCGCCACCGCTGACATCTTCGTCAGCGCGACCGGCAACTTCCACATCATTACCGCCGAGCACATGAGCCGGATGAAGCACCAGGCGATCGTCGGGAACATCGGCCACTTCGACAACGAGATCGACATGGCCGGGCTTGCCCGCCTGCCCGGTGTCCGGCGGACGAACATTAAACCGCAGGTCGACGAGTGGACGTTCCCGGATGGGCACTCGGTGATCGTGTTGTCCGAGGGCAGGCTGCTCAACCTCGGTAACGCCACGGGGCACCCGAGCTTCGTCATGTCCAACAGCTTCACCAATCAGGTCATCGCGCAAGTGGAGCTGTTCACGAAGACCGAGCAGTACCCGCTCGGCGTCCACGTGCTGCCCAAGCACTTGGACGAGAAGGTCGCGCGGCTGCATCTGGATGCCCTTGGCGCCCGGCTGACCGTGCTGACCAAGGAGCAGGCCTCCTACATCGGTGTTCCCGTCGATGGTCCGTACAAGCCCGACCACTACCGGTACTGACCGGCCGGCGTCGGCCTCTCGGGCGGCTTCGGGGGGTAGTCCCCCCGAGCTAGCACTGCCTTCGGACATCGCCGATCCCGGGCTGGCGCTCGCTGGCCAGCCCGGGATCGCGTGGGCCGAGCGGGCGATGCCGGTGCTCGGCATGGTGCGCGCGTCGTTTGCCGAGCGGCTGCCGTTCGCCGGGCTGACAGTCGCATGCTGCCTGCATGTGACCGCGGAGACGGCTGTCCTGGTGCGAGCCCTTACGGCAGGTGGCGCACGCGTGCACCTGGCCGCGTCCAATCCGCTGTCGACCCAGGACGACATCGCCGCGGCGCTCGCGGCCGAGCCTGGCGTGGTTGTGCAGGCGCGGTCCGGGGTGGATCGCGGCGGCTATTACGAACACCTTCACCGAGCGCTCGACAGCGGGCCGGACCTTGTCATGGACGACGGCTGCGACCTGGTGAACACCCTTCATGAGGCGCGTTCCGAGCTGATCGGCGGCGTGCGGGGCGGGTGCGAGGCGACATCGAGTGGCGCGGCGAGGCTCCGCCGGATGGCCGCTGCCGGGTCACTCGGCTTTCCGGTCGTCGCCGCTGACGTCTCGGCGACCCGGCGGATGATCGACCACAAGTACGGGACGGGGCAGTCGGTGCTGGACGGGATCCTGCGCGCGACCAACACGCTGGTTGCCGGCAAAACCGTGGTGGTGGCGGGCTTCGGGCCGTGCGGCTCGGGGATCGCGGAGCGTGCGCGCGGCCTTGGCGCTCAGGTGATCGTCACCGAGGTCGATCCCATCCGCGCCCTCGGTGCGATCATGCAGGGCTTCCGCGTGATGCCGATGAGCGCGGCCGCACCTGGCGCCGAGCTGATCATCACGGCGACTGGCTCTCGGGAGGTCGTCGGCGCGGCGGAACTGGCCGCGCTCCCCGATGGTGCGATGCTAGCCAACGCCGGCCACTTCGACGTGGAGATTGACGTGCCGGCGCTTGGCGGGCTGGCGATCGAGGTGAATCCCGGTGTCCGTCCGAACGCGACTGAATACGTTCTCGCTGACGGCCGCCGCCTGATCCTGCTGGCCGAAGGGCGCGTTGTGAACCTGGTCGCTGGCGAAGGCAATCCGGCCGCTGCTATGGACACCTCGTTCGCGGTGCAGGCGCTCGCCCTGGCCTGGCTGGCGGGGGCCGAGCCCGAGCCGGCGGGTGCACGCGGCCGGGTGCTGGACGTGCCTGCCGCGATCGACGCCGAAGTGGCCAGCCTGGCCCTGGCTGCACTCGGCACGCGCATCGATGAGCTGACGCCAGAGCAACTGGCTTACCTGGACTCCTGGCGCCTCGGCTCCTGACGGCGCGCGACCCGGATCGTGCGGCGCGCACTTCAGCGACTTAGCATTCGAAACGTACCTTCGAAATCCGGCATATCAGTCGATAATTTCGCTACGGGGGGCCGTTTCCGGTGCTAAGTCGCTGGACAGCTGGGTCGGCGCGGCAGCTGGATCCGGCTGCCGCGCTTCCGGCAGTGCGGAGTCCCGCTCGACGTCAGCCGGGAGGGGCGAAGCCGCTGGACGGCTGGGCCGACGCGGCATCCGCATCCGGCGTGTGCGGGTCAGGCGGCGGGGCAGTTGCCCAAGGCTGTGTCGTCGGCGCCGGTATTGCGGCCGGCTGTGTTGCTGGCGTTGGTGTTCCGGGAGGTTGTGTCGCTGGCGGTGGTGGTGCGGGAGGCAGCGTTCCCAACGGCTGCCAGACCGGCGGGGGCGGGACCGGCGGCGCTGGTATTGCGGCCGGCTGTGTTGCTGGCGTTGGTGTTCCGGCCGGCTGTGTTGCTGGCGGTGGCGGTGCGGGAGGCAGTGTTCCTAACGGCGGCAGCGGGGGATTCGCCTTTGCGCGAGCGGGATCAAGTTCGCGCCGGGCGGCGAGCACTGCGGCCAGGTAGGCGGGCGGCGGAGTGCCGATCGGCGGCGGAGGGCTGACTTCCGCCGCGACTGCGTTCGCTATCTGGATGCCGAGTGTCAGGCGCGCCTGTGGCGTCAGTTCGGCGAACCGGCGCAGGTAACTACTCGCGGCGTCGGCAGTCTGATCAGTGAGCGCGGAAAGCTGGAGCGACTGCGCCCATGACGTTAGCGGTGGCGGCATCACCGCGAATACCGGCGGCAGCGCCGCCCTGGCCGGCATCCGCTCCTGCAGCACGTATGTCCCGGCGAAGATGTCGCCCAGTCGCTTGCCCTTGGCCGAGACGATTGACGTGATCAGCGCGACAGCGGGCAGCGAGTAGATTTCGATCAGACCGACCAGGGACCGCACGAGCGCCTGGCGGAAGCGTTCCGGGCTGCCGTCATCGCCCACGACGCGCAGGCCCAGCGCCATCTTTCCGGGAGTCTTGCCCCGGGTCATCGTCTCCCACAGCGTGGCATAGACAACTGTGATTGCAAGTTCCGCGCTGGCCACTGCGGCCGCAATGTAGTCGCCGTTCAGGTGGTCGAGCAGCAGCAGAACGCCGATCGCAGCCGCTAGCCCCAGCGCCGCCTGCACGACCATGTCGATGATCAGGGCAACTAGCCGGCCGGGAAAGCTCGCGACCGGAAGCTCGAGCACAACGGCTTCGCCCGTGACGACCTCGGACATCGCGTGCTCCTCGCCCCGCAGCCCGCGCGGTCGCAGGCACGGGCCAAGAGTATCGTCGCCGGGCCGATCGGCAGCAGTACGCTCCTGTGGTGGATGTCGACGCTTTTGTCGCGGCGCATGAGGCCGAATGGGATCGGCTGACCACTCTCGTCAGGCGCCGCCGGAGGTTGTCGGGCGAAGAGATCGACGAGCTCGTGACTAGCTATCAGCGGACGGCGACCCACCTGTCGGCAGTGCGGAGCGGCGGGAGCGATCCCGCGCTCACTGCCCGGCTGTCTGGCCTGCTCGGCCGGGCGAGGGCCGCAGTGACCGGTGCGCACACGCCCGCCTGGCGATCTGTCGGCGTCTTCTTCGGCGTTGCCTTCCCCGCCATGGCATACCGCTGCCGGTGGTGGTGGCTCAGCACGGCCGCCGCCTCGCTCGCACTCGCGCTGATCGCCGGGTGGTGGATCGCGGATTCGCCCGCGGTTCAAGCCAGCCTAGTCTCGCACTCCCAGGTACAGGACCTGGTTAACAGCCAGTTCCGGAGCTATTACTCGCAGGACACGGCGACATCGTTTGCGCTGAAGGTATGGACCAACAACGTGGAGGTCGCGGCGGTCGCGCTGGTCTCCGGCGTGCTCTTCGGCGTCGGCACGCTCTCTTCGCTTCTACTGAACTCGCTGAACCTTGCTGTCGACGGCGGCCTGATGATCGGCCACGGTAAGGCGGCGGAGTTCTTCGTGCTGATTCTTCCGCACGGCATGCTCGAACTGTCGGCGGTATTCCTGGCCTGCGCGGCCGGCCTGCGGCTCGGCTGGGCCATCATCGATCCCGGGCCGCGGCGGCGATCCCAGGCACTGGCCGAGGAGGGCCGGGCAACGATCACGATCGCCCTCGGCATCGTCGTCGTGCTGGGCGTGTCCGGGATTATCGAGGCCGTCGTCACTCCGTCGGCGCTGCCGGTATGGACCCGGATCGGCATCGGAGCGATTGCCGAGGTCACCTTCCTGACCTATGTGATCGTCGCGGGTCGCCGGGCGGAACGCCTCGGCCTGTCAGCCGACATCAGCGAAGCGCCTGAGCAGGTGCCGGTTCGCGGCTGACACCGTTCGCGACTGGCACCGTGCGTTACTGGCGCTGTTACCGAGCGGCGCTGGCCAGGCCTGGCTGCGGCCGCCGGCCTGGTTGCGACATTTATGGCCGTCGTCGTCAAAGCTGCCCGGCACTCTTGAGACCGAGATAAGCGTCCGCGAGCGCGGCGGGCAGGCGGTCGGGCGGGGCATCAACGACACCGACTCCGGCCTGGCTCAGCCGGGCGGCCAGCCCGGCGCGCTCGGCTCGCGCGCGCTCGGCCGCGGCAGCCTGGTACACCGAGGCCGCGTCACCTCGCGCAGTCGCCAGCTCCGTTACCCGAGGATCGGCGACAGCCGCGACCAGCAGCCGGTACCGGGCCGCCAGCAAGGGGATGGCAGGGAGCAGCCCGAGTTCCAGCGCCGTGGAGTTGAGGTCGGTCAGGATCACGACCAGGCACCGCTGCCGGGCCGCCGCGAGCAGCGTGCTGGCAATCAGGCCGCCGTCTGACTCGCTTAGTTCGGGCTCGAGCACCGCCATCGCGTCCGTCATCCTGGCGAGCACCTGCGTCCGGCTGGCGCCGATAACCCTAGCTCGGACCTGACGGTCCACTGCGATGAAATCGACCCGGTCGCCCGCGCGCGCGGCGATCGCAGCAAGCAGCAGCGCGGAGTCGAGGTAAGTGTCGAGCCGAGGCGCCCCCGCGACGCGCCCCGCGGAGGTGCGGCCCGTGTCGAGAACGATGATGATGCGGCGGTCCCGCTCTGGCCGCCAGGTGCGCACCAGAACCTCTGCACGACGCGCGCTCGACCGCCAGTCGATCGAGCGGACGTCGTCGCCGATCACGTACTCACGCAGTGAGTCGAACTCGGTGCCCTGGCCCCGGATAAGGCTTCGGTGCTGTCCGTCAAGCTGGCGCAGCACCGCCAGCTTCTCCGGCAAGTGCTTACGGCTCAGGAACGGCGGTAGCACCCGCACGGTCCAGGGCACCGCGCGGCTTGCCTGCCTGGCCGCAAGACCGAGCGGGCCGAGCGATCTGACAGTCACCCGTCCGGCAGCCTTGTCGCCGCGCCGGGTCGGCGCGAGCGTGGTGTTCACCACCACCTGGCCGCCTGCAGGGACCACGACGCGAACCGGGCCGCTCGCCTGAAGGCTGGGCTGCCAGGCGTCGCGCACAACGCCGCGCAGCTGCCGCCGGCCTGGATTGCCGATCGTGAGCGTGGCCGTCCCCTGCTGACCGAGAAGGATCGTGGTGTCACCAGACCTGCTTAGCGTCAGCTGCCTGATGCCAGCCGCGAGAGCCAGGTCGAGCGCGATTGCCGCAAGGATGACGCCGTCGACTGCGAGCAGCCCGGCCATCGATCGCGACGCCACGGCGGCCAGGGTTCCGATCAGCGCGACGAAAGCCGCGCGTCCGGTGACTGCCACAGGCTCTTACCTCGGTACCTGAACAGAGCTGAGAACGCTCTCGAGCAGGCCGTCGGACGTTACGCCGTCAAGCTCGGCCTCGGGCCGGAGCCTGACACGGTGTCGCAACGTTGGCCGTGCGAGCGTTTTGACATCGTCAGGCGTCACGTAGTCACGGCCCGATAGCCAGGCCCACGCACGGCTGGTCGCCAGCAGCGCGGTGCCGCCTCGCGGCGACACGCCAAGGTCCGCTGCGGCGGACGTCCTCGTGGCGCGACAGATGTCGACGATGTAACCGGTCACCTCGGCTGACACCCGGACCCGGCCAACCCCGGCGCGCGCGGTCGCCAGGTCGGCGGCGCTGGCAACCTGACGGATCCCGGCGGCGCGCAGATCGCGCGGGTCGAAACCGGCTGCGTGCCTGGCCAGGATGTCGATCTCGGCGTCGCGGTCCGGCACGTTGACCGCCAGCTTGAGCAGGAACCGGTCGAGCTGAGCCTCCGGCAACGGGTACGTGCCCTCGTACTCGACCGGGTTCTGGGTCGCCGCGACAAGGAAGGGAACGGGCAGCGGGCGCGGGACTCCCTCGACCGAGACCTGCCGCTCTTCCATTGCTTCCAGTAGTGCCGCCTGTGTCTTGGGCGGAGTGCGGTTGATCTCGTCGGCCAGCAGCAGGTTGGTGAAGACAGGCCCGTCACGGTACTTGAACTCTGAGGTTCGGGCGTCGTAGATCAGCGAGCCTGTTACATCGCCCGGCATCAGGTCAGGGGTGAACTGGACACGCTTGCTGTCAATTGCCAGCGCCGCGGCGAGCGCGCGGACCAGCAGTGTCTTGGCCACGCCGGGCACTCCTTCGAGCAGCACGTGCCCCTGGCACAGCAGCGCGACCAGCAGACCGCTCAGGACCTGCTCCTGCCCGACGACGGCCTTACCGACCTCGTCCCGGACGGCGACAAGCGGGGCGCGGCCCTCGCCGGGCGCCTCCGCTGCCGGCAGCAGACTCTCTGATGACAGCAGAGTCTCTGGTGACGTTTCTGCTGGCTGCCCTTCGCGCGACCGAGTTTCGGTCGACATCGCCTCGCCCGGCCCGGACACCGCTTCAGCTGCTACCGCGTCCGGCTCCGCCTGCACCTGTCCCGCGCCCCGGTCTTCCATGCTCACGACGTGCCTACCTCTCGCTCAAACTTGTCTAGATCGCGGGCAAGCTCGACCAGTGCCCGATCGGATTGTGGCGCGGTGCCGTACAGCAATTCCCGGACGGATGCCGGTGTCCGTGCCGAGCGCGCTGCCAGCGCGGCAACGACGACATCCTGGCTGGTCGTGACCGGCAGGCCGGCTAGCGGGCTGAGCCGGCCGATTACTCCCTGGCGCAACGCGCCGGCTGCCCTGGCTCTGGCCCGCCGGGACTGGTACAAGCGCGCGTGACCTTCGACAGTCTCTGCGGCCCGGACGACGACCGGGAGCGGCTCGGCGACCAGCGGCCCGAGCCGGCGCGCGCGCCAGGCCACCGCGAGCAGGAGAGCGACGGCAAGCTGAATCACGACCAGGTAGGCGCCGACCGGCACCAGGCTGTAAAAGGACTTCGGGCCGGGCGGCCCGGCTGCCGCCGGCACCGCGGGCGGCACCAGCCATACGATCCGGTGGCTGTGCAGCAGGTCGATGGCGAGCGCGGCATTACCCTGGCTCGCCAGGGTGCCATTGGTCAGCGGCGCGCCGGTGCCGAGCATCGTCACAAGCCGCCCGCGGAGGGTCAGCTGAACCAGAGTTGGGTGGCCGCCGACCGGATAACACTGCTGGATTCGGCCCGCCAGCCGGCCAGGGACCGTGAGCGTGGCGCCGCCCATGTCCGCGGTACCTGCCAGGACAGCAGCCTGCAGCGTGCACGCGGCGGGCGTGTTCGCGACTGGCACACCGCTGAGAGCAATGCGCACGCCGCCGCCAAACGCAGCCAGGGCCGCGCCATCTGGCTCTACTAGCAGCACTGAAGCTGGCACTTTGGCGAGTGCAGCGAGTTCGGGCCCTGACAGGTTGGCCGGGCTGGTGATGACCAGGGTGGCGCCTGCGGAGGCCGCGGCTACCGCCGGTCCGGTACTGGTCTCGCTGGTGACCTGATGCCCGAGTCCGCTCAGCACGTCGGCCAGCGCGTGCGACCCGCTGCCTGTGGTCGAGCCGGGAGCAAGGTAGGAATTCCCTAGCGGCCGGTTCAGCACGCCGACGGTGATTCCCGCGATCACGATCAGCAGGCAGATCAGCAGCCAGGCGCGCGCTCGCCGCCACCACGCGGTCACCGGGCGCCGCTCACCTGGATCGGAACGGCGCGGATCCGCAGGTCGAGATCCCGGATTTGCTGATAGCCAGCCTGGCTGCCGGGACGGCCGCCATAGCGCACGTCGTCGAACAACCGTGTCGCGTTAGCGAGAGACGTGGCCTCCCCGGGGATTGCCACAGCCGCCTCGGCGCCGAGTTCCGCGGCAGTCCGCCCGGGCCGCGGCGGCAGTATCTGCCGGGATTCCAGGTCGACTGCGATCGCCCGCACCCGCTCGATGATCGCCGACGGGTAGTCGCCTGCTGCCGCGAATGCGTCGGCGGCCGACCGGTGCTCGGCTGCGCTCATCAGCCTGCCTTCGAAGACTGCGGCGCGGTAGCGCCTGCCCACTCTGGCCGAACCCACGATGTACCCGGCGACGCCGAGCAAGGCGAGCACACCGATCCCGAGCAGGGTCACCGCCAGCCAGTTCACGCTGCCCGGGGGACCGTGCAGGGCTAGCGACTCGAGCCAGTTCACGAAGCGGGCCGCGAGGCGCGACAAGAGCGACGGATGATAGATGGCCCGCGCTAGTTCACGCCGGGCTAGCTGATTCCCCTGCGACCGCCCGACCAGCGGGCCGGCCGTCAGCCAAGTCGCGCCAGTCATCCCGGTCGCGCCAGTCATCCCGGTCGCGACAGTCATCCCGGTCGCGACAGGCGCAGCCAGCGCGGCCTTTGTCACCACGCAGCGGGCTGACCGCTAGCTGACGGCCGCCACGCGGCATTGAACTCCTCGCCGGTCAGGCTGTCGCTCTGGGCGGCGGCGCGCAGAGCGAGGTCGAGACCCTCGCGACGTATTCGCAGGTCGGCATACAGCAGCACGACGACGCCGGCGCTGAGCGGCGCGGTGACCGTGCTCGCCACGATTCCGCCGATCGCGGCGATGATCACGGCGGCGGCCGACGCACTGGCGCTGGTGCTAAAGAGACTGACACCACCGCCGAGGAAGCTGCCGACGATCGTGAACGGAATGGACAGCACCAGCGAGGCGACGCCGACGATGAGCTCGGTGAGCAGCAGTATGCCGAACAGCCGCCAGCCGCTGCCGCGGCTGAGTTCAAAGGACCGCTTGATCGCGCTGGCCGGCGAGACGCGCTCCAGCACCAGCGCTGGCAGCGTCACGCTGAGCCGGACGAGCAGGAACAGTTCGAACACGACGGTAGCTATGCCGCCCAGCACGCCGATGAGTACGGCGACCGGCGTCAGGTGCAGCAGGGCCAGGACGACCACCACGACGACGACTGGCAGCGGAACGCAGATCCCGATCAGCAGCAGCAGGAGGCTAGTGGTGATGACCGCCCCGACGCGGCCTGCGCGCCACGCCTCACCGAGGCCCACCCTGCGCCCGAGCACGCCGCGGCCTATGACGGCACTGAGCATTCCGGTCAGCGCAGACGTCAGCACGAGGCTGAGCACGATGGTGGCAGCCGCCGCCGGGAGCACGACGCCGAAGACAGATCCCAGCAGGTTGTCCAGCTGCTGCTGGGACAGTGTCTGGCCGTTATGGAGCGCTTGCTCAGTGCCGTTGATCCGTGCTGCCTGCGAACGCTCGATGGACTCGAAGATCGCGGATATGACGCCGTAGATCGTCATGACGATCGCGGCAAGGCCGAAGGTCGCGGCCGGGTTCCTGCGCGCCGAGGTGACCGCGCCGTTCAGGATGTCACCCAGCCCGAGCGGCCGGAGCGGGATGCCGCCTGGCGCTGGCGCGGATGTCCATCCGCCGGGCTGCCCGTAACCGGGCTGCCCGTAACCGGGCTGCCCATAACCGGGTTGACCGTAGCCGGGTTGACTGGCGCCCGGCTGGCCATAACCGGGCTGTCCGGCGCCCGGCTGGCCATAACCGGGCTGTCCGTATGGCGGATAGCCTGGCTGGCCGTAAGGACCGGGCGGGACCTGGTTCTCCCAGCCGGGCGGCATCTGCTCAGTCACCAGAAGCTCCATGATCGATGTTGAATTCGGGGTGCTATCGGCCCCCTAGCTCAACATCGATCTTGACGATCCGGGGGCCACCGGCGCCAGCTGGCGGCTAATGCTCGCATGCCCGCCAGCGGTGAACCAGCATATTCCCGGCATGCGGCGCCGGTGTGGCGTCATGACTTGGCGAAACCCGGCCTTGGCAGCAGACTCGGCAGATGGGGAACATCGAGGAGACAGGGGGAGTCCCGGCAGCCCTGCGCTGGCTTGAGCCACCCGTCGGCCCGGCCATCCGGCTCCTGGATCAGACCAGGCTGCCGGCTGAGGAAGCCTTTCTTACCTGCACAGACGTCCCACAGCTGGTCGACGCTATCGGTCGCCTGGTGGTCCGCGGCGCCCCTCTGCTTGGCGTGGCCGGCGCGTACGGCGTGGCGCTCGCGGCATACCGCGGCGACGACGTGGAAGCGGCTGCTGCGGCCATTACCGCGGCCAGGCCGACTGCGGTGAACCTTGGCTGGGGTGTTGCCCGGGCACTGCAGTCGTACCGGTTGGCCGCGGGTGGCGAAGCACCCGTTCCCGGTCTGGAAGGCGCGGCGGCGGCAGCGCTGGCGGAGGCCAGGGCGATTGCCGAGCAAGACGCGGCGGCGAGCGCTGCAATGGCAGGGCACGGACTTGCTCTGGTACCAGAAGGTGCCCGGCTTCTTACTCACTGCAATACCGGCGGCCTGGTGTCGGCGGGGTCGGGCACCGCATTCGCTGTAATTCTCGCGGCGCACCGGGCCGGCCGGCTCACGAGGCTGTGGGTTGACGAGACCCGGCCGCTGCTGCAGGGCGCGCGGCTGACCGCCTGGGAGGCGAGCCGGGCAGGCATACCGCATTCGCTGCTAGCCGATAACGCGGCGGCGTCGCTGCTCGCGGCGGGCCAGGTTGACCTTGTGCTGACCGGGGCGGACCGGATCGCGGCGGACGGGAGCGTGGCCAACAAGGTGGGCACCTACGGCCTCGCGGTGCTCGCCAGGCACCATGATGTGCCGTTCGTGGTGGTGGCGCCAGTGTCCACCGTGGACTTCGGCACGCCGGACGGAGCCGCGATTACGGTCGAGCACCGGCCGGCCGAGGAGGTCACCGGACTGGCCGGGCGACCGGTCGCGCCGACCGGGACACCGGCCTATAACCCGGCGTTCGACGTCACTCCGCCAGACCTCGTAACTGCGCTCGTCACGGAACAAGGGGTGATTCAGCCCGTCACGGCAGGTAATCTGCGAGTCCTAGACGCAGGTGCTGATGCGGTTGCGGGTCCCCAAACGGCCGTCTACGTGGAACGATGAGGTCTATGAAGGGTCGTGTGCTGGTCGTCGATGACGACGCCGCTCTGGCCGAGATGCTCGGCATTGTGTTGCGCGGCGAGGGCTTCGAGCCCACTTTCGTCGGTGACGGAGACCGTGCAATGGATGTTTTCCGTGATACCAAGCCGGACCTGGTGCTGCTTGACCTGATGCTGCCGGGCATGGATGGCATCGACGTGTGCCGCCAGATCCGCGCGGAGTCTGGCGTCCCGATCGT
>Ga0335072_10010256_pt1 | contig 13494 bp, 14 predicted proteins | sample Lox_Sample_21_FD_206725 | JGI IMG/M metagenome (GOLD analysis project Ga0335072, IMG submission 206725) | Soil microbial communities from Loxahatchee National Wildlife Refuge, Florida, United States - Lox_Sample_2.1 | ecosystem: Environmental > Terrestrial > Soil > Wetlands | place: USA...
AAAGCAAGGAGATATGCATGTGGTATGCTTTGCAAACATCCCCCATAATAACGTGATTGTAGTGCGGAACCGCCAGACATGGGCAGTCAAGAGTAAGCTGGCAATACTGATCGGCTTGCATCCGAGAACCCACGGTGGGGTCCTTCGGCTTTTTGGACCAGGGCATTAGAAAGGTTCCTGAACCTAAAAACGATGTTAAGTACGAAATACGTAATGTAGATGGATCTGCTCTTGTTCCCACGTGGATAGGCGTTTTTAACAATTAGATCTCCACCTCGGATACAGTCTGTAGGCATGCTGGCGGGACCATCTCCGGGGGCCCTTGTCATGGCGAAATTTATGCCACAACGTCACTCCAAAAGCCCTAAACACCATCGCCAAACCCGCCGGATGCAAGTATCGCCAAGTATCTGCGTAAGGACTTCTTTATATATATTCCATCAGGTGAAAAACCAATAAGTATAGAGTGATGGCATCTGATATACCTTCTGAAAATTCGTTATGGTAGTCCGCATTGACCTCACCGCTGGCCGCGTCTCGAATCTGCTCGCGGGCCACGCTTTGACCTCTGGTCTGAAGGTTTAAGATCCCTTGAAGTATGGCCGAGATCTCTCCTCACGTCCTCGCCCGGGTCGAGCCGTCACGACTGTGGCTAGCAATAGTCACAAAGATGCTCGTACATCAAACAAGTTGACTTCCGGTGAATAACCAACGTCACGGCTGAGCGCAGGCTGTAATGAGCTAAAGTCGTACCACACGGAGCGTAACACAGCAACTCAATTTGCACTGGCCGGGATTGGAAGAACTTAGTCCAAAGCTCCGAAGGCCAGAAGCACGATTCTTGACCTTCGAGATGAGTGCTTGTATTTTTCAGTCTTGCATATGTGTGAGTCCATTTGAGATAGCAGCCAGTACTGAAAAGCTCACAAGGACATAATTAAATGAAGCCCGGCTTCAAATGTTTGTCAAAAGGCGTAGGCTACTATCGACTGATGCATCTTGCTGAATGCGGAAAATCTTCGCCGCTCGAAGATGACATCAAGACCATGGTTGTTGAGTGGAGTCCCACAGAAACACCAAAAAACGTGCGCCGTTCTTCGGCACGGCCCTCAATGACACTGGTACTGGTACCCAGAAAATCCTTCCCGACTGGAAGGAACAGTACGTACAATGGTCCTGTGGCTTTTTAGAAGCTGTGTTCTGTGCATGCGAGACACGAACGGAGTCGTGGACACCGAAGATCAACCCTGCAGCATCCTGGACAGCGTCCGCCGTGTCACGTCTGGTACGCGGTAAGCTAGAAGATCGCTACTCGATACATAGCATCTCTGTTCGGGCCCTGGTCTCTACAAACCGTATTTATGCAAAAGTAGCGTATGACATCCCGCACGAAGTCCTGGAACCGGAACGCGGCCGCCTCAGTTGAACCTACTGCAAACACAACGACTGGGCTTTCTTCCCGAGCCGTCTCTCGGTGCAACGGGGCCGCAAGAAAGGGGCGTTTCGTCCTTCTCAGTTTCTGGTGACACCTGCAGACCTTAGCGTAGGCAGACGGGAAACGACATGCATGAATATCTTCCTTACAGCGATCGAAGCAGCCCGGTTGCAAAGCACGGACCTCAGTTTTGGCGCCACTTCCTGCAGGTCTGCACGCGATTAAGCTCTCGAGCGAGCCGAGAGGGGAAAGGTTGATGGTGAGGGCGTGCTGACGGCAAGTCAACAACCTTACTTTCGTGCCTTGACACTTTCAAATGCTTGGTACCTCCCCCTGCTAACACACCTTAACGTGCGGAAGAGGGACAAAAGGAATGTTCAAGCTTCCATTCCCTAGCCTCGAACACCACCTTTCTCCATTCACCCCCAACGCGCCCCCTCACTCCTTCCCTTCCTCCTCCTCCTCCCTCCTCCTTCTCCTCATCCTCCTCCTCTTCCCCCTCATCCCTCCCCCCTCCAGGCTTGAGGGTTTTGTCGGGATTAGAGGTCAAAAGCCGTCGCTATGACCTCCTTTTTATTCCTCTCTTTAGCCTGTTGTCATGGGCTATGAAATCTGCTCACTGGTGCCACTGCCCGTGCTTCAACAGCCTCCGCCGGGCTTTCATCGCCGCCACACGTGCCTCTCTGCGGGTGGGATGGACGTAATGCGCCGCGCTGCAGCAAGGGTATATGTAGGGCATGTGCCCGAGCCTGGTAGGTGGGTTGATCTTGGATCATCCTGGAATTTCACCTTCTTTTGGTATACGATAGAATCCGGAAGACTCAACCGCCCTAATGCTTGTCGAAGCCTCCCTGTCCTTTGACCTCTGCCATCCCTATCCCCACGTTCTGAGAGATCCTAAGGTTCGGGGCGGGTTGATTTGGTTGATTGACTAGCCTTCCTTAGACACCGGTATCACGACAGGTGAGAAGGCTCGCTTCAGAACCGATCTTCACACCCATATCTGGTCAGCGAGAACTGGGTGGAAGCGTACGTGCACTGAGGTCTTACAAGGCTCCTTGTATAACACGATTCTTGTCTTCTAGTATAAAGGCGTTCTAGAACGAACCACAAAACGTTCAACTTTACTTTCTACACACTCTTCACTTAGAAAGCGACTCTCTCAGACCTAGTCTCACCCTGCACTCTCATCTTACTACGATGTATGTTCATCATTCCAATCTATCAAGATTCTGTTTTTGATATCTGATATTTGTCAAGAGTCTCAACGAGATTGGCAAGATGTGCGAGTATACAAAGAACTACTACATCTATGCATCATGCCAGGACCCAGGTGCTCATTTCTTCAAGTGTTCCGTTGATGGGAGGAAGGACAAATGCTGCCCCAAAGGACCTCACGAGCGATATATAGTGCAACCTGGCCACTGTCCCCTATGCCTAAATTAGAGACGCACCGGCTCCATTGATTTACAGGAGCACTTCTTCGATATCGGCCTTCAACCTTACTAGGTTAACTATTCAGCTTGCGGGCTAGCAAGGTATAGCTTCATCTAGAACCAGAGAAGGATCCTGTGAATCGGTTTCCACGTCAACTGCGACCTGCCAGTATCCTGGAATTTCATTCGAGAGCTAGCACTCTATGAATGCATTCAGGTTATGATTTTCTTCTGCAACACTCCTTTCGTCAAACTACTTCGGGGCGTCAACGGTAACCACTCCCTACTTCCCTTCCTCAACTCCGCTGGAAGTGAGCCGGATATCAGATTCCGTCTACAGGAAGGAGACACTTATTCTCAGCCAGGAGCACAAGTCTGCTGATGGTCACGAGTTACCGTTCTGGAAGTCACATTCTTTTATGTGTATACACGGGACGGTACGAAATGGATATCATGGATTGGGCATGTATTTCGTATGATAAGACTACTCTATTATTGTATGTGTTACTTCTATGGGAGATGGAGTTTAGGATGTCCATTCTTTTTGTTATATCAGGCAACCTCATATATATGTCGAATCTTTAGTCATAATATACTTGGATTTTAAAACATGATTCGTCAACAAGCCACTTTCAACCTCGGTTTCATACCTCAATACCCTCTATGCCTTATCTTTAGTTACAGGTATCAACACCTCGACTTCAAGGAAAAGCTACTGTTGTCTGGGTTATTCCTGGTCACTTGTATCACATGAGTATGATACCAGTGACACGCAACTTATGCAAAACGGGATAATAGGCGGAACGTTTGTTTTGTCCGCGTAGCCTTCAATGCCCCATTCGCCCCTAGTGTCTGAAGATTGGTGTTAATGTGGCTCGATTCGGGCCGAGTGTAAGGACCCCAAATTTGCGTTACATCAACCACTCACAATAATAAAGGATTACTTCTCTTCGTACCCTTCAACATAAGTTAGCGAAATTTTCACCCAAATTCCCATCTCAAACTCTTGGACTGAGTAAGTGAGCATTGACTTGTCTACGAACAGCTTTTCTTTCTGTCCAGCTCTCAGAACTGATACTTTTTGATGAACCATCGAAAGCAGCAACTGACGGGACGGCTTGGAAATTGTTGTACGCGCATCACATTCCACATTTTGGTAACGAGAAGTAAACTATCAAAGTATCATGCGCCATTATCCCTTACTTCTATTCTCAAATTTTCTAAAGTCCAAGTGAAATGGTATTCCTGTGCAAGCCCTCCATTTCCCCGCCGTGTCGTAACTTCTACAGATTCGCCTTCGCCCACAACCCTAACTTTTCTAGGCCTGCATGGCCATCATAGATGTCTCTCTCTACTACTCTGGAATTAATCTTCAACACGAGTCAGCTGAGTATATGCATAGGCAATATAATACATGTTTACTCACATGCTTCGGACCCAGTTGACTGACTTTCTCAACGCCCAGAAGCCTCATACAAGTATCCATCTCAGCCTTCAGAACTAGACGCTCATTGTTAGTACCAAAGTAATCCAGTAGAACGTTCTGATCGCCTACTCTCAAATGTCCGCTCCACACCCTCAACTCCACCGGCCCCCAGACCAAACAAAGCAGCCCGTCCCACACCCACCGTCTTCGCTCCCAAGCACAACGCCTTAACCACATCCGTCCCCCTCTTGATACCCCCATCGACCCACACCTCAATCTTGCTAAAGACCTCCGGGCAATACTTCCGTATCTCCAGTAGCGTATGCACTGCTGGAGGCGCTGTATCCAAGGCTCTGCCACCATGATTACTCAAGATGATAGCTTTGACTTGCGGTGCATATTGCATTGCTAGATAAGCATCTTCATGCGTCTGTAACCCCTTCAACACAATTGGCAAGCTCGTATGCTTCCCCAGCCAAGGCAGAGTCGTCTTCCACGTCAGGTCAGCGGCCGTGCCGAAGAACAAAGCCCTCCCAACGCCTGCGCCAGGGCCTCCCTTCTTGGCCTTGTGTCCCGCTTTAACGCCAGACGTGACAGGTAATTTAGTGGCCACTTGTGATTGTCTCTCGTCATGCTCTCGCTTCCCCGGAATGGGGGCGTCGAGTGTTAACACGATAAACTTATACTTGTCCGTCATCTTGTTGATGCGCGCCAGCATATCCTCGCTTTTCTTCCGCTCGTTTTGCACATATATTTGCCAGCCAAAGATTTGTCCTGGAAGCGAGCCTTCGACAATCTGTTCTGGTGTCATGGAAGCATTGTTAGAAACAATCTGCACAGCACCGAATTTGCTAATCCCTCGCGCGATGCCATGCTCGCCAGCTGGGTGGCCCAGGCGGGCCATTGCGGCGGGTGCGACGAAGAGTGGTATGCCAACTTTGTGCCCGAGGAGGGTGGTGGATACATCGCATCTTGTACAATCGACAAATACGCGAGGCCGGAGTAAGATTTGCCTGTACACGGTGTTGTTGAAAGATTTGGAGAAGAGGTCATCACTGGCTGAGTAGTAATATGCCCATGCCTTCTTGGACATTTTCTTCGTTGCAACCGCCTCTATTTCGTCGAGATTCAACAGATTTTCCATATCTACCGGCCCCTCGTCTTCTTGCTGTTGCTCTGCATCGTCTGCCTTCGGTTTTGGAAGTGTGGCGGGATCAATCTTCCCAAGCTTGGCTGATGGTTTGAGGTTCTCCTTTAGGGTCCCTGGAGGATGGACGGGATCGTAGCTCTCTGTGGCATCTTGGCCTGCTAATTGCAGTATAATCTTCGAGCCTCCTGGATGAGAAGGGAGGAATTCGGTCACGTCGTAGACGTCGCCGTATAATATGACCCAGCAGCTTTCTGCAGACCTGTGTTTCGCAACTGATGCTGGCCGTTAGCATAATGTATATCTCGGTAAGGCTGCACGACTTGTCACCTTCGGCGGCATCATATGTCTTCATGGTGGGCGTATCTGGTCAGAATGTGGGTACCGACCTTGGGTTATAAGGATATTGAAACCCAGATAAATTCTCCGGTCTAGTTTTCGAGCTCAATTGATGGTTAAAGGCTGCTGTGATGTCTGCCAGTCACTCGACAACGAAATGTTTGCTGCACGGCCCGCCCCCCACCAAAACGGGCTTTGACGGCCAACGACCTCGGGTTAATGGCCACCGAAATTACTATTTTCGATACCTCCTACTGTTCTAAATTGAATATACTTGAGGCAATATTTCCGTTTAGATGCACTCATTTATATCTAAGAACCAATACACAGAAAGCTCGAAAAGTATGTTTCCAACTCTTTCACTGCCTCCCTTCCAAGTATGGTGCCTGTCCCAATCCAACCATCGGGCCTCAGAACGATAACTGCTCCTTTCTTGACATCTACTCCATATCTGGCGTGCGCTGTCTGCTTCTGGTCGAAGTAAACCCTGCCCAATGGACTGCCACCCAAGAGCTCAAATGCTGAAGGCCCTCTTTGAGCTGGAATCGTAAGCCAAGCAATAGGCAAAGGAGCATCACCCAGTAATTTTGAGGACTCGAGCGCATTCGAAAATGATAAAAATGATGCTGACGTTTGCTCTGGTTCCCCTGCAAAAACCACCAGGTAAAATCGCGATAAATTGGGCGTCACCTTGTGTAAACGCGTTGTCTCAAACGTTCCTGGTTTCTGTAGCTGCACATCTGGACCTCTTTGCCCGGGTGAAGGGCCTGTTGTAGAGACAAATGAACCTTGAACATTAAGCATGTTGGCGGTAAATTCAATGCTCAACCCGGACGTAAATGTGGAAGCTTCCTCCATAACGTGACCCAATACTTCATTGGGATCTGCATTGGGATCACCTCTCCATCCAGTGGGCAGCTGCATCGTCATAAGTCTCGAGATGTCCTTGTCGTAGTTGATCAGTTTTTGCACGTTGGGCAGGCGTTCGCTCTCATATGTGGCTAGGAGAGACTGGGGGGCGAGACCTCGTAAAACAAGCGATAATTTCCACCCCAAGTTAATAGAGTCATGAATACCTGTATTCATGCCTTGAGCAGCTCCAGAGCTATGGGTGTGGCATGCATCACCCGCTAAGAAAACACAATCTTCAACAAAAAACTTTCGGGCAACTTTTTGGCCTACCGAGTAAACTGTAAACCAGTCCACCTGGTTGAAGGAAACCTTGAATGGCTTTACAGATTCAATGGCTTCCGAAACCGCCGCAGCCTCATTGAACTCCGGATGCCCCTTTTGTCTTTCTACAGTAAATGCAAATCCGATCCTTGTGGCACCATGGTCCAGCGGGGCCCAAAGTACATTTCCATGAGTTTGGGACTCGATTGCTCCATAGGACCTAGACTTCGGCATATCCGTCTCCACCATTCCATCGATTCTGACCCATTTATCCTCTGTAGTGCTGCCATCAAATGGAACCTCCAAGGCCCTTCTTACGAAAGATCGACCTCCGTCGGCTCCGATCAGGTACTTACATTTGATTTCTGAAGTTGCACCATTTACACCATCTTTAATAATTGCAGAAACCTTATACCCACCTTCAGCCGTGGAATCCAAGATATCTACCTTGACCAGTTCTATCGGTGCTTTCAATTCAACGCCTTCTTGTCGCAAACGATTCCTGAATATCTCCTCTTGGTATTTCTGCCGTAAAACGAGCGCGAAGTCCCACACTGTGTCCTTCATATTCTCCATGAAATACCATCCTCTTCCCTGGACCTCTTTTCCCGCTGGATCATAACTGACAGTAGTCCTGCATGCAAAGCATTCTTGGGCTAGGTCGTCCGCAAGACCAAGCTGATCTAGCATTTCTGCTGATCGTGGATAGAGTGTGATAGCGCGGCCATATTGGTCTTGAAACGATTTAGGATGCTTCTCAATAATTGAAACTCTAAGTCCGCCAAATTTGGCCAGTTGGTAAGCCGTTACCAGGCCTTGCCATCACGTTAGAAAACCATGACATAGGGGTACTGCTAAGCTTGCCTACTGGACCCCCGCCAACAATTAGGACATCAACACATTTTTCTTCTAAGTTGCCCATCTTCAAGCAGATTGTTCTAATTGCTGGTGCTAAGGATAGTTTCTTTCCGAAATATACAGCTTTGAATAATGAGCCTTCTTGTAAGAACGTATAATTGTTATGTCAGCACGTGGTGATTCTGGTGAGAAGTTAAAGTCTGAAAGGTGAGGTAAGAATTGGCCAATTGCTCTTACCTTCCGATTTTTGACCACTGTAGAAGCATTAGCGGGAGATCCATTCAAGGATTGCATAATTGGTGGTCCTTAATGACTACAACAGATCAATAAGATTCCCGGCACATTTCCCGGGGAAGGCTTATCGCCCGACGCTATGGTTATCAAATCCCTATTAACGATCTCCCCCACTCTTGCTCGATGTTTGCAAATATTAGGTCAAATTTGAACTCTACATAAAGACTTATACTCCATATATGTCTGATTTATATGTCTTAAAAGTTTTCGACGCTCCATTCTTCTTCACTCTTGCTTTTTGCCAAACTGCTGATCCCCCTCTTCAGAAATTTGCCATAACCTTTCTCTCCGACTATGCCACCATTCTCTCTATCCCAGACCACTCGACCTCTGAGGATTGTATATCTCGGCCATTGCTTCAGTTTCCGTCCTTCGTAAGGTGTGTAATCAACATTGTGATGCAACATCTCGTTCTTTAGCTCAAAGCTCTCCATGTCATTTTCCGGGTACCAAATTGTCAGATCTGCATCGCTCTGGCCAGGCGATAACGCTCCTTTTTGGGGGTACAAGCCATAAAGTCTTGCGGCATTGGCCGATGTAACTTCCACGAACTTCTGCAAAGGCAATCTGCCTGCACTCAGTGTGAGAGCGAGCCTTGTCTCCACTCCAGGGCATCCATTAGGAATATATTTGAAATGTCCATTAGGAAATTCTTCGCTGATAACGGACTTTTTCCCAGTCTGATTGTCGTCGTAAATAAAAGGGCAGTGGTCCGAACTTAGAACCGTAAATGTACCGTTTTGCAACCCGGCCCAGATCGCTTCATGATCCTGTTCCCCTTCGCGAGGTGGTGGGCTACATACACATTTTGCACCTTCGAACCCAGGTTTGTCCAGGTCTTTTCGAGTGAGAAAGAGGTACTGAGGACAAGTTTCGGCATAGACTGGAAGCCCTTTCTTCTGTGCTTCGGAGATATGTGCAGCCGCAGCTGGAGAGGACACGTGGACTATAAGTATGGGCACATCGATAAACGACGATAAACTGATCGCCCGATAAGTTGCTTCAATTTCAGCAACAGGTGGATGACTGTTGACGTGATACTTGGGTGCGAACAATTTCTTCTCCTCCAACTTCTTCGTCATCCAATCAATCACCGCGCCATTCTCGGCGTGGATCATGGTGGTTATCTTCTGCTGTCTTGCTTCTAGAAGCACGTCAAGAATCTCGTCATCCTTCAATTGAAGAGCTTCGTAGGTCATGTATATTTTCAGAGACGATATGCCTGCCTTGAGAAGAGCTGGAAATTCGGATATTGCTTTTGGACCGGCATTAGAACATATTAGGTGAAACGAGTAGTCGGAATAGCACTGCTTTTCGGCGATTAGATGGGTGGCTTCTAGAGCAACTAGTAATGAGGGTTCGCTCTTCTGTTGCGGCGCGAACGTGATAATAGTTGTTGTACCACCAGCAATGGCCGAACGTGTACCTTGACAACTGAGTCAGACCAGACGGGAGAACAGGAACTTGAAGAGAAGTTAAGATTTCTCGGATGAGAGAAGGAAAGCAAAAACACTTAGAATTCACATGAGTAGCCCATGATACTTCAGGCCTGTCATATCTAGAGAGACTTTGGCTTTTGCTTGCGGTAACTGTGCATAATAATGTATGAGATAGTCAAGCACCTGTTTCGTAATTGTCTGCACTCTTGCCCTTGCCGAAGAGAGCTGGTTCCTAACGAAGATGAATTCTGCAAATTTAAAAAGCAAAGAGAAGGGCAATATGCGTACGGCAAGATGACAGTGAGCATCAACTCCTCCAGGCTGTCGTTAACTGTTAGCAAAACTTTACCACATTTCAAGAGCGCAGTATTACCATTACATATCCTCCATTCGCATCAATGGCACGCTTTGCTGTAGCTCCTGATAACGTACCCTTTGGGACAACTTGAACAATCTTTTCGTCCTTGATAGCAATATCTTTCTCGCCAATCTCTGTATCCGTCACGACTATGCCGTTGAGAACGAGCAAGTCATAGTCGGCCATATCGAGCGTAGCTATATTGCTTTGAAACAAACCAATCACATATGTATAGAAATTGGGAGTATAGACCAGTGTTTACAAAAGGGAATCTAAACCCCACCTTAAGATTAATGGTTATATATAGTTTTCGGCGGCCAAGTCCAAATCCTTATCGCTATCAATCCACCAAACCCGCCCCACGTGTTTTGACGTGTTCTTTTACACAACCTATTGTTTGGGTTTCTGGTCGAGATATTACCCCGTATTTCTAAAATGCTAAACCAAGCTTTGAAGATAAACGGTGAGCGGCTGAACCAGACTTTACAGTCCACGTGCTCACGATATGGCGCTCTGGCAAACACCACTGGCATGCGCCGCCTGGCTCTCAGCCAGGAAGACAAAGATGCCCGTGACTGGCTAGTTACTGAATGCAAGAGCCTGGGTTGTGAAGTATTGATCGATCAAATGGGTAATATATTTGCAATCCGGGAAGGAACCTCAAAGGACAAGAAACCAATTGCAATGGGAAGTCACCAGGATACGCAGCCTGCCGGTCAGTTCGAAACGGATACTTTGTAAATCTTTTAGGAAGCTGACTGAATCAAGGTGGTCGATATGATGGCATACTTGGGATTCAGGCAGGCCTCGAAGTGTTGAGGATTCTCGACGAAAATAACGTGAAAACTCACTGTCCTATAGCACTCGTCGATTGGACTAATGAAGAAGGCGCTCGATTCCCAGGTGCTATGATGTGCTCCGGCGTCTGGTCTACTAAATCTTCGATGACTCTTGAAGACTGCTACAGAGTCACAGACCCAGATGGCATAGACATGCAAAGTGCACTAGAAAAGATTGATTACCTGGGTCCTACACCCTGTGACTACCGTGAGAATGGTTTGGAATGTCATTTCGAGCTCCATATCGAACAGGGTCCTAAACTAGAAACAGCAAGTAAGAGAGTCGGCATCGTCACAGCTGTTCAAGGAATGAAGTGGTTTGCAGTGCGAGTCACTGGTGTCGAGGGCCATTCAGGCACTGCTCCGATGGGGACAAGGTCCGATGCACTTGTAACAGCATCAAGACTAATCGCCACTGTTCGAGACACGGCGGTCGCCACCAGCTTGGGAGTCGCGACGGTGGGGGTGATAAAGAATGACACCCAGAGCCAAGCCACAATTCCCAGCGGAGTGGAGTTTATCATAGACGTAAGATGCTCTACAGATGAAATGGTCGACAAGCTTTGCACAGCAATCTTCGAAAACTTCGATGTCATCATACAAAACGAAGATAACCAGACCTCATATGAAATAGTCCGCACTTGGGGACTTCCTGAATCCCAATTCGATTCTAGATGCATCGAAGTGGTACGCGCAGCAGCAGTGGAAGCATTGAATCTCAGCTCAGTCCCTAAGCCCGAGGACAGGATAATGGACATGAAATCGGGGGCCGGTCATGATTCCGCCTGGACGAGCAGAGTCGTCCCCACGAGCATGATATTTGTCCCCAGTCGAGGCGGCATCTCACACAACCCAAACGAGTTCACGAGTCCAGAAGATTGTACACTTGGTGCACAGGTTTTGCTCGGCGCGGTATTGAGATATGACTCTCTGATGGCCAATGGTTCATCATTTGAAAGCCAGCTCTGAACCTCCTTCTGTTTACCTAGGACGTCCCCTGAAGTCCTACACGAATTTTAGGCATTCCTGCGTTGGCTTAGGTACTCGCGTACTGTAGTAGTGCCTAGAAACTGTCAAAGTAAATGGGGGCAATCGTATTGCTTACGTCAAAGACGCCCTGTTGTGCAAGCCTCCCCGCATTCATTTGACGTCTGCATGGGTGCCTGGACAATGTTATCGTTACCACAAGCTCGATGTCATATTTACCTCGGTATGATATATGCGGCTTCGTGTTTGCGATATTGAATACAACTGCAGCTGAATAGCGCGTAAGCCACATCATGGAGTTATTCGCAAGCCGACGGCGAGTTTCTCCTCCGACTTTGACCCCAAGTGGGGTGTCTTAGCGAGTTCATGCGGTTTGGACACTACCATCCTGCCACGCAAAAGCCTCACTGTATACCTTGCTCTTTGCCTAGATAACTGCGTTCTTTACCCACACATATTCTGTTCATATCACCGTCATGCCATAACATCTCTGTTTATCTGTCTTTCAAGCGTATCTCTAGACTCTAGAAAAATAGTCACTTTAGTGGCCTGCAAGCTTTCTAAGGGTCTACACGTTACCACTGCAGCTCTCGAGCTCGGGGAAAAGCCAAACTTTGTTGGTTTCACGCTTCAATCTCTGTTTCTACACTGGCCAAAGGAGCATAGAGCAACTTGCATAGCTATCCCTTCGTCGAATCATCTAGTTGCACGACGACCTACTGGAAAACCACGAAGTATGGGCGTCCCAACGAAACCTATCACTGCCATTGCAGCTGCTGCAACCTACTTGCTTGTCACCTACCAGCCCAATTATCTCTTATCCTCAAACCCGACTTTTGCTGGGACATTCGTGCTGCTGTGGGCTCTCCAAATAACCACATGGGCCTTATACAAGGTTATATTATATCCTAGGTACATTAGTCCTCTGAGACACCTACCTGGGCCGCCGGTATGTAACTTGGAAACGAAGTCTTTGGATGAAGCAGACACATACTTAGAGTAAGGGTTGATACTAGTTTAGGGTGGGAGTATTTTTATGGGACAATGGCGGAGGATTAGAGATGAGCCTTCTGGAGCACCTGCATTGGACTGGTACGTTGCTAGTGTTGCTAACCTAAGGCTGAGCTGACATTTCCAAGGCTTCATACTGTGCCAAATGATGGCATAATTCGCTATTTAGGCTTTTTCAATCAGGAACGACTGCTTATCACTTCGATGAAAGGTCTCGGCGAGGTTCTCACGACCAAAAGCTACGACTTCCGGAAACCGGACCAAATTACTCGTAGCATTGGTCGCATCCTTGGGATTGGTTTGTTATTGGCAGAAGGAGACGTCCATAAGGCACAAAGAAAGAGCTTAATGCCAGCATTTGCGTTTCGGCACATTAAAGATTTATACCCGATATTTTGGAGAAAGAGCAAAGAGTCAGCCTTGTCCATAAGTAAGCAAATTGAAGCTGACGCTGGAAAACCGAAGCAGTCGGACTTAGAAAAAAGCCCAATTGCGGCGGATCAAGCAGTCATGGAGGTTGGACAGCATTCCAGCAGAGCAACACTTGACATCATTGGCGTAGCAGGCCTGGGACAAGACTTCCGCGCCATTGCAGATCCAAATACGGAACTCTACAGGACATACAGCACGGTGTTCACGCCTAGTCGACAAGCTCAGGTACTCGGCCTCCTGAATCTGTTTATACCATATTGGATCGTGCGGAGTTTACCCATAAAGCGCAATGGCGAGGTAGAAGCAGCCGCAAAAGTCAT
>Ga0335072_10010258_pt1 | contig 13492 bp, 13 predicted proteins | sample Lox_Sample_21_FD_206725 | JGI IMG/M metagenome (GOLD analysis project Ga0335072, IMG submission 206725) | Soil microbial communities from Loxahatchee National Wildlife Refuge, Florida, United States - Lox_Sample_2.1 | ecosystem: Environmental > Terrestrial > Soil > Wetlands | place: USA...
GGCGCCGAGTTCCTCGACCGGGTCGAGACGCTGCTGCAGCAGGCCGGCGCGACGACCAGCCGGGTGACGAAGGAGATCTTCTCCAAGCCGGCCGCCCTCGATCTGATCGATCAGATCACCAGCATCTCTGACGCGGTCGTCGAGGCGCTGGCTGATTGAGGCTCGTGCACGTCGTGCAGTGTGTACGACCTCGTTCGGCTTGAACGCCGGCAGATCCCGGCCGTCGGCATTGCCACCACCCCGTTCGCTGACGAAGCGGTGGAGCAGGCGCGACTGCTGAGCATGCCGGGCTGCCGCATGCTCTACGTGCCTCATCCAGTTCAGCTGCTAACCAGTGCGGAACTGGACGGGCTGGCCGACGCCGCGTTTCCTGCCATCGTCGCGGCCCTGACGACGTGAGTTCGGCCGACCAGTAATCAGCCGGTGGCTGCTAGCTCTTCACCGTCGGACGCCGCGGACGCCGCCACCGTCTGCGGACGGCTGAGGTCGGCGGTCTCACCCGGCAGGAACAGGTAGTTCCGCGCGTGCGCGCAGACCACGTCGGTCTCCTGCCAGCTGCCGTGCCAGGTGTGCATCACGTAGCCGCGCCGGCGGAGCCAGGTCGCCACGTCGCTGCCGGGGTGCCGGTAGCGTGCCGTGTGCCGGTCCTCGATCTCGACCAGGACCACAGGCCTGAACCGTTCGATCGCGGCTTGGCCCCCCTTGAGCACCTGCAGCTCAGCGCCCTCGACATCGATCTTGATGAAGTCGAGGCGGGTCAAGTTCTCCCCAGCGCAGATTCCATCGAAGGTCTGGACCTTGACGTCCACGCCGATCTGACTACGGAACTCGGCGTTGGAACCCTGCCCGGCGCAGTCGGCATCCAAGAACGACCGGCCAGTCACCGGTCCGTGCTTGCCCACTGGCACGCTCATGACGCCGTCTCCAGGCTCAACGCCCAGCGCCACGGCGTGGTGGCGGACGTTGGCAGTGGAACGGGTGCCGAGCAACTTGGTCAGGAACGGATGGGCGAACGGAACCGGCTCGAAGCTGTGCACCTGGCCCTCGGGGCCTGCCAGCTGGGATAGCGCGAGCGTGTACAGACCCGCGGCCGCCCCGATGTCGAAGCAGACGTCACCGGGCTTGACGAGGTCGCGCAGGCCAAGCATCTCCGGCTCCACGTACCGGCCCTGACGGGCCAGCCGCAAGACTATCGCCGTGGCCAGCGCCTGGCGCGCCTTGCTCGTCTGCGACCTCATCGTGCTCCTTCTAAGCTCCGGTTCCCAGCGTTCGCCGGCCTTCCTTGCAGTAAAGCTAGCCCAGTAAAGCAAGCACCGGGCCTGCCGCAGGTGAAATCGTCAGGAGTTAGCGGTTGCACGGTACCCGGTCCAGCAGCTAACTGCCGATCCACACCGTCTTGGTGTTGCAGAACTCACGGATGCCGTGGCCGGACAGCTCCCGGCCGAACCCGGAGTTCTTGACGCCGCCGAACGGCAGCTGCGGGTAGGACGTCACGTTCCCGTTGATGAAGACCAGGCCAGCGGCAAGATCCCGGATGAACCGGCCCCGCTCGGCCTCGTCGTTGGTCCAGGCGTTCGCGCCGAGGCCGAATTCGGTGTCATTAGCCAGGCTGATCGCTTCGTCGATGTCCGCGACCCGGTACAGCGATGCCACCGGCCCGAAGACCTCCTCGCCGTAGACCCGCATGTCCTGGCTGATGGCGGCCAGCACGGTCGGCAGGTAATAGAAGCCAGGCCGATCCGGTGCGGCGCCGCCGCAGAGCACCCGGGCGCCCTTGGCGGCCGCATCGGCGACAAGGTCTTCCACGTCATCTCGCTGCTGCTCAGAGGCCAGCGGACCGACGTCGGTGCTGTCGAGCATCGGGTCCCCGACGGTCTTGCCAGACATCTCCTTGACGAACAGGCGCTCGAACTCGTCGTAAACGGCCTCGTGAACAATGAACCGCTTGGCCGCGATACAGGACTGGCCATTGTTGATGCACCTGGCGGTAGCGGCTACCTGGGCCGCGGCCTGAAGGTCGACGGACGGCATGACGATGAACGGATCGCTGCCGCCGAGTTCGAGCACGACCTTCTTGATCTCGCTTCCTGCGATGGCTGCTACCGATTGCCCGGCCGGGCCAGAGCCGGTCAGCGTCGCCGCTACGACACGTTCGTCGCGGAGGATGCCCTCGACTCGGGCGGAGCCCACGAGCAGTGTTTGGAACGCACCCGACGGGAAGCCGGCTTCGGCAAACAGGTCCTGCATGAAGAGCGCGGTCTGCGGCACGTTCGAGGCGTGCTTGAGCAACCCGCAGTTTCCGGCCATCAGGGCTGGCGCGGCGAATCTCATGGCCTGCCAGAGCGGGAAGTTCCAGGGCATGATCGCAAGCACCGGCCCGAGCGGCTGATAGCTGATGTAAGCCTGGCCGGCCCCGACTGCGGCGGCATCGGCTGGCTCGTCGGCCAGGAACCCGGCCGCGTGCTCGGCGAAGTACCGGCACGCGACAGCGCATTTGGCGACCTCCTGGCGCGCGGCGGTCAGCGTCTTGCCCATCTCGGTCGTCATCATCGCGGCGACTGAGTCCTGCCTGTCAGCGAGGATGTCAGCCGCCCGGCGCAGCCAGCGGGCGCGGTCGTCGAAGCTGGTGAGCCGGTAGCTGGCGTGCGCTTCGGCAGCCGCCGCCAGGCAGCGCTCAACGTCTGCCTCGCTCATCTCCGCATAGGTCTGCACAGTCTCCCCGGTTGCCGGGTTCACGGTCGCGATCGCCATGATGCCCATGCTAGGGGCGCTGCTGGCCGGCGCGCATAGTCCGCGAGCGGCTGGAAACCGTGATCACCAAACTTCCGGGTCGCGGACCCGGAAGGTAACGACGTACGCTCGGCGTCCTGGCGGAGACGGCGGCCGGTGATCAGGCTGGGCGTGATCCGCACGAAGTGCTCTCGGCTGTGCCACGCCGATGATCGCTGTCCTGGCACCCAGGCTGACAGGCAGTCGTCGTGGGCATCCACATGGTGCGCGGGGCCCTGAATGACAACAAACCAGCCTTCTTCCGCATCGTGTGCGACTTGGTCAATCTCGAAGGTGACCCGGTAGTCGGCGCCCCGTATTCCGGTGCGAAGGGCCTCATCTGTGCTGCTGCCCAGCGGGGTGCGTACCACGATGCTGCCCTCAAGCAGCTTGTAGCTGACCGGAAGTACCGTCAGCCCGTACTGGCCGGAGTACGCGATCCGGCCCACACCGCCGCCGGCGATGAGCCGCAGGCACTCGGCCTCATCCATCAGCTCCACCTGGGCGTTCCAGATGGTCGGAGGGCCCAGGTACCGCGTATCAGCCGGGTCGTCAGACATCGGTGGTCCTGTTCGGCATACTCATCGGGAGCTATCGTGTTATCGCCATTCCCGGCGCTGAGCCACGTAACCGCATCCAGCGCGCCGCGCTGACTCCGCGCGCCGGCCTATGTGGCGGACCCTCCGGTGGCCAGGCGCATGAGATCGGTGTCAAGGTCGATAGCGGTCTCGGTTCCGCCCGCGCTGCCGTACTCATGCTGGTAGCTCTGCCAGGACTGGTTCCTGATCTTGCGGGCGAAGCCGCCTTCCATGAGCAGCGCGAGCTCGAACGCGGCCCTGGTGATGCGGTCGTTCAGTGCCGGGTCACTCCAGTCTTCCGGCGCGGCGAACAGCGATGTCGGCGCGGTCATCGCGCGCAGGTAGGCGAACATGGACCGCATCTGGTCGTCGGCGACCAGCGCGTGCCGTGGCGTTCCGGCGGTCGCGGCAAGGATGACCGGCTTGGCGATCAGCAGATCGTTGTCAAGGACATTGAAGAACGAGGTAAACAGGCCGCTAGGGCCGGCCTTGTAGACCGGCGTGCTGGCGATGATGCCGTCGGCGTCGCCGAGGATCTTGATCGCTTCCCGCAATCTCGGCTTGACCAGCTGGGTGACGAGCGCGGTAGAGACGTCAGCCGAAATCTCCCGCAGCTCGATGACATCACTGGCCACCACGTGCCCGTTCCCGGTCAGTAGTGCCGAGGCGCGGTCAGCGGCGCGCTCGGCGAGGAGCCGGGTCGACGACGGATCGCTGGTTCCCGCGCTGACAACGGCGATCCTGAATGACTGCGGGGGGTCCGGCGGTCGTCCCCCGGACTGGCACTGCTGTTCCACGGGCGCGTTCACTGCCGCGGTCACTCGCTCTCGTCGTTAGTTGTCGTGCTGCTGGCTAGTTTGCGGCAGATGGCTTCCAGCTGAGCCAGTTCGCCGCGGCTCAGCCCGGCGGTCATGCCGCGGGCGACGCTGCGGGCATGCTGGCGCCCGACCTCGCGCTGGACGGCACGCCCGGCGCCGCTGAGCGACAAGCGGACGCCGCGCCCGTCCGCCGGATCGGGCTGGCGCTCGACCAGGCCCCGCCTGACCAGGCGGTCTATCATGCGCGACAGAGCCGGCTGGCTCAGCAAGACGTGCCGGTGCAGCTCGCTGATGCGGATAGGCTCGCGGCACTTGGCCAGCGTGTACAGCACGTCGTACTCCCGCATGGAGACCTCGGCCCAGATCTCCTCGGCCGCGAACTTCTTCATCGCGGCTGCGTGGGCCGACAGCAGCGCCTCCCACGCGTCATTCGCCGGATGCCTGCTGCGTGGCATCCCAGTGCTGGTCGTCATCGGGCTGGTCATCATCGGGCTGGTCATCATCGGGCCTGCGCGGCAGTGTCCTGGTAGGGGGACGGCCCGGTGACGTTGTCACCACGGTTTGCGTTCGGCCGCGGCTGGCGCGGGGCCTGATCGCCGTACTTCGCCCGGACCAGGCTCGCGTGGGTCGGCGCGTCCGCCGTCTCCGGGTCGCGCCGTGCCTCGATCTCCTTGCGCAGCACTGGCACGACCTCGCCGCCGAGCAGGTCAAGCTGGTCGAGCACGGTCTTCAGCGGCAGGCCCGCGTGATCCATCAGGAACAGCTGTCGCTGGTAGTCACCGAAGTGCTCGCGGAAGGTCAGGGTCTTGTCGATCACCTCGGCCGGGCTGCCCACCGACAGCGGCGTCAGCTCGGCGAAGTCCTCGAGTGACGGCCCGTGCCCGTACACCGGCGCCTCGTCGAAGTAGGGCCGGAACTCCCGCCTGGCGTCCTGGCTGTTCCTGGCGATGTACGCCTGGCCGCCAAGGCCGACAATTGCCTGCTTCTGCGAGCCGTGGCCGTGCTTGGCGTACCGCTGCCGGTAGAACCGGATCAGCCGGATGTAGTGCTCCTTGGGCCAGAAGATGTTGTTGGCGAAGTAGCCGTCGCCGTAGTAAGCGGCCTGCTCGGCAATCTCCGGAGTGCGGATCGAGCCGTGCCACACAAACGGCGGAACGTCGTCCAGCGGCCGCGGGATCGAGGTGAAGCCTTGCAATGGCGTGCGGTACTTGCCCTGCCAGTCCACGACGTCCTCGCGCCACAGCCGGTGCAGCAGGTTGTAGTTCTCTAGCGCCAGCGGCAGGCCCTGGCTGATGTCCTGGCCGAACCACGGGTACACCGGGGCCGTGTTACCCCGCCCCAGCATCAGGTCCATTCGGCCGTTCGACAGGTGCTGCAGCATCGCGTACTCCTCGGCGATGCGCACCGGGTCGTTCGTCGTGATGAGCGTCGTCGCCGTGCTGAGGATCAGCTTCTTGGTGGTCGCGGCGATATAAGCAAGCAGTGTCGTCGGCGCGGACGAGAAGAACGGCGGGTTGTGGTGCTCGCCGATCGCGAACACGTCCAGCCCTACCTCCTCGGCCTTCTGCGCGATCTGCACGATCGCATCGATCCGCTCCGCCTCGCTGGGCGTCTCCCCCGATACCGGGTCCCGGGTGATGTCGCTAACCGAGAAGATCCCGAACTGCATGCCAAGCCTCCCGCGTTCCCGCCGCTATGAGTTATATGCGTTTGCATATATCCAACGCCGGGGCCGCGGCCTTATTCCTGGCGGCCGGATGGTTGCGCCTGACTCCGGTCAGGCGTGGATGACAGCCATCGCGTGCCGGCGGGCTGGCTCGCGCAACTCTCCGTTCAGCTCGGCGAACAACGCGCTCGCGGTCTCACCGCCCCAGCCGGCTGGCAGCAGCTCCAGGGGCAGGCCAGGGTCGAGGTAGGGCAGCCGGCGCCAGGTTGTCAGCATCGGCACGTACTGCCGGAACGCCTCGGAATCGCTGGCCCGGCGAACCGCGAGGCGGTCCGCGACGGGGCGGAATCGCGCGGTGAACTCGGCTGACTGTGCCGCTAGCTCATCCAGATCCCACCACTGGTTGACCTTGGCGGTCAGGCCAGCGAAGCCAAGATGATCGCCGCGGAACATTTCGGCGTACCGCTCCAGTCCGCTCCGCGCGAGCACCGTGGCAGTCTCCTGCGCCAGCTGGGCCGGGGCCACCCAGACGCCCGGCGCAACCGTCCCGAAGCCGAGCCTGGACAGCCGGGTGCGCAGCTCATGACGCTTCTCGCGCTCGCTCTCGGGTACCGAGAAGACGACGACAACCCAGCCGTCGGCGAGGGTGGCGCGCCGGGTGTGGAAAATGCGAGCGTCGCCTTCGCGCAGCACTTCCAGCGATGCGGGCGACAGCGAATAGCCCGCAGCCCCCGCCACCGAGCGACTGCGTAGCGTGTCGCGCCGTTTCAGGCGCGATACCGATGACCGCACGGCCTGGCCGTCGACACCAAGTTCGCTCATCAGGCGCACCAGCGCTGCCACCGACAGCCAGTTGTGCTCGTCGCGCGCGTAGAGCCCGTACAGCGTCACGATGAGCTGCCTGGGTTGCAGGTCAGGGTGAGCGTCCTGGACGAACGTCGGATCTGTGGCCACAGGGTTCAAGACTCCGGGTGATCGATGCCGATTTCCATATATCGCCTACTTGACTGTCGTCACGAATAGAGCATACTTGAAGTGGTTCGGCTCACTGGAGGACTGACGGATGCGTATCGCGGTCATCGGCGGCGGTCCCGGAGGCCTGTACTTCTCGTCGCTGGCCAAAGCCCTTGACCCCGCACTAGATATCACCGTGTGGGAGCGGAACGCGCCAGACGACACCTTCGGTTTCGGCGTTGTCTTCAGCGACGAGACGCTTGGCGGCATCGAGCATGCCGACCCCGCGTTCTATACGCAGATGGCCGGGCATTTCGCGCGCTGGGACGACATTGACATCCACTTCGCGGGCACGGTCACGACGGTAGGCGGGCAAGGCTTCGCGGCCATGAGCCGTAAGACGTTGCTGCAGCTTCTCCAGCAGCGATGTGCCGAACTGGGAGTCCGGCTGGAGTTCAGGACCGAAGCGCCGGATGTCGAGTCGCTGAGCCGCGAGTACGACCTGGTCGTCGCCTCCGATGGCGCGAACTCTACCGTCCGGGCCAGGTACGCAGACGTTTTCTCGCCCTCGGTCGACCTGCACCGCAATAAGTACATCTGGCTCGGCACCGATTTGGTGTTCGACGCCTTCAAGTTCTACATCTGCCAGACGCCATACGGCGTCATGCAAGTGCACGGCTACCCGTACGACACCACCGGCAGCACTTTCATCGTCGAGATGCATGAGGACGTCTGGCACCGGGCCGGATTCGATCTCCCGGCGTCGGCCGCATTGCCGCCAGGCGTGAGCGACGAGCAGTCAGTAGCCCGTATCGCCGGGCTCCTGGGCGACGTGCTGGCCGGGCACCAGATCTTCGTCAATAACTCGAAATGGCAAAGCTTCGGGACGCTATCGAACTCGACCTGGCGCCACGGCAACATCGTGCTGCTCGGTGACGCCGCTCATACCGCGCATTTCTCGATCGGCTCCGGCACCAAACTCGCGATGGAGGATGCGCTGGCGCTGGTGGCCTGCCTGCACGAGCAGGGCACCGTCGACGCGGCGCTGAAGGCATACGAGGCCGAGCGAAGTCCGGTGGTGCTGTCAACACAGCGCGCTGCGCGGGCCAGCCTGGAGTGGTTCGAGAACATTGGCCACTACGTCGGTCAAAGTCCCGAGCAGTTCGCGTTCAACATCGTTACCCGCAGTCGCCGCATCACTTACGACAATCTGCGCCTGCGCGACCCGGAGTTCGTCGCAGCCATGGACGCCTGGTATCGCAGGCACGAAGCCGAGCGTGGTGTCATGCCGCCGGTCCATGACAGCCGTCCGCCGATGTTCCACCCGTTCCGGCTGAAGAACCTGGACCTCATTAACCGCGTTGTGGTCTCCCCGATGGACATGTATTCCTCAGCCGACGGGGTCCCCGGTGACTTCCACCTCGTGCACCTGGGTGCGCGCGCGCTTGGCGGCGCGGGACTGGTCATGACGGAAATGGTGTGCGTGTCGCAGGAGGGGCGGATCACTCCGGGGTGCGCCGGCCTCTACACGCCGCAGCAGGAGCAGGCGTGGGGACGCGTGGTCAGCTTCGTCCACGCCAATAGCGGCGCGAAGATCGGCATCCAGCTCGGCCACTCCGGCCGCAAAGGCTCCACCAAACTGATGTGGGAGGGCATAGACGAACCCCTCGACGAGGGCAACTGGGACCTCGTCGGCCCGTCACCGCTGCCGTACGGGGCGAACAATCAGACGCCTCGCGAGCTTGACCGCACGGAGATGGAGCTGATCACGGCGCAGTTCGCTGACGCGGCGCGAGCCGCCGCGCGGGCGGGCTTCGACCTGCTCGAACTGCACTGCGCGCATGGTTATCTGCTGTCGTCCTTTCTGTCACCGCTGTCCAACCAGCGGCAGGACCTCTATGGCGGCACGATTGAGGGCAGGCTGCGCTATCCGCTCGAGGTCTTCGATGCCGTCCGCGCCGCATGGCCGGCCGAGCGACCGATCAGCGTGCGCATCTCCGCGACCGACTGGTACCAGGGCGGGAACGACGTGGACGACGCCGTGCAGATTGCCGCGGCGTTCGCACAGCACGGCGCCGATGCGATTCACGTCTCGACCGGTCAGGTTGTCAAGGATGAGCGGCCGAAGTTCGGGCGCAGCTACCAGACGCCGTATGCCGACCGCATCCGCAATGAGATAGGCGAGCGTTACGGCGTTGCCGTCATGGCAGTCGGCGCTATCTCCTCTTACGACGACGTGAACTCGTTGCTGCTGGCCGGCCGCGCCGACCTGGTGTCACTCGGCCGACCGCACTTGTACGACCCGAACTGGACCCTGCATGCGGCCGCTGAACAGGATTACGACGGGGCCGGCGCCTGCTGGCCACAGCAGTACCTGGCCGGGCGCCGCAAGCCGCCGGCTGGCCGTACCGACGGCCCGCGGCCGCGCCTGACGCTGATCAGGGAGCCGGACACCGGCACGAGGCACAGCCGCTGGCGCCCCGCCAGTTCGGCTGCCGGGAAGTGACAGCCCGTGACGCACGCTGACATGGTGGTCACGGCCGACGCCGTGGCGCCATCAGCCAGCGAGACGATGCCCGGCTTCGGTGTCGCAATCAGGGGCGGCCGCGTGCTGGCGGTAGCGCCAGCACGCGAACTCGACGCGCTGACTGGCCCGGCCACCGTCGTGGAGCACCGGCCCGGGCTGCTGCTGCCCGGATTCTTCGACTCGCATAACCACATGCTGATGACAGGAATGGGCATGCTTTCGCCGGACCTCGGCGGCTGCCGGACTGTCGCCGACGTTCTCGGCGTAGTGCGCGCTGCCGCGGAGCGCGAGGCCGACGGCCAGTGGATTGTCACCTCGCCCGCCTGGCATGAGTCGAGCCTGGCGGAGCAGCGCATGCCGACTGCTGAGGAACTCGACTCCGCTGCCGCAGGCCATCCGGTCTTCATGCGCCGCGGCGGTCACAACCTGGTTTTGAGTGCCCTGGCTTTGCGGTTGCTGGACGTAGACGGGACCAGTGAGACCGAACCCGGGACAACCGTCGTCCGCCGCGCCGACGGTTCACCCACCGGCCACATCGTGGGGACCGCTTACGTCGGACGGCTGGCTGCGCAGTTGCCAGCAGTGCCCGAGGCGCGCAAGCGGCAGGCGCTCGCGCAGGTCGGCGATGCTTACGCCAGGGCCGGCATCACCAGTCTCGTTGAGCCTGGCCTGGCGCCGGACGACATCGACTTGCTGCGCAGGCTCGGCTACGAAGGCGCCCTCAGCCAGCGGGTCCGGATGATGTGGCGGATCGCGAGCAGCGACCGGCACGTCGACAAGGCGGTCAGCACGCTCACAACCGGAGCCGGGCCAGCGCCTTTCCGCGACGAGTGGACCAGTCTGTTCGGCCTCAAGCTGGGCGCCGACGGCGGAGTCGAGACCGGCTACTACCGGGACGCCTACGCTCACCCGGACGACAGCGACCACCCGCACGGCAAGCCGCTGATCAGCGCGGACGGGCTGCGCGCCATTTGCGAGGCCGCCGCCACCACCAACTGGCACGTCGGCGTGCACTGCGTCGGGGACGCCGCTATCGATGCCGTGCTCGACGCGTTCGAGGCCGCCGACCGCGTGTCGTCCATCGCCGCCCGCCGCTGGACCCTGATCCACATGATGTACCCGCGCGCTGATCACTGGCCACGCGTCCGGAACCTCCGGCTCACCGTCACCGCGCAGCAGCCGCTGCAGTTCGCCCTTGCCGCCGGCTTCCGGCACTACATCGGCGCCGAGCGGGCCCGCGACATCGAACCGCTCCGCGGTTACCTGACGGAGATAGCGCTGCCCGTCGGCGGCGGCTCCGACAGCCCGGTCGCGCCGTACGAACCGCTGCTAGGCATCCGCAGTTCCGTCACCCGGTCGACGCGCGCCGCCGGGATTGTGGGACCCGAGTGGGCGATCGGGATCGGCGAGGCACTGTGCATGTACACGGCGGCAAGCGCCTGGTGTGCGTTCGACGAAGACCGGGCCGGCGTTATCGCTCCCGGCATGGCCGCCGACCTGACCTGCCTGTCAGCGAACATCCTCGACTCACCGGCCGCCCTCGGCGACGCGGAGGTCACCTGGACCATGGCCGGCGGGAAGGTCACGTACACCAGCTAGCCGGCGGCCCAGCGCCCGGAGGGCCACCACGAAGCCTGGCCGACAAAGTGCGATGCGCCAGTCAACCTTCTGATGGCCTGGCCCGTACTTGGTTGGTGACAGGACGGAGCTGATGGCATGGGATCTGACCGAGCTGCCGAGGACTTGGAGCTGTTCCTGGCCGAGCGCGGCGAACCCTTGCTGCGCACTGCGGTCCTGCTCGGTGGGAGCAGGGAGGCGGGTGAGGATCTGCTACAGGCAGCACTGGAAAGGCTGCTCCGGCGCTGGCGGACGATCGAGGGCGATCCGGAAGGGTACCTGCGGCGCATTCTGTATCACCTGGCGGCCGACAACTGGCGGAAGCAGCGGGCCTGGCGGACTCGACTGCGGTTGCTGCAGCCTGGCGCCGGTCCCGCCGTCGCAGACGGCACCGCGGAGGTGGACCTGCGTGACTCGCTGGTGCGGCTGCTCAGACAACTGCCGCCCCGCCAGCGGGCGGTGATCGTGGCGCGGTACTGGGAGCAGCTGAGCGAGGCCGAATCAGCGCAGGTCCTGGGGTGCTCGGTAGGCACAGTCAAGTCAGCGACCTCGCGCGGGCTGCGCAGGCTGCGCGAACTCAGCGAATCATCCGGCCCTGCGGAACTGGCCGCACAGGGATCGACGAGGGGAAACAGATCATGAACACAGAACTCGAGCAGCGGCTGCGCGACGACATGGAACAGGCGACCCGGGACTTCCGAGTTCCGCCGGGGCTAGCGCTGAAGGCCTACCGGCACTACCGCAAGCGCACGATGACAACCCGGGTGGTGGCCGCCGCGGGAACAGCGGCCGTGCTCACCGCGGGGACACTGAGCGTGGCTGAGGTTACCGGGGTCTTCGGCCAGCCAGCGGGCGGGACTCAGGTCCGGACTACCGCGTACGTGATCTCCCGTGTTGAGCGCGCACTGTCCGCCCCGGACATGAACAACATGGTCGCCTATACACGGACCGTGTACCCCGCTGGGACCACGCTTCAGCCCGTGCCCGGCGGCGTGAACGGCTCGGGCGGTCCCCGCGCCAGCTCGCCGCGTGGGGGCGACTATGAGCTTCTGTGGGCCTACCACCACGGCGAGAAACTGTCCTCGTTCACCGCGAGCGGGCAGCGGGTCTTCGACGAGCGGATCACCGTCGGGACGGCGTCGCTCGCCACCACTGTGGTGACATACACCAGCCACACCTGGTGGAGGGCGCAGTCGGCGCGCCCGGCGGGCGCCGGGTCAGCATCACAAGGTTGCCTGCCCGGCGGCCAGATCCGGCTGAACGGCAGCGCCAACGCCTGGCCGGACTTCATCCACTCCCAGCTGGCCTGCGGCGCCTACACCGTGGCGGGCAAGCAGCTACTCGGCGCAGTCGACGCGCTCAAGATAACGGGGGGCTCAGGGCAGATCACGCTGTGGGTGAATCCGGTGACGTACCTGCCCATGCGAATGGAGCAGGGCGGACAGGTCCAAGTCAACTTCCAGTGGCTGGCACCTACCCGGGCCAACCTGGCCATGCTGAACATGCCCGTCCCGGCCAGCTTCCGCCAGGTCGCACCGCCCTCGTAGGGCGCGCGGACTCAGTCGATGAGGAACGAGCGCCGCCACCAGTAGCGGCCGGGCCCACCGATCAACCCATTGTCGGCAAGGAACGCCACGATTTTCTGGCCGCCGAACCTGAGGGTCTGCCGGTAATGCGGGTTGGCCAGCGCGGCCGCACGGGCCGTACGCGGATCCAGCCCCACCGAGCGGTACACCAGCGGGTTGATCAGGTTGCTCGCGACGATGAAGGCAAACCGTGCCGTTACTGCCCGGTGGTAGGCCATTCCAGCCGTGCTGGTCCTTGCCACGCAACGCGGCAGTTCCTCGCGGGCAAATGAGATGTGCCTGGCTTCCTCGAGGATGTGGATCCTGTTGACCATCCGCATCAGCGGCTGGATGGAGCCATCCGCGGCTTGCTCTCGCTGGAAGCGGTCAGGGATCTCCTCGCCGAGAAGGATTGCTGCCCACATCGACGGCCCGGTAGCGAGGGTCGGCAACCAGTTACCAAGTGCCCAGATCCGGGGTGGCGGCCTGTACATCGGCGTGCCGAGCTGCTCGATCATGCGACCGAACATGATCGTGTGCCGGCACTCCTCCCCCAGCTCAGTCAGCGCGTACTGGACGTGAGCACTGGCTGGATCGCCGTGATACGCCAGTTTGGCCAGTATGCGCATGAGCATCAGCTCAAGCCAGATCCCGGTGCTGGCGACGCTGGCCCCCTCGTGCTTGCCGAGTTCCAGTCGCTGCTCAGGGCTGAGCTGGTCCCACAACGAAGTCCCGTACAAGGAACAGCGGTGCTCAAGAATGAAGCCCTTGCCGGGAACGAGCGGAGCCGACCAGTCGATGTCGAGGTCCGGGTCGTAGCTGCGCGCAGCGGTTGAGCGAAGTAGCCGGTCGGCGACGGCCTCCCGGCCAACGGGCACCGGCGTTCGGGTGTTCGTCACTGACCCTCCTTCTAGAGCAGGACCGGCCCGGTGGCGCTGCGGGCGATATCCTGGCTAAAGATATGACTAGAAGTAACGGTTACTTCTGGTAGCATCTAT
>Ga0335072_10010260_pt1 | contig 13490 bp, 12 predicted proteins | sample Lox_Sample_21_FD_206725 | JGI IMG/M metagenome (GOLD analysis project Ga0335072, IMG submission 206725) | Soil microbial communities from Loxahatchee National Wildlife Refuge, Florida, United States - Lox_Sample_2.1 | ecosystem: Environmental > Terrestrial > Soil > Wetlands | place: USA...
AATCCCCGGCCTGGAACGGGCACCGCATCGCCTGATATTGGCTTGGCGGGACACGGCCCGTGAAAACCAGCGCCTCGGTGCCGCGGCTCACCGCACTTGCGAGCGCGCGCACCGACACGTCGCCATCGCGCGGCGGCGCCAGGCTTTCGCGTCGGATGCCGCCGCGGCCCGGCGCCTCGATCCAAAACGCGCGCGCTTCAGCCATCGAACACGCAGTCGTGAAGCCGGGCGCCGCCTGATAGGGGTGGCGCTGGTCGTGCGGACGCTGCTAATCGGCTCCTCATGGGGAGAGCCATACACATTTTCGCGAGAGAGAACACCCTTCGGCGCAGCGCGCTGGCGTCGCTGCTGCCGATCGGCGCGGCGCTGGCCGGTGCGGCGGTCCCGCTGGGCGCGCCGGGGGTCTTTATGGCTTTGGCCGTCTATCTCGGGATCGGAGCATCGGTCCTGCGCGGGCTTGACGCGCATCGGCCGAGCCGGCGCTTTGGCGCCGCCAACAGCGTGACGGCGGCGCGCGCCGCGGTCGCGTCGCTTCTGTTCGGCGCATGGATCGAAGGCGCGCCCGGGTCCGGGCTGCGCCTGGCGCTGACCGCGCTTGCCGCCGTCGCCTTTCTCGCCGACGGACTCGATGGCTATCTCGCGCGGCGCGGCACCGCGACACGGTTCGGCGCACGCTTCGACATGGAGACCGACGCGCTTCTCGTCTTGGCGTTGTCGCTCCTCGTCCATGCCTGGGGCCAGGCCGGCGCCTTCGTGCTGCTGAGCGGAGCGATGCGGTATCTCTATGGCGCGGCGCGATGGGTTGTTCCGGCCCTGCGCGCGCCGTTGGCACCCAGCGTCCGGCGCCAGGCGATCTGCGTCGCGCAGACGGGCGTGCTGATCGTCGCGATGGCGCCGCCCGTGCCGGCGTCGTTCGCCTCTCCGCTTTGTGCCGCGGGATTGGTTCTCCTTATCGCGTCCTTCGCGATCGATTGTGCCGCCGCTTCATCGGCCCGCGCCCGCACCCTATATTGAACGTCAGCCATGCCGGACCAATCCGCCAGCGCGTCCCCGTCGGCGCGCGCCCTGCGCCAGGTCGACCACGCCGTCGCCGATTTCCGCCGCGGCGAGCCGGTGGTGCTGCTTCATGACGGCGCGGCGCTGGTGCTGGAGGCGGCAGAGACGCTCACCTCCGAGGCGCTGACGCGTCTTGCGCGGCTCACCGGGCGGCACTTGTCGCTTGCTTTGACGCGGCGAAGAGCGGCCCGCATCGGCCGCGCGGCCGCGCCCGAAGGACCGGGGGGCACTGTCCTCATCCCGATTCCCGAGGGCAGCGAGGTCGAGTTCTTGCGCCTGCTTGCAGACCCCGGTGAAAGCGCCGCCGCGCCCGAGACCCAAGCTTCCACGAGCGTGCCGCCCGGCGCTGCCGACGCGGCCGTCGAGCTGGCGAAGCTCGCGCGCCTGTTGCCGGCGGTGATGCTGGGACCGGTCGACGCCGCGACGTCCGCCGAGCTCGCCGCCGACGGCATCCATACCGTGCGGTCGTCGGACATCGTCGCCTATCGCGCCGAGGCGACCCGCACCTTGCGGCCGGTAGCGGACGCGAAAGTGCCGCTCGCCGATGCCGAGAATGTGCGGGTCGTGTCGTTCCGGCCCGCCGACGGCGGCAACGGCCACATCGCGATCGTGATCGGCGCGCCCGATCCGGCACAACCGGTGTTGGCGCGGCTTCATTCGGAATGTTTCACCGGCGATCTCCTGGGGAGCCTGCGCTGCGATTGCGGCGACCAGCTTCGCGGCGCGATCGCGGCCATCGCCGCGGCCGGCGCGGGCGTGCTGCTCTATCTCGCGCAGGAAGGACGCGGCATCGGCCTCGTCAACAAGCTGCGCGCCTATAACCTCCAGGATGCCGGGCTCGATACGTTCGACGCCAACGAGCAATTGGGATTCGACGCCGACGAGCGCGTCTATTTGCCGGCGGCCGAGATGTTGCGCCAGCTGGGCTTCACCCGGGTGCGGCTCCTGACCAACAATCCCGACAAGGTGACGGCGCTCGGGCGTTGCGGGATCACGGTCGTCGAGCGGGTGCCGCACATCGTTCCCGCCAACGAGCACAACGAGCGCTATCTCCACGCCAAGGCCACCCGCCACGGTCACCTGCTGTAAGCGGCGCAGCGAGGCTCAGGATCACGCGTGCGTTTCACCGTCGACGGCGGCAAGCACCTCCGCGACGTTGTCGAGGCTATCGAGCTTTGGTTGGCCCATCGACACGGACCGCGTGCGAAACGGCCGCGGGTTCTTTTGCGCCGCAAGCTCTCGCAACCCGCGGCGAAGGGCTTCGTTCACAACCGTCTTTAAGCTCGCCTCTCTCGCTTTTCGCAGGCGTTCTAGAGCGGCGGCGACGTCGGCGTCGAGCGTGAGAGTCGTGCGCATGCATCAAAGCGTATTGGAGATGACGCGCTGATGTCAAAGCGGGGCAGATCGTCCCGACCGGCGAGGGATCCTGCAGCGGCGGACGGACCCCAGCAGCAATTGGAGCCTGTGCCGGCAGTTCTTGCCGGGTCGGCGGTCGGCGGGCGCACGTGCGGCGTGCCCGACGCTGCCCAAAGGCAGGCAAGTATCTGAAATGATGGTTGGACTCCGACGGGTCGAGCACGCCGTCGAGGTGGCATCGCGCTTGCTTAAGCATGAGGGTCATGACCGCTAGCGCCGTCGCCGTCACATCGCCCGCTGCCGCTGCCGCCGCCCCGCCCAGTCACCCGACGGCGTGGCACAATGGCAGCTCTTTCGGGTTCCGCGACCTCATCGACATCGTCAATCCGCTGCAGCATATCCCGATCATCGGCTCGATCTATCGCTGGGCCACCGGTGACCGCCCGGGCGAGGCGGCGCAGATCGCCGGCGATGCGCTCTATGGCGGGCCGATCGGCGTCGGCGCCGGCCTCGTGAGCGCCATGTTCGAGGATTCGTCGGGCCGCGACCTTGGCGAGCGCGCGATGGTCGCGATGTTCGGGCCGGGCAAGGATGGTCCGGCGGTGGCGAGCGCACCGGCGGCGTCCCCGGCGACAACCGTGGCGCAGACCGCCGGCAGCGCCCCCGCCGCGACGGCGGCACCGGCAGCGAACCAGCTTTTCGGCGGGATCGCCCAGCCGCCGCCAACCCGCGCCGCCTTGGCTGCCTTGGCCGTTCCCGATCACGCGCCGATGTCGCTTTACAGTTCCCCTGCGCCGGCGGGCCAAAGCGCGGTTCCGGCCAGCGTCCAGAATCCCGCCGCCCGCGCGCTCATCGCCCGCGCCATCCCGTTGCAGCGGGCGGTGCCCGCGTCCCCCCGCTCCGGCGCGGGGGTCAACGCGCCGGTGCCGCTCGAAATCCCGCCGGGCGCGTTGCCGGCCGGGTCGGTCCCCTCCGGCCGTCTGCCGATGCTCCAAAGCACCACGCCGCTCGACATCTCGCAGAAGATGATGGACGGGCTCGACAAATACATGAAGCTGGAAGAGCAGCTTAAGAAGGAAGGCACGACCCCTGCGCCGGTCCCCGGTCCGGCGCCCGGCGCGCCGCCGACCCCGGGTGTCGACCTGTCGCTTTAGGATCAAATTGTTGTGATCGCTGGGAAAATGGACGAAAGGGCAGGCTTGCTGACGCATGCCTGCCATGGAATTTTTGCACTGCGAAATAGGACCGGATCGGTCTTGAATTCCGGTCGGCGCAAAACCATTTTACCTAGCGTTAGGGATGCCGCCCTCTAATTCGCTGGAGCTTTTCCATCCCGGCGGCGTTGACGGATACGATGAACACCAAGATCGACACCTCGCTCGTCCGGCTCGTTGAAGAAGCCAAGCGCTTCCCGATGCTGACCGTCGAGCGCGAGTTGGAGCTGGCGCGCGCCTGGCGCGAGCGCGGCGACCGCGACGCCCTCAAGGACCTCGTGGGGAGTCATCTGCGTCTCGTGATCAAGATCGCCCGCGGCTTCACCGGCTATGGGCTGCCGCTCGCCGACCTCGTCGCCGAGGGCAATGTGGGGCTGATGCAGGCGGCCGAGAAGTTCGACCCCGACCGCGGCTTCCGCTTCGCCACCTATGCGATGTGGTGGATCCGCGCCGCGATCCAGGAATACGTGCTGCACTCCTGGTCGCTGGTCAAGGTCGGGACCACCGCGGCGCAGAAGAAGCTGTTCTTCAACCTGCGCAAGCTCAAGGGCCGTATGGACGAGCTGGAGCAGGGCGACCTGCCCAAGAGCGCGGTCGAGCATATCGCCACCGAGCTCGACGTGCCGGAGTTCGAGGTGATCGAGATGAACCGGCGCCTGTCCGGAGCCGACACGTCGCTGAACGCGCTCGTCGGCACCGACGCCGACAGCGAATGGCTCGATCTCCTGCCGGACGAGCGGCCGGGCCACGACACCGTGATCGCCGACCGCGACGAGTTCCAGCAGCGCAAGGAGCAGCTGGGCGCCGCGCTCAAGGTGCTGAACCGGCGCGAGCGCGACATCATCGTCGAGCGCCGCTTGAAGGACGAGCCTTCGACCCTCGAGGAGCTGTCGCATCGTTACGCCGTGTCGCGCGAACGCATCCGCCAAATCGAAGTGCGCGCGCTCGAAAAGCTGCGGCATGCGATGCTCCATCCGGCGAATCTGCCGGGCCCGGAGGACGCGTTCGGCGCCGCCGCCTAGGCCGAGCCGCGGGTTCATTCAGGACTAAGGCGTTTTCGGGGCATGCCCCGGAAGCGCTCCCGTGCGCCCTTGCTTCCGTGCTAAGAAGCGGCGTTCTTCTTGGCACCAAGTACAAGGGCGATGGCAGCCTCGAAATCCCGCGCCGACCCGAACGATCCGCCGGCGCGGCCCAAAAAGCAGGCGCCTCGACGCGGGCTGCGCCTCAGGCTGCCGCGCGGCAATTGGTGGAAATGGAGTCTCCTCGCCCTGTTGTGGGTGGCGATCGCCGGCGCCGGCACCATCGGCTATTTCGTCCTGACCCTGCCGTCGACCGACGATCTGGCCAGCGCGACGCGCCGGCCGTCGGTCACGCTGCTTGGTGCCGACGGGACGCTGGTCGCGACGTTCGGCGATCTTTATGGCGAACCGTTGCGGCTTTCGGAGATGCCGAAATATCTGCCCGAGGCCGTGATCGCCACCGAGGACCGGCGCTTTTATTCCCATTTCGGCATCGACCTCGTCGGCACCATGCGCGCCGCCGTCGCCAATCTGCGCGCGGGCCACGTGGTTCAAGGCGGCAGCACCATCACCCAGCAGCTCGCCAAGAACCTCTTTCTCACCAACGACCGCACCTTCAAGCGCAAGATCCAGGAAACCCTGCTCGCGCTTTGGCTCGAGCACAAATTCTCCAAGAACCAGATCCTCGAGATCTATCTGAACCGGGTCTATCTCGGCGCCGGCACCTATGGCGTCGACGCGGCGGCGCACCGCTATTTCGGCAAGTCGGCGCGGCAGCTCACCCTTTACGAGGCGGCCGTCATCGCCGGGCTGCTGAAGGCGCCGACGCGGTTCAGCCCGGTGAACGACCGCGACCTCGCGGCCGACCGCGCGGGCCAGGTGCTCGCCAACATGGTGGATGCGGGATACATCACCGAGGCGCGCGCCACCGCCGCCGCCGCCCAGCGCAGCGAGCTCGCCGCCGTCACCACGCCGCCCGGAAGCCGCTATTTCGCCGACTGGGTGGCACAGCAGCTCAATGGCCTGCACGAGGTCGAAGGGCACGACATCGTGGTGGTGACGACGCTCGAGCCGAAACTGCAGGCGGAAGCCGAATCGGCGCTCCTCGGCACGCTCGACCGCGACGGCGACAAGGACGATGTGGAGGAAGGCGCGCTCGTCGCGATGAGCCCCGACGGCGCGGTGCGCGCGATGGTGGGCGGCCGCGACTACAATGACAGCCAGTACAACCGCGCGACCCAGGCGCTGCGCCAGCCCGGCTCGTCCTTCAAGCCGTTCGTCTATCTCACCGCGCTCGAGCACGGGGTGCGCCCCTACGACCATTTCTATGACCATCCGATCCGCATCGGCAAATGGGAGCCGCATAATTTCGAGAACAAATATATGGGCGACGTCACCGCGTCCGAGGCGCTCGCCCAATCGCTCAACTCGGTTGCGGCCCAGGTCTTGGAGCGGGCCGGCATCGACAACGTGATCGACACGGCGCACAAGCTCGGCATCACGAGCCCGCTGACGCGCGACGCGAGCCTTGCGCTTGGCACCAGCGAGGTCTCGCTCATCGAGCTGACCGGCGCCTATTGCGCCTTTGCAAGCGGCGGCGTCGGCGCATGGCCGCACGGCATCGTCGAGATCCGCGACACGCGCGGCGCGGTGCTGTGGCGTCCCGAAGGCCACGGCCCCGGACGCGTCATCCCGGCCGAGACCGCGGGCGAGCTCAACCGCATGCTGATGGGCGTGATGACGCACGGGACCGGCAAAAGCGCGCAGCTCGACCGGCCGGACGCCGGCAAGACCGGAACCACCCAGGATTCGCGCGACGCGCTCTTCGTCGGCTACACCGCCGACCTCGTCACCGGCGTGTGGTTCGGCAACGACGACGATTCGCCGATGCGGCACGTGACCGGCGGCACTTTGCCGGCACGGACGTGGAAGAGCTTCATGGTCCAGGCGACGGCGGGCATGCCGATAAGGCCGCTGCCGCTCGACGAGGAGGGCGTCCCGGTCGCGTCGGCGGGGGCTCCGGGCGCGGCCCGCGGCGGCGACGGCCTCGTGGGCGGGCTCGAGTCGCTGTTGCATTCGATCTTCGGCGGCGACGCCGCGGCGCCCGCTTCTGCGGCGCCTTATCCGCGGCAATAGGCGTCGCTATAGCGTCTGCGCCTCGAGCGGCAGGTCGAGCGTGGCGCGGCCCCACATCGTGCCGTTCACGTCCCAGTTCAGCGCGTGGTGCGCGTTGGCCGCGGCGATGTCGCGGAAGGCGCGCTGTATCGGCTGGCTGAGATAGACGGCGGCGCCGCCCATCGCGGTGAATACGAGCTCGACCGCCTTGGTGCACATGCTTGCCGCATAGGCGCCGTCGCGGCGCCAGCGCGCCTTCTCGGCAAGGCTCGGCACCGTGCCCGCCTCGGTGAGCAACGTCGCCTCGTCGCAATCCTTGAGCATCAGCGCCGACGCGATGTCGGTGAGCGCCGACGCCTCGGCAAGCCGCACCTGCACGCCCGCGATATCCGCGAGCCGCTTGCCGGTATAGGCGCCGATGCGGTTCGTCATGCTGGCGCGGTAATCCGCGACCGCGCCACGCGCCAGGCCCAGCGACACCGCCGCCACCACGAACGAGAAAAGCCCGAGCGCCGGCAGCTTGTAGAGCGTGCCGGGATTGACCGCGCTTCCGGGGGTCGATCCGCCGGCGATCGCCGCCAGAGCCAAGGTCCGGCGCGACGGCACGAATGTCTCGTCCATTTCGACATCCTTGCTGCCGGTGCCGCGCAGGCCGGTGACGAACCAGCCGTCGACGATACGATAGTCGCTGGCCGGAACCAGGAAGATCCGGCTTTCGAGCGCCCGCCCGCGCTCGTCCCGCACCACGCCGCCCAGCAGGTTCCAGCGCGCCGGGTCGACGCCGCTCGAGAACGGCCAGCGGCCCTTGAGCCGATAGCCGCCTTCGACTTGGACGGCGTGGCCCGCCGGAAACACGAAGGCCGAGCTGATGAGGTCGTCGGGTGAGGCGTCCCACACCTCGTCCTGCGCCTCTTTCGGCCACATGCCGAGCATCCAGTGGTGGCTCGCGAGGTTGGTCAGCACCCAGGCGGTCGAGCCGCAGCCTTCGGCGACGATCGCGCCCAACTCCACGAGCGCCCGGAACGGCAGCTCGCTGCCGCCGACGCGCCGCGGCTGCAGCATGCGGAACAGGCCGCTTCGATGAAGATCGGCCACCGTCTCGTCGGGAAGCCGGCGCAAATCCTCGCAACTCTGCGCGCGGGCGCGCAGCGCCGGATTGAGCGCCTCGGCACGTGCCTTGAGCGTCGCAAAATCGGCCATCGTTCCTCCCGACAGGCCCAATACAGGAGACACTATGTCGCACGCAAGACCGGCCCACTCGAGGAGTGGGCAGATTTTGCGGTTGCATCCCACGTTTCGTTTAGCTTGGTATGTTGGGAGGAATTGCGGAGGCAACGATGAGCGAAATGAAGACCGATTGGGACATCGCGAACTCCGTCGCGATGCGGCCGATCCTGGAGATCGCGCGCGATCGGCTCGGCATCCCGGCCGAGGCGGTCGAGCCCTATGGCCATTACAAGGCCAAAATCGGTCTCGATTACGTGAAAAAATGCTTCGCCGAACGACCGGACGGCAAGCTCATCCTGGTGACCGCGATCAATCCGACGCCTGCGGGCGAGGGCAAGACCACGACCACGGTGGGGCTGGGCGACGCGCTCAACCGCGTCGGCAAGAAGGCGATCTTGTGCTTGCGCGAGCCGAGCCTCGGGCCCTGCTTCGGCATGAAGGGCGGCGCCGCCGGCGGCGGCTATTCGCAGGTCGTGCCGATGGACGACATCAATCTGCACTTCAATGGCGATTTCCACGCGATCGGCGCCGCCAACAATCTGCTCGCGGCGATGATCGACAATCACATCTATTGGGGCAACGAAGCGGGGATCGATCCGCGCCGCGTCTCGTGGCGGCGCTGTCTCGACATGAACGACCGCGCGCTGCGCGAGATCGTGTCGTCCTTGGGCGGCGTCGCCAACGGATTCCCGCGCGAGGATGGGTTCGACATCACCGTGGCGAGCGAGGTGATGGCGATCTTTTGCCTCTCCAACTCGCTCGACGATCTGCGCCGGCGTTTGTCGAACATCATCGTCGGCCAGACCCGCGACCGCAAACCGGTGCAGGTCAGCCAGCTCAAGGCCGAAGGCGCCATGACCGCGCTTTTGAAGGACGCGATCAAGCCGAATCTGGTTCAGACGCTCGAGCATAATCCGGCCTTCATCCATGGCGGTCCGTTCGCCAACATCGCTCATGGTTGCAATTCGGTGATGGCGACCAAGCTCGCCTTGAAGCTCGCCGATTACGTCGTGACCGAAGCGGGCTTCGGCGCCGATCTGGGCGCGGAAAAATTCATGGACATCAAGTGCCGGAAGGCGGGCCTCAAGCCCGACATGGCGGTGGTGGTCGCCACGGTGCGCGCGCTCAAGTTCCATGGCGGCATCGCGCGCACCGATCTCGGCAAGGAGAACGTCGCCGCGGTGACGAAGGGCATGGCAAATCTTCGCCGCCACATCGACAATCTGAAGAAATTCGGCGTGCCGGCGATCGTCGGCATCAACCATTTCGGCAGCGATACCGCGGCCGAGCACGAAGCGATCATCGCCGGCGCGAAGGAGGCGGGCGTCACCGCGCTCGTCTGCAACCATTGGGCCGAAGGCAGCAAGGGAGCCGAGCATCTGGCCCGCGCCGCGGTCGAGCTCATCGACAAGAAGACCGCCAATTTCAAGGTCCTCTATCCCGACGACATGAAGCTTCTCGACAAGATCAAGACCATCGCCAAAGAGATCTATGGCGCGGGCGAGGTGGCGGCACCGAAGCCGGTGACCGATCGCCTTGCCGAGTTCGAAAAGCAGGGCTTCGGCAATTTGCCGGTCTGCATGGCGAAGACACAGTACAGTTTCTCGTCCGATCCCGATCTGCGCGGCGCACCGTCGGGCTTCGAGCTGCCCATCCGCGACGTGCGGCTTTCCGCCGGCGCGGAATTCGTGGTGGCGCTCTGCGGCGACATCATGACGATGCCCGGCCTGCCGCGCGTGCCGTCAGCCGAAAGCATCGTCGTCACCGACGAAGGCCGGATCATCGGTCTTTCCTGAGCGCCATTGTCGGGCGCGCCGCAAAGCTGGACCGAGATCGCGCGCTGGCGGCGGGATCGGCGCCAGGAATTTCAGGCGGCGCGCGCCGCGCTGTCGCTTGCCGAGCATCGCGCCAAAAGCGCCGCCGTGGCCGCCGGGCTCGAGCCGTTCGCCGCCCTCCTCGCCGCGCGCCGGGTCGGCATCTATTGGCCGATCCGGCGCGAGTTCGATCCGCTGCCTTATGCGCGCCGTCTGATCGATGCCGGGGGCCGCGTGGCGCTGCCGGTCGTGGTGGCGCAGGGACAGCCGCTTCAATTCCGCGATTGGGCGCCGGGAGCAAGGCTCGCGAGCGGCGCCTGGGACATTCCCTATCCGGCCGAAGGCGAGGCGGTGACGCCCGAGGCGCTGATCGTGCCGCTTTTAGGGTTCGACGAGGCGGGATACCGGCTTGGCTATGGCGCCGGGTTCTATGACCGGACCTTCGCCGCCTTCGCGGCGAAGCCGTTCGCGATCGGCGTGGGTTTCGAACTGGGGCGGCTTGCCACCCTCTATCCGCAGCCGCACGACATCGCCATGGACCGCATCGTCACCGAAGCCGGCGTGTTCGCCGTCGCGGCCGGCAACCTGCTGGCGATCGAGGGCACGGGTCTCAAACCAAACGGGGGCTGACATGACAACCATCTGCCGTTTCACATTCGCCTTGCTGGCAATCTCGGGCCTCGTGGCTGGCGCAGTGGCGCCGGCGGACGCACGGACCTATGTGAAGGCCGATGCGGCGCAGCAGAATTCGTTCTCCATTTCGGTTGCGACGGAAGGCGGAAAGACCATCTGGCTCGGCGGCCAGACGGGCGCCGTCGACGACGCCGGTCATTCGCTCGCGGGCGATTTCGAGGGGCAGGCGCGCCAGGTCATCAAGCGCCTGCGCGAGACGATGGAAAAGAATGGCGGCACGCTGGCCGACATCGTTCAGATGACGGTGTTCATCACCGACGTGCGCGACGGCCGGACCTGGATCAAGGTCCGCAAGGAAGCGTTCGGCGACAATTTTCCCGGCAGCGCGCTCATCACCGTCTCGGCGTTGCAAAGCCCCAACGCCAAGATCGAGGTCCAAGCCTATGGCGTGATCGGCGACAAGAAATAAGACGGGGCCGGCTTGACAGAAGGGCGCCCGTATCCATATTACGTACATTTGACAAGGCGCCTTCCTTGGGGGGAAGGACGGGTCGACACCCGCGCGACGATTATCAATTGTCGCGTTTTCGGGTGCGATGGGCCCGGCCGTTGCAAAGGAAGGCGGGGCTTGCGACCATCGGCGGAACAGAGGAGGCAGGCATGGCAGACGTACGGCGGCAGCAGAGCATCGATGTCGACGGGATCGCGCACGGCGCGCCCATTCCGGTGGCGAGCCGGGTCGGCAACGTGATCGCCACCTCGGCGATCAGCGGGCGCGATCCCAAGACCGGCAAGCTCGCGCCCGATGCCGATGGTCAGGCCCGGCTCGCGTTCGAGAATCTGAAGACCATCCTCGCGACAGGCGGCATGGGATTGGGCGACGTGGTCAAGATCACGGTCTTCCTGACCGATGACGGCTTTCGCGATGCCGTCAACAAGTACTGGCTCGAATGCTACCCCGACGCCGCCAAGCGCCCGGCGCGGCATGCGATCACCTTGCCGCTCCGGGGTGGCGTGCTGCTACAGATCGACGCCCTCGCGGTGGCGCAGGGCTAGCGAGGTTCAGGCCCGCGCCTTCGCGAGCTTCGCGCCAAGGCGCGGGAACACCTTTATCGCGTTGCCCTCGAAGATCTTCTGCTTGTCGGCGGCTGGGATCTTGAGCTGATCCACATAGCGCTTGGTGTCGTCGTAGTAGTTGCCGGTCTCGGGATCGATGCCGCGAACGGCACCCACCATCTCCGAGGCGAACAGGATGTTTTCGGCCGGGATCACCCGCGTCAGCAGCTCCATCCCGGGCAGGTGATAGACGCACGTGTCGAAATAGACGTTCTTCAACAGGTGCTCGGTCAGCGGCGGCTTCTTCATGTCCTGGGCAAGGCCGCGATAGCGCCCCCAATGGTAGGGCACCGCGCCGCCGCCATGCGGGATGATGAAGCGCAAGGTCGGGAAGTCCTTGAACAGGTCGGAGGTGATGAACTGCATGAAGGCCGACGTGTCGCCGTTGATGTAGTGCGCGCCGGTGCCATGGAAGCACGGGTTGCAGGACGCGCTGACATGGACCATGGCCGGCACGTCGAGCTCGGCCATCTTCTCGTAGATCGGATACCAGTACCGGTCCGTCAGCGGCGGGTCCTTCCAATAGCCGCCCGACGGATCGGGATTGAGGTTGCAGCCGACGAAGCCCAGCTCCTTGACGCAGCGCTCGAGCTCGGCCGTGCAGTTGGCGGGCGAAACGCCGGTCGTCTGCGGCAGCATGCAAACCCCGATGAAGTTCTCGGGGAACAGCTCGCAGACGCGGTGGATCAGGTCGTTGCAGGCGTGCGACCATTGCGCGCTGGTCGCGGCGTCGCCCAGATGATGCGACATGCCGGCGGCGCGCGGGGAAAAGATGGTGACGTCGGTGCCGCGCTCTTTTTGCAGCTTGAGCTGCGCGCCGATGATGGTCTCGCGGATCTCGTCGTCGGAGATGTTGGGGCGCGGCGGGACGGTGCCTTTCTGGTCGAACGCGGCGATCTGCTGCTGGCGCCAGCCTTCGTGCTGTTTGGGCGCCGTGGTGTAGTGCCCGTGGCAGTCGATGATCATTCCGGTCCTCCCTCGCGTGACGTCATTGCACGCTCGATGCTATGGATAGGACCGGGCGCTGTCAAACGCGCGCGCATCTGGTACGATGCGCATCGATCTCATGGCCGGTCACGGCCCTCAAACGCAAGATGGAGGCACGCTATGCCAGAACTCCCGCGTCTTAACGGCGTCATTCGCGCGCTCGAGCAAGGCACCGCCTTCACGGCGTTCGCCAGCCCCGATATCGACGTGGCGCTCGCGATGAGCACCGCCAAGTATGACGGCATCGTGTTCGAGATGGAGCACGGTCCGTGGGACATCCGCGCGCTGCGCGATGCGATGCAGTACATGCTGAACCGGCGCCAGATCGCGACCTCGGGTTCCGTGGCGCCGGCGGTCACGCCGATCGTGCGCATCCCGCCCAACGGCGATGAGAAGAATCAGTTCTTCGCGAAGCAGGCGCTCGACCTTGGCGCCTATGGCATCGTGTGGCCGCACATCAGCACGGTCGACCAGGCCCACAACGCGGTCGCCTCCTGCCGCTATCCGCGCCTCAAGGGCTCGCCGCGTTATGACCCGGCCGGCGTGCGCGGCGACGGGCCGACATCCGCGGTGCGCTATTGGGGCGTAACGCAGCAGGAATATTACGAGCGCGCCGACGTCTGGCCGCTCGACCCCAAGGGCGAGATCCTGGTCATCCTGATGATCGAGGACACGGTGGGCATCCACAATCTCGACGACATTCTTCGCAATGTGCCGGGCGTCGGCGTCTGCCTCATCGGCGAAGGCGATCTGAGCCAGGAGCTGGGCTATCCGCGCCAATACGAGCATCCCAAGGTGGTCGAGGCGATGGCTGAGATCGTCAACACGTGCAAGAAGCACAACGTGCCGGTCGGTCACCCGCATGTCGGCTCGGCCAACGTCGAGCGCATCGTGAAAGAGGGCTATCGCTTCCTGATGGCGGCGCCGGTCCGCTCTTATGGCGCGCTCGACAA
>Ga0335072_10010261_pt1 | contig 13490 bp, 11 predicted proteins | sample Lox_Sample_21_FD_206725 | JGI IMG/M metagenome (GOLD analysis project Ga0335072, IMG submission 206725) | Soil microbial communities from Loxahatchee National Wildlife Refuge, Florida, United States - Lox_Sample_2.1 | ecosystem: Environmental > Terrestrial > Soil > Wetlands | place: USA...
AGGTCGCCAAAGGCCTTGAGCTCCCCGACCAGGACGGCGTCTTCGTCCTCGACACCTACAACGGCGCTCCCGAGCTCGTCGAGCTCAGCCCCACCGACGTCGACCTCGACGCCAAGGTTCGCCACGGACAGCCCACTCTCAATCCCATGGCTGGCGGCCGCTTCCGCCTCGAGCTCAACGGCGCTCACGCCAAGGTGCACCTCCACGTCAACGACCCAGCCTTTTTCCTCTCCCTCGATGTGCCCCACGCCGCCGACGCCGTCGAGCCTGTCCTCTCCAATCCCATCACCGTCAAGACCGTCAGCGAGCAGTCCATCAAGGACCGCAAATACGGCGCCCACTCCGCACAGTCCCGCTTCGCCCTCGTCCATCTCGACGAGCGGATCGCCATGCGCTTCCTCGGCCCTGTCGAAGTCGCCTCCAATGACGCCATCGTCGGCGATCCCAACGTCATCCCCGCCAAAGTTACCGTCATGCCCGGCGGCCGATGGCTCCGCGTCACGCCCCAGAGCAACCTCCTCATCGGCGAGTACGCCCTCGTCGAAGTCCTCTCGCCCACCGAGATGAATCCCCTCGTCTGGCCCTTCCGCGTCGATCCCGAGCTCGGCGACAACCCCGGCTCCCTCGGCCCCATCCTCGAGCCCTCCAACCAGGAGTAGTCCGTCAAAAATCGCGCGTTGCCCCTCCCGTTCCCGGCGGATGCGCCCCGCGTGTCGCTCTTTAAGGACGGCTTGTTCACAGGACCACACCGTCAGCGTGAACGCATCCGGTAGTAGACTCACACTATAGGGCCGCTTCGTACGCACCCGCGTCTCACCCGGCAATATCTATCTGGTTTCCTGCCCGCCTTGCATTGCCTTGGGAATGAAATCTTGAGCTTCGGAGTCATCCCCATGAGTCTGTGGACGGAGTATGAAGGCGTCACCATCGACAGCTCCTTTCCCCTGAGAAAATTGCTGCAGCCTGAAGGGCGCAGCGCGTTCTTTTCCACCAGCAACGAAAACGGCGAATCCGTTCTTATCCGCATCATCGAATGCCACTTTGACGAGGACGAGATCCTGGCGCGCTGGCGCGGCGTTCAGGCGCTCGGCCATCCCAACTTCCTGCGCATCGATCGTTTCGGCCAGTTTCACACCCAGATCGACGATGTCACCGCCGTCTATGCCGTCTTCGAGCGGGTTGACGCCAACCTGGGCGAGGTGCTGCAGCAGGGACATCTTTCCCCCGCCGACGCCTCCCAGATCGGCTTCAGCGTCGCCTCAGCTCTCGAGACTCTGCACGCGAACGGCTTCGTCCATGAACACGTTGAGGTGCGGAACATCTACGCCGTCGGCGATCAAGTCAGGCTGCGCAGCGACTGCATTCGCGAGGCTCCTGAAGGGGAAGCCGGCGTCGAGGCACGCCGCCGCGATGCCCAGGGGCTCGCCGTCGTGCTCACGCAGGTCCTGCTCGGTGTCTCCGGGGGCTCCCTCGCGCAGGGCGAGCCTTCGCTGCCGGCGCCGTTCGACGAGATCTGGCGCAACAGCATGAGCGGAAGCTGGGGCCTCGCCGGGATCAAAGCCGCGCTTGGCCAGCGCGATCCTCATCAGCCGCAGCCGCAAAAGGCCACCCCACCGGATGCTGCAAGCATCCGGAGCTCCGCGCCAGCAGCGCAAGCCAGTTCTGTGTCCGCGTCCGGCAGCACCCGCCGCGTCTCCCCCGTGCCCCCGTCCGATAAGCCCGCCCCGCCCGAGCCGGAGCTCGACCGGTCCGCATCGCCTGGTCCGGTCCGCGCAGCACGCGCCGGGCTGCCGCCGAACCGGCCGGGGCCAATGGAATTGCCGGTGATCTTCGGAATCTCGGAGCACGACCTACGCCGCTGGCTGGCTGCGGTTGCTCTCTTGCTTGGCGTGGTTCTTGTCGGCTGGTTCGCCCTGCACCGCTTGTTCAACCATCGTGCCGGCGCCGCCGTGCCGCCGGTCTCCGCCCAGGCCGGCGCCGTCAACGCCCAGCCGGCACCCGCGCCGCCCAGCATAACCCTCTCGCCGGCCGCACCCGCACCACATGCCGGTCCGCAGTCCAGCCTCGACTGGCGCGTGGTGGTCTTCACATACAATCGCCGGGACCAGGCACAGAACAAAGCCTCCTCGCTGGCGCGCCGGCATCCAGGGCTTCAGCCGGCGATCTTCTCGCCCACCGGCAGAGCGCCCTGGCTGGTCACCATCGGCGGCATGCTCCAGCGTGATGCGGCGTACGCGCTCGCACGCAAGGCGCGCAGCCTCGGCCTGCCCCGGGATACCTACGCGCAGAACTACCGGGCCCGCTGATTTCCTGCCCTTCATGAGCATCTCCGCCCTCTGCAGCGCCCTTCGATCCCGCTGTGGAATGGCTTATGAAAGCTCTGGTTAAGTCTGCGTTTTGAAAGCGCACGGCTTGATTGACTACTGCATACATAACGTCCTGGTAAGCGCGCCGGAGGCGCAGGGTTATTTAGCCCCGCGCTTTAGCGTGGGGAAACGGTATCAGTGAATTTGTACGGAGTCCCGCAGGGACTGCGCCAGGACACCCCTCTTGCACGAATCAATAGCCGCGTCGCGACTCCCGCAAGATGAATGGGACTCCAGCCTCCAAGGGACGGGTTCCTCCAAATTAAGCGCCTATTGAGCCTCCCTTGACTCGCCAGTGTGCGGTGCGGACGCCTTTCGAGACTGTAGTAGGAGCGACGACGAAATCCGGAGAGATTGTCCCCAGCCCTCAACCTTCCGCTGCGGCACGCAGCATTTGCGTGCCGCAGCGGAACACCACTACCTGGTAGCGTAAACGGCGCCTTAGTAAATCACCTTCAGCCCGAACTGCACGATACGCGGCTCGAACGTGCTCGAGATCACGCCGCCGCTCGTCGGCGCCTGGCCCAGCGTGCCGCCCAGTCCGCTCGAAGGCAGATACAGGTTGGTATGGTTGAACAGGTTGTAGAACTCGCTCCGGAACTCGACCTTCATGCTCTCCACCGGAGTGCTGAAGGTCTTGTTCAGGCTCATGTCGGTCTCGTAGAACGCTGGCGTCCGCCCCGGGTTCCGCGATGCGTTGCCAAACGGGCTCAGCAGCGTCGTCCCGCTCGACGTCGCCGGCAGCGTGTAAGCCGCCAGGTTCACATACTGCACGTAGCCCGTGTTCGCCAGCCGCACCGACCGCCCTTGCGTCGGCGCCACGCCCGCCACCACGTTCGGCCGGTACTCGTTCGCCCCGCGATACGTCGCCGCGATCTGCGGCGAAACCGCCGTCGACGACTTCGGCGAGTACACCAGGTTGAACGGCGTCCCCGCCTGCATCGTGTTAATCGCGCTCACCTGCCAGCCGCCCAGCACCGCGTTCTCCGCCGGGTTGATCCCGTTCAGGAACTGCTTCCCCCGCCCGAACGGCAGCTCGTACACCAGGCTCGTGATGTTCGCCAGCGGCAGGTTGTAGTCCGACTGCCCGTAGTCCGCCGTGATGTTGTTGGCGTCCTGCGGCGACGGCGTGTTGCCCTCGAGTGAGGCCGACGCGTTGTCCAGCGAGTGCTCCCACGTAAACGAGTTCAGCAGCGTCAGCCCGCCCACCAGCTGCTGCTGGTAGCGCGCCTGCAGCGCGTTGAAGTTCGAGAAGAACTCGTTCAGCGCCTGCGTAATGTCGCTCGGCCAGTTCGCGTACGGCCGCGCAAACCCGTTCGCCGGGTTCTTCTGGTTGGCGTTGTCGAATCCCTCCAGGTGCACGCCGTGGCTGCCCACATACGCCACGTCGAAGAGAATGTTCTTCGCCAGCTGCTGCTGCACGTCGAAGTAGTAGTTCTCCACGTAGCTGTCCCGCCGGTTCTTCGGGATGTACGTGATGTTGTCGGTTGCCGGATTGAACGTGCTCACCAGCCCCGACGGGAAGCCCTGCTCCGCCGTCGCGTAGCAGCTCGGCGTCGTCGTCCCCACTGCAATAATCTCCGCCGGCAGCGGCGTGCTGCAGTGGTTCGCGGTCGTCGGCGAAATCTGCGTCACGTTGGCGAACTGCGCCTGCGGCGCGTTGATCCCCAGGATGTCGCCCGACCCCGCCCGCGTGTAATGCGCGTACCCGATCCCGAACCCGCCCCGGATCGAAGTCCTCGGCGTGGCCCCGAACGCAAATCCGATCCGCGGCGCAAAGTCCGTCAGGTCGGGATCGATCAGCGTCTTGCCGTACACGCCTCCCGGCGTCACCGGCGTAATCCCGTTCCCCGCCGTCGCTCCCGGCGTAATCGTCAGCACCGTCTGCGTCGTCGGGTCGAAGTTTGAAATGTTGTTGTGCAGCTCCGAGTACGGCGATCCGTACTCCCACCGCAGCCCCAGGTTCAGCGTCAGCTTCGGCGTCACCGTCCAGTCGTCCTGCGCGTACACGCCGTGCGTCTGCTGCAGCAGGTGCGCCACAAAGTAGTTTGCCAGCGAGTACGAGCTCGTGTCCCCGAACAGGAAGTCCGCCCAGTAGTTGTCCGCTACCGCCGCCCCGCTCACCGTGCTGTAGCCGCCCTGGTAGTAATACGCGCCGTACAGCGGGTTGTTGTCGTTCACCGCCATCCAGATGCGCTCGAACTCGTAGCCGAACTTCAGCGAGTGCTTGCCCTTCACCCACGTGAAATTCACCTTGGGGTCCAGCAGCGCCGGATCCTGCCACTGCGGGTTGGTCGTCTGCCGACCGAAGATGCTGAAGTTGGTCACCGTCACCTGCGGCAGTCCGCCCTCAATCGAGGTCGGCACGTCCTCGAGCCCGGGGATGTTGAAGTCGTTCTGCCCGATCGAAAGCGTCCACTTGCCCGCCTTCGTCCGCGACATCCCCAGCCGCGCGTCCAGCACCTTGTTTGATCCCATCAGGTGCGTATACCCCAGCGCCACCTGCTGGTCCAGGATGCGCTGCGTGCCGTTCTGCGTTCCATCCAGCGGCTCCAGGATCGTCGGGTAGTTCACGCCCGTCTCCTTGCGGTCGCTGATGCGCAGAAACCACGACGTGTTCTCGCTCTGGTGATAATCCAGCCGCAGGTCGCCCTTGTCCGAGTTATCCGTAAACGGCGCCTCGTACGCGTAGTCGTCGGTGTTCAGGCCCGTCGACGCCAGCCCGCTGATGGGCAGCGCCGTGATCTGCTTGAAGTAGGTGATGATCTGCGCCGACAGCGGATTGATCGCCCCCGACGGAATCGCCGTGTTCGCCGCGTACGTCACCCCCGTCACCGGGTTCTTCACCGGCACCACCAGGATCCCGTTCAGCTCATTCTGCGTCGGCAGCGAATACACCGTCAGCGGCTTCAGTGTCTGCCGGAACCCCTCGTAATCCAGGAAGAAGAACAACTTGTCGTGAACGATCGGCCCGCCGAAATCCATGCCGAACTGGTTGCGGTTGAACGCCGGCTTCACGAACGGCACCGTGCTTCCCGAATTGCCCACCAGCGTCGGCTTGAAGAATCCCGCCGCGTTCAAATCCGTGTTGCGGATAAACTCGTACAGCGTCGCGTGGTACCGGTTCGATCCGCTCGCCGACGACACGTTCACCGTGGCTCCCGACCCGCGCCCGTACTCCGCGTTCTCGTTGTTCGTCACCACCTGCCACTGCGCCACCGAGTCCGGCGGAATCGCGATGATCTGGTTATCGAACCCCTGGTTGCTCTCGCCGTAGGCGTTGTTGTCCAGCCCGTCCAGCAGGAAGTTGTTAAACATGCTCCGCTGCCCGTTCACGTTGTACGAGCCCGCCCGCACCAGGCTGTTCACCGAGGTCGTGGTCGCCGACGTCGGCGCCTGACGCGATCCCGGCACCAGCGCCAGCAGGTCCGAGTAGTTCCGGCTCACCAGCGGGAACGCCGCCGTCTGGTAGCCCGTCACGTTCTCCCCGTTCTCGCTCGTCTCCGTCTGCAGCTCCAGCGCCACGTCGCTTACTTCCACCGTCGTCGCCGCCGCCTGCCCCACCTGCAGCGTCAGGTCGATCCGCTGCCGCGCCCCTACCGACACCGTCACGTCATCCGCGACCGCCGTCTGGAACCCCTTGGCCTCCGCCGAGATCTTGTACACGCCCGTCCGCAGCGAGGGCGCCTCGTACTCGCCCGCACTGCCCGAGGTCGTCGTAAACGCCGCCCCCGTCGCCTTGTTCTCCACCGTCACCGTCGCCCCGGGCACCACCGCCCCGCTCGCGTCGTGAATCGCACCCACTACCGTCCCGGTGTCGTACTGCCCCTGCACTGCATTCTGGCCAAAGATGAGCAGCAAGATGCTCATCAAAATTGGGAGAGTGAACTTCCTCTTTGGTATTCGCATACCGCGAGCCTAACCGCCCCTCGTTACCTATCCGTAAGAGCCCTGTTAACGAACTGTGAATTGGCTCTCAAGTCGGTGTAACGGTTGTGGATAACTGCGGCGTTTCCCTCGCCCGTTTTCCGCTTCGCCGCGCCCGCAAAGCTCTCCGACCACCCTGCAGGTCGCCACTTCATCGTGCTATAAGTGAGTCTGCTGAGGAGGAAACAACTATGTCCAACGGCTCGGCTTCCGGATTTCGCGCCTCTCTCGGGCTCTTCCTGCTCCGCCTCGTCGTCGGCTGGGTCTTCCTCTCCGAGGGCATTCAAAAGTTCCTCTACCCCGCCGCCCTCGGCGCCGGCCGCTTCCACAAAATCGGCATCCCCATCCCTCACTTCACCGGTCCCTTCGTCGGCATCGTCGAAATCCTCTGCGGCGCCCTGCTCATCCTCGGCCTCGCCACCGGCTACGCCCTCGCCGCCCTCCTCATCGACATCGGCGTCGCCATCGCCACCACCAAGGTCCCCATCCTCCTCAAGCAGGGCTTCTGGCCCGCCATGCACGAGGCCCGCACCGACCTCTGCATGTTCTTCGGCCTCCTCGCCATCGCCCTCCTCGGCGCCGGCGGCTTCGCCCTTACCCGCGGATCCCGGCCTTAGAAGCGTTTAGCAACAGTCCCGTTTTGAAAGGGCACGACCTTACAGGCTGCTGGGAAACTCTCCGCAATGCGCGTTCTGTATCAGTGCGCGACTTCAGTCGTGCCGCAAGTGGCCAAAAATCAGTGCCGGGCTTTGGCCCTGTAGTATGAACTTCGCCTCTCCACCAGATCTGCGCCGTCGACACTTCCTCTCGACCTCCGCTATCATGCAAACAGATCGACCGGACCGCTGTTTGTCAGCCATTCCCCGCTGCCGCCGTTCCGCGCACAGGGAGAGGATTGCGATGGCCCGCTCACCCGCCCCTTTGAATCCGTGGTCGCTGACGTCCACACAGCTCGCGGCGGAGTGCCGCGCCATTGCCGAAGGCAAAATGCCCAATCTCGACCCGGCCATCAATGATGAGGCTGTCCGCCTCTACGCCGGCTGGCGCGAAGCCCTCGGGCTACCTGGCGAGGATTCCCGCAGAGCCGCCCAGCTCTCCGCCCTGCGCAAACGCACCATCGAAATCCTTGTCCACACCCGCGGCGCCGCCTGACGCGCAGTCTGGGCCGCAGCCGTCATCCCGTCAGCAGCACCGCCCCTTCGCCTTGCCCGCCAGCGCACGGTCGAAAGTGACAAGGGGAATCCCGGCGCCAACACTGAACGCCGTCAGATACGCGTCCGCCCATTCTTTCGGCGATGCCTGCCGAGCCCCGGTGAGCGGCCTGAAAATCGAATCGAGTCCTCCGGGCTCCGAGGCGTATTCCGCGCCCGCTTCGTTCCGCCATCGGTCGTACGCCTTCCAGGCCCGGCTTGCGTCAGCGTCCCCTTGCCCATGACGCTCTGCGCGGTCAGGAGCCGCAGCAAGCCTAACTGCGTGATGCGGCAGAAAACCAGCGCCGTCTGCCGGGGAAGAGCCGTACACCAGCTCCATGCGGCCCGGAAATGCTGGTGGTCCGGCGAACTCAAGGCCAACCACACATTCACATCAGGGAAAACCGATGAGGTCGTAAATTTGCTCATTATCGACTTGAATCGAGCCCGGGGCGTATGACTTGAGAATGGGTTTAGTCCTCCACCGTCGTTGCCGACCCGCGGGGGATGAAACTGTGCCCCATCCATCGGACGTCTTTGTTTTTGTCCGATGGGTGGGAGTCCGTAGAATTCATCTCTTGTTTTGTTGCACTTGCACTTTTGTTTCTTATCAGTGAGCTTGCGCGTCGCCCGCGGCACCGGCTCGTCAAGCTCGCGCCGAATCCCGCGCACCGCGATCTCCCGAACGGTTGCACCCTCGGTGGCAGCCTTCACCTTCAACCTGCGATAGGTCTCGTCGGGGATGTCCAGCGTAGTGCGCATACAGACATATTTGCATATTTATGTATTTATGCCTTTGTATCTCCCGCCAAATCAACAAATCCGCGGCAGTTGCTCCCCAATCTGCAGCGGAATCACCCGGTTCGCCCCCAGCGCCGTCCGCGCCACCAGCATCCCCTTGTGTTCCGCCGTCGCCTGCCCGATCCGCGCCGCCTCCTGTCCCAGCGGATGCCCCCGCAGCACCTCCAGCACCACATCGGCCGACTCCGGCGCGACAAAAAACACCGCCTTTCCCTCGTTGGCTACGTAAACCGGGTCCAGCCCCAGCAGCTCGCACGCCGACTGCACCTCCGGCCGCACCGGCAGCCGCGCCTCGTCGATCGCGACCCCCACTCCCGAAGCCCGCGCAATCTCGTTCAGCGTTGAAGCCAAGCCCCCGCGCGTCGGGTCCCGCATCGCGCGCACCGCCCCGCCCGCCGCGTCCAGCACCGCCGCGATCATCCCATTCAGCGCCGCGCAATCCGACCGGATCGGGCTCTCGAACTCCAGCCCCTCCCGCACGCTCATGATCGCCATGCCATGGTCCCCGATCGTCCCCGAAACCAGCACCGCGTCCCCCGCCTGCGCCCGCGCCGGCCCCACTTGAATTCCTTCCCGCAGCACGCCCACGCCCGCCGTATTGATGTAGCAGCCGTCGCCGTGCCCCCGTTCCACCACCTTCGTGTCTCCGGTAACAATCTGCACGCCGGCCGTGGCCGCGGCCTTTGCCATCTCCTCCACAATCGCCGCCAGCTGCGCCAGCGCAAACCCCTCTTCCAGGATGAAGCTCGCGCTCAGCCACCGCGGAACCGCTCCCGAAACGGCCAGATCGTTCACCGTCCCGTTCACCGCCAACTCCCCAATCGACCCTCCCGGAAAAAACAGCGGCTGCACCACGAACGAGTCGGTGCTCATCGCGACGCGTCCGCCACTCAGTTCCAGCACCGCCGCATCGCCCAGATCGTCGAGCGCCCGATTCCGGAACGCCGGCAGAAAAAGGTGTTCCACCAGCTCATTGCCCAGCTTCCCGCCGCCTCCATGCCCCATCACAATCGCCGGGTAATCGGCCAGCGGCAGCGGGCAGCTCCACCGCGAAAAATCCACTGCATCGCTCTTCGATTCCACCGCCACCCTCGACTCCCGCGCCAACCCGCTAACTTGCTAACTGGCTGCCCTCGCCAGCTCTTCCGCCGAGATAAACCGCCCATAGTTGTAATACGCCGCGCACGCCCCCTCGCTCGAAACCATCGTCGCCCCCAGCGGATGCCGCGGCGTGCACTCTTTCCCGAAGGCCGGGCACTCGGCCGGCTTGATCGCCCCCCGCAGCACATCCCCCGCGTGGCAAAGCGGCGACTCCTGCGTACGAATACCCGCAATCCTGAACCGTTCTTCTGCGTCGAACTCGCGATACCCCGCGCTCAGCCGCCACCCGCTCTTCGGAATCACGCCAATCCCCCGCCATGCCCGGTCCGTCACCTCGAAGACCTCGCCCAGCTGCTTCTGCGCCCCCCGGTTGCCCTCGTAGCTCACCACCCGTGCGTAGGCGTTCTCCACCTCGTGCCGTCCCGCCTCTAGTTGCACCACCGCCCGCCGAATCCCGTCCAGCAGGTCCAGCGGCTCAAACCCCGTCACCACCAGCGGTATCCCATACTTTTCCGCCAGCGGCGGATACTCCCAGTACCCCATCACGCTGCACACGTGCCCCGCCAGCAGAAACGCCTGTACTTGGTTCCCCGGCGCCTGCAGAATCGCCTCGATCGCCGGCGGCACCAGCACGTGCGACACCAGCAGCGAGAAGTTCTTCAAGCCGCGCCGCTTCGCCACATGCACGCTCATCGCGTTCGCCGGCGCCGTGGTCTCGAACCCCACCCCGAAGAACACAACCTGTTTGTCCGGATTCTTGGCGGCCAGCTCCACGGCGTCGAGCGGCGAGTAGACTACCCGCACGTCCCCGCCGCGCCCCTTCACCTGGAAGAGATCGCCCTCCGTCCCCGGCACCCGCAGCATGTCTCCAAACGAGCAGAAGATCACGCCCGGCTGGGCGGCAATCGCCAGCGCCTTGTCGATCAACTCAAGAGGGGTCACGCACACCGGGCACCCCGGCCCGTGTACCATCTCCACACCCGCGGGCAGCATCTGGTCGATCCCGTTCCTGATGATCGAGTGCGTCTGCCCGCCGCAGACCTCCATGATCTTCCACGGGCGCGTCGTCACGGCACGGATCTCCCGCGCCAGCCGTTGCGCGATCTCTCCATCCCGAAACTCGGTCAGATACTTCATAGTGTGCAAGCGGGGCAAGCGGTGTCAGCGGAGTTAGCGGTGCTAGTTCTAGCTCCGCCAGCCCCGCTAACTCCGCTAGCTCCGCTCAATCTCGCAGCTCCCATCCGGACAATTCGACTGCGGCCTCTCGGCTGCCCGCGCCAACTGCTCCTCTTCGCTCGCCAGCTCCTCTTCGAGCACCCCCAGCGCGCGAAAGTCCTCAAGCGTCTGCTCGGCCGTCTCGGCGTCAATCTTAGAGAGGGCGAACCCCACGTGCACCAGGGTGTAGTCGCCCACCTCCACCTCCGGCACGTAGTCGAGGCACACCCGCTTGACCACCCCGCCAAAGTTCACCCGCCCCACGCGAATGATCCCATCGGTCGTGATCTCTTCTACTCTTCCTGGAATCGCGAGACACATAACGATACAGTTATACGCCCCGCGCATATCGGCAGAAATGTGATTCAGGTCACTCTTCGGAAGAACAGTCTGACTCTATTTCCGGTTCACCAGAACGTTCAACATTGCTTTCAATTGGGATCGAAAGAGCCAAACGAGTGCGGCGGCGAGCACGAGTAGCCCGCCCCTGTTCTTGTCGAATATCCAGTCGGGGAACCCAGGGCCGCACAGCCAATCGCCGAGAGCAACAAGAGCGAAGAAGCCGAATACGATGCCGAAGGCGGTGAGCCAGAGCTTCAAACGATCATGGGGCGGCCTGACTGTCGGGCTTGACGCCGAAAGTGATGGATTGAGCAGAACCAGCAGATAATGGTCGCCTTCGCTTAGCTTAAGAACGGCATCGTCCCACGCTTCCCGCTCGTCGGGATGAGCCTGATCGTGCCTCTCAATATTTCGAAACAAGCTGGCAATCTTCTGCTCGTATTCGTCCTGGTCGTAGTCTCGGTCGAAGTCCGCGCCTACTGCAGCCATATCGGGCAGCGTCCAACCAGTCTCGGAGAAATAGAGCATCTTGCGCTCAACCTCTGAGAGCGAAACCCCTTCGCGCATTGCCTCGGCCGCGATTCTGTCTGCGAGATAATTCTTGGCTTTTTTGATCGTGCTGAAGTCTTTCACGCGCTGAACTCTACCACCGGTCGGAATGCGCGATGCTCAATCCTTCAGTCGGAAACCATCAGCTCCCCCGGCACAATCGGCCGAGTCCGCGGCAGCAGCCCATTGCCCGCGGCCATCCCCATGATCGCCAGCGCCGCCACAAAGGCGCTCAGCTTCATCAGGCTTCCCATCCGCGTCTCCGGCACCACCTTCCACAGCACCAGCAGCAACGTCTGCGCCACCGTCACAGCCCACACCGAGCCGTAAAAATACCGCCGCTCCGTCCCTTCGCCCTTGGTCGAACGCCCCACCCGCGGCAACTTGCCCATCGTCCCCAGCAGCAGCATCAGCGCACACAGCGGCCAGTATCCATACTCGTATATCTGCTTCAGGTACCACACGCCCGTCACCACCGCCGCGGCCAGCCCCGCCATGTTGAGCAGCGCAAAGCTCACCACCGCGTTCCACGCAAACGTGTAGCACACCCGGCGGTAGAGCGGATTCGGCCTGTCCTCGTCGAAGCGCAGAATATACGGCCGCGGCTCCACGCCCGGCATCTGCCCCCGCAGCCCCGCAATCCCCGTCCCCAGCAGCACCACCGCCATCCACGCCCAGTTCCCCCAGTGGAACCCCCGGTCGAACAAACTGAACGTCAGCGGCCCCGGCGCCAGAAAGAACACCCATATCCAGATCGGCCAGTGCGCCATCCGGTACCACGGCTTGTTCCGCTCCCGGATCTTCCGTTCGCCCGCATACTCCAGCTTCCCGCTGTATCCCATGCGCCGAGTCTCACAGACCCCCCCGAACCCAGTCAACCCGCGCCCGCCCGCCGGCTGCTCATCATCCTCCGTACTGCTCGTCGCTCACCTTTTCAAGCCACTCCACCACCCTGCCGGCCAGCCGCTCCTGGATCGCGATATGCGTCATCGCCGTCTCCGGTCCCGCGCCGTGCCAGTGTTTCTCCCCTGGCGCAAACCACACCACGTCTCCCGGCCGGATCTCCTCCATCGGCCCGCCCCATCGCTGCGCCCGCCCGCAGCCTGCCGTTACAATCAGCGTCTGCCCCAGCGGATGCGTATGCCATGCCGTCCGCGCCCCCGGCTCGAAGGTCACACTCGCTCCCTGCACCAGCGCCGGCTCCGGCGCCTGAAACAGCGGATCGATCCGCACCGTCCCCGTAAACCACTCCTCCGGCCCCTTGCCCGAGGCCTGCGTCCCCACTCTCCTGATCTCCACTGCTCCTCCTTCCGTTCCGGCGCTTCCCGAGCCTGCTTCAGCCCGCCTGGCTGCGGGAGAATCGACTAGGCCAGCCCGCCCGCCAGGGTCGAATCCGCAATCACCGCGCGATTGCGTCCCGCCCTCTTCGCCAGGTAAAGCGCCTCATCGGCGCTGCGCAGCATCGACTCCATCGAGCGGCCACAGCTCCCCTCGTGCCAGCCCACCGCGCCGATACTGATGCTCACCGGCAGCGCCAGCCCGTTCCCCGCGAATCTCTCCGCCGCGATGGCCTGGCGCAGTTGCTCGGCCCGCTCGAGCAGATTCCCCGCGCTGCACCCCCGCAACACGATCAGGAACTCCTCTCCGCCGTAACGTCCGATCCCGTCCTCGGCGCGCACCGCCCCGCGCAGCCGGCCCGCCACCTCCTGGAGCACCGCGTCCCCGATCAGGTGCCCATGCACGTCGTTGATGCTCTTGAAGTGGTCGATATCGCACAGCAGAATTCCCGCCGGCCGTGCAAATTCCAGCGATTCCCTCAGAAATTCGAGGATGCTTCCCCGGTTCCACACCGATGTGAGCGCGTCATGCGTAGCGCGAAACCGCATCGCCTCCCGCGCCGCCACCAGCGTATCTTCCAGTTGCAGGATTCGCTGCCCCGTCCGCAGCCGCGCCTTCAGCTCCGCCGGCTTGCACGGCTTCACCAGGTAGTCATCGGCGC
>Ga0335072_10010262_pt1 | contig 13489 bp, 10 predicted proteins | sample Lox_Sample_21_FD_206725 | JGI IMG/M metagenome (GOLD analysis project Ga0335072, IMG submission 206725) | Soil microbial communities from Loxahatchee National Wildlife Refuge, Florida, United States - Lox_Sample_2.1 | ecosystem: Environmental > Terrestrial > Soil > Wetlands | place: USA...
TCACCGCAGTGCTTTGCGCACATGCGAGGGACTTGTGACGACTGCTGCGTATGAGTTGCGATGTCGGGAATGCGGCAAATCCTATGGGGTGCAGCCGCTGTCGATCTGTGATGAGTGCTTCTCTCCGCTCGAGGTGAAGTTTGACCTCGACTATGCGCGGACTCGCTTTACCCGCGAGGCGATCAGCCAGGGGCCGCTGAATATGTGGCGCTACCGCGCGCTGCTGCCGGTTGCGGACGACTACGTCGAGCAGACTCCCAGTGGCTTTACGCCGCTGGTGAAAGCTCCGCGGCTGGGTGCGCATATCGGGGCGAAGAATCTCTACATCAAGAACGATGCGGTGTGCATGCCGACCCTCAGCTTCAAAGACCGTGTGGTTGCGGTTGCCCTGGCCAACGCGCAGGCCTTCGGATTTGACACGGTGGGCTGCTCATCGACAGGCAACCTGGCCAATGCGGTGGCGGCGCATGCGGCGCGGTTGGGATTGAAGACCTACATTCTGGTTCCGGCGGACCTGGAGCCGGCGAAGATTCTGAATACGCAGGTGTACGGGGCGACGCTGGTGCGCGTGGATGGCAACTATGACCACGTGAACCGGCTCTGTTCGCAGATTGCCGACCGGTACAGCTGGGGATTTGTGAACTGCAACCTGCGGCCGTACTATGCCGAGGGCTCGAAGACGGTGGGTTTTGAGATCGCCGAGCAGCTTGGCTGGCGTTTGCCCGACAACGTGGTGGCGCCGATGGCCGGAGGCTCGCTGATTACGAAGATCCGCAAGGCATTTGACGAACTGATCGCGCTGGGGCTGGTGGAAGACAAGCAGGTGAAGTTCTTTGGAGCGCAGGCGACGGGTTGTTCTCCGATTGCCAAGGCTGTGAAGAACAACACGGACGTGATTGAGCCGCAGCGGCCCAGCACGATTGCGCGATCGCTGGCGATCGGCAACCCGGCGGACGGCATCTATGCTTCGCGCGCGATTCGCAACTCGGGCGGATGGGCAGAGGATGTTTCAGACGTAGAGATTGTTTCTGCGATCCAGGAACTGGCGGAGACCGAGGGCATCTTCACGGAGACTGCGGGCGGCGTGACGACCGCGGTGACGGCGCGGCTCTACGCGCATGGACGCATCAGGCCGGATGAGCTGACGGTTACCTGCATCACGGGCAACGGGCTGAAGACGACCGATGTGCTGACGGGCGCGTATGACCAGAGCCAGGCGATTCGTCCGCGGCTCGCCGATTTTGAGAATTTTGTGGAAGAGAGAACTCCAGCCCAACATGAGTGGAGCCTGGCAGGGGAGAGTTATGGCCGTTAGAGTCTTGTTACCCAACGCATTTCAGAAGCACACGAACAATGTACGCGAGATAGAGAGCGCGGCCGTAAATCTTCCGGAATTGGTCACGGATATCGAGGGGCGTTTTCCGGCGCTGCGGCAGCACCTGCGCGGCGAAGACGGGCAGATTCGCCGGTTTATCAACTTCTATGTGAATGAAGAAGATATCCGGTTTCTGGGTAACGAGAAGTACAGCTTCAAGGAAGGCGATGAAGTGCTAGTGATTCCGTCGATTGCAGGTGGTTGCCGCTGATTTTAGTGATCTAAATCACGAACGGCCCTCCTAAGTGGAGGGCCTTTTTGTTTCTGGCGGGTTACAACGTGAATAAAGGATTTGCAGCGTATTTGCACGGGTTTCACTTTGCTCTTACAATTCCCACCGGATACTACTCCCGTGATCACGCACGTTGGGAAGAGAGTTCCGATCGTTCAACCGCCCGTTTCCGCCCCCTTGGTGGAAGTCCCCAATTCCTTACTGCTTCCGAGCCTTCCGGCGATGCCGGTGCGTCCACACATCCATGCGGAGGTGGGGAAGTATCGCGTGCGCCTGGCGCAAACAGTAGAAGATCGCGATGCGGCCTGCAGGCTGCGGTTCAAAGTCTTCAACATCGAGATGGGCGAAGGGTTGGAGAGCTCGTATCAAACGGGATTGGATACGGACCAATTCGACTTATTCTGCGAGCATCTGCTGGTGGAGGAAAAACTAACCCAGCGGATAGTGGGGACTTATCGCATGCAGTCGGGCGAGACGGCGGCGCGGAATCTTGGATATTACTCGGAGCAGGAGTTCCACTTTGCGCCGTATGAACCGCTGCGGAGTGGGATTCTGGAGCTGGGACGGGCCTCGATCGATCGGGAACATCGCACGCCTGAGGTGCTGACTCTGCTGTGGAGAGGTATTGCGCAGTATGCTACCGACATGGGGTTGCGCTACCTGATCGGGTGCTCGTCATTGAACTCGCAGGACCCTTGCGAAGGCTGGCTGCTCTATGACCAGCTGGAGCACTACAGGGTCTCGCCGGAGTTTGCGACTGAGCCGACGACAGCGTATGTGTGCCCTATCGAGCAGGAACGGGTGAACGCACAGCCGTTGCCCTGTCATCCGAAGGCCGCGCTGCCGGCGCTGCCTAAAGTTCCGAGATTGCTGAGAACGTATCTCGCCATTGGCGCGCGCATCTGCGCGCCGCCGGCGTGGGACCGCGAGTTCGGAACGATCGATTTTCTGACCCTGCTCGACCTGAAGCTGTTGTCGCCTTCTGCGCGCAACCATTTTCTGGCTCCACTCACAACATGAATTTGCGCGCCGCCCGGCGTGCTGTGACGCTGGGCGCGGCCTTGGCGATTTGCGTTCTGCGTTATTGGCTTGCGAGAGCGAGTGGGCCGCTGACGCTGGAGCGGCGCGCGCTGTGGCTGCAGTCGGCAAGCAAGCTGGTGCTGTGGAGCGTGGGCGTCCGCTACAAGGTGGAGGGACAGGCCCCGGAGCGGGGACTCGTAGTCGCCAATCACCTGAGCTATCTGGATATTGCGATTCTGTCGGCAGTGATGCCGTGTTTCTTTGTGGCGAAGGCGGAAATCGATCAGTGGCCATTTTTCGGAAGGGCGGCACGCACAGGAGGCACGCTTTTTATCAATCGATCCAGCCTGGCGAGCGCGGAGAAGGTGGCGGCGCTGATTGCAGAGCGGCTGGAGCTTCAAGTGCCAGTGTTGGTCTTCCCCGAGGGGACGAGTTCGGACGGGACATCGGTGCTGCGGTTTCACTCAAGGCTGTTTGAGCCGGCGATCCAGGCAGGGGCGCCGGTGACCGCGGTGGCTGTGCGGTATGTGCTGGCGAATGGGTCAGACGAGCGGGACATCTGCTGGTTTGGCGATGACGCGTTTCTGCCGCATCTATGGAAGACGCTGGGCGCCGAGCCATTTGTGGCGGAGGTCTCGTTTGGCGAGCCGCAGGTGTATCCTCACCGGCGGGTCGCGGCCGAACAGACGCGCGCGGAGATTGCTGCGAAGCGTAACGGCGACCTGGTAACGCAATAGGGTGGCCCCAGCCGCCGCGGTTCGCATCCAACCACACTGGATCCCAATGTACTGACCTGCGGGCCCAAGTACACTGCATACTAAGGAGCTTCCCCGATGCCTCTGCCGAATGATGAACGTGTCGTTGCGTTGGCCAACGATCTGCTTGCCACATTTGACCAGCTCTTTGGATTGCATCCGGGCTATCGCGCCGCGCATGCGAAGGGCCTGATGCTGACCGGAACATTCAGGCCTTCGTCGAAGGCGCAATCGATCAGCAAGGCTCCGCATTTTGTGCGCGAGTCGACGCCTGTGACGGTGCGCTTCTCGAATTCGACGGGATTACCGCAGATTCCGGACAGCGCGCCGGAGGCGAATCCGCGGGGCATGGCGATAAGGTTCAACCTGGCGGAGCATGTGCACACCGACATCGTGGCGCACTCGACGGATGGATTTCCGACGCGCGACGGCTATGAGTTTCTCGAGTTCTTGCGCGCGGTGATGGCAAGCGGCGCCGAAGTTCCCTCGCCGAAGCCGGTGGAGAAGTTCGTTGGGACGCATCCGGCGGCGCTGGCGTTTGTGCAGGCGCCGAAGCCGTTTCCGTCGAGCCTGGCGCGAGAGACGTACTGGGGCGTGACGGCATTTGCACTTTCAAATGCGGCTGGAAAGACGCGCTATGGGCGGTATCGGATTGTGCCCGAACTGGGGAATGATTATCTGAGCGATGCGGCCGCGGCGGGCATTGGAGAGAACTATCATTTTGATGAGATTGCGGCGCGCGTGGCGAAGGGGCCGGTGCGATTCAAGATTCTGCTGCAGGTAGCCGCTGACGGCGACGTGGTGGATGATGCGACGGTGCACTGGCCGGAATCGCGCGAGGTGGCAGAACTGGGCATACTGGAACTGACGGCGCCTGTGGCGGACAGCCTGGCGCAGCAGAAACACATCATCTTCGATCCGATTCCACGGGTGGAGGGGATTGAGGCGTCGGCCGATCCGCTGCTAGAGTTGCGCGCGGCGATTTATCTGTTGAGCGGGAGACGCCGCAGATCCGCGTAGAACGAGAGTCGATCGCTGGCCCCGCCGGCGGAGTTCTGGATTCTGCGGCGGGGCAGTGGTATTGTCGTACATAACCCCGCCGCGAAACACACAACGGGTAGTCCACTCCAGCAGTAAAGCTTGCTCAACTTCTTTTTGGCCGATGGGGCCGGTTGTGTCTCTGTATCTTGTTCCAGAGTGCGGAACCAGTGTCGTTGCACCTTGGATGTCGACTACGATGCGAGGGAGTGTGGATGACTCAGTTCTACGAAGCGACTGAAGCCAGTCGCGCTTTGACGCTTGAGGAGATTACGAGCCTGACAGAGCAGGGAAACAAACCGGCAGATACGCTGATGAATGTGGTCGCGCTGATCGCAGCGCGGTTCAGGACGGATGTGTGCTCAGCCTACCTGCTGGAGCCAGACCGGTCGAACCTGGTGCTGGCGGCGACGCTGGGGCTGCAGCCGAGCAGCGTCGGGACGCTGCGCATGCCGTTGCATGAGGGGCTCACCGGACTAGTAGCGGAACGGGTAATGCCAGTGGCAGTAGCCGATGCGCCGAGCCATCCACGGTTCAAGTACTTCAAGGAGTCGGGCGAGGAAGAGTACCACTCGTTCCTGGGAGTGCCTCTGATCGATCGCGGCGTGCTGCAGGGCGTGCTGGTGGTGCAGACAAAAGAACCGCGCGAGTTTCGCGAGGACGAGATTCGCATGCTGGTGGAAGCAGCGGCGCAAGTGGCGCCGGTAGTGAGCGAGGCGCGCACACTGGACCGCTTTATTGCGCCGGCGCAAGAGAGGTTGTGGGCGCTGGCGCGGAACCTGTGGTGGTGCTGGGATCACGAATGCGTCGCGCTGTTTCGAGATCTGAATCCGCTGCGCTGGCAGGAGCTGAATCAGAACCCGATCGCCTTGCTGAATGAATTGCCTCTGGATGAGATTGAGCGGCGGGCGCGGGAGCTGTCGCTGCACAGCCGCATCAATTACGTGTACCGGCGGCAGCAGGAGTATCTGCATGCGGACGGAACGTGGGGGGCGGAACATGCGGGGGTGCTGAGGCCGCGTCCGGTTGCGTATTTCTCGGCCGAGTTTGGATTGCACGAGTCGCTGCCGATCTACTCCGGCGGATTAGGCGTGCTGGCGGGCGATCACATCAAGAGCGCGTCAGATCTGGATATTCCGCTGGTGGGTGTGGGTCTGTTCTATGGGCAGGGGTACTTTTTGCAGCGGCTGGATGAAAAAGGCTGGCAGCAGGAGGAGTACGTTCAGACCGATGTGAATCAGTGTCCGATGCAACCGGCGATCGGCGAGAACGGCGAGCCGGTGGTGGTGGAGATCCGAACACGCAGCGGTTCAATCAAGGTGAAGGTGTGGCGTGTGAAGGTAGGCCGCTGCGACCTGCTCCTTCTGGATTCGAATGTCGAGGGGAACGCGCCGGAAGATCGCGAGTTGACATCGCGGCTGTATGGCGGCGATGGACGCACGCGGATCCGTCAGGAGCTGCTGCTGGGTGTGGGAGGTTATCGCGCGCTGCGAGCGATGGGCATAACGCCGGGCGTACTGCATCTGAATGAAGGACACAGCGGATTTGCAGTGCTGGAAGCGATTCGCAGCCGGATGCAGGAAGAGGGGATGGACTTTGTGTCCGCAGCGAGCCAGATTCCGCGGGAGGTCATCTTCACGACGCACACGCCGGTGCCGGCGGGTCATGACCGGTTCAGTCCTGAGCTGATTGAAGAGCATCTGGGGCCGTTGCGGGACGAGCTGGGGCTGTCACAAGACGACCTGATGGGATTCGCGCGGGTGCATCCATACGAGTATCAGGAGCAGTTCTGCATGACCGTGCTGGGGTTGAAACTGTCGCGCAGAGCGAATGCGGTGTCGTCGCTGCATGGCGACGTTTCGCGAGCGATGTGGTGGGGACTTTATCCGGAGAAGCCGCAGGATGCAGTCCCGATCGGGCATATCACGAATGGCGTGCACGTGCCGTCATGGCTGGCTCCGCAGATGTACCGACTTTACGATCGGCATCTGGGAGTGGGCTGGCAGGGACGGAGCAGCGCGGCGCGGACGTGGGAAGGCATTGAGACGGTAGATGACGGCGAGCTGTGGGAGACGCATCTGGCGCTGAAGACGCGGCTCGTTGAGTTTGCGCGGCGCAGGGCAGTGGAGCAGTCGGAGCGCCGAGCTGAAGCGAAGGAAGCACGGCGGAAGCTCGAAAAGGTTCTCTCGCCGGATGCGCTGACGATAGGGTTTGCACGGCGGTTTGCGACGTACAAGCGGGCGAATCTGATCCTGAAAGACATTGAGCGGCTGGCTGGAATGGTGAACGATCCGAAGCGGCCGGTGCAGTTTGTATTTGCGGGCAAGGCGCATCCACACGATGAGCCGGGTAAGCGGGTGCTGCAGCAGATTGCCGAGATGATGCGGAACACGGAGTTCTCAGAGAAGTTTGTCTTTATTGAGGACTACGACATCAATGTGGGGCGGTTCCTGGTGCAGGGTGTGGATGTGTGGCTGAACAACCCGCGCAGGCCGTTGGAAGCATCCGGCACGAGCGGACAGAAGGTGGTGTTGAACGGCGGGCTGAACCTGTCAGTGCTGGACGGGTGGTGGGCCGAGGCGTTCGACGGGCTCAATGGGTTTGCGATCGGGCGCGGGAGAACGCACTCCGACATGGATGTGCACGACACGCGCGATGGCGAAGATCTGTACCGGGTGCTGCATGACGAAGTGATTCCGCTTTTCTATCAACGGGATCGCGATGGCTTGCCGCGGGGGTGGATCAAGCGGATGAAGCGGACGATCCGCACGCTGGGCTGGCGGTTCAATGCCGACCGCATGGTCATGGATTACACACGGAAGTGCTACATTCCGGCGGCAGGCGGCACGTCGAGCGAGATCCGGCCACCTTGTTGAGTCTGAGCCCGGCAGGCAACGCCTATGCTTAGGCGCCGGCGGGAGGTGGCGCGGTGGATCCGCGCAACACCAGGCTGGTAGAGACCAGGAACTCCCGCTGGATATTGGAGTTGCTTGCCTGCTCCGCCTGCTGGCGCAGAGCGTCAAAGGCGGCACGGGCGAGATCGGCGCGTGAGAGCCGGATGGTGGTGAGCGGCGGCAGCGTGAACTCGGCAAAGTCGATGTCATCGAGGCCGACGACGGAGAGGTCCTGCGGGACGTGCAGGCCTTTGAGGTAGGCGGCGCGCAGAACGCCGATAGCAGTCATGTCGTTGGAGCAGAGGATTGCCGAGGGGCGCGAGGCAAGAGCCTGGAGCTTGTCGAAACCGGCGACACCGCCCTTGAGGGTGTGATCGCATTCGATGACCCACTTCTTCTGAATGGGAAGTCCGGCCGCATCCATGGCGGTGCGAAAGTCGTTTTCGCGCGTGACGGCGGAGTGGATCTGGTGAGGGCCGGCAAGGAAGGCGATCTTCCTGTGGCCGAGTGAGACGAGGTGGTCGACGGCAGCGCGAATGCCCGAGGTGTAATCAAGAAGGATCGTGCTGGTCTTGGGATCTTTGAGGCGGAACTCGGCGAGGACGATGGGAATGTCGTGAAAGGCGAGCTGATCGAGGACGGGTTCCTCTTCGCCGAAGGTAAGCATGGCAACGCCTTCGACCTTGCGCTCGATCATGCGGCGGACGCAGGTGGTGAGGACGGCTGGGTCGCTGTTGGACGAGCTGACGAGGATCTCGTAGCCATGAGCGACGGCGATCTCTTCAAAGCTCTGGATGAGCTCAGGGAAGAAGGGGTTGGTGATGTTTTCGACGATGATGCCGAGGATGCGGCTTCGCCCGGAGACCAGGCTGCGAGCGTGCGTGTTGGGGAAGTAGTTGAGCTGCTCGATCGCCTGCCAGACACGCTTGGCCAGCCGATCGCTGACCACGGGAGTGCCGTTAATGGTTCGGGAAACAGTCGCGATGGAGACCTTGGCAAGAGCGGCAACAGCGCGGATGTCGGGAGTCTTGTCTGCGGATTTGCGCGTTCCTCGTCGGGCCACAGGCCAATCCTAAAGTGAGATGTGAATCAGATAAAGAACAAGGGTACAACGCGACCCTGAGTATCGCGAGAAGCCGTGCTGCGGCCCCAGGATCTGGTGCGGATAAGAAATCATACTAAGTGCTAGCTATGTTCGGCTAGCAGAAGCCGTAAGTCGCGAAGGTTTTGCCCGGTGGGACCCGTGACTATGGAGTCGCCGAGCGCGGTAAAGAGGGGGCAGGCGTCGAAGGCGCCGAGCGACTCTTCAGGGTCGAAGCCGAAGAGGCGCGCGCGTTCGACGGTTGTGGGGTCGGCGACGGCGCCGGCGCTCCGGGTGTTGCCGTCAATGCCGTCGGAGCCGGCGCTCAGAACAGTAAGCAGTTCACCGGGGTGCGATGCCAGTTCGAGAGCGCAAGCAAGGGCAAACTGCTGATTGCGGCCACCGGCGCCGGGCTGGCGGCTCATGGTGACGGTGACTTCGCCGGCAGAGATGAGGCAGAAGCGACGATGTCCGCCGCGAAGCTCGTGGAAGCGATCGAGCAGATAGCGAGCGGCGTCGGCGTAATCCCAGTCGTCGCAGGAGTTATCGACGGCGACAAAGAAACCGGCTCTTTGCGCAAGGGCGCGCGCGCCTTCGACAAGGTCGTGGCTGGAGAGAAGGACTTCATAGATGGAATCGCGGAATGCTTCAGACTCACCGGAGAGGGTGGTCGCGGAGGTGACGGTACGCGGTACGCTGCCGCCGAGGCGCGGCAGTTTGTTGAGGAAAGGGGGACGCCAGGTTTTGTTACCGGGCGATTCGGGGAGGTCGGTCCGCTCGAAGAACGCGGCGACAGCTTTGGGAAACTTCGCGGCGAGATCGTAGCGGGAGAGGATCTCGCGAACGTTTTCGACCGTGGAATGGTCAGGTGAAGTGGGGCCGGACGAGAGAGCGTCGAGGGTGCGCAGGGGCACATCGGGAAGCAGAATGGAGATCTTTTGCGAATCGGGGGCAGCGATGGCGAGGCGCCCGGCTTTGACGGCGGAGAAGTGCTTGCGGAGGGTGTTGATCTCGTTGATGGGAGCGCCGGAGGCGAGGAGCGCGTCGTGGAAAGCGGCCGTGTCTTCAAGGCTGATAGAGGGATCCAGGGGCAAGTCGAACATGGCTGATCCCCCGCCGGAGACCAGGAAGAAGACGAGTGTGTCTTTGCGCGCCTTTTTGAGCAGGCCGAGAGCAGCTTGCGCGCCAGAGAATGAGTCCTGGTTGGGTAGAGGGTGGCCGCCCTCGAAGTAGCGGAAGCGCCAATTGCGTTTTTTGGGCAGGTTGTTGGAGCAACAGATGCCGCGCAGGCCCTTGCGGCGCTTCATGCGGTCGAGCAGAACCTCGAGCATGGGACCGGCAGCTTTGCCGAGGGCGATCACGAAGATGCGCTTGTAGGCAGCGAGATTGATTGTCTTGGGGCCGCTGCCGTCGGGCATGAGGCGCGTGAGCACGGATCCTTCAAAACGGATGCGGCGGTCGAAGGCGGATTCGATGTTGCAGGCTTTGATGGCCCCAGTAAAGATTTCTTCAGCTTCGGCGTGTAGAGAGTCCAGAACGGTTTCACTCACAGGAGTCATGGCAGTTGATCCTTGCACCAACTGGCGAGTGCGTTCTGCATCGCATGGAGCTGGCCGGAAAAAAAGTGATCGGCACCGGGTAGGAGCACCAACTTTTTGGGTTCAGCCGTGGTGGCGGCCAAAGCACTCAGTGCGGCGGCGGGGGCGTATTGGTCCCGGTCGCCACTGAGGAACAGCTTGGGAAGAAGACAATGACTAAGGAATGAATAGCGATAGGTGCGGCCCTCGGCATGGGTAGGGAGACCGAGAGCGGCGATGGCGCGGGGAGTGGTTGGCGTGCCCGCATGGGTCGTGCGTGAGCAAGAGGCTGCGAGGGCCATAGCGGCACCGAAGCTGAAGCCGACGAGGACAATGGGAAGGTTGTATTCGTTTTCAATCCAGCGCAGGGCTGCCAGTACATCCGCGCTTTCAGCCGAGCCGTCGTGCCGGCCATCGCTGAGGCCAGTGCCGCGGAAGTTAAAGCGCAGCACGGGCCATTGCAGGCCGAACTCCGGCGCGTTGAGCGCTTTCATGGCGTGGTAGACCACCTTGTTATGGAAAGTACCGCCGCCGTTGGGGTGAGGATGGCAGATCACGGCGGCGCAGGGAGATCTGGGAGCGCCTTCGTTGACAAGGGCCTCGAGCCTGCCGGCTGGGCCCACTAGATTTACGCTGCGCAAGAGTGAATTGCCCAGCGTCTGCGCCGGAGCGTGTGCTCCGATGGACGTGAACATGCCACTCACTATCTTACGCGCAGTTCGAGTCTGCTCCAGCCCTTCTTCACTGTGGGTAAATCGGTTCGTCATCCAGGAGGGAACACCAGCGTGCCGAAAGGTAACCATATCGGCGCGCCAGGAAGCGTAGGGTATTCTGGCAGCATCATGTCTGTGCCTGAACGTCTTGATCCTATCCGGCTTACGCGAGAGCTCGTATCCGTCGAGTCCACCACCTACAACGAGGGGGCGGTGGGGGACTTTCTGGAAGGATTTCTGGCTGGCCGCGGGTGGGCGGTGGAAAAGACGCCGGTTCCGCAGCCGGCCGAGAACCTGGGCGGAGGCGCGCGGTGGAATGTGTATGCCTGCGAGGCGGGACAGACGCCGGGCCTGGTCTTTTCGACCCATATGGATACGGTGCCGCCGTACATCCCGTTTAGCGAAGACGCGGAGTTCATGTATGGACGTGGCGTCAGTGACGCGAAGGGGATTATCGCGGCGCAGGTGGCGGCCGCCGAGACGCTGCGGTCAGAAGGAATTCGCGTGGGCCTGCTGTTTGTTTCGGGCGAAGAAAGGGACTCGGCAGGCGCGAAGGTTGCGAATGAGACGCCGAAGGGAAGCCGGTTTCTGATCAATGGCGAGCCGACAGACAACCGGCTGGCGCTGGCTTCGAAGGGGTCGCTGCGCGTGGTGTTGAAGGCACAGGGGAAGATGGCGCATTCAGCCTATCCCGAGCTGGGAGACAGTGCGGTGCACAAGCTGGTGGAGGTGCTGGGGCGGCTGCTGGCACTGGATCTGCCGGTGACCGAGGACGTGGGGCCGAGCACATTGAATATTGGGCAGATTCACGGGGGGCATGCGCCGAATGTGATCGCCGATAAGGCAGAGGCACAGGTGCTGATCCGGCTGGTGGGGGATTCGGCGCCGGTGCGCGCGGCGGTGCTGGAGGCCGCGGCCGGACTGGCCGAGGTGGATTTCACGCTGGAGATTCCATTTGTGAGGCTGAAGGCCGTTGAGGGTCTGCCGACGATGGTGGCCAAGTTCACGACGGATATTCCTCAGCTCTCGAACTGGGGGGAGCCGCTGCTGCTGGGGCCGGGCTCGATCCACGTGGCGCATACGCCGTTTGAGAAGCTGGCCAAGAAGGAGCTGCTCGAGGCGGTAGAGTTGTATGTGAAGGTAGGGCGCAGGCTTCTTTCCTGATTCTCTGATCATCCAACCGATACAAGGCGCCGGGCGCTGGAGGAGTTATGACTGCATCGATCTACGATATCCCCGTCAATACAATCACCGGAGAAGCAGCTTCACTGAGCGAGTACAAAGGGAAGGTGCTGCTGGTTGTGAATGTGGCGTCGAAGTGCGGACTGACCCCGCAATATGAAGGGCTGGAGAAGCTCTACGAGCTGTACCGCGGGCAGGGACTGGTGATTACGGGATTTCCGGCGAACGATTTCAAGAGCCAGGAGCCGGGCACGAACGAGGAGATCCAGACATTCTGCACGGCAAATTTCGGTGTAAAGTTTCCGATGTACAGCAAGATCACGGTCGTGGGACCGGATAAGCACCCGCTCTATAAGGCGCTGATCTCTTCTCAGCCGAAGGCGTTGAGTTTCTCGGAGGTTCCGTTTGCGAAGAAGCTGAACGGTTATGGCATCGAGACGAATGAGGAGCCGGAGATTCTGTGGAACTTTGAGAAGTTTCTGGTGAGCCGCACGGGCGAGGTGGTGAAGAGGTTTTCGCCGGATACGGCCCCGGATGCGCCCGAACTGGTGGCGGCGATCGAAGCGGAGCTGGCGAAGAGCCAGGACTGAAGCCGGCGAAGTCGGAATGCGCCCCATGGCGTTGCTGGCGTCATGGGATGCGCGGCATTTATTCTCAGTTCATGTGCGCGCAAGATTCCCCCACTGCCGGCACCACCAATCAGCTTGAGTTTGCAGCCTCGTCGTATCTGCGGTCGGCGCGGCACCAGCCGGTGCAGTGGCATGCATGGGGCGAAGACGCATTCGCGCGCGCGCAGGCCGAAAACAAGCCGATTCTGCTGGACATTGGCGCGGTGTGGTGCCACTGGTGCCACGTGATGGACCGCGAGTCGTATGAAGACGCCGAGCTGGCGCGGATCATCAACGACCACTACATTGCCGTCAAGGTCGATCGCGACGAGCGTCCGGACGTGGATGCGCGTTACCAGGCAGCGGTGTCGTCGATCAGCGGGCAGGGTGGATGGCCGTTGACGGCATTTCTGACGCCGGATGGGCGGCCGTATTTTGGCGGAACCTACTTTCCGCGCGACGACCGCTATGGGCGTCCGGGCTTTGGGCGCGTGCTACTGACGATGGCGCAGGTGTGGCGCGAGCGGCGCGATGAGGCGCTGGAGTCTGCGGCCAGCGTGATGGCCGCGATTGAGCACAATGAGAGCTTCTCAGGGCGCGGCGGAGAGCTGAACCATGCGCTGGTGGACAAGATTGCGGCGTCAGTGTTGAGTCAGTTTGACGCGCGCAACGGGGGATTTGGGTCGCAGCCGAAGTTTCCGCATCCGGCGGCGCTGGATCTGCTGCTGCAGATTGCAGTGCAGCGGGGCAAAGACGAGGCGCGAAGCGCGTTTGAAGTCACGCTGGAGAAGATGGCGCGGGGCGGCGTTTACGACCAGATTGCCGGCGGATTTCATCGCTATAGCGTGGATGAGCACTGGGTGGTGCCGCACTTCGAGAAGATGATTTACGACAACACGGAGCTGTTGCGGAACTACGCGCACGGGTTCCAGAGCTACGTGCGGGAGGAGTTCAGGCAGACTGCGCTGGAGATTATCGGCTGGCTCGATGAGGTGATGACGGATCGCGAACGTG
>Ga0335072_10010263_pt1 | contig 13488 bp, 13 predicted proteins | sample Lox_Sample_21_FD_206725 | JGI IMG/M metagenome (GOLD analysis project Ga0335072, IMG submission 206725) | Soil microbial communities from Loxahatchee National Wildlife Refuge, Florida, United States - Lox_Sample_2.1 | ecosystem: Environmental > Terrestrial > Soil > Wetlands | place: USA...
GCCTCAGCGCCGTCCTGCTGATGACCATGGCCGTCGTTTTCGCTCCTATCTTTGAGGAGACGCTCTTTCGCGGCTATCTCTATCCGGTCCTCGCACGCAGTTGGGGAGTGATGCCCGGCGTTCTCGTCACGGGTACTCTCTTTGGACTCATGCACTCGATGCAGTTGTGGGGAGGCTGGGTGCAGATTGCTCTTCTGGTCTGCGTTGGAATCATCTTCACCTACGTTCGCGCGGTCGCGAAGACAGTCGTGGCCAGCTACCTGCTCCACGTCAGCTACAATTCCTCGATCTTCCTCGGATTTCTCATCGCCTCGCACGGCCTCCGCCATCTGCCTTCATTCCACTAGCAGTCCCGGAATCGGCTACAATTGTTGTTTGCGTTTGCGGGCCTATTCGCCGCAGGAAATCGTGGGGAGATTCTTTGCGCGCCGTCGAACCGATTCAGTGGACCGATAAGGGCGTGGTCGTTCTAGACCAGCGCCTCTTGCCGGGCGAAGTCGTTTACAGGACCTACACCGACTATCGCGATGTGGCCCGCTCGATTCGCGAGATGGAAATTCGCGGCGCTCCGGCCATCGGCGTGGCGGCGGCGATGGGCGTGGCGATTGGCATGCGGCATTCGCGCGCGCAAACGCTTGCCAGGCTTCGCGCCGAATTCACCACGATTTGCGAGGCACTGGCGAAAACACGCCCCACGGCCGTCGATCTCTTCTGGGCCATCGATCGCTTTCGCCACCGATTTGAGGAGCTCGCCCGCGACGCGCAGAATGACGGCGCGGGATCGCTTGATCGCATTCGCGCCGCGCTTGTCGCCGAGGCACAGAAGGTCCACGAAGAGCGCCGCGCCGCCGATTTGCAGATCGGAAAATTCGGCGCGGAGCTGCTTCCAAAATCCGGCCGCGTGATGACGCAGTGCAATGCCGGCGCGCTGGCAACCGGCGGCATCGGCACGGCTCTGGGCGTGATTCGCGTCGCCATTGAAAACGGCGCGAAAATCAGTGTGCTTGTCCCCGAAACCCGCCCGTATCTTCAGGGCGCACGCCTTACCGCCTGGGAGCTCCATCAGGATGGAATTCCCCTGACGCTGATCACCGACAACATGGTGGGACATTTTCTGAAGACCGAAAAAGTGGGTGCCGTCGTCGTCGGCGCGGACCGCATCGCCTCCAATGGCGACACCGCCAACAAAATCGGCACGTATGGAATCGCCGTGCTCGCCCGTGAGCACGGAGTCGCCTTCTACGTCGCCGCGCCCATTTCCACAATCGATCTTTCGATTTCGAGCGGCGAGCAGATTCCCATCGAACAGAGAAGCGCCGAGGAAGTCACGCATCTCGCCGGCAAGAGAATCGCTCCGGAAGTGGATGTCGCTCACCCAGCCTTCGATGTGACTCCCGCAAAATTCATCACCGCCATCATCACCGAACGAGGAGTTGCTCGCGAGCCCTACTCCGAGTCACTGTCCCAAATGGCTGCCTCTTAGCGGTTCCGCGATTACTCGCGCTAGAACGTCACTTCGCTGCGAAGATGCTTCGACAGCTTTTCTATCTTTTTCAAGTTATCGGATAGGTCCTTCGGTAGTTTCCCGTCCGTAACCTGGTCTATCTCGCCCGGAATTTGATCGGCTAGCGTCCGCAGCTCCTGGGATTCTTGCTTCACTTCGTCAACGTTGACTGTTTTGTGCGGGACGGCCAGCGGAGCTTCGATGGGCTCATTGGCCTCCTGATCGGCCTGTACGATACCGGGGGGTTTCACATGCTGCGGTGCGGCGATCGCTGGCATAAGCAGGAAAATACAAAACCACAAAGGGAGTTGGCGCATGGGGTCCTCCTTTGTGCCTATATTCTAATGCAATTCACGTCAGTCGGCGGGAATCAATAGTGGCTTGAGAGATCGCGAAGTCCATAGGCAATATCGGGTACCGCATCCCAACAAAAAAGCCACTGGCCCCGGGAACCTGGAGCCAGTGGCGAATCTACGTAATCGTTCGGTAAAGCGAGTTCAGTTGCGAGTTAGAAAGTAAACTTCAAGCCCCACTCAATCGTACGGGGAGCGCCGAATGCAAAGACGCCCGTGCCCGCGCCGATGCGGTCGGGGCGTCCAGCATAGGTTGTCCCGTTGATTGAACCGGGGGAACCGTTCAGTTGGCCCGTCAGCGCATTGGCCGCTGAGTCGAAGTTCGCGAAGTTGAACACGTTAAAGATGCTCACGCTCGGTTGCAACGTCAGCCTCTCGTTGAAGAAGTGGCCCACCCAGCTGACCTCAAGGTCAAATGCCTTCAACCAAGCGTAGCCGACTTCCCCAGGGACTACAGCCGGTACCGGAGAAGCAACGCCGCCCAAGGCCTGCAATTGCGCCAGCGTGAACAGTCCCGAATTGATCAGCGCCTGGCCGGCCGGAGTTGGGAGGATTCCACCGATCTTTGAGTTGTAATTGTTGACTGCGGTCGCTAGACCCCCGGGGCTCAACGAACGCATGAACGCTCCGACGTGATATAGATTGTAGTCGCACTGGCCGCCCATGGTTCCGCAGCTTGCGCTTGTTTGACTGATCGGCAGAGGATTGCCTATCTGCCCGCTACCGATAAAGTCGGTCGTGAAAATCCCGGTTGGCGCTCCCTCGAACGAAGCTCCTGATACGGGAAGAACGGTCGGTGTTCCCGCGAATGGCGACCAGAAGTGGGAAAGCAGCCCGAGGCGGAATCCGCCGGGAACGTCGGCGTACCCGCCGAAGTTAAACTGGTGCGTCCGGTCCAGAGAACCCGGTCCACTAAGGCTTAGTGGATTGCGGTTGTTAAGGCCGGTGGACAAAAAGTCTGCGTCGCCGCCCGCAATGTCCGTACCTGACGCTGTGGAGCCGGCATTGATATACCTTGAAAGTGTGTAGGTCGCCTGGAAGTTGAGATACTTCACTCCACGGAATGGCTGCCTGACGTTCTGAACCAGCTTGAGGTCCATACCGTTGTAGACCGACCGACCGCCGGAGTGGAACTCATAGAACGATCCAACACTCCGGTTGCTCGACTGAAAAGCGCAGATCGAGCAAGGAAATGGACCTAGGTCGTTTGCAGAATCGAGCCCATTTGCAGAAAAGTCCGCCATCGTCGCTCCACCACCACCCGGATGCAACCCCGGGCAAGCCGCAATCGCGGCATTGATGGTTCCAACTCCGCATGCAGTCAGAGTTGCCGCGACCGCATTTGCAGCCAATGTTGGATCGAAGTTCGATACGTCACCGGACCCATTGATGTCGGTCGAGAGCAGGTAGTGAAGGCTCACATTCCGAACATAATCGGCGCTAAATACCATGCCTGGCCGCAATTGTCGTTGGACCCCTATATTCATTTGAATTGCCCGTGGAGATTTGTAATTCGGATCGAGCAAACCTGCTCCGCTGAGGTTCAAGCCTCCCTCTTGCAGGTTCGTGGGCAAGTAAATAGCATTCGCACCATTCGGATTGGCAGCGAACGATGCTTCAAGAGCAGTCTGCTGGGCGGCAACGCAGTTATAGAATGTCTCCCCTGCGCAAGTGCCGCCGCCTGCCCCTACCGTGGCACCAATTGGAGTGTTGCAGATTACATTTCCGGCCGCCTGGCTTCCGCCGAGAATGTGCGCTGACCCGTCCCCATACGCCAGAGTTCCTGCCGTTCCCATACCTCCGGCTGCTCCGGCATTGCAAGCGTTCTGCGTCGCGTTGAACGCACCTGCTGCAAGCTTTAGTTCGCGGTCAAACAGCACATCGTTGAAAACGGTGTTATCGAAGTAGATGCCAACACCACCGCGGATAACAGTTTTCTGATCGCTAAGTGGATCCCACGCAAACCCCGCCTGTGGTGCGAAGTTCTTGTTCGGGTTCCGCACCGCATCGCCAGCACCTGGGATAATGTTGTTGATTGATGGAAGCGAGATGTCGCTATCTGTGCGACCGGTGTCCCGGTCATACCGAATCGCGTATGAGAGTGTCAGGTTCGGCCTTACCTTCCAACTGTCCCCAATATATCCGCCAACCCTGTCATCCGGTCCAAGTCCGCCGTTAGGTTTCCCAAAGCGCGGCAGTTCAGTAAACGCTCCTTCGCCGTTCCCCATGGTCACCACGTCGGCAGTGTAGTTCAGTGGGCATGCGGCCCCCGTCTGGCCGCCGGGGCAGGTCAGTGTCCCCGGGGCATACAAATAAGCGGATACGTCCTGAGGCGCCAATCCGAAGAAGCTGGCAAACGTCCAGCCGGTAATACGGTTGTAGTCTACTCCCCAGCGAATAATGTGATTTCCCCAGATCTTGCTGCCGTCATACTTCACTTGCCGGTCGCTTTGAATGGTCGACTGTGGTGCAAGGAAGCTCGGCCCTGTTTCAAATCCGGTACCGGAGAGAAGGATTTCATTGGGTATGTTTGCAAACGGGAGGCTGCTGCCTTGGACGCCATCTGCAATTACGTTCACAAATTTCAGATACTCAGCACGAAAGCTGTGAGTGACCGAGCCGGCATTCCAGTCAACTCCTCCCGCAACCGTCTTGGTCCGATCCTTGTTGTCATATACGGAGTAGTTTGCGGCGCCCCCAAAGTTCCCTACGTCCGAGGCCTGCCAGAAGCTAAATCGCGCAAATGCTCTGACGTTTTTGGAGGCTTGATAGTCGACCTTGCCGATCGTGCTCCCGTCGCTGAATCGCGCGGGGAAAGTCCCTGTAAACGCACTCAGCGGAGGCGCAACCAGCACGCCACCGGCATCGTGCGCCAACAATCTCTCGGCGTCAGCAAAGAAGAATAGCTTGTCCTTGATAACCGGCCCGCCAACATCGCCGCCATACTGGCTGCGCTGGAACTTCGCACCTGCAGGATATGCTGCCGCCTGCGTATCGCTGCGGAACAGGCCGAAACCCTCGCCATGGAATGAATTGGTGCCCGACTTCGTCACTACGTTCACGGCGCCACCGGACGTCAGGTCGTTCGAGACGTCCAAGTTCGATTGCGTGAGCTGGAACTCTTGAATAGCGCTCGCCGGAATACCGGTAGTTGTCGTGCCGACGTTCTCGTCGCTGACGTCCAAACCATCAACAGAAATTCGAGCGCTCCGTCCGAACTTCCCGCCGAAGGAAATCGATGAGAAGCCAATCTTGGTCGGGTCAAAGTTTCCGCCGTCTTGAATTTGAACGCCCGGTTCAAGCTGCGCGAGGTCCAGGAAATTCCGCCCGTTGATCGGAAGATTTTCGATCTGCTGGGAATTGAGTGTGCCCGCGATCTGGGACTGTTCGGTGTTCACGGAAACTTCTTGCCCCGTAACTTCGACAACGGTGCTCGAAACACCGATTTCGAGCTTTGCATTCACCGTTGTGATCTGACCGACGACCACAACCGCCGTCGCCTTCAGTGTCTTGAAATTCGTCTGGGAAACCGCAACGGTGTAATTACCAGGAACTAGCGCGCTGGCGCCAAATTGCCCCGCAGAGTTGCTGGTAGTGTTGATCTCCTGACCGGTAGCAGTGTTCGTGATGATCACGGTCGCATTCGGGACGATCGCCCCCTGAGCATCAGTCACTATCCCCTGAATACTTCCGGTATTAGCCGTCGCTTGCGCCCATGCCGTTTGGTAGCTGAACAGCATTGTGGCTAGCAGCAGGCAAGCAAGCATCGCAAATGACTTCCGATTCATACGGCCTCCTCGCAGAATATGTCTCGCTATTTCGAGAAATCGGGGATGGGACACGACCCCACAGCACGCACAACACAACCCCTGACTCATGCAGCGCATTTTAAGCTCCATTTTATTAGCAAAATAACATTCTTGTTTTCATACTCTTAGTAAGCTTACCTACCATATGGAATTAATTGAATTCCACTTTTCATATACAAAAACTCACAGATGTAAGTTTTAGATATGGTCTGATGCGGACGGCGGGTTAGTTGATCTGCTGCATCGAGTGGCGCTTCAGATACCAGCAGGGAGGGGCGCCATTGTGGGGGAAGAGCGCGTGGGCGCAGGGAATGGTCTGGGGCTGGTCGGTGAAGATTTCCAGGCGGCTGCCCTTGGTCGGAGTGGTCAGATAGACCTGCACGGAGCCGAACGCGGCTGTGCCATTGGCAGCGACGCGGTGGGCGAACACAGCGGCGTCGACAATATAGACGATCGCGGCCGCGCCGATGAGAATCGCGGCCCCACGCAAGAGGAATGAACGAATCATGAGGCGATTCCGCTCGCGCCATCCGGCGAGAGGATCGCGCGCTATCGTAGCATCAATTAGGAGGGGAGAAAGAAAAGCCTCGCGACAGCGAGGCGTCGTGCAGAGGAAATTGGGATTTCAAAATAATTTATCCGCGCCTATTTTTCTCGCGCGCGAAAAAACTTTCAGGATTTGCTGCGGCGGTGCTGCGCGGCAGGGCGGCAAAACCATCCGAGCGACGCCCAGGTGCGAAACCAGTGCTGCACCATTTCCGTGCGCTCGGCCATTTGCATTGAACTCCGGCGCAGCGCCGACTCGACGGATCGCACGAGCGTTTTTCCTTCGCGCAGCCCTTTCAGAATTTCGAATTCTTCGCGGTCGAGGCGGCGGAAATACACCGAATCGTCGTGGCGGTGAACGGCGAGAAAAATCGGCGCGGGGCGCAGGCGCGCGACAGCGGAGACATGCTTGCGCTTTCGCTGCTCGACAAAGGCGTTGCTCGCAAACGCGGTGTCTTCTTCCTTGCGCACGTTGAGCAGAAGATCGTCCACCGGATATCGGAGCGCGAGAAGGCTGATGTGGGGTTGCAAACGAAGCCGGAGCCGCGCGGGATTGGCCTCCGCCAAGTCTTCCGCGCCCAAGGCAGGCTCGGCGGCGCCGTCAAATGCCTCGATGTCGGCCCATTCGAGGCGCGCCATATCGAGCGCGAGCGCATGGCGCGAGCCTGCAAAGCCACTGCGTTTGAGCAGCCATTCCGGCAATCGGGAACCGAGATTGCGCAGCGTAAAGGAACGCGAAGGGCAGTCGCTGATGTAGGCTTTCGCAAGCGCGTCAAAACGCTGATCGCCGAGAACCACGCGCAATCCCGGAAAATCTTCACCGAAAGCAGAAAGCACGCGCCACCAGTATTGGCGGTTGTAAATTTCCAGGCGCTCGAAAGAAGTGAGGCGGTCGTTCGGCTTGATGAACGAGGCCGCCACGCGGCTCATCGACCGGCCGTCGGCAGATTTGCGGCGCATGTTTTCGCCGGCCGTGAGCGGAGTCATCACGGCGCGCGCCATTCGCCGCTGCAATGCGAGGAGTTTCATCCGGCCTTCTTTAGAGCGGCGCCCGCGAGGAACTGGTTGGCTTTGAGCGCTTCGTTGTGGACTTCCTCGAAAGAAGGGATGCTGTCGTCCCATTCAAGCAGCGTGGCCGTATGGCCCACGCGTTCGATGGCGCGCGCGTAGAGTTTCCAGACCGGATCGATCACCGGATGATCGTGCGTGTCGAGAATATATTTGCGGTATTTCGAATGTCCGGCGATGTGGATCTGCGCGACGCGATCGGCGGGGACGCTGTTGACGTAATCCATCGGATCGAACGTGTGATTCTGCGACGAGACGTAGATGTTGTTGACGTCGAGCAGAATGCCGCAGTCGGCGCGCTCAACCACTTCATTCAGAAATTCCCACTCGGTCATTTCCGAAACGTGATATTCGGCATAGCTGCTGACGTTTTCGACGACCACCGGCACTTCCACGAAATCGCGCACCTGGCGGATTTTTTGCGCGGTACGTTGGGCGGCTTCGAAGGTGTAGGGCATGGGAAGCAGGTCGTGGGTGTAGCGGCCGTCGACGCTTCCCCAACAGAGATGGTCGGAAAGCCACGGAGTCTTGGTGTGCTTGACGAGCGTTTTCAGCCGGCGCAGATGATCGCGATTGAGCTTTTCGGCGGAGCCGAAATACATGGAGACGCCGTGCTGCACGACGCGGTACTGATCAAGAATCTGGTCGAGAATGCGCAGCGGGCGGCCCCCGTCGATCATGTAATTTTCGGAGATGATTTCAAACCAATCGCAGACAGGCTTGCGCGTGAGGATGTGATGGTAGTGCGGAGCGCGGAGTCCGATGCCAACTCCGTAGTTCGTAAAATTGTTGAAGCGATTCGCGGGCATTTCAGTTCTCCCAGATTCAGAAAGAAAGAGGGCCGCCAGATTCCACGACGGCCCTCTTTCAATCCCGAACTGCAGACGTAGAAAGAGGCTCAGTGCCCCGGCATCTTGGAGCCGTCGGTGGCGCAGCCGCCCTTGCCCTTGCAAGAGTTCTTGCCCTTGCAGCCGTTGTCGCTGGACTTGCAGCCGCCCTTGCCTTTGCAGGAGTTTTGACCTTTACAGGCGTGCTTTTCTTTCACCTTGGAGCTGCCCGAATCCTGCGGTTGACTGGTCGCGTTGAAGGATGCCTTCGACGCGTGAAGAAGCGTGGATGCCTGGACAGGAGCGCTCATGCCGGCCATCAATCCGGCAAGAGCTGCGCCCGCCAAAAGAGCCTTGGCTGACTTAGTCATGGTTTTGCCTTTCCTCCATTCAAAATTTTAAGCACTACTGCCCTAGCGTAGGTACGCAGGGAGGTTGGAAACGGATTGTCGGAACGGCTGGGAGTGCACTGCCCCAAGCCCCAAAAGGGCTCGCGAGCGGGAAGGATAGACCAGAAATGACCCCGAGGCAACAGGGAGAACCTTGGGGAAACTATAAGCCATCTTCCCGTTCTAATTGACGCTGGCTGTGAGAAAAGAGCGCAAGAAAATTGCGGAGATGAAGGTCTACTGGGGCTTCGCTGACTTGCCGGCGTACCTCGAAAAGTGTTGCGATTAGAAATAGCCCCGACTCTTTGTTTTCTGTGAATTACGGCGATTCCGGTTTTTCGGTGTGTCGCGAACCGAGCCCCTGTGATTTGTGACTGGTGAACAGTGATTTGTGGCCTTATGAATTCAGTTTTCGGTTTGGAGAAGCCGCCAACGCAAGGAGCGTCTGGGAGGGGAAAAGCGGGAGAAGGTCGAGAAAGAGCTGCTCCCAAACCAGAAGAGAGATCCCTCGACTGCGGCTTGCGTCCGTTCTGCTTTGCAGGACGTGAGGAAAAGGCGGCGCAAGCCTTCGCTCGGGATGACAATTCCTTTCGGTGCGTCAATGAACGAGGAGGTTCGCCTTGCGCGTGGAGGATTTCTCTCTGCATTGAGAATGCTGGGGATGGCCGGGCACGAGCTTCGGTATCAACGAGCGGGAGCGTGGAGGCCTGTCGCGAAAGGCAGGCCCGCCGGATTGTCGGAAGGCCGTCGCGCGTCATAAATCACTCAATTGACGCTAGCACTTTGCGGAAGTGAATTCAAATCACCATAGTTGTGGACTTTTGAAGGGCGGAGGGGTGAAGCGGTTGAGGACGGCGTCCGCAGAAGTGCACATGCGCCAAGGCTAAAGCCCTGATTTCTTAGGCCGCTTTTCGCGGGCCTCTAAGGCCCGCGCTTCCACCAGACACCCTTCACAAATTTCGCCGGAGTGCCCATGGTGCCTTAGGGCAAGAAAAGCCCGCGCCTCTACCTTGATCCCTCCACTGCTTCTTGGGAGACTGACCCTCCACCATTTTAAGAGACAATACACTCGCCGGCTCTTCGATGCCTCCGACGGAGGCGTCTCAGGGTGAAAAGGCGGCGGCTAGAGAAGCGGGAGGCGACGACTTCACGGAATGAGGAAGGCTCCAGGGATGCGGCGATCGAGGGTGGCGAGAAGGGCGGCGTGAGATTTGGCCAGGTCGAGGAGATGGGCGTCGGTGAGTTGCTTGGGGCCTTTGGCCCAGCGGGGGAGATGTGAGATATCGCGATCGTCGGGGAGAAATGCGAAGGGAATCTGGCGGCTGCTTTTCATTTGGAGCAGCAATTCTTTCGCGCGGGAGACGGGCAATCCATACTGAGCGGCCTGGCCGAGAACGCGGACGAAACCCAGTTCGGTGATCGAGCAGGTGGCGAGCTCGTCTTTGCCGCGCGCGGCGAGGCGCTTCACCCAGGCGGCAACGCGCGGATGAAATTCGTGGCCGATGACGCCGAGAGCCAGGAGCGAATTGACGTCGAGAAGATACCTCACGGAAATTCGGAGAGAATTTCGGAGACCTGGGCGCTGGTCAGCTTGGGAGCGTCAGGACCGGCGGAGAGAGCGGGCAGACCGGTGACGGGATCCCGGACGATGCGGAGCTTTTGGCGACGCGGGGCGCGCGGCGTGAGGACGATGCGTTCGCCTTCGAGCTCGGCTTCGAGCGAATCGCCGGGTTCGAGGCCAAGCTGGCGGCGGATGCGGCCGGGCACGACGACCTGTCCTTTGGTGGAAAGTTTGGTTTGCATAGTAAGACAATCTTACCTGAATTGATGGGAAGAGGGCAAGCCAGGGCTAAAGCCCTGTTTTCGTAACCCATATTCTCGCGGGCCTGTAAGGCCCGCGCTTCCACCTCAAACCCTCGACGCCTTTGCAGGCCTGCCCTTCGTGCCTCAGGGTAAAAAGGGCCGAGCTTCCATCGCGGAGCGCGGCGCGGAGGCTTCTGCTCACCAAGGCTTCGGGCCGGCGGAGGAGAAGAAGCCGCCGGAGGGGCCGTCGGCGGGGAGAAGCGAAAGGCCAACCGTTTCGGCGGCGCCTTGCTCGACCTTCTGCGTGCCGCGGTTGTGGTTCATGTCTGTAGCTGTGTAGCCAGGAGCTGAAGAGTTCACTTTGATCGGGGTGTTACGCAGCTCATAGGCGAGCTGCACGGTGAGCATGTTCATCGCGGCTTTCGACGCGCAGTAACCGATCCAATTGTAGGACGATTTGATGTAGTTGGGGTCGGAGTTGAAGGCGAGCGAGCCGAGCCCGCTTGAAACGTTCACAATGCGCCCCGCGGGAGATTTCCGGACGAGCGGGAGCATGACCTGGGCGACGGAAAGAGCGCCGAAGAAATTGATCTGGAATACGCGCTCGACGGCTGCAAGGTTCGCCACGCTTGGCGGGCCGTCACCTGGGTCCACGGCGCCAGCGTTGTTCACCAGGATGTCGAGCTTGCCGAAGTCTTTCTCGATGAATTGCGCAGCCGCTTCGACGGTTTCGCGGCGCGTCACATCTAAATCAAGGAAGCGGGCGTCGGCGCCTTGATCATGCAGCTTCGCTGCGGCCTCGCGCCCAAGAGCCGGATTGCGCGCGCCGACAAGCACCGTGCAGCAGTTGCGGCCGAGCTGGCGCGCGACTTCAAAACCGATGCCTTTGTTAGCGCCTGTGATGAGTGCGACCTTTTTGGATGCGGCCTTCATGTTCCCTCCTATAAGCCATTGGATGAGGGAGCCTTGGCAGCGGATTGCGGCGCGAAGGTGAAGAAGCGGCCGTGGCCACGGCGAGGATCACGGAATGAGGTATGCCGAAGGGATGCGGCGGTCGAGGACAATAGCTACCAAGATGCACATGAGCCAGAACTAAAGCCCGCGAAGGCTGAACGAGTTTTTGTGGGACTGAACGCCCACGCTTCAATCTGGAAACCAAGAGTCTCGGAACGTGCCATTCGTTCTTCAGGAAAAAATCTCGCCGACGCAACGGCAGGCGAACGCCGCGAGCTAATGGCGCCAGGGCCTCTCGAAAACTCTGTCAGGAAACTTTCGGATGAAGGTTTCGGTCATGTGGCAGCTCCAGCAAACCGGCAGGCATTCAGAAAAAGCTGCCGGGAGCTGGTCGGGTGGAAGATCCTTCCACTCCACGGTGGCGAGGTCCGTAGTCCTCAGGAGAGCGGGCGCATGATCGAAACGGCTCGGCGCGTCGATCGGCTTGCCGCAATAGACGCACTTTTTCCCGGCGTACCATTTTGAGGCGATATTCCACGCCCGATGATTTTTCGGGTCGGCCTGGATCTGCTTAAGACACTGCTGAGCACAACCCGGACGACCGCGCCAACGGGAACACTTGCTCAGTTCGAAGTATTGGCGATGGAGGAACCCGTTCAACGCCGCACGAAAAGTCGCGACACTGACTGCGGCTGGTTTGTGAGTCTCGGGGCATGTGACCAACATCGCGCCGCGGAACTTCCACGCGCGAAATGCATATGCCATCCGATACATCACCACTGCTGCGGCGAACACAAACAAGGAAATGATGAGATACATTTGAGGCGTCATAGCGCACCTCCTTGGCAACCGCCAAGAGCTAATCTAGCTCGCAGGAGAAGCTATCGCGGTGACCGTTGATACTTGTTCGTGTGATGGCCGCCACCAATGCTGCGAAGGCCCGTGGAGAATCGCTACGAAGCTCGTTGCGCGGCGGCGGGCGGTTAGGAGCGGTAGGCACCCCAATATTTTTTGGCGGGGCCGAGGAGCGGCTTCCAAGCTTCGTCGAAGAGGCAGTTGGCGGGGGCGCCGGCGAAGAGCGGAGCCATCTGCTCGTTCGTGAATTTGGCAATGCCGCAGCCCACGGTAGTGACTTGAAATTCTTCGGCGGGATGCGCGCGGGCGTAGTCGAGAAAGTCGTGGATGTAGGCGGCGATTTTGTCGAGCGGGAGCGGCTCGATTTCCGCGTTCATCGTGGGGATGGCGTAAGAATTTCCCTGGCGGCCGACACCGTGGCCTTTAATGGCACCGTGGCGGCGCATGGCAAAATAGGCGGCGCCTCCGCCGTGGATGCCCGCTTCGTTCGAGCCGAAGACGAAGATCATGCGAAACTCCTGCTGCGGCCCTTCGCTAAGTCGAAATGTACACCCGGTAGCGCAGGAGGGGAATCAGAGAAATTTTAAATGGCAAGTGGCTTAGTTGAAATGTTCGCGAAACGCCTACTGCGAGGTGTCCGCCGTTCCGGCGCCGAGATTCCTCGTCGTCGCAAAGTCGCCCGATTTTCGCGCAGTCAGAAGATGTTGGCGCGAAAATCGGGCCGCTCCCTCTCGGAATGACAATCGCGGGCGCGCGGAAGACGAGGAGGTGTGAACAAAGCCAGGGCAAATTTGAAATGAAAGTCAAATGCGCCCACCCTTCGCTGCGCGAAGGATGGGGCACCTGACACCAGCCTGCCCTTCCAATGTCAGGGTAAAAAGGCGGCCGCGTCCGAAGCCGCCGCAAGAGAGTTATTCAAAGCAAAAATTCACAGAGGAGCGGATATCCACAGGGAGGATGGAATTTTTGTGCGGCGGAAGGCGAGAAATGAGGTTGACATGAATGGGATGTTTCGATAGGATTGGAGTTCGTCCGTAGTCCTTCCAGCTGGCCTGGGATGACCTGCTCTTTGACAATCGAGTGAAACAAGCCAGAACCCGTTTGGTTTCTCGCTGTGCATTTCGGTGCGCAGCGAAAATTTGAGGAAATCAAGCGACATAAGTTCGTTCCCCCCCGATGCGAATCGGGGAGAGAACATCCAGATTCAAACGAGAGTTTGATCCTGGCTCAGAGCGAACGCTGGCGGCGTGCTTAACACATGCAAGTCGAACGCGCAGCATTCTGTAGCAATACAGGATGTGGGCGCGTGGCGAACGGGTGCGTAACACGTGGATAACCTTCCTTCAGGTGGGGAATAACCCAGTGAAAATTGGGCTAATA
>Ga0335072_10010264_pt1 | contig 13488 bp, 7 predicted proteins | sample Lox_Sample_21_FD_206725 | JGI IMG/M metagenome (GOLD analysis project Ga0335072, IMG submission 206725) | Soil microbial communities from Loxahatchee National Wildlife Refuge, Florida, United States - Lox_Sample_2.1 | ecosystem: Environmental > Terrestrial > Soil > Wetlands | place: USA: Florida...
CCGCGCGGCGCCGGTCCATTCAACACCTTCACCGTGAACGGCAAGCAATATCCCCATGAGCGTGAATTCCTGCTCAAGCAGGGCACGCGGTACCGCCTGACGTTCCACAATCGCACCGACGATGCGCACCCGCTACACCTGCATCGTCACCAACTCGAAATTGTGGAGATTTACGGAAAGGGAACTTCGGGCATCATCAAGGACACCGTGGTTGTGCCGGCATACGGCCGTGCGAGCGTGGATTTCACGGCCGACCAGCCCGGCGATACTTTGTTCCACTGCCATATTCAGCAGCACATGGACTACGGGTTCAAGGCGCTGCTGCGTTATGCGTAAGGCGCGCCGGTGAATCTCACCGCCGGTTTGGCATAATTCGCGATGGCCCTTGCCGCCGGATCGCAACAGGCGCGATCGATCCGGCGGCCATCGGCAGCGGCGGACGAGACCACCACGATCCGCCACTAATGAATGTGAACGAGAATATTTCCCGCGGGATCGGCGAACCTGAATTTGGCATGCCCCGAGTCGGAACTGTCGAAGTTTGCCATTTGGCCGAAGACATCGGCTTTGGTAATCCCCAGCGTGCCCGCATCGGACGGCAACTTCAACTCCAGCGGATTACCCACCCCGCCGTCAGTGTTCCCCGCCGCGTTATGGCCGGCATTGATGTTCTGCCCTGGATGATCGTGCCGTAGCTTTCGGACCTGGGCGGCAACGTGTTCAACCTGTCCCTTCCAGGTGTTCGCAATCTCGCTGACCTTTTTTTTCTTGGCCGCGGCCTTTTCTTCTTTTTCCTTGGCTTTTCTGGCCATTTCCTCCTGCTCTTCTTTGCGCGCCTCCAGTTCCTTTGCCGCTTTCTCCTTCTCTCGTTTGAGTTTCTCCTCCTCCTGCTGCTTCCTGCGATGCTTGTCACAGAACGTCGATTTGGCTACTGCCGGCGCCGGCTTACCCTTAGGCCCCTCTTTGCAGCCGCCTGGCCACTTACAATCCGCCATCTTTTTTTCCTCCTTCGGTCAGCCCTCTGGGCTCCCCACATGGTATCAAAGGCCTTCCGCCGGCCTGGCGGCCTCAGCAACCTCCCACGCCCATAGGGTCCCGGCGTCAGAACCAGCGATGTTCCATTTCGAGGGAAATTAAGCCGCCGGCTCCGGAATGATGGACGGCATGTGGCCAGCGCCACCGACCCGCAGGTCCGCTGAACTGACGCGCCTGTCCCTTGCCCTGCCTGTGCGATTTTCGCCGGCGATATTGCCGCGCCCTGCCAAGCCGGCGCCGGCGCAACCCTCGATGTCGCCATCGAGCACTTCGCTTATCCGAATAACTTCTCGTTCAGCGCCCGCGCCACGGCTTCCGACTTCGAATGCACTTGCAACTTACCGTAAATGTTTTGAATATGGAAGGCGATGGTATTGATACTGACATCCATCTCGGCGGCGGCTGTCTTATAACTGTGGCCTTCCACGAGTAACTTAAGTAATCGGAGCTCCTGCGGAGTAAGATTGTGCGTCGCCTTCTCGGGCGGATGCACCCGCCGGAAAACTTCGATCACCAACCGGGCGATTTCGGGCGACATCGGCGCGCCGCCGCGATTCGCCTCTCGCAATCCCTCAACGAGCTTCGGCGGAGCGGTATTCTTCAGCAGATAGCCATTCGCGCCGGCGCACAGCGCTTTGAACACGCGGTCGTTATCCTCATAGACCGTGAGCACCACCAGCGCCGCGGCGGGAAATTTGCGGCGCAGGATCGCGATTCCTTCGATTCCCGACATTCCCGGAAGGCCCAAATCAACCAGCACCACGTTCGGTTTGTCGCGCCAGTCGGAGCGCAGCGCGTCCTCCATCGATCCCCAGGCGCCGATGCACTCCAAGCCATCGCTGGAAGCAATCAGGGCACGCAGTCCTTCGCGCGTGCGCAACTGATCTTCTATGATCGCCACGCGTATCTTACCGGCCGATGCTGGAGACAAAGCAGCCTTTATTCTAGCTTGCGAGCGCGGCCCGGCAGACCTATCAGTTCATGTAGGACTCCGCGGGATTGCAATGGCAGGATGGCCGTAAACCTGGTACCGCCCGGCTGTGATTCCCAGGTCGCGGTTCCACCGATTTCGCGCATGCGCCGCGCTACGCTCACCAGCCCCTCGCCGGGGTGCGCCTGACTCGGGTCGAAACCGCGGCCGTCATCGGTCACGGTCAGCATCAGGTCGCCCCCAGCCAGTTCCAGCCTGATAGCGGTGCTCCGCGCCCTGGAATGCCGCGCTACATTGTTCACCGCCTCCTTGAACGCCAGGTACAGCGGCCGGCGCGCGTCGAGAGGGACGGCTACATCGGCGGGCAAGCCGGCAGTTTCGAACTTCATATCGATATCGGCGCCGCCCAGGACATCGCTGGCGAAACGGCGCATGCGATGCACCAGCCCTTCAAAGCGATCGTGGCGCGGATTGACCGCCCATACGATATCGCTCATGTCCGAGACCAGCCCGCGTGCGATATTGGCAACATCCGAGAGCACGTGCGGCGCGGAGCCGCCCCGCGCCAACTCCGTCAGAATCGAAATCTGCGTCAGGCTGGCGCCGATATCGTCATGCAGATCGGTGGCGATTCGGGTGCGCAGGCGCTCCATGGCCAGCAGTTGGCGGACGCGATAGTTATAGAGCTGAACGATCAGCGCGGCGAGCAGGACCGCGACACCCGAGAGGAACCACCACCGGCGCCACACCGGCGCGGCGATGGTGAAATCGAAGCCGGCGATTTGCGGGCTCAACTGCCCGTCGGCATCCACCGCGCGGACTTCGAAGCGGAACGTGCCCGATGGCAGTTCGGCGAAGTTCACGTCCTGACGCTCGGCCGGTTCGCTCCACGTGCCATGCGGACCGCCGAGGCGATATTGATAGAGCAGCGACTCGGGTGAACTGAGATCGATTGCCGAGTACTCGATCTCGACCTGGTTCCGGTCGGCGGCGAGATTGAGCGCGAGTTTCTGCGCCCCCACAAACGGCAGAGGAATATCCTCGCCGCGCACCCTCACGCGGGTCAGGTAGATCTCCGGCGCCGGATGCCTTCCCGAGTTTTCGGGATCGAGCTCCGCCAGACCCGCCAGGGTGCCGAACCAGAGGTGGCCGTGGCGATCATGCGCGGCGACGTTCTGCTGACTCTCCGGCAATCCGTCGGCGGATGTGAAATGGCGGATGAGCCGCGACTGTACCGGCTCGCGCGGGTCGATGCGATCCACGCCGCGGGCCGTGCCGGCGTAGATGTAACCCGCGGCGTCCTCGACGAGAGAGCTTACATAGTCGGTGGAAAGACCTTCGCTCACAGTGTAGTTGGCGAACACCGGCGCGGGGGCGTTCGGATTGTCGCAGCGGAAGACGCCGGAGTGCTGGGTGGCGAACCAGAGGCGCCCGGCGCGGTCGACGAGCAGGTCGCGGACTACGGGCGAGCGCTGGCCCGGAGCCAGAGGAAAACTCTCGAAGCGTTCATTGCGAAATCGCAGCGCGGTGCTGTTCGTCGCCAGCCAGATGGTTCCATCCGGAGCGGCACGGTAGGCCGTCGGAACAGTGTTGCGCGGCATGCCCTCCGCGTCAGACCAACGCTGAAACGTGCCGCTCTCGTGCCGCCAGCGCACCACGTCCTGCGTGGGCACGAAACAACTGATCCAGATGTCGCCGGAGGGCGACTCCCAGGCGCGGAAGATCTCGCCACACCCCAGCGGCGAATGGATGCCATAAAGGACCGGGTTGACCCGTTCCAGGTCCTCGGTCCTTTCCAGTTTCGGAAACCGGAGCATGCCCGCTCCACTCGGAACCCACCAGGAACCGTCGCGCGCCGCGACCACATACTGATTCCATCCCCATCCGAAATACTGAATGTCGGCGGGATGGCGAATGCGCACCGTCCGAAACACCTGGCCCTCTTTCACACGTACCTCCGGGCCCTGTGGCCAAGACGTTACCACCACCAGGCGACCGCGGGAATCCTCAATGAATTGGGCCATGCGCGCGCTGCCCAGCCCATCGGCCGAAGAGTACGAGGTAAAACCGGATTTCTGAATGCGATAAATGCCCGAGCCCTCGGTAGCGCCCCAAAGATTGCCTTGGCTGTCTTCCACTATTTCGGTAGTAGCAATCGAAGGCAGCCCATCGGCGAACGTGTACCGTTCGTTGGGAACAATCCTGCCGTCACTACCGGCGACCAACTCCGTGATCGACTGGCCAACCGCCCAGACCGAGCCGTCTCTCCGCCGGAAAATGTCCTCTACATCGGCCAGACCGGCCGGCGGAACCGCCATTAGTATCGACTCCGCGCCCTGCCGCCGCAGCCGATAAAATCCAGCCGAGGTGCCCATCCAGTACTCGTCCGCGCTCCAGCGGTAAAAACAGCGGACTCCGAACGGCCCCAACGACCGTGTCAAATTGCGCGGCTCCTGCCCGGGTTGCCATTCGTAGAGTGCCGCATCGGTGCCCACCAGCAACGACCCATTCCATCCCTCAGCGAGGGCAGTCAGATACACGGGAGGCAATTTGAGATCCGCGCGCTCCAGGCGCCGTCCATCGTTGGAAACACGGAAGAGCGCAGTGGCGCTGGTGACCCAGGTATCGCCGGCGGACGTTTGCAGGATCTCGCCGATGTTGAAAGGCGCGGCCTTCTCGTCCGCCGCGAGGAGGCGGCACACTTCGCCGATCTTGGCGCCAGGCGCCAGCCGGCACAGACCGCGGTCGCTCAGGATCCAGAATCCACCGCTGCGTGCTATCGCCATATTCACGATGTTGCGGGATGGTAAACCCTGTTCCGGCCCGAAGACGCGGAAGTGATAACCGTCGAACCGCACCAGGCCTTCCGAAGTGCAGAGCCAGAGCAGGCCGGTCGGGGTCGGCACCAGGCATTCCACCGTATTATGCGGCAATCCCTGCGCCGACGTATAGATTTGAATGGGGAGATGGCGAGCGGCCGCAGGCAATGAGCCAAGCGCCAGACATGCCACCAGGCGCCACTTGATCCGCTTTCCGCGCTCGATACCCAGATCCCTCTTCGTGAAGCATAGCATCGATTGCAAACGCTGGGCGGACGGTCTTGGGATTGGCTGACCTATTACGCGACGGACCGGCCGGTTTCGGAAATGTCGTATCCAGCCAGCAGTTCGAGTTTTCGGCGCAAGGATGCGAGTTGCAGAACATCTAAGAAAGCTCTCACCCCGGGGAGCCCAGCGGCCGGCCTCCGCATCACCAGGTCGTACCGTTCGCTATGAAGAGGAATGAAATCCAGCCGGTAATTCCGCGCCGCGGAACTGGTCGCGAGACAAACATCGGCCTCGCCGGAGACCACGCTGCGGGCCGCTGCCAGATGACCGAAGGCGATTCTTCCATAACCGCTCACCGCCTGGCGCTCCAGGCCGATTTTCCGGATCAACCGGTCCAGCAGAGCGCGGCTGCCGGAGCCTGGCTCGCGATTGACCAACCGAACATTCTTCCGCCCCAGATCCTCCAGACTTCGAATCCGTTTCGGGTTTCCGGCGGCGACGACCAAACCTTCCTCCCAGCGCGCGAATGTCACGACGATGACCTCGTCATCGGAAAACTCGCGGCGGATAAACGGGAGATTATATTCTCCCGATTTCGGTTCCTGTAAATGCGTTCCGGCAATGTGTACCTTGCTCTCCTTGAGCCACTGGAGTGCCAGCGTGCTGGATGCCGGGGCACAGACAACTTCGAAGCCGCACACCTTCTCCACCGTTCTCCCAACCAGCCCCATGGCGGGATCGCAGCCCGCGAGTACCACACAGCGTACGGCCGATTCCTCGTTGGCGAACACTCCAATGTCAGCCCGCCGATGGGCCGATGGGACTCGCTGAACCAGGCCGTCGGCTTCCGGCAGGTAATACGGAGACGCCGAAACCGGAACGCCAAGCCGGTGCGATCCCACCTGACAGAGTCGAACCGGTTGGCCGGCTTCCAGGGGCGCGGCGCTCAGCACGTCCGCGGATACAGCTGCCGACGAAAATCCAGCCGCGTCGGGGAGGACGAAGAGTTCGTCTACCGTGACCTCGAGTTCGCGGGCCAGACGAAGGGCAACCTCGGTATTGGGCAGGTAAGTTCCGGCCTCTATGGCGTAGATCGTGTTTCGGCTCACGCCCACGCAGCGAGCCAGGTTCGCGGCGCCGACACCGCGAGTTTTGCGGATCGCCGCAAGCCGATTCCCGACGGCCGGCTTCATAGATTTTCGTGCCACGCTAACCTCGCCAGCATAACAGCATTTCTCGCTACCAAAGCAGCTTCAGCCCGAACTGAATCTGCCGCGAGGTAGTAGAAGTGCTCGTGATCAGGCCTGCCGTAGGCGAGAGGCTGGGAGTGAACACCACCGGGTTCGGAGTGTTGAAGTTCGCGTGATTCAGCAGGTTGAACAGCTCCGCGCGGAATTGCACATTCAGTCTTTCCCGCAAGTGGGTATCTTTGTGCAGCGAGAAATCCCACGTTGCCAGCCCCGGACCGATCAGGGTGTCGCGACCCAGGTTGCCCCAGAATCCGCTGTTATTGGGAGGCGCCAGGAAGGCGGCCGGATTGAACCACTGGTTGGGCGAGCCGGTGATGACGTTCCCGGTGAAATTGGGATTGACGAAAGGCCGCACGGGATTTTTGGTATCTCCGCTGTTGGAAGGGTTGTAGCTGAGCTGCGGCGTGAACGGGAAGCCGCTTTGCAGGGTTACGATCGACCCCACGCTCCATCCGCTGGCAAGCCGGTTGCGCCATGCCGGAAACTGATACAGCAGGCTGATTACGGCGGCGTTCCGCACGTCGAAATTTCCCAAACCGCGGTCGGCGCGCAAATCGAACGGATTGGAAACCAGCGCCGGCTCGTTGCCGGACGTCGTGGAGTTGGGCGAATCGCCGTCATCGATTACCTTCGACCACGTGTAGACGCCGCGTGCCGTGAAGTTATGTGTGAAGCGGTGCGTCAAGTCGATTTGCAGCGCCTGATACGAGCTATCGCCCTCGGAGAAGTAAGTCCACGTGGGCCCGAGCGAGGGCGTCGGTTTGGTAGAGCTTGGGTTATAGTAAGTGCCGGCTGGAATCGAAGCACCGGCTAGCGGCGCGGGGAAATTCGCCGGATATACCGCGGGGCAGCCGGGAGCGGGACACATCACGGGGAATGGCTCGTTCGCGTCGACTCCAACCAGTTCGTGGTAGCCGTGCGAGCCGATGTATCCGGCGGTCAAAGCCGTGGATTCGGTGATCTCCTGCTCCACGCGGAAACTCCATGAAAGGAGGGTCGGAGTCTGTAGATTCGGTTGCACACCGCCCGGGACCAGTTTGGCCGCGGCGGGAACGGGCGCCGATTGCGAAAGCGGAAACTGCGCCACCTGCGCTCCGGCCAGGCTATAGGTGGGGTTGAAAGGCGCATTCTGATCGGTACGATAGCCCAGTGCATCCTGGAGGTCGTCGTACATGCCGAAGGCAGCGCGCAGCACGGTCTTGCGCGCGCCCGAAATCGGAGTCCAGGCCAGCCCGAGCCTGGGTTGCGGCAGGAATTTAGCGTGGTTGACGCTAAATACCGACGATCCGATGGTGGGCTGCGCATTGATGACTCCGTTGGTGAACTGGTAATTCGAGGCGCGCCCGCGAGCTTCGTTCCAGCCCGTGTCGAATTCCTGGCGATAACCCGCCGTCGCGATCAGACGAGGCGAGAACCGAATGGAGTCCTGGGCGTAGAAAGCTCCCATGGTGGTGCGCCAACCCAGTGGCGTTGGGGCCGGATCGTACACCAGCGTGCCGGTTCCCTGGAGAAAAGTCTGTAAGCTGGTGAAGGTGTCCTGGCCATATTGACTGAGCGCCAGGAGTTCATTCGATTGCAGGCGCTGAAACCACACCCCGGCGCTGATCTGATGAATGCCCCTGGTCATCGCGACATGGTCCTCATAGGTGAAGATGTTGCGGTCCACGTGAAGATTGCTTCCGTTGTTGGCGCCGGCCAGGGAGATCGCCGCTGCCGGGTTCGAGGCGGAACTTCCGCCTACGTTCAGCGCCCCCAACGGATCGCCCGAGAGGAAGCCCGGCAGGCTCGCGGCAGGCGTGCCCGGTGTGGGCTCGCCGGTGAAAAAGTATGCGCCGCGCGAATATCCGAAGGTCAAGGAATTTAGAAATACCGGCGAAAACACATGCGTCTCATGCAGGCTGGCGACTTGCTCGCGCAGGCTCTCGGCATCGGTCATGTAGGCATTGCTGGCGGTCGGCGTGAAAGAGGAGCTGTCGTCAATGGTGTAGACGCCGGTCAGCGAATCCCGATTGGAGAAATTGTGATCCATGCGAACGGTGCCGAAATCGTCGCGAATCGTCTGTAGCGGGTTGTTGAAGGCCTCGGCGATGCCGCCGAAATCGGGCGCGCCGGGTGTGGGCGCCGGCCAGGCATTGATCAGCGGCGAAACTCCCACGAACGCCAGTCCGGCGGAACAGGAAGCTGGCGCCGGCGTCACCAGCGTGCAGGGAAGATAACCGCTGCGAGCGTTGTTGTCGGGCACAAGATCGACGCCGGCCTGATGCAGGTGTTGGCGGAAACCTTCCCAGTTGGCGAAAAGGAACGTCTGGTCGCGCTTCACCGGACCTCCCAACGCCGCGCCGAATTGATTCCGCTGGAATCCGGGGACCGACGGGCCGTTGAAGAAATTGCGCGCGTCGAGCGCGTTGTTGCGCAGGAATTCGTACAGCGACCCGTGCAGTTCGTTGCTGCCTCCGCGCGTGACAAGTACCACCTGCCCGCCGGGATGCTTGCCGTACTGCGCGCTGTAGGAATCGCGCAACAGATTGAACTCAGCCACTGCGTCCACTCCCAGGAGTTGTTGGCTCACGCCTCCCGGCTGCATGTTGTTCTCCGCCGCGCCGGTGAACTCCACGCCGTTCAGCAGGTAGAGATTTTGTTGCGGACGGTTTCCGGAGACGGCGAAATTATTCCCGTTGGTGGAGTTGGACACTCCCACTCCCCCGATCTTTTCGGCGGTGAAATTAACCACGCCGGGATTAAGGGTCATCAACTCGTCAAAGCTGCGGCCATTCAGGGGAAGGTCGCGGATCTGGTGGCCACTCACCAGGCCCGAAATGTCGGCCGTGGTGCTGCCTACCAGGGGCGCGTCTCCGCGGACCGTCACAATCTCGCTGGTTTGTCCGATCTTCAGGGTAAAATCGACCACCGCCGACTGCCCCACGGCGAGGCTGATGCCCGTACGCAGTTCGCTGGCGAAGGCGTTTTTGCTGGCTCGGATCTCGTAATTGCCCACCGGCAGGGAATCGGCCTGATAGTAGCCGGAGGCGCCGGTAATCGTGTTACGGACCGATCCGGTGTCGGTATCGGTGAGGGTAATGGCTGCGTTTGCGACCGCCCCACCGGAAGGGTCCGTCACACTGCCGGAGATGGCGCCCGACGTTTGAGAGTGCAGGGAAGCGACAGCAGCGAGAAGCAGGAGGATCGTTCGTCTTGGTGTCATTCGGTACCCAGTGTCTTGTATACAGTGCATTATATTTTATACGAGACATGACCGATCAACCGTGATAAACTGCAAGGTATTCACGTTGAAATGGTTCCGCTTGGGTTTCGATTTCTCTGCGCCCGGCGGAACCTCTTTCGCGGGGCCCGATTCGCCGGGAGGCGCACCAGCAATGAGATTCTTTGGAAGTCTTCGCTTGCAGGCCGCTTTTCTGGCTGCACTGGGAATTCCCTTTTGCGCCCATCCCGCTCAAGACCAGGCAGAACCACCGGCTATCACGGTGAGGGGCGACCTCGCGGCGAAGCTCGTCTTATCAGCGGATGATTTGGCAAAGATGCCGCATCAGAAAGCCTCGGTTACCGAGCAGGATGAAACCCCGGTGGAGTACGAGGGAGTCTCTCTGCGCGAGATTCTGGCGCGCGCGGGCGCGCCGGTGGGAAAAGAACTAAGAGGTAAAGCGCTGGCGAGTTATATCCTGGTGAAAGCCAGGGACGGATACCAGGTGGTCTTCACACTCGCCGAACTCGCCCCCGAGTTTGCCAACGAGACGATCCTGGTGGCGGACAAGCGCGACGGAAAACCGTTGTTCGGATACCAGGGGCCATTCCGGCTGGTCTGCCCGAATGACAAGGCAGGGGCGCGCTCCGTGCGCATGCTTCAGGAAATCGATTTCGTGCGTTTGCAGAAATGAGACGCGCAGCATTCGCGGCGATATCCGTTCCCGCCTTCATGGCGGCGCTGTCCAGCCTTGCCGCGGGACCGGCCGACAGCGGCGAGACGCCGTATGCATGGAATCTGCCCAAGGGTTTTCCCCAGCCCTATGTGCCTGCCGGCAATCCCATGACCGAATCCAAGGTGGAGTTGGGAAGGCATCTCTTTTACGACAAGCGGCTGTCGGTAAACGGTACGCAGTCCTGCGCGACGTGTCATCGACAGGAACTTGCCTTCACAGATGGCCGAGCCGTCAGCCTCGGCGCTACGGGGCAGCCCCACTCCCGCAGCGCGATGAGCCTGGTGAATGTAGCTTATAGCGGAGCGCTGACGTGGAGCAATCCGCGCATGAACCGGCTGGAGGAACAGGCCGCGGTGCCGATGTTCGGCGAGCATCCCGTCGAACTTGGCCTCAAGAAAGATGACGGCTGGCTTGCGTCGTTGCGGCCCGACCCTACGTACCAGGCCCTCTTCCGCCGCGCGTATCCCGAACAGGAAAACGCGGTCACGAGGGACAATGTGCTCAAAGCCATCGCCTGCTTTGAACGCGGTATTATCTCAGCGCGGTCGCCGTACGACCGCTATCATTACGGCGGCGAAGATGGCGCCGTTTCCGGCGCCGCCAAGCGCGGGGAGATTCTTTTTTTCAGCCAGCCGCTCTCCTGCTTCCGCTGCCACGGCGGTTTCAATTTCAGCGACGCTACCACCTCGGCACGCGATCCGGGACGGGAAATTCCCTTTCACAACACCGGGCTTTATAACGTCTCGGGAGCGTTCTCCTACCCCATTCCGAACCTCGGCATCTATGAATACACGAAGCGCGCCGCCGATGTCGGAAAGTTCAAAGCGCCGTCCCTGCGAAACATTGCCCTCACGGCGCCGTATATGCACGATGGCAGCATCCCATCGCTCGAAGGCGTGCTCGATCACTACGCCGTGGGAGGCAGGACGATTCCGGCTGGGGAGTACGCTGGTGTTGGCCACGATAACCCGAATAAGGATCCTCTCATCGGCGGATTCCGGCTCTCTCCACAAGACCGGCAGGATCTGATCGCGTTCCTGGAATGCCTGACCGACCGGGCGGTGCTGAACGATCCAAAGTTCTCCGATCCCTGGAAGTAGAGGATCCCGCTATTCGGGATAGTAACCCTCGCGAGCGCGAATCTGATGGCCCTTTGAAGAAAGAACGACCTTGATCGCGTGCCAGCCATGGTCGTCGCTCTCAGGCGGCTGGAAGGCCAGCAGGTAGCCGTGCATCAGATCGTCCGTCACCTTCTGAAAGACGGGTGCAATATCACTGAGCCGGTGTACCACGAAGGGTCTTCCGCCAGTCGCCTGCGCCATATTCGCGAGCTGGTCGAGCAATTGCACGCTTCCTAATGCCTCGCCTTCGGCGATGGTGTAAATCGGGATGCCGTGGGTCTTGGCGCTCTGGATCACATCGCCGGCAGTCAGCATGCTGGAATTGTCGTCGCCGTCGGTGAAGACGATGATGACTTTCTTTCCGGGGCGGATGGCGAGGTCGTGGTTCACCCGCAGCAGCGCATCATACAGCGCCGTCGATCCGGCGGCGTGGGCCCGCAGGACGGCGCGTTCGGCGGAAACCTTATCGGCGGTGAAAGGCTGTAACTCAGCAACGCGATCGTTGAAGCCATAGACCGCGACGGTATCGCCGGGGCGCAGATCGGTCAACAGACGAAGCGCGGCCGATTTTAGTGACGGTAGCGTAGCTTCCATGCTGCCGGTGGTATCGAACAACAGCGCGACGGAAACGCTCGCCGTGTGGTTCTCGAACGCGGTGATGGCTTGCGCATGCCCGCTTTCGACGATGGAGAACTGATTGGCTGACAAATCGTCAATGTAACGGCCGCGGTTGTCCGTAACCGTAGCATAGACCTCGACCAGATCGCTGCTGGCGCGGAAAAGCGTTTCTGCGGGGGTGGGAACCGGCGCCGTTGCGAGAGGCGCCCGACCGGGAGCCGCTCCGGCATCCGCTACCTCAATTGGCTGGGTCACCTCGACTGGCGAACCAACCTTGTGGCGATTCAGCACCTGGGTAATCTCGGCGAAGCGCGCGAAGCCCCCGGCCAACCTGGTCCCCGGCTCCTTGTTCGATTGAACCAGAGAGGATTCCACGAAAAGGCCTTCCGGCTTGTCGCCGGGCGTCAGCAGAAAGTTGTGCTTGGCCAGCAGGCCGCGATCTTCCGCCACCAGCAGATATTGGGGGTCGAGTACCGCGGCATAAACCATCCCGCTGAGAGCCGCCAGAGTGCTGCGAGCGTCGGGACGGTTGCCTAAGGAGTGAAGGGTGGGTACGTGCTGGAGTTCCTTGACGCGCTCGAACACCTCGCGCCGCGAGCCATTCAAGCGCAGGAGGCGCGCCGGCACAGCCTCGTCGAGATCCTGGGCGCCGCCAGCCATGGCACGCAGAACCGCAATCGCTTGCGCGGATGGATTGTCGCCGCGGAGGATTTCACAAGCCTGCCGGAAAGCCTGTGCGGCCTGTGCCGGGTCGAGCGAGCCGGCCTGGCTCGCCAGCGCCATCAGTTCGACCAGCGAATGCCAGTCGCCGAGGATTATGTGGCGGTCGCTCGCGACTTTGGCTTGTTCCGTAAAGGTTGCCAGCACGCGAAATTCAGGGGCGCCGAGGCCCGGCAATTTCTCGAAGTAAGGAAACAAAAAGCGCCACTCGTCGCGATGGCGCACCAGAAGCGCGACCGATTCCGCGTCGAGGGGCGCGCCCCGCCGGTTCTCGATCCGGACCATCTCTGTAAGGGGTTGAAGCGATGGCAGGCGCAGCATGATTTCCGCGTCGCTGGCACCGGCGGGACCCCAGGACTGCCGGCCGCCGGGAAAGACGACGCCACCGGAAGAGTCCAGGTGCAGATCCTGGAGGATAGCGGCCTGCCAGCGATCTCTCTTACGGATAAAGTACGTCTGCGCCAGCGAATCGCGATACGACTTGTAGAACAGGTCGAGACGGGTCGTGGGGCCGGCGAAAAATTGCTGATGCGCGGCATCGGCTTGCGCCAGATCGAAATAGAAGCTCAGCAAACGGCCCTGATCTTTGTCGAGCAAAGCGCGAAAAAAAAGCGCCGGGTTATCGGGGTTGGCGCCCACGAGCCCGGCCCATAGCTTGTCTGCCTTGGCGCCGCCGGGAACCAGCACACGGCCCTCCGACAGCGCCAGGGCACTGCCGAATTCAGCCACCAGGGGAGAGTACTTGACAATCAGGTTGGCAAGACCGATGGAGCCAACCAGCGCCCCGGCGGCGTCCGCGTCCATTGCACCCAGGCCGGCATACAAGCGGGC
>Ga0335072_10010265_pt1 | contig 13487 bp, 11 predicted proteins | sample Lox_Sample_21_FD_206725 | JGI IMG/M metagenome (GOLD analysis project Ga0335072, IMG submission 206725) | Soil microbial communities from Loxahatchee National Wildlife Refuge, Florida, United States - Lox_Sample_2.1 | ecosystem: Environmental > Terrestrial > Soil > Wetlands | place: USA...
GCTGGAGCGAAGCTCTCGCGGCTGCTGGCGTGCACGGCTGAAGGTCTGGTCCGCATCCGTGCCGGCGTAGTCGATCATGTCGAGGGCCAGGTCCCAGCCCAGCCCCATCGTCGCCCCGTCGTCGTCGCCAGAGGTCTCCGGTATGACGATGTGGTCACTCGGCTCTTGGACCTCGATGAACGAGATCCGCGGGCCCAGATAGTGCGGAACGCCCGCATGCGCTACGTACACTTCCCCCGCGTGCACATCGGTGCGGTGCAGTGATCCGCGGATGCTCTTGCTGTCGCGAGCGCGGACCGCATCCGCGAACCATTGGCGGTCGATTGCGCCGGCGAAGCCGATCCCGGCGTGGGCTGACTCGGCGCCGTCGCCTGGCGCGTCAAGCAGGATCCAGGCCTCGGTCTTGCCGAACGGCGACCCGAGGTGCTTGCGCGCCCATTCCCGGCTCGGGTGCGCATGTAGCGGCACCGGGCCGGCGGGCGAGAGCAACTTGACCAGAACGCCGGTGATCGGTCCCCAGCGGTGCGCGAAGTCGGCTCCGACCATCTCCTCGGGCAGCGCCTCGACAATGTACTTGAGAGTGACGGTCCCGATGTCCGGCACGTCCACCGAGCTCAAGCCTTGTTCGCGGCCGTCGGGATCGCAGTTATTGGCAGTGGTGCATGAGCCGACCCAGTCTTCCGACCACCAGTCGTCTGGCCGGTCCGGGAGCCCGCGGAACTGTCGGCTCAGCGAACCGCCTTCGTAGAAGCGGTAGAGCGGGTGATAAGCGAGCGGTAGCGGCCGCCTGATCGCGTTCCGCAGCTGGCTGAGCTTGTCGGTCATCGGTTTGTCCGTCATCGCCGCGTTCCTAGAGTTCGGCGTTGACAATGAAGCCCCCGTCCACGAGCAGCGTCGCGGCGTTCACGTAGCTGGCATCGCCGGAAAGCAGGAAGGTGATCGCGGCGGCGAGCTCTTCGGGCTGGGCGCCGCGGTGCAGCGGAATGCGCTCCTCGTAGTACTTCAGCACTGGGGGATTGTCCAGGATGGGCGCGCTCATCGGGGTGATTGTCCATCCGGGTTCGACCGCGTTGACCCGGATGCCGTGTTCGCCGAGGTTGCAGGCCAGGGCTTTGGCGAGCATGCTGATCGCGCCTTTGGTTCCGCAGTAGGCGGTCTGGTATGGCGCGCCGACGTGCGCGGAGATGGAGCTGACACAGCAGATGGCGCCGCCGTGTCCTTCGCGGATCATCTGCTTGGCTCCTTCAGTCACGACGACCCAGGTGCCGCGGACGTTGGTTTCGAAGAGCTTGTTAAAGTCCTCGATGCTGGTGTTGTCCCAGGTGAGGTCTGGGTTGATCCCGGCGTTCGAAACCACGTAGTCGAGCCGCCCCGCTCGTTCTGCCACGCCGCGCACCATGGCGGTGACCTGGTCCGGGTCCCGCATGTCGGCGGGAAACGCAAAGCCCTGGCCATCAACGTCGCTGATCCGGGCCAGCGTGTCGCCGGGATCTTGGCCGGGCAGGTGGTTGACCGCCACGGTGGCGCCTTCTGCGGCCAGCCGCGCCGCGGTCGCCTGGCCCATGCCGGTGGCCGCCCCGGTCACCAGGGCGACGGTGCCGTCGAATCGTCGTTCCATCAAGCTCTCCTTCAGCTGGTGTCAGAAGATGGCAATGGGGTTCCACGGCGATCCGGTGCCACCGGGGAGCCGCAGGGGCAGGCCGACGACCATGAACTCGAACCGCCCTTCGTCCGCGCAGGCTCGGGCGAGGTCTTCGAGCTGCAGGCTGTCGGACACGAACATCCCCATCGCGGTGACCTGCAGCGGGTGAATGGGATACAGGATGCCCTCGACGTTGCTGGGCACCGTCTCGCCGTCGCCGTCGGGCAGGAACGCGGCGATCTTGCGCTCGTGCATCCAGCCGATCGTGTCCACGTGCAGGCCGGCCTTGCCCTGGCCGGCTGGCGGGTAGCGGTTGTCCCACGCGCCCAGCTCGAGCCGGCGCCGGTGGTGGCCGGTGCGGAAAACAAAGATGTCGCCTTCGCCCAGGCGCACTCCCTGCGCCTGCTCGACCGCCTCCAGCTCCGCGCGAGTGACGGCCTCGCCCGGCTCCAGCCACCGCACCCCCCGGTACCGTGGCACGTCCAGCAGCACGCCCCTGCCCACCAGACCGTTGCTGTAGGCGGTGACATCCAGCGCCGTCGCTCCCCGTGAGGTCACCACCTGCTGGGCCGGCCGGCCGTTATACACCAGGCCCTTGTAGCTGATATGACACAGCGCGTCCAGGTGCGTATGACAGTCGCCGTGAAACTCCACGCCGATAAAATCAGAGGCGAACGTCAGCGCGCCCGAACCGATGGCGATGTCATGCCCTTGCACCAGGTGATAAACCACCGGGCTCGGGTTATCCGGCCCCGCTGTCTTATTCATCGGGATCGCCATCGTGACCTGGCGTCCGGACCGGACGAGCCCGGCCGCTGCCCGCACCATGTCGGGCGTGATGAAGTTCAGCGTGCCGCGCTCATCCTCCTCACCCCACCGGCCCCAGTTCTTCACCGACTCGAAAATCTCGTCGAACTCGCCCAGCGTCACCGGCGCGGGCATCGTCAGAGTGGTCACTGTGGTGGTCGCCTCTCGGTCGAAAGTGAAGAGCGCGCCGCTTAGGCTCGTGCCCGGAGAGCGCACGCATATTAGCTCGCGGCGTCGACCGGAGCTGTGCGCTCCCAGTTCTCCGCCACAGCTGGGCGCCTCCTCACGCCGCATCCGGAGTCAAGAGCATTCGCTCATGCGCTGGCCATCCGCTCCATATTGGAGTATCAACCTGCCGGCAGGTCTTGGCAAGACGGCCGCGGCGCGGCGGCGCGGGCGAGATTCTCGGTCATTTCTCGACTCCGCCGTTACTGGCCATGGTCAGCCGGCCAATGAGCGCGAAGGGCGAACAGCACCGTTGCGAGCGAACGCTCAGGGTATTGACATGTGCTCGGAATCGGCCCTTAATGGCTGCCAGGCAGCGCAGGTTCGCAGCGTGCTGATGGCCACCTGAACATCGCAGGAGGAACCATGTCTGACGCGGTGTCGCCCGGCACGAAGCGGCCGGACGGTAGCGACCTTGTGATCGAGGGCACCGATCTGCGACGGAACGCTATCGGACTCACCGGCGCGCTGATGCAGAACATCACCCACATCGCGCCCGCGATCGCGGCGTTGTTCTTCACCCAGGCCGTCGTGGGATTCACTGGCGAAGCCGCCCCACTTGCCTACTTGCTCGGGGTCATCGTCGTGTTCATGCTCGGCAGCACGCTGGTCCAGCTGTCCAAGCAGATGCCGTCAGCAGGCGGTTACTACACCTACGTGAGCCGGGCTCTGCATCCACGAATGGGGTTCATCACGTCGTGGATGTACGTGCTCTACGCGCCGTTGGCGGGCGGCCCGATCTACGGCTACTTCGGGTGGATCTTGTCTTCGGAGCTGAAGACGAACTACCAGATCAACGTGCCCTGGCTGTGGTGGGTGTGCGTCTTGGTTGGCGCACCACTGATCGCGTTCCTTCAGCACCGCGGCATAAGGATCTCGGCGCAGACGATGCTGGTACTCGGCGGCCTGGAGATGATCATCGTCTTTATCCTCTCGATATGGGGATTCGCCAGCCCTGGACCGGGCGGCTTCACGTTTAGCGTGTTCGACTTCAGCAAGAAGATCTCGCTGGAGGGCTTCGCCCTGGCCGTCGTGTTCTCCGTGCAGGGCCTCACCGGCTGGGAGGGCGCCGCACCGCTGGCGGAGGAAACTCGCGATCCAAAGCGGAACGTGCCGCGAGCGACGATGCTGTCGATCGGCATCTTGGGCGTGTTCCTCATCATCGCCTACTGGGGCCAGATCCTGGGCTGGGGCGTCAACAGGCTTGGTTCGCTGCCGGGGTCGTCCGACTTGCCCGGCCTCGTGCTGGCGCACAGGTTCTGGGGCGGCGTCTGGTGGATCCTGCTGCTGGCGTTCCTTAACACGACGATCGCCGTCTGTCTGGCGACAGCTAATGTGGGCACCCGGATGTGGTACCGGATGGCCAAGGGCGGATCGTTGCCGCAGCCGCTGGCGAGGGTCAACGCGAAGTACCAAACTCCGACGAACGCGATACTCGTCCAGCTTGCGATCTCCCTCATCTCAGGGCTGGGCGTCGGCGCCTGGATAGGCGCGGAAAAGACGTTCCTCCTGGTCGACGGTCTGGTGCTCGTCATGGCCGTGCTGTTCGTCTACGTAATCGCCAACGTCGCAGTGTTCGCGTACTACGGATGGCAGCGGCGGTCGGAGTTCAACATCCTCCTGCACATCGTCTTCCCGCTGATCTCTACCGGCGCCCTGATTTACGCGCTGGTGTACTCATTCATCCCGTTCCCGGCCTCGCCATACAAGTGGGCGCCCCTGATCGACGGCATCTGGCTAGCCCTCGGTATCGCGATCCTTGCCGTGATGTGGGTCCGGCGGAACGACGCCTGGCTGCGAACCGCAGGCGCCGCGCTCGGCGAGGAAAAGGACGAGGAATTGAAGGATGCCGCGCAGTCGGGATAATCGGGTGCGAACACCTCGGGGCGTCAGAGACCCTCAGGTCCGGGCGTCAAGCACACGCCGGATTCGGCCGCAGGGAGGAGGATCTCCTCGCGCGGGTGCTGGCCGTACTCGTGCACGTAGCGACTGTGCAGCGCGTCGACCTGAGCCGGGGTCAGGCGCGCGGGCTCACCGAGCTGGCGGGCCAGGTACACGGTCCGTGCCGCGTCCTCACACATCACCGCTGCCCTCACCGCGTCGCGAGCCGTCGGCCCGATCGCGAAGACTCCGTGGCTGGCCATCAGGACGGCCGGGGACCGGTGCTGCGACAAGGTCTGCACGACGGCCCTGCCGATCTCGTCACCCCCGATCGGCGCGAAAGGTCCGACCGGTATATCGCCGCCGAATTCGTCGGCCATCGCAGTGATGACGCACGGGATGGGCATTCCGCACGCCGCCCAGGCCGTCGCGTACCCCGAGTGCGTGTGCACGACACCGCCGACCTCCGGCATGTGCCGGTAGATGTAAGCGTGCGATTTCGCATCGCTGGACGGGCGATGCCCACCGTCCTGCCAGTCGGCCACAGGTACGCCATCCAGGTCGCAGACCACGATGGACTGCTCAGTCAGCTCGTCGTACTCGACCCCGCTCGGCTTGATCACCAGTAGTCCGGTCCCGGGCACGCGCGCGGAGACATTACCCGACGTCCAGGCGACCAAGCCCCAGCGGACAAGCTCGGCATGCAGCGAGCAGACCTCGCGGCGGACTGCCTCGACCGCAGCCTGCGCCAGCGTGTCGCTTCCTGATCCGGTGACCGCGCTCATAGAGGCTCCTATTCAAGGCTCCCCGGAATTCCGAGAGTCTGCCCGCCATCTATGACAATCGTCTGGCCGGTTATGTATGAGGCCTGATCCGACGCGAGAAACGCCACGCAGTCGGCGATATCGGCAGGCTGGGCGAACCGTCCGAGCGGTATCGACTTCAGATACAACGGCGCAAGCTCAGCATTGTGCACGACCAGCTCAGCCAGCGGCGTATCCGCCACCCCCGGCGCCACTCCGTTCACGCGGATGCCGTGCCGGGCGAGATCGATCGCAGCGGAGCGGACCAAGGCCCACACGGCAGCCTTCGTAACGTTGTAGACGGTATGGGTTTCCTCGACGAACCAGGCGTTGATGGAGGAGGTGCAAACAATGGCCCCTCCATTACTTTTCGCCATTGCACGCGCCGCTTCGAGCACGCAGTACATGGTTCCGTCGACGTTAACGGAGATATGACGCCGCCAGTGCTCGTCAGTCATCTCAAGAAGGCCGAGCGGATCGGCGATCCCTGCATGTGCACACATGACGTCGATATGCCCGAACTGAGTCACGCAATGCTGGACTGCTCGGCGGCAGTCGTCGTGGACAGATATGTCACCGACAAATGGAATACACCGTTCCCCGAGACCACTCGTGGCCGATTCCAGCTGGCCGGCGTTCCGGTCAAAAGCTATTACCGACGCGCCCTCATCAAGGAACCGCTGCACGATCCCCAGGCCGATTCCCTGCGCTGCCCCAGTTACAACGACGCCTTTACCTGCGAACCCAGACATGTCCGACTCCAGTTTTTGGTGGTGCATTGACCGTCGATGAGATTATCCCAAACCTCGCTTGCTATCCTTCCGCCAGGAACTCTCGGTATCGGGATATGTATTCAGCTATTCCCTCTCTGAGGGGTGTAAACTTCGGCGTCCAACCCAATTGCTCGCGAGCGTTTGTAATCGACAGAATTCCACGGAACGACGCTTCCATGTCGTCCAGCGGCGTCGACACGTCTGAGACGCTGATATTGGCGCCCGGAATGAGGTTCATTATGATCTTCGCCACGTCATTCGCGTCAGCGAGTTCCTCTCCGGTCGCGGCATAGAACACCTTGTCTGTGTCATCACCCGCATCGAGCAGGGCTACAGTCAGGTCTGCCACGTCCTGGACATGCGTATAGTCTCTCGGCAGCGTCCCACCGGAGGCAAGCTCTGCCGGCTCGCCGCGCACTGCGGGCTCCACCAGTTCTTTAATGTTATTAGCGGAATGCCACGGCATGCCGAAACCGTAAACGGCAGACGGGCGGATGACGCGAATATTCAGGTCGTATGCCTGGTTGTACGCGTAGGCAAACAGCTCGCCAGATGCCTTCGCAGCGCCGTACGATCCAGTTCCCGGGCCGTTGCGCGCGACGATCACCGGATGGTTAACATCGATAGGCTGATATCGACGCGGCGGCAAGACGCCGATCGACGAGAAGAAGATAACGTTGCGGACGCCAAGCAGCCGAGCCGCCTCAAAAACATTGATCGTCCCCGTGACATTGTCCGTGAACGCTAGGTAGGGGTCCCGGAGCAAGGCCGGTACATCAACATTGGCGGCGACGTGCACGATAGCTGACGGCTTGATGACCGTTACGTTGGCCAGCAGGTCGGGCAGATTGCCGATCGAGCCGTTAGCAATCGTTATCCGCTCGGATTCGCCCCGCATAACTGCCTGCAACTCCGGAGACGGTCCTCTCCGGGCATATGCAGTAACTCGACGGCCACCAGCCGCAAGGGTGCGCGCTACGTACCCGCCGATGAACCCCGTCCCGCCGAGAACCAATACTGGGCCGTTATCTACATTCGCCATCCTCGCCGGACCCTCCTTGCGCGATCAGCGAGCAGAACGCGAGCCTTGCCGCGAGGAGAATGGTTGCCCATGTCGCTGCGGTGGCCGGGCGGTATCGGAAGGCCGGAGAAACGGGCGTATCACCACCGCGAGGCATTCGTTGACCCGTGCCCCTCCATTACGGAGGGGGCACGGGTCCTGAGAAGTCATTCTGCTGGCTGCTGCATCGTCATCAGGCTGTCGGGGTTTCCGCGAGTTCTTCGGGCGTCTCGGGGCGCTCCGAGACGATGTCGCCTGCCTTCGCGAGCCATGCGTTCCGGCCAGTGCGGTGCAGCCAGTACAGGACGCCCACGCCAATAAGCATCCAGCCGCCTACGATCTCGGGCGCATATGCATAAGGTGCAGCGGGGAATGGCTGGAATGACTTGACCACTGAATATGCCAGGATCGCGCTCGTCACGAGAGGGAGCAGGAAGTGCAGGAACCAGTTGAACTCCGAGCGACGCTCACGCCAGTAGTACAGCCCCATCCCGATGTTCGAGACGATGTAGATGAAGATGATGGCGAGCACAAGCGTGAGCCCTACTAGCAGGTTGAACGAAACTTCAGGGCCCAGATAGAAGCCGACGCCAAGCCCCAGGCCCATGGCCATGATGAACTGGATGAGAATCGCCACAACGGGCGTCTTCCTGGTCGGGTGAAGCGTTGCCACTGCCTTCGGCAAGGCGCCCTTGTCCGCCATGTTCCACCACATGCGGGTGGCGACATTCTGGCAGGCGATGAGGTTGGCGATTACCGACGTGAACAGGGCGAACATGACGACCGGCCAGAAGCTTCCCCAGTACTTGGTTCCGAGCACGAGAGCGGGAAGGGTCGGCGAGTTCACCAGGCTCTTCAGATTGTTGACGCCCCACCCGACAACCTGGCCCCAGTAGGCCACGACAAGAACCACGCCGACGAGAACAATCGAGATGAGGATCGCGCGCCTAACGTTCCTTCGCGGGTTCTGCGTCTCTTCCGCGAGTGGCACGGCTCCTTCCCAGCCTGTTAGGCCTTGAACGCTGAAGACGACGGCGAGCGCAACCCCGCTGGCTGTCGCGATGTGTCCGGGATTGAAGCTGGGGTTCAAGACCTTGAGATCCGAACCGCCCACTCCGGGGTTAGCAAGACCGGAGATGGCCAGCGCCAAGACGATGAGGATCTCCAGCGATCCCAGCAGGACGAGCAGGCGCACCGAGACGACAATGCCCAGGTACATCATCACCGAGACCAGCGGCACGAGAATGAGCGTGGTCACCCACCAGGGGAAGTCGAAGTTGTAAGCCGACTTGAGCTGATTCTGCAAGATGAACCCGAAAAACGCCGCGACAGGACCGGAGATGATCGGCGCATAAAAAATGAACGTCCAGGCACTGAGAAAACCGAAGCGCGGCCCGATCGTCCGGCTGATGTAGGTGAAGTAACCCCCCGCCGACGGGAAGTTCTTAGCCAGCTGAGTAAGGCAGACGCCTAGGCCGAAGACGACTACGACCCCGACGGCATACGCCAGAACTGAGTGCGCGCCGGCCAGGCTTACCACGAACGGCGTGAAGAAGAACGCGGCGATGGCAGGGGCGATGTGCGTGATGTTCTGCATTACCGCGCCCTCTAGGCGCAGGGAGCCCGCCTTGAGTTTGGTCTCCGCGACCCAGACGCCCGAGGTCTCAACCGCCTGCCCGGCCTCGCCTTGGCGCGTGTTAGGTGTTGTCATGTACAACCTCCCGTGGTCTGATGACCCGATGATTGGGCCGTACGGAGGGCGTTGTCAAGACATATGCTCGCGGTATGAGCGTCGGCTCAGGGTCCCGGCACCGCTCGCACAGCTCTTGGCAACGTGCCGCTTCGGCCTCCCAGGGTCCTGAAGTCACAAGACCCGACGGACGCGCCGACATGGCGGGAGGCCGCCGCACTCTGACGGCGCCGACTGCGCTCACTTGACCGTTGCGGGCACGAGCGACGTGCCGCCCGAGGGGGAAGGATCGATCGCCAATGGCTGAGCTGTTTGGTGGCAGTTACGCGAAGTCGGAGCTACTTCGGCGGGTCGGGCGGCTCGAGCAAGTCGCAGGCGTCCGGCTCGTCACGCTCGACGACGGCCAGGCCAGGGGTGTCCGCGTCCTGGAATTCCGCACCGGATCTGGCTTCGCGTTCGACGTGCTGGTTGACCGCGCCTTCGATGTCGGGCGCTGCGAGCACAACGGGCGGCCGCTGAGCTGGCAATCGGGTAACGGGATCGTTGCCCCGTGGTACTACGAGCCGGATGGATGGGGCTGGTTCCGGTCTTGGGGTGGCGGCATGGTTGTCACGTGCGGACTCGACCACACCCTCGCACCGGGCGAAGACTCTGCCGAACAGTTCAATCAGCCCCACATCATGAAGACGATTCAGTACGGGCTCCACGGTCGCATCGGTGGCCTGCCTGCGCGCCTGATTGGCTATGGCGAGCGCTGGGACGGCGACGAGTGCTTTCTCTGGGCCGAAGGAGAGGTGCAGCAGAGCGCCATCTTCGGCGAGCACCTAGTTCTGCGTCGCCGCATCGAGGCGAAAGTTGGAGACTCGCGCTTCACGATTCATGACAGCGTGCAGAACGCCGGGCACACGCGTGCGTCACACATGTTTCTCTACCACTGCAACGTCGGGTTCCCGGTGGTCGACGAATTGTCCGAACTTCTCGTGCCCAGCCGCGGGACGACCACGGATTACGGAGTCCCGGTCGAGGGTTACCAGACAATGTCGTCGCCTGTCAAAAACTTCACTGAGGCATGCTTCGAGCACGACCTCATTGCGGAGCCGGGAGGAACCGTTCCTGTGGCGCTCGTCAACAGGAGACTCTCACTGGGGGTGTACCAGGTCTTTCGCATCGGTCAGCTACCGCACCACACGGTCTGGCGCATGATGGGCGAGGGGACCTACGCACTGGGAATGGAGCCGAGCACCAACCGGGACGCGGGTCGCTGGGATGCTCTGGAACGCGGCGAGCTGCAGTGGCTTGAGCCTGGCGAAGAGCGCCTCTACGACCTCGAAGTGGGCGCGCTCGCCGGCGAGACTGCCATCACCGACTTTGAGGCCCGGATCTCGCGGATCTCCTAACCCGCCATGAGCGGGCGCTACCAGGTCTCGAGTTCGAGCAGTCGGATAGCCGTGATCTCGTTCGTAACAAGGACGTTGAGGAAGCCGCCACGAAGCGCGCCCAGGATCGCTTCGGTCTTGTGCACGCCGCCCGCGACTCCTACGACCTTCGGGATCTTCTTCAGGTCGGCGAGCTCGATGCCGATCCTTCGCTCGTGCAGCGGGATGTCCACCACCACGCCGCTGGCGTCAAAGAACTGCCCGAGGATATCGCCCACCGCGTTGTGTCTGGCCAGCAGCACGAGGTCATCCTCGCTTAGATAGCCCAGCTGGACGATCGTCGCGTCGAGCGACGGGGTACCAACACCGACCACCGCCTGATCGACCTCGCACGCGTGCCTGAGCACCTGCTGGATGGTCGGTTCTTCGCGGAGCGCGACAGCCAGTTCTTTCGATGACGCGTGGATTGGCGCCGGGATCACCGCCGCCGTGGTGGCGTGATCGCCGTCCGCCGCGTCACCTTTGGACGACAGGATCGTCGGCAGGTAACCATCGACCCCACCGGTCAGCGTCACCATATGAATTGGGCCGACGGCGCCGAAATTCGTCGCCGCGATCACGCGGGAGACCGTCTCGCCCCATCCCACACCCAGGCTTCCGCCTGGCCGCAGGTGAGTGCTGAGGAACTGCGCCCCGCCTAGCCCGACCCGGCCGTTGAGAGCGCGGTGGTCACCGGGTTCCTTGTCGTGGTCCGGCACCACCAGCGCCTCGGCCAGGTGGAACACGCGCCGCAGCTCGGCGCTGAGCTCGAACGCGTCGAGATACTCCGCATTGAGCTGGATAGATACCAGCCCGACCCGGCGGGCACGGTCAAGCAGCCGACCCACGGAGGCACGCGACAGCGATAGCCGCTTCGCGATCTCGTCCTGAGTGAGCTCGTCTTTGTAGTAGAACCAGGCGGCGCGCAGCAAGAGCTCTTCCGAGCTCCAACGACCGACCTCGTCGATTCCGGTGCTTCTCAACCATCGCCTCACTTCGGATGCAGCCGGTGACCTCACCAAACCGCCGGCCTGGCACGCGCTGAGCTTAACTCGGCTTCAGTCCGCCGCGAAGATGAGCACTCGCTCATGCTCTTGACATATGCCCAGCGTCGTAGCGCATGATCATATACGTCCTGCATATTGCCGAGAAGGCCAGCATTGTCTGGCCCGATGAGCTGGAGGTCTCATGACACAAGCAACGGATAGGGTCCCCGGACCGGCGGGGGACCTGGGCCTGGCCGGCGCAGCGGTGATAGTCACGGGCGCTAGCAGCGGGATCGGCGCCGCCACCGCCGTTCAACTCGGCGCAGCCGGAGCGAGCGTGACGCTCGTCGGCCGCGGTGAAGAGGCCCTCAAGGCACACGCCGACCTGGTCGTCGAGGCTGGCGGACAGGCGCTGAGCGTCCCAGCGGACATGGCCCAGCCAGATAGCCCGGCCCGGATCGCCGCCGCCTGTCGAGAGCGGTTCGGCCGGATCGACGGCGTGGTCAACAATGCGGCCGTGGTCCAGCACAGGCCCCTGCAGGACTGGGATACAGACGAGTTCGATCGGCATATCGCGGCCAACGTGCGTGGCCCGTACTTTCTGATCCAGGCCGCGCTGCCAAACCTCCTTGCCTCCCCGATCAGATCGGTTGTGAACATAAGCTCCTCGTCCGGCACGCTCCACCTGTCGGGCCAGTCCATTTACGGCATGACCAAGGCGGCGCTGAACTACCTCACGATCAGCCTGGCCGGGGAACTGGCGTCGTCCGGCGTCCGGGTGAACTGCATCGGCCCCGGGCCCATCGACACCCCGATCCACCAGACCTATTCCGACGACATCGAGGCCACCTATCGGTGGCTTGCCGAACAGGTACCGCTCGGCAGGATTGGCATCGCGGACGAGGTCTCCCGGTGGATCACGTTCCTGCTGAGCCCGATCTCCTCGTTTATGACCGGCGCGGTTATACCGCTCGACGGAGGCCAGGTCATTCATCGTGTATGAGCTACCGTGCCTCGGGCGGTGGCTACGTCCGATGGAGATCACGCGGGACTCGAGGTTGTGACGCGAGACCTTGTCAGTCGGGGCTGGCATCTTCATAATCTGAGCAAATGACCTTGTTATGAGCGGCCGCTCATCGTCGGCTTCCGGAGGCTCACGGCGTGACACACCTGCGGGGAACAGCGATCTCAGGGCGATCGCGTGTCCCAGGGACTGCGGCATGACCGACCGCGGCTCGCCGCTCGGAGCTGCGCCGGATGCCCGTCCCTTGCTCAGCGTCGGGGTGATCACGGCCGACCTCACCCGGCTTGGCGCCGAGATGGAGGTGATTTACGGGCGGGCGGACTGGGCGCACGTCGACGTGATGGATGGAAACTTCTGCCCACAGCTGACCGTCGGCCCGGCGTTTATAAAGGCCGTGGCGTCGACCGGCGTGCTGGTGGACGCGCACCTGATGGTCGAGGACCCGCTCCGCATGCTGCCCGAGGTGGTGAATGCGGGCGCAGGACTGGTGACAGTGCACGCGGAGTCCGGCCGTCACCCGCACCGGGCGCTGCAGGAACTCACCTGGCTTTCCGCCGAGACGCGGCCGGTCATACGCGGTTACGCGATCAATCCCGGCACGCCAGTACAGGCCATTGAGCCGGTGCTCGACCTTATCGACCTCGTGCTCGTCCTCGCCGTCAGCCCTGGATGGTCCAGCCAGACACCCGCGGCGAATACCGCTCGTCGGATCGCCGCGGTGCGCGAGATCACCCGTGTTGCCGACCATCCTGTGCTAGTCGGCGTGGACGGCGGAGTCACGCTTGCGAACGCCGCTGAGGTCGCACGCTGGGGCCCCGATCTCGTCGTCAGCGGGAGTGCAATCTTCGACGGCAAGGATGCCGCCGGCAATCTCGTCGCCATGCTCGCAGCGCTCGGCACGTCGCCGTCCGTCCAGAACCAGTCCATCCCAGTTCCCAGACCAGGAGGTCTTACATGACCGAGAGCACAGGCATCGTCCCGCCGCGGACCCCGTTTGCGATCAGCCAGATAGCTGTCGTCGTCCGCGACATGGAGAAGGCTCTCAAGGACTACACCGAGAACCTCGGCTGGGGTCCATGGAGCGTCTTCGACTACAAGCCGCCCCTGCTGCACGACACCTACGTCCGCGGCGAGCCGGTCGAGTACCGGATGATCGGGGCCGAGACCCACGTCGGAGAACT
>Ga0335072_10010267_pt1 | contig 13486 bp, 11 predicted proteins | sample Lox_Sample_21_FD_206725 | JGI IMG/M metagenome (GOLD analysis project Ga0335072, IMG submission 206725) | Soil microbial communities from Loxahatchee National Wildlife Refuge, Florida, United States - Lox_Sample_2.1 | ecosystem: Environmental > Terrestrial > Soil > Wetlands | place: USA...
CGCAACCCTGTTCCGCCTTCAGCGCACAAGGCATGGCAGCAGCCCGAATCAGCACTCCGTCCAACCACGAGTTTTTCCGCAGCCTCTTTAGGCCGGGGTAGCGGCTCCCCACGGCACCCCGGGTAAGCCTGACGTTGGCTTGAGTGGGGAATAAGAATCTCGATGGGTGCTCCCATTCAAGCCCAATGTTGCCTTGGGTGAGCTGGCGATCTCGAGGGCCGGGATTCAACTCCTGAGCACAACGTCCTCTGCCGCCTCGTGCCCCGTCTCTTCCCGCCTCGACATCGCCCCCTCCAACCTCATCGAACCGCACCCGTCGCCCGGTCTTCCCACAAGAATCACCATCAGCTGCTCCATCAGCCCTGCCCGTCCCGTCAGCTTTTCCCCGTGCGCCCGCAGGAACGCGAACCGAAAGGGCGACTCCGCCTCCAGCTCAGCAGCAAACTTCGCGCTGAAGAACTCCGCATGCCGCGCCACCGCCATCAGCACCAACGAACGCCAGCTCTTCCGCAACAGGTCCCGCAAAATCGCATGCGCTCGCGGCAGCGCCTCAAGCCGCGCAAACACATCCTCGCCGAAGCAAAGCAGTTGCGCCGCCGGCCCATCCAACGGCTGCCCCTCGCGCGCCGCCCGCGTGAACAGCGTCAGCGATCCGCGCTCCAAATCCTCCGCCAGATCCTGCAAATCGTCCCCCAGCTGCAGCAAAACGCCCCACCCAAACGCGAATTCCGCCTCCGACTCCGTCAGGCTGCCCCGCACCAGACAGGCATCGGCCAGCACTGACGTTCCTCCCTTGCCGCAGGTGATGCCCAGCAGTTCCTCTTCGCATAGTTCCGCACCCGCATCCATCTGCCCGATGCTCTCCGCCTGCGCGCGATGGATCGCCAGCAGCGACGCATAGACCGCCGGATACGCGCCCCGCGGATACTGCCGCTCGATCAGCCCAACCAGCTGCCACAGACACGCTTCGTCTTCATCGGCCGACGCCGGATGCTCCCCGCGGAGCCGCCGACCGAAGCGCTCGCTGAAGCTGAGCTTCTCTTCCCGCGCAGTGCCTTTTCCGTCGAGAAAGTTATCGCTGTACGGATAAATCAGGCTGTACCCCAGGATCGCCGGCGTCAGCTTCAGCTGTGCGCCCAGCAGCGGCTGCAGTCCGCACGCCGTCCACGCGTTCCGCGTCGCCTGGATCACCCCAGCCCGGCTCAGATGCGGATCGAACCCCTGCGCCCACCGCGCCAACTCAATCCCCGCCGGAAGAAATCCCCCCGTGATCAGCTCGATCGCCTCAGGTCCAAGATCCAAAGCCTCCGCGGCAAAGCGCGCAAAGCACGCGATCAGCTCCTGCTGCGTCTGCGCGCGATCTGACCCCGCCGCGTCTCGAGCCACGCGTTCCACCGCGCGCAGGCTCCGGTCGTAGGCTTGCTCGCGACGGCGCTGCGTCTCCACAGCGAATCGCGGCGCGCCCTGCCTCTCGCCTCCACCCGCTCGGCGCCATGCTCCCTTGCTTTTCGCAACCTGTTCCCGCACCCACTCCGGACTGCACACGGTCCCCATACCAACCAAGGTACGGCGCCCGCGAACCGCCGGTTCCCAGCGGACCAACCCGCACATTCGTCACAACCTCGGAACCGCCCATCCCCCGCCTCCGTAACTCCGTCCATGGCCAACGACCTCCGCTTCGCCCTGCGCATGATCCGCACCCATGGCTGGTTCTCCCTCGCCGTCGTCGTTACCCTGGCCCTCGGCATTGGCCTCAACACCATGGTCTTCACCATCGTGGACGCCGCCCTGCTCCGCCCCGTCCCCGTTCCCGGCGGAGCTCGCCTCGTCGCCGTCGCCGGCCGCGACCTCACCGGCGGCGACCGCAATAACCGCATCTCCTACCCCGACCTCCTCGACCTGCGCGCCCAGTCCCATTCCCTCGATGCGCTTGAAGGAGCCAACGACCTCGAAGGCGTCCTCGCCGAACCCGGCAATCCCGCCCAGCCTTACCGCCTGCAGCGCACCACCACCGGCATCTTCTCCATGATCCACACCCACCCCATCCTCGGCCGCGACTTCCTGCCCTCCGACGCCCAGCCTGGCGCCGCTCCCGTCCTCATCCTCGGCTACACCGTCTGGAAGGAGCGCTACAACAGCTCGCCCTCTGTCATCGGCCGCCAGGTGCGCGTCAACGAGAAGCCCGCCACCATCATCGGCGTCATGCCCAAAGGCTTCGGCTTCCCCACCCTCGTCGATCTCTGGATGCCCCTCGTCCCCACCGCCGACGACCTCCGACGCGAGAACCGCGACCTCCAGGCCTTCGCCCTCCTCAAGCCCGGCGTCACTCGGACCACCGCCCAAGCCGAGCTCAGCTCCATCGCCGCCCGCCTCGCCGCGCAATACTCTGAGACGAACAAGAACTATAGCGTCCTCGTCCAGACCTTCAACGAACGCTACAACGGCGGCAACATCGCCATGGTCTTCATCCTCATGCTGGCCTCCGTCGGCTTTGTCCTCCTCATCGCCTGCGCCAATGTCGCCAACATGATGCTCAGCCGCGCCATCGGCCGCCAGCGCGAAATGTCCATCCGCGCTGCCCTCGGCGCCAGCCGCTGGCGCATCATGCGTCAGCTCCTCATCGAGAGCGTGGCCCTCAGCGTCCTCGGTGGCCTCGCCGGTCTCGCCCTCGCCATCGGTGGCGTTCGCTGGTTCGACCTCGCCACCTCCAACGTCGGCCGCCCCTACTGGGTCCAGTTCACCATGGACTACACCGTCTTCGGTTACTTCGCCGTCCTCTGCATCCTCAGCGGCATCGTCTTCGGTCTCGCGCCCGCACTGCGTTCCTCGCGCCCCGACCTCAACGCCATGCTGCAGGAAGGCGGCCGCAGCATCGGCCGTCATCGCGGCGGCAGGCTCTCCGCCATCCTTGTGGTCGGCCAGTTCGCGCTTACCCTCGTCCTCCTCACCGGAGCCGGCATCTTCGTTCACAGCCTCCTGCGCAGCTTCGCCTCCAATCGCTCGCTGCCCACCGATCAGCTTCTCGTCGCGCGCATCAGTTTCCCCGGCGACCGCTACAAAGACACCGCCTCCATCCAGCGCTTCTACGACCAGCTTCTGCCCCGCCTCCAGGCCATCCCCGGCGTCTCCCACGCCGCCTTTACCTCCAACCCTCCCGGCCTTGGCAGCGCCGATAACAACATCGAGATCGAACACGCGCCCGTCGTCGATTCCGCGCATCGCCCGCCCATCTCCTTCGTCGTCTCCACGCCCGGATACCTCGCCACCGTCGGTGTCCCGCTCCTCCTCGGCCGCGACTTCAACGCCGCCGACGGAGCCGACCACCATGAGGCCGCCATCTTTACCCTCGACGCCGCCCGCCACTTCTGGCCCGGCCAGTCCGCCCTCGGCAAGCGCTTCCGCTTCTACGACGACAAGAACAAGCCCGGCCCGTGGATCACCATCGTCGGCATCTGCGCCAACATCGTTCAGGACCTGAACAACAATGCACCCCGCCCGCTCTTCTTCCTCACCTTCCGCCAGGAAGGCTGGAACGGCATGTCCCTCGTCGTCCACGCCACCACCAACCCACTGCCCGCCGTGCGCGCCGCGGTCCAGGCCATCGATCAGGATCTTCCCCTCCGCGACACTTACATCCTCACTGCCGCCATCGATCACCAGATGTGGTACCTGCACCTGTTCAGCAAAGTCTTCCTGGGATTCGCGTTGATCGCCCTCGTCATGGCCTCGGTCGGCATCTACGCCGTGCTCGCGCAGTCCACCGGCCGCCGCACCCAGGAGATCGGCGTCCGCATCGCCCTCGGCGCCAGCATGCGCAACATCATGCTGCTCGTCATGCGCAGCGGATTCTGGCAAATCGGCGCCGGCCTCGCCCTTGGCCTCGCCGCCGCCATCCCCGTCGCGCGTTTCATGGCCAACCTGCCCATCGGCGTCTCGCCCACCGACCCCAGCGTCTTCTTTGCCGTCGCCGCCGTCCTCGCCCTCGTCGGACTCGTCGCCTGCTGGCTCCCCGCCCGCCGCGCCGCCGCCCTCGACCCCGTCACGGCCATTCGCAGCGAATAAGACAGGTGCCCATCCAAGCCCGCTGTCTACTGGATTGGGGTCAGGAAAAGGATGGGTGGCCCATTCAAGCCCGGTTTTGGCTTGAGTGGGGACAGGAAAAAGATGGGTGCCCATCCAAGCCAGGTTTTGGCTTGAGTGGGACCAGGAAAAGGATGGGTGGCCCATTCAAGCCCGGTTTTGGCTTGAGTGGGATCAGGAAAAGGATGGGTGGCCCATTCAAGCCCGGTTATGGCTTGAGTGAGGTAGGAAAAGGATGGGTGGCCCATTCAAGCCCGGTTTTGGCTTGAGTGGGGACAGGAAAAGATGGGTGCCCATCCAAGCCCGCCGTTGGCTTGAGTGGGGTCGCGAAAAAGGAAGTTGTGGGTGCCCCACATCTCCGCGGTGTTCGGAGATGGGTGTGACCGCGAAGCCAGGGTATCCCATCCAAGCCCGAAGTTCGTTTGAGTGGGGTCATCCACCCAGCCCTCGCTTTTGTATCAGGGCACCGACTTCAGTCGTGCCGCAGATGAGCCAGAAACGTCGGGCTTCAGCCCCTGCAGACTTCGCAGCTGGTTCCGAAAAAGGTCTGGGCAAGAGAACCTGCCGCGAAGCGGCACGACGGTAGAAGCCCCGGCCTTCAGAGGCTGCGGAAAAAGTATTCTCGACAGCACTGTTCAATAGGCTGCTGACCTGGTAGACAAGAGTCATGCGTGGGGAAGACAAGCGGCAGAGCGGGATGTTCAGTTATGTAACGCTGGAGCAGCGGATTCCGGCAGACCACCCAGCCAGAAAAATCCGGACTCTGGCCGATCAGGCGCTGTTGCACATGGACCGGGAACTGGGAGAGCTGTATGCAGCAACAGGGCGGCCTTCGATTGCCCCGGAGCGGTTACTGCGCGCGCTGTTGCTGCAGGTGCTCTATTCGGTGCGGAGCGAACGGCAGCTGATGGAGCAGCTGGACTACAACCTTCTGTTTCGCTGGTTCGTGGGTCTGGAGATGGACGATGCGGTTTGGGACGTGACAGTGTTTACCAAGAACCGCGAGCGACTGATCAGCGGCGAAGCCAGTCAGCAGTTGCTGCGGGCGGTGCTGGACCAGGCGCGGGAGCAGCAGTTGCTCAGCGAAGAGCACTTCACGGTAGATGGCACGTTGATCCAGGCGTGGGCCGCGGCGCGCAGCTTCACGCCGCGGGACAACCCGCCGGGGCCGGGCCAGGGATCGGGACGAGACGGCGAGGTGCTGCTGCGCGACAAAGTGGAGTCGAGAACCGATCCAGAGGCGAGGCTGTACAGGAAGTCGAAAGTGGACCGGAGTCTGCCCAGCTATCTGGGCCACGCGCTGATGGAGAATCGCAGCGGCCTGATCGTCGCGGCCGAGGTCAGCCTCGCCGCTGCCGACGCTGAGGCGGAAGCGGCGGTGACGATGCTGGACCGCACGCTCAGCGGCGAGCACCAGCGGCGTCCCGGGCGCATCACGCTGGGAGCCGATACCGGCTATCAGCAGGAGCGCCTGCTCCGGGCTCTCCGAGAGCGCCATATCGCGCCCCACGTCAGTGAATATGTGAAAGGCAATCTGCCGAAGAACGGGCTGAGCGGTGAAGAGCGCGCCGACCAGCGCCGCCTCACCAGCCAGCGAAAACGAAAACTGATCGAAAAGGTATTCGCCTGGGCCAAGGCATCCGGGCTGCGACAGGTGAAGATGCGGGGGCTCAAACGAGTGGATTGGTTCTATCGGCTGACTATCGCCGCTTACAATCTGGTGCGCCTGCGCAGACTGCTGCCTGCCGTACCCGCGCAGGCCGGCTAGCCGATGACATCGATCCCGGAAAACGGTCCGTAGCGATACACCGCAACCCTGTTCCGCCTTCAGCGCACAAGGCATGGCAGCAGCCCGAATCAGCACTCCGTCCAACCACGAGTTTTTCCGCAGCCTCTTTAGGCCGTGGAGACAGTCGCTCCTAAAGAACGTGGCCTTCAGGCCCGGCCCTGCAAAAGGGAATCCGCCCCGCGCCGCGGCTCCCTCGCCGCCTCCCACAGGAAATACCCCGCTACATACGCCACCGGCAGCAAATACCAGAACCCCGCAAACGGCAGCATCAGCAGCAGCAAAAACAAGCTCAGCACCAGATCCCACCGCTTCGCAAACAACGGCCCCGCCAGCAGCAGCGCGTAATGGAACCACGCCAGCGGCGACGCCAGCATCCCCACGCTCAGCGCGATCCCGCTCGTGTTCCTGAGCGACGGCCGCTTCCACACCACCACGGCGCAAGCAAAAACCAGCAGCGCCGCCGCCAGTCCCTCCCCGATCCGCGCATGCCCCATCCGGGTTGCGAATCCCGTCAGCGACACCTCGTTCGGAAAGAACCAGTGCGGGTCGCTCGACACCGCCCGCGTCCACTCGCCATAAATCCCCGGCCCATAGAGCGCCAGCGGCAGCGCGCACAGCGCGCCGGCCACCACCGCCGCCACCGCCGACGCCCGCCACCGCCCGCAAAACACCAGCAGCACCGCCCACAGCGCGTAATTCGGCTTCGCCGCGATCAGCAGCCCCAGCACGATCCCGGCCGCCAGCTGCCGATCCCGCTCCAGCAGCACCCACGCGCCCACCGCCAGCGCAATCATCACCGAGTAGTCCTGCCCCAGCGCCAGCATATTCATCGCCGCCCGCGCCAGCACAAACCACAAAATCTGCCGGTGCTGAATATGCTCGCGATACTCATGGACCAGCAGCGCGCCGCTCCCCAGATAGAGCGCGAGGCTCACCAGCGTCCAAATCTTCACGCCCACGTCCGGCGAAAAACACGCCAGCGCCTGAAAGAACGGCAGCAGCGCCGGCGGGCTCAGATTCAGGTCGAGAATGTTCCCCGGATGCCCCGGCAGTTGAATGACCCACGTCAGCGGATACGCCGCATAAGGATTCAGGTGGTGCGACGCCGCCCAGCCCGAAGCCCAGAACGACCCAAACACCTTCAGCCCATCGGGCCCATGCGTGCTGAGCGAGTTGCTGTACACCGCCGCCGCCATCAGCAGCACCGAGCTCGCCGCCAGATACGTCCACCACACCCCGGGCCGGCGTCGGTAGGCGCCCTCGAGCTCTCGCTCGCGACTCCTCACGCTCTCAGAACTCGTGGTCATGGCCAGCCAATCTTACCAGGGATGCGCCCCTTATCCCCATGCCACCTTCGCATCAAACGCCCTGAGAAACGCTGGCCGGTGGCTCGTGCCTGGGCCTGTCTTCTGCACCCTGCGCCCTGTAACCTGTCCTCATGAACGACTTCGGCCGCCTGCTCATCGGTCTCGGCCTTCTCCTCATCGCCATCGGCGCCGTCGTTCTCCTTTTCGGCAAATTCGGCGTGCCCCTCGGCCGTCTTCCCGGCGATTTCTCCTGGCGCGGCAAAAACACCAGCGTCTACGTTCCCCTCGGTACGTGCCTCCTGCTCAGCGCCCTTCTGTCGCTGATCCTCTACATCATTTCCCGCCTTCGCAGATAGCCCGGGGCCGCTCAGCTCGGAAGGTAGCACCGCCGCGCCAGCGCCACAAACTGCGCGGCCTGATCCTCCGCCCACGCCGCATCCCGGCCCAGTTCACGCGCCACCATCCGCGCTACCGCCGGCGCTGCCCGCATCGCCGCCCGCGCATCCAGCAGCAGCGCACGCGTCCTTCGCGACAGCACATCCTCCACCGTCCGCGCCATCTCGGCCCGCACCGCATACACGGCCTGCGCCAGCGTGTAGGGCAGCGCTGCATCCATGCGGGCCGCCAGCGCCGAATCGCTGCCGGCAATCGCCTGCACCTCCGCAGCATCGCTTCCGTATTCGCGCAGCATTGCCGCGTCCGATTCCAGCTTGTCCGCAGCCCCGTGCAGTCGCAGGTTCGTGGTCCGGCACCCCGCCGCCGGCAGCATCCCCGAACGGATCGCAAAGTTCAGCGTGTCCTCCGCCATCCGCCGGCAGGTCGTCCACTTCCCTCCCGCCACCGAAATCAGGCCGCTGCTCGACATCCACACCGCATGTTCCCGCGACAAGCGGGACGTCTTCGCTTTTTTCCCGCGCACCAAAGGCCGCAAGCCTGAAAAAACCGACAGAATATCGTCCCGCCCCACGCGCTGCTCCAGATACGGGCCCACCGTCTCGAGCAGATAATCGATCTCCTCCGTCGCGTGCCCGGGTTCCATCGCCGCGCCGCTCACGGCAACATCCGTCGTCCCTACCACCACCCGCCCTTCCCACGGAATCGCAAAGATCACCCGCCCATCCCGCGTCTTCGGCACGATAAGCGCTGCTTCACCCCCCAGCACTTCCGCTCGCAGCACGATGTGGGTTCCGCGGCTCAGTGCCAGCATCGGTGCAGCCTCGTGCTCCTCCATCCGCCGCACCGCGTCGCTGAAGATCCCCGCCGCATTGACGACCACCCTGGCCCGCGCCGTCACGTCTCGGCCCGTTTCCACATCGCGCACCACGGCCCCGGCCACCCGCCCACCCTCTTCCATCAGCCGTTCGCACCGCGCGTAGTTCACCACCGTCGCGCCCGCATCCAGCGCCGTACGTGCCAGCGCCAGCGCCAGCCGAGCATCATTGAACTGCCCGTCGTAGTAGGCGATCGCCCCCCGCAGTCCGTCTGCTTCGAGCCCCGGCACCCGCTCTACCGCCGCCGCCCGTCCCAGCGTCCGCGTCCGCCCCAGCGATGCCCCACCCGCCAGCCGGTCGTACAGCAGCAGACCGGCCGCATAGTACGGCAACTGCCACCTCCGAAAAATCGGCAGCACGAACTCCAGCGGCCGCACCAGATGCGGAGCCGCCCGCAGCAGCGTCGCCCGCTCCCGCAGCGCCTCACGCACCAGGTGAATCTGCCCCGTCGCCAGATACCGCACGCCGCCGTGCACAAGTTTGGTCGATCGGCTCGACGTCGCCTGCGCAAAATCCCCAGCCTCCACCAGCGCCGTCCGCCAGCCGCGAGTCGCCGCATCCACCGCAACAGCGAGCCCCGTCGCCCCGCCGCCAATCACCAGAACGTCAAAACGATCCTCAAGCGCGCGCAACAACCGATCGCGGTCCGGAGCCGCTGCATTGCCTCCCATCGCTGATTGCCCCTGAATCAAGCGCCTCGCTGAATGAACGTCCCCAGGAGTCTTTGGCTGACAGTTTTCGCGAACCGTCTCTCGCGAACAGTCTTTGGCTAAAAGTCTTTCGCGAAAAGTCTTTGGCTAAAAGTCCTTCGCTGACAGTCCCTCGCTAACAGTCCTTCGCTAGCAGTCTTTCGCTAACAGCCTTTGGCTAACAGTCTTCGGCTAACAGTCATTCGCTGGCCGCTTCTTAACTGGCCGCCCCTCGCCTGGCCGCTCTTTCCCTGACTCTAGCCGGCAGAAATGGATGAATCAGCGTCTGGTAAGCCCCACCCCCCAGCGCCCCGCCCAGCAGCGGTGCCACAATGGGTACCCACCAGTAGGTTTGCGGTGACGGAAACGCCGCCTCTCCCCACCCCGCCATCCAGCAAAACACCCGCGGCCCCAGATCCCGTGCCGGATTGATCGCCCACGACTCCAGATACCCCATCGACGCCCCGATCAGCGCCACCAGCAGCCCGATCATCAGTGCCCCGAAGTTCGCCCCCGGGAGCCATCTCGTTGTACTGCTCTGTAATCGCGAAGATCCCAAAGATCAAAAACGCCGTCAGCACCACCTCATCGCCAAAGGCATGCGCCACCGTAATCCCCATCGCAGGATGCGTAAAGAAGACCCCCGCCCCGCCCCCGGCCGCCCGTGTCAGTTGGTGCGCCGCGTTCCATGCGTCGATCACCGGCAGGTACAGCCGATACACGATAACCGCTCCCAGCAGCGCGCCCACGGTCTGCGCCACGCAGTAAGGCAGCACCTTCTTCCACGAGAACTTCCGATACATCGCCAGCGCCAGCGTCACCGCCGGATTGGCATGGCACCCGCTCACCGATCCCGTCGTGTAGATGGCAATCGTGACGGCCAGTCCCCACGCGATGCACACCCCCCAGTAAGCGTGCTGATAGGGGCTCGGATCGTACAGCCCATACATCGCCGCCACCGAATCGCCAAACGCGATGATGATCAAAACCGCCACCGCTTCCGATATCAGTTCCCCGGCATATTGTTTGGTCATCCAGCCTCACCGCCCTCGAGAGCGATGCCATTGTACGTGTCGCGCCATCGCTTCCTCGATCCCGCCCGAACCGCCCCCAATGTGATGTTTGATGTATGATGATTGATGACATGAGGACCACCCTAACCATCGACGATGACATCCTCGCTGCTGCCAGAAGTTTGGCCGATCATCAGGGAACCACGGTGGGGCAAGTCATCTCCTCTCTCGCCAGAGAAGCCCTCCGCCCCAAAGACTTCACTGAGGCCACACGCAATGGCATCCCGCTCCTGCCGGTTCAGCCAAATGCGAAACCCGTAACCCCGGAGTTGATCCGCCGCCTCCGTGACGAATTGGCATGACGCCCTACCTTCTCGACGTCAACGTCCTCATCGGCCTCATCGATCCAACCAGCACCCATCACGAGGCGGCTCATCGCTGGTTTGCCTCCCTCGGCGATACTCCCTGGGCCACATGCCCGCTCACTGAAAACGCTGTGCTCCGCATCATCGGCAACAAGGCGTACTCCAATTCGCCCGGGCCGCCGGCCGTCGTCGCCGAAATCCTCTCGCGCGTTGTCGCCCTGCCCGGCCACGTCTTCTGGCCGGATGCCTTCAGCCTCCTCGTCTCACCCGGCGTCGACCTCACCCGCCTGCTGCATCCCGATCAGATCACCGACACGTACCTGATCTCCCTGGCACGCAGCCATGGCGGTCAGCTCGCGACCTTCGATCGGCGCATCATCGTCGATGCTGTCCCCAATGGCGCGGGCGCAGTACATTGGATCTCCTGAAAACGCCTTGTCCAAAGCAAAAAAAAGGGCCCCTCGGGTGAGGGGCCAATCTGCCTTGGTTCTCTCGTTGTGTGAGAGCTTGTGTGCGCCTTCCTTACTGCTGAGGAGCCGCTGGTTGCGACGCAGCACCCTGAGGGGAGGGCTGCGCGGAAGATGGCTGCGTCGCACCAATCGGTGAACCCGCGTTCGTGCCGGACGGGCTCAAGGCTGCCAAACTGTTTTCCATCAGGCTGATGCGAACCACGCTGCCCGGAGCCGACTGCTCGCCGTTCTCCTCCAGAGGCGCGTTCCCCATCGCCACTTCATGAATCCGCCATACCGGAATCTGGTGCTCCACCAGATACCGCGATACCGCTTCGGTCAGCCGCCGCGAGCTCTCGATGCCCGCCGTGCCCCGCGTCCGCGAGTAGCCGGCCACTTCCACCACGTAACCCTTCTGCCCCTGCATCTGGGTCACTACCTGATCCAGCGCATCCTGTGCCTTCTGGTTCAGAACGCTCTGGCCGGGCCGGAAGCGGATGTCGGTGTTCGTGACCGGATGATACTGATCGAGACCGCCAACGGTCTGCCCAAGCTGGTTCGTCTTGTCCGAAGCAGACTGCGCCAGTTGCTGCGCCTGTCCCGCGGTCTGGCTGGCTTGGCTGGCCGTCTGGTTCGCCTGATCGGCGGTCGACTGGGCCGCGCGGATACCGTTTTGTGCCCGCTGGTCCACGTCCTTAATGTCGCGTGCGTTCTTCGCCTGCAGCTCATCCAGCTCGTTCAGCCGGTCTTTCACCGGATCGAGCTGACGGTTCACCCACTTCTTGCGGGCGAACGGGTTCATGTGACCCCAGAAACCTTCATGGCTCACCGTAGGCAGTGGCGCCTTGCCGGTGCCGGTTTCCGCCGTGGTGGTCTGATTCTGGGTCTGTGCGTTCGTGGAGGCGCCCGTCTGCACCTGAGGCTGCTGCTGCTGGGCCACGGCCGGCAAACCCAGACTGGCTGCTACCGCCAGTGCCGCAATCGTTCCGGGTTTTGCGAAGTTCTTCATATTCCTCTGTTTCATGGCTGGCATTTTCCTTTTGTATGTCTCGTTAACCATTTTCTGGGAACACACTCCGGAAGCTGCGCAGCATCCCGACGCAGGAGGTTAGAGCATCTGCCGTGCCAAACAGGCCGCCCTCCGGCCCACGCGAGCCTTCCTGCAAGCAAAATTCTTATTTTTAATGATTTACAGAATCAGGAGAGCGCCCAGCCGAAACCCGGCCTCTGACCATTCCGCCTCAGGCGAGAAAATTTTTCACGCCTCCCTCGAAAAGGGCTATGCACTATTTGCCGGAAACCCCGGTCACCCGGATTTCGGGGTAATTCTGGTTCCAGTCCTGGGGAACGCTGTCGAAAATCAGCCGGAACTCGCGCGTCTGCCCAGGAAGAATCGGCGCCGCCGCCACCGGCTGCAGATCGACATACGGTTCGCGCGTACGGATCAGGCTCAGCGGCATCGTCTCCTTCTTCGCAATCGGCGACGTGAACCCGTGGAACGCCACCTGCACCGTAATCCCCGTCACCGTCTCCTGGCCCTTGTTCGTGATCTGACCATCGACGTAGGTCGTCTGGCCGCCCACCATGTTCCCCGCCTGGCTCATTTGCAGGTTCGAAATCGGCAGGTTCGCCGCGTAGGGATCCGCCGCCGCCAGCCCTGCCCCGCCAGGATTTGCCGGCGCTCGCCGATGCCCAAGCCAAAGGATGACTCCGAGCACCAGGATCGCAACCACCCCGGCGACGACCCAGGGCAGCGGAGAACGCGGTTCCCGCCCCGCCTGCTCGGGAGGCGTGAACATACCCGGCGCGTTATTCCCTCCGCTCATCGTGCCAATTGTATATCCGCTTCCCGATGGCGCGGCGAGGGTTAGACTGAGGCGCAGGAACCAGCATCAATATCTGCCCATGCGCCTCACCCCGCGCCTCATCTTTCGCCTCGTCCTCGTCTTCATCGCTCTCGCGCTGCTCTGGTTTCGCCTCGTGCCGCGCATGATGCTGCGCCACCGCTCGCAGTCCGCCGGCACACCCGTTCTCTCCACCCCCATCAACCAACCCGGCGGCGGCCCCGCACCCGCCGCGGCCTATCCCATCTACTCCGCCCTCTATCAGGCCTCAGCTCCGGGCGCTCCCACTGAGCCCCTCGTCTTTGCGAAAAACTCGCAGACCGACATCCCCCAAATCGCCGGTGGCTCCTGCTTCCACCCCTCCAACGATGAAGAGCGCAGCCTCGCCGCCGCCTTCGACGCTGCCAACGCGCAAAGCCGCGAGTGGCAGCAGCAGTTCGACATCCCCGCGGGATACCGCCTCTTCTCTCCAGCCGAGATCGCCCAGGCCGATGAATGTTTCGCTCGTCACGATCGTTCTTCCCCGCAGTGCTCCGCCTACGCGCAGGTCCGGCACATCCGCTATCTCGGCATTCCCGCACTCGACGCAAGCGGCACCCACGCCCTCGTGTCCGTCATCAAAAGCTGCGGAGTGCATTGCGGAGGTGGCGGTATCTTCGAAGTCGCAAAGGACGGCGCC
>Ga0335072_10010268_pt1 | contig 13484 bp, 11 predicted proteins | sample Lox_Sample_21_FD_206725 | JGI IMG/M metagenome (GOLD analysis project Ga0335072, IMG submission 206725) | Soil microbial communities from Loxahatchee National Wildlife Refuge, Florida, United States - Lox_Sample_2.1 | ecosystem: Environmental > Terrestrial > Soil > Wetlands | place: USA...
ACCCAGGCATCCTGCATGGTGACCTCGAAGAAAACCTCGCCGTTCTCGGCCTGCCGCACGTTGAGCTCAACCTGGTTCGTCAGGTAAAACCGGCGTTCCGTCTCCACCACGTGGCTGAACAGGCCGACGACATCGCGATATTCGCGGTAGAGCTGGAGCTCCATCTCGGTCTCGTACTTCTCGAGATCCTCCGCGCTCATCTTCTCCCCTCCGATCAGGCGCCGCGGGCTACTGCCGCGAGGCCTGCCGTCGGCCAACCATGCTCGTCGATGACGTCAACGATAGGGCCATTCTGCCCACTGCCAGGCAGGTAGCACGAGTTCGCTGCTTCCGAGTTGTCCAGCACCACCTCAAGCTCAGCCGGGCTGCGGCCGCGGACATTGACGAAGGACATCCGGTGCTCAGGGCATGGACCGTGCTCGTCCAGCGCCCGCATGTGGCTCGGAGTCGAGTACCCCTTGTGCCGGGCGAATCCGTAAGCGGAGAACTTTTTGTCCAGCTCGCTCATCATGGCGTCTCTGGTGACCTTGGCCACGATCGAGGCGGCGGCGACGCAAGCCGCCACCTGGTCACCTTTCCACATGGCAAGCGCCGGGGCACTCAGGCCGCGTACGGGAAAGCCGTCGGTGAGCACGTAACCGGGATTCCGGGCCAGCCCGGCGAGGACACGGCGCATGCCGGCCACATTGCACACGTGCAGTCCGCGCCGGTCGATCTCTGCGGACGGGATCGTGACCACGTTCCAGTCGAGAGCAGCGTCCATTATCTGACTGTATGCCGCGTTGCGCGCTTTTGCTGTCAGTGCCTTCGAATCAGCAAGCTCTGTCAGCTTGGCGATCTTCGAGGGCTTCAGTATCACCGCAGCGACGACCAGCGGTCCCGCGCATGCACCGCGGCCTGCCTCGTCCACGCCCGCCACCGGTGAGAGCCCGGCTCGCCCGAGTACCCGTTCGTATGCGCTCAGGCCGCAGTCCCGCCTGGGCGTGTATCCGACGGACCGGCGCGGCTCGGCGGTCACAGCTCTCACTCCCGACGGTTGCCGCGGCCCGCCCGCAGCTTCCCGGTCATCCTGGTCCGCCAGGTGCGGATCAGGTGCCGCCGCGCCCGGCGCTCGAGCCAGGTCAGCGGCACCGCTCCGGCCAGCCCTGCGGCGAGCGGCAGGTACGACCCCTGCGGTTGCACCCTGGCGCCGAGCAGCAGCGACGACTCCCGGGCGGCCGAGGAGTGCGCGGACTGTTCCGGCGCGCCGGAGCGGGGCTGGTCGATTCCCGGCTGGTCAAACGTGGACGGGATGGGCAGGGTCCGCCAGTGGCTGGGTGGCCACACGATGACGAACGCCCTGCCGATTACCTTATTTTCCGGAATCGTGCCGTGGCCCGGATCGCCCATCCGGAGCCGCGAATCATCCGATACCTCCCGGTTATCCCCCATGACCCACAGCCTGCCAGGCGGTACCACGATGTTGAACGGGATCTGTGACGGGGCCGCGCCCGGGTAAAGGTAGGACGACTCGTGCAGCGCCACCCCATTGACGGTAACGGGACCGTGGTCCCGTGCGCAGGCACTGTCACAGACAACATGATCACCGGGAACGCCGATGACCCGCTTGATGTAGTCCGTCTGATCGAGCGGGGTGCCAAACAGGCCCGCGATGGACCTGAACAGCGGGCGGAGCGTGGCGTCGTACGCGCGGACCACGGGATCGCGGCCGGGCGGTGACGGCGGCGGGTTCGGGTTCCAGGAGCCGTCTCCGTTGAACACGACGATGTCGCCCGGCTCGATGCTGCGGAAGTGATAGACGAGCTTGTTGACGAGCACCTTGTCGCCGATCATCAGCGTGTCCTCCATGGAGGACGACGGAATGTAGAACGGCTGAACTACGAACGTCTTGATCACCAGGGCGATAGCGAGGGCAACGACAATCAGGACAGGCAGCTCGCGCCAGGTCGCCCGCCCGCTCTTCTTGGCCTTGCCAGCGTCTTTGGCGCGGTCCCGCGACGGGCCGCCGTGATCTGGCTGCGCGCCAGTGTCGCTCGCCGGAGCTGCGCTACCGGCAGTGCCGCCAGTACCGTGACCGGCTGGACTTCCGCTGTGAGCCGTTGTGGCGTCCAGATCCGGAGATCCCGGCCAGCCCGCCCCGCTCTGGGCCTTCGTCGCGTCCAGATCCGGAGATCCAGACGCGCCGGTCAGCCAGCCCGCCCCGCTCTGCTCGTCATTCATCAGGCTGAGCCTATCCCCCGCGTGCCGGCCTGCTTTTCAAGCGGAGGGACAGGTCGCAGGATTCTGTGACCAACTAGTCGCAATGAGTCAGCCTTCCTGTTCCTGGTCCCTGCCGGGCAGTGCTCCAGTGGTGACGCCGTTATCGACGGCCACGCCGACAGCGGGTGAGCAGGCTGCTTGCTCTGGCCCTGCGACTGAGCGGAGGGCCAGCGAGCGGAGGGCTATTGCGCGCCTTGCCGCGACCCGGCCGGCCAGGACCCGACCGACGGGTGGACCGCCGGACCAGCGTCCGGCGCCGCAACCAGGTCAGCGGCAGAGCAACCGCGAAACCGGCCGCCACGGGCAAGTACGGCGCTGACGGCCGGACACGGACGGTCGCCGGCAGGGCGGCGCTGCGGGCAGCGCCAGTTGCGGAGCCGCTGGCCTTGGTTAGGCCGGCCTGCTGGAAGGTAGCCGGGATCGGCAGGATCCGCCATTGACTCGGCGGCCAGACGATCACGAAGGCCCGGCCGATGACCATGTGTTCCGGGATCATGCCGTTGCCAGGGTCCGCCTCATGCCCGCGAGAGTCGTCAGAGACGGCCCGGTGATCGCCGAGAACCCACAGGTAACCGGGCGGCACGGTCACGTTGAAGTGGCCGGGGATGCCATACGGATGGCTGCCGGGCTGATCTCCCGGGTACAGGTAGGACTGCTCGTGCAGCGGCACCCCGTTCACAGTGATCAGGCCCTGCGCGTTGCAGCACACAACGTGATCACCGGGGACGCCGATGACACGTTTTACGTAGTCAGTCTGGCCAATCGGAGTCCCGAACAGTCCGCCGATCGAGTCGAAGAGCTTGCGCAAGGTGTCGTCATAGACGCGTGCCAGCAGATTCGGGGCGGGTCCTGTCGAAGACGCGGGCGCGTTCCAGCTGCCAGACCCGTCGAAGACGATGATGTCCCCGGCATGGATGGGCCGGAAGTGGTAGACGAGCTTGTTCACCAGGATCTTGTCATTGATCTCGAGCGTGTCCTGCATCGACCCGGTCGGTATGACGAACGCCTGGACTACGAAGGTCTTGATCACGATTGCGATGATGAGCGCGACCACTATCAGGATCGGTAGCTCGCGGATCAGTGGCCTGTTCGGTTGCTTGTCCGACCGGGCCTTCCTCGGCCCGCTCTTCGCTGATGTCGCAGCAGGCGATTCCCCGTTGTCTGATGGCCGCGACGCGGGGTCCGGCCCAGCGGCTGGCAACGGCTGACCTGGCATGGCGGCCGACCCGGAACCTGATCCCCAGCCAGGGTTGAGATGGGTACCGGCGCCCAGCTCAGTCAGTGGCTCAGGCTGTGCGCCGGACGCTGCAGAATCAGCGGCCGGGTGCGGATCGCCCACCGGCATCATTGGTTTCCCCCCGACAAAGCAATCCGGCCAACGCCGCCCGGCTGACTACCCGGCGACCTTCTGACAGTAGCGGGCATTCAGGTCACCTTTTGCGAGGAGGCGGTCGATGCCACCCAGGCTGGCCGGGCATTCCCGCGCGCCGAAGCACCAGGGCCGGCCTAGCCCGCCAGCAGTCGGGCACGCTGGACAGGCGGCTGACATTCCTACTTGGCTGGAGTAGCCTCGCGGCGCTCCCGGATCCGGGCAGCCTTGCCGCGCAGCGAACGCAGGTAGTAGAGCTTCGCGCGGCGGACCCGCCCGCGGGTAACGACCTCGATCTTGTCGATGGCCGGGGTATGCACCGGAAAGGTCCGCTCGACGCCGACGCCGTAGCTCACCTTGCGGACGGTGAACGTCTCGCGGGCTCCGCCGCCCTGTCGCCGGATCACCACGCCCTGGAAGACCTGGATCCGCGACCGGTTGCCTTCCTTGACGTTGACATGCACCTTCAGGGTGTCGCCCGGCCGGAAATCGGGGATGTCGGATCGGACCTGCGCCTGCTCAAGCTCGGCAATCGCGGTGTGCATCGCTGCGGTTTCCTCAATAGTCATCAGCGCACGCCTGCGAACGCGCTGGATCGGTCTGTGTGTGCGCCAGGCGGGGCGCCCGGCAGCCCCACGGCGACTAAGCCAGCAGCGGGGCAGTGCCTTTTAGTGTGCCACATCTTGCCCGGTAACCGGAAAGCCAGCCTCAGCTAGCACAGCCAGGTCGTGTTCGTCCAGCTGCCCAGACTGTACTCGCCGGGGGGCTAGCTGGGGCTGGGCTCCCTCAGACTGGGCCGGCTCAGACTGGGCTAGCTCAGACTGGGCTAGCTCAGACTGTCCTGGCTGGGATCGGGCCGGCTGGGCTTGGGCCACGTCCCGGCCAGCGGCTTTTGCCCGGTCGGCCCAGACGAGCCTGGCGACCAGGTCGGGCCGGTTCTGCGCGGTCCGGCGCAGCGCGCTATCCCGGCGCCACCTGGCGATCGCGCCATGATCACCAGAAAGCAGCACCGGCGGTACCTGCCGGTCTCGCCAGACCCGCGGTCGCGTGTAGGCAGGCCCCTCGACGAGACCCGCCATCGGGCCGCCCGGCGAAGTGGCGCCGGTCACCTCAGCATCCGCCGAGCTCGCGCCGAAGCCGAACGAGTCGTCGGCGGCAGACTCGGCATTGCCGAGCACACCCGGCAGCAGCCTGCAGATCGCCTCGGTCATGACCAGCACCGCGGGCTCGCCGCCAGCCAGCACGTAGTCCCCGATGCTGACTTCCTCAACCCGCATCCTCGACCGCGCCTCGTCAGCCACCCGGCCGTCGATGCCCTCATACCGACCGCAAGCGAAGATCAGCCACGGCTCGGCTGCATAGCGTGCGGCACGCTGCTGGCTGAACGACAGCCCGGCCGGTGTCGGGATCACCAGCAACGGGTCCGCGCCAGCGGGGGCGATCGAGTCCAGTGCTTCCCCCCATGGCTCGGGCTTCATCACCATGCCCGGTCCGCCGCCGAACGGCGAGTCGTCAACCGTGTGATGCACGTCATAGGTCCAGCGCCGCAAGTCGTGCACGGTGAAGCGGATGTCACCCCGCTCCGCGGCCTTGCCGATCAAGGAGACGCTCAGCGGCCCGAAGTACTCAGGGAAGATCGTGATGATGTCGATCTGCACTGGGCCATCCCTACAGAGCGTCCTGCGGATCCAGCAAGCCGGGCGGCGGCGCGATGCGTAGTTCCCCGGCCGCCAGGTCTACTTCCGGGACTATGGGCGAAACGAAGGGGATCATGATCTCGGCACCCGCGCGGTCGCCGATTCCCGTGACCACCAGCAAATCCTGGCCGTAATGCAGCACATCGGTAACCTCGCCAACATCCTCGCCGGCCATCGTCCGGACGGCCAGCCCGATCAGCTGGTGATCACGAAACTCGTCCGGGTCAGCAATGTCCTCGAGTTCGGCAGAATCGACCAGGAGCAGGACGCCGCGGAGCTGGTCCGCCTCGGTCCGGTCCGCGAAGCCCTCGAACTCGACGAGCAGCCTGCCAGAGTGCCACCGGGTACGGGCTATGGTCAGCGGACCGGCAGCCGCGGGATCCGTGGCAAGTACGGCGCCCGCGGCCAGCCGCAGTTCGGGATCATCTGTCCGGACGTCGACGACCAGCTCACCGCGGACGCCGTGCGGCCGGGTGATCCGGCCGACTACTAGCTGCATGTCCGCTAGCGGGCCTCGTCGGCATCCAGCAGGTCGACGCGAACATAGCTGTTACCCGCCAGCGAGCCGATCACGGTTCGCAACGCCCGGGCGGTACGTCCGCCGCGTCCGATGACTTTGCCCAGGTCGTCGGGATGGACGCGGACCTCAAGCACACGCCCCCGGCGCAGGCCGCGACTGCCGACCTGGACTTCGTCCGGGTACTCGACTATGCCCTTGACCAGATGCTCCAGGGCCTCTTCGAGCATCTCAGGCCCCGCCACCAGCGGCCTCATCGCCCGTGGCCTGGTCGCCAGTGGTCTGGTCGCCAGTGGCCTGGTCGCCAGTGGCCTGGTCGCCAGTGGCCTGGTCGCCCGTGGTCTGGTCGCCCGTGGTTTCGTCCGCCGCAGCCTCGGCGCGAGCCGCCGCAGCGGCCTCGGCCGTCGCCGCCGCGTCGGCAGCGGCGGCCGCCTCGGCATCAGCAGCGGCGGGCTCGCCAGCTGGCTTCTTGCCCGCAGCGGGCGCCTTCTCGGTCTTGCCGGACTCGGCCTTACCGCTGTCGGCCTTGCCGCTGGCGGCCTTACCAGTGTCGGCCTTACCGCTGTCGGCCTTACCGCTGTCGGCCTTACCACTGGCGGCCTTGCCCTTGGGCTTGGCCTTGGCGCCGCTCTCGGCCAGCGACTCGGCGGCCGCTTCGGCAAACGCCACCTTCTTGTCGGCGCGCGGCTCGGCAGTCCGCAGTGTGCCCTCGGCTCCCGGCAGGCCCTTGAACTTCTGCCAGTCACCCGTGATCTCGAGAATCTTGCGAACCGGGTCGGTCGGCTGCGCGCCGACTGACAGCCAGTGCTGGGCACGGTCGGAGTCGACTTCGATGAAGGACGGCTCGGCCTTCGGGTGGTACTTGCCGATCTCCTCGATCGCGCGACCATCTCGCTTCGTCCGGGAGTCGGCGATGATAATCCGGTAGTACGGCGCGCGGATCTTACCCATGCGCTTCAGCTTGATCTTGACAGCCACGGCTGTGGTCTCTCCCAGCAATTTGGTGTCGGGCAGGTCGCCGCCCGGGTGAGGACCGGGGACAGGCTGCCCAGATGGTGCCGGCTCAGCGAGTTAGAGAGGGCCTCGCGCGTCCGAGCATAGCGGTCACATTCTGCCAGACGAGTCCCGCCCGAGCGTAATCACCGGCGCAGCGGGACAGTTAACGGTCCTTCTTCGCCGGCCGGCCGCGGAAGGCAGCGGGCAACTTGGACGGTTGCGCACCGATACCGCCTGGTTGTCCCGGCAGGACCGAACCCTTGCCGCCGCCCAGTCCGGGCAGCGAGCTAAGGCCGGGCAGCGCGGTGGGGCTGGCGTTGCGGTTAGCGCCAGCTCCGAGAGCCCCGCCGCTCAGCGCCCCCCGTCCGCCGGCAGCGGCGCCGTTGGCGGCGGCGTCGCCACTGAGGCCGGCCAGCTGCTCGAGCGCCTGCTTGGCGGTCTGCGGCTGCGGCGTGCCCCGTCCGGCGCCGGCTGGCCGCCCGCCGCCCTTGCCCTTCTTCTTCGCCTTGCCCTTGGACTTGGCCGACCGCCGCATTCCGGGCATACCTGGCATGCTGCCCATCATCTGGCGCATCATCTTCTGGCTCTCCAGGAACCGGACGATGAGCTGGTTGACCTCGCCGACCGTCACACCGGAGCCGCGAGCAATCCGCGCCCGCCGCGAACCGTTAATGATCTTCGGGGTGCGGCGCTCTTCGACCGTCATCGAGTTGATGATTGCCGCGGCGCGGTCCAGATCCTTGTCGTCGATCTGGCTCAGCGCCTCCCGGTTCTGCGCTGCGCCGGGCAGCATGCCGAGCAAGTTTCCGATCGGGCCGAGCTTGCGGACCATGGCCAGTTGCTCGACGAAGTCCTCGAGCGTGAAGCCTTCGCCGGAGGCGAGCTTGCCCGCCATCGTGGCGGCCTGCTCCTGATCGAAAGTGCGCTCAGCCTGCTCGATCAGAGTCAGAACGTCGCCAAGGTCCAGGATGCGCGACGCCATCCGGTCCGGGTGGAAGACGTCGAAGTCCTCCAGCTTCTCGCCCGTCGAGGCAAACATCACCGGCTTTCCGGTGAGTTGCGCAATCGACAGGGCAGCGCCGCCGCGGGCGTCGCCGTCGAGCTTGGTCAGGACCACCCCGTCGTAGCCGACTCCGTCCAGGAACGCCTGCGCGGTCTGGACGGCGTCCTGGCCGATCATCGCGTCGACGACGAAGAGGATCTCGTCAGGATCGACCGCGTCCCTGATGTCGGCGGCCTGCCGCATCATTTCCTCGTCGATGCCCAGCCGGCCGGCTGTGTCGATGATGACGACGTTGTAGAGCTTGTGCTCGGCCTCGGATATCCCCAGGTTGGCAGCCTGAATGGGATCACCGATTCCACTGCCAGGGAACGGCGCGAAAACCGGGACTCCAGCCCGTTCGCCGAGCACTTGCAACTGCTCAACCGCATTAGGGCGTTGCAGGTCGGCGGCGACCAGCAGCGGTGTGTTGTGCTGAGACTTCAGCCAGACCGCTAGCTTCGCGGCCAGCGTGGTCTTACCTGAGCCCTGCAGGCCGGCCAGCATGATCACGGTCGGCGGAACCTTGGCGAACCGCAGGCGCCGCGCCTCGCCGCCCAGGATCGCGACCAGTTCCTCATTAACGATCTTGATGATCTGCTGGGCCGGGTTCAGTGCCTCGGAGACCTCGGCTCCGTTTGCCCGTTCCCGGACGTTGGCCATGAACTCGCGGACGACGGGCAGCGCGACGTCGGCCTCGAGCAGCGCGATCCTGATCTCCCGGCAGGTGGCGTCAATGTCAGCCGGCGACAGGCGCCCCCGCCCGCGCAGCGAGGAGAAGACCTGGTTGAGCCGATCGGAAAGTGTCTCGAACACGTAGGGCTGCCGTCCTCCTAGAAGACCCGTTTGCTAGACCAAGGTTATCGGGTAGCGGCCAGGAAGCCTTCCACGGCGAAGCTCGGCTTCTGTCAGCTAGTCCGCGGGGCCAGGGAAGTGCAAGAGGGAATTGCATCTTGTTGGCGTTAAGAATGGAACGTAACGTCATTGATGTTGAGATGTTCTGACAAGCTGCCACGCGGAGGTCAGGTGGGGGCGAGCCAGCGACGTTACCTGTTAGAAGCTCGCTGGCCGCGATCTCAGCGACGCTGGGGCCGATTCGGCAGGCAGCCGCTGGCGCCGGAACTGGCCGGTGTCAGCGCTGCTGGCGGCTCCTCAGGCACCGCACCAGAGTCGCCAGGCGCAGGGCCATCGGGCTCAGGGAGGGAAAGCTCGGGGCGGGCGGGCTCGGGGCGGGCGGGCTCGGGACGGGCGGGCTCGGGACGGGCAGGCTCAGCGAGGCGCGCGTCGGACCTTTCCTTGTCTGGCGGAACGGGCCAGGTGCCCGGAATCGCCGAACTGCGGCCCGCATCCGGTGAGACCGACGACAGCGAGCTGCCACCCGGCCCTGACTTACTCGCCAGGGCGGAGAGATTCCTTGCCCTGTTTCACGCGGAGAATCCCGAGGCCGGATCGCTGGGCGAGCGCATGCGGCAAGTTCGCCGGGAGATCAAGTCAGGCGGCACCTACCGGCACACCACCGCGGAGCTGACGTTCGCCGCCAGGGTCGCCTGGCGCAACAGCGCGCGCTGCATCGGGCGGCTGTACTGGCGCAGCCTGCGTGTCAGGGATCGCCGCGAGGTGTCCACCGCGGTGCAGATCGCGGCCGAGTCACTGGATCACCTGCGTGCCGCGACAAACGGCGGCCGGATCAGGCCGCTCATCACCGTGTTCGCTCCGGATTCACCGGGCCAGCCCGGGCCGCGCATACTCAACGCGCAGCTGGTCAGGTATGCCGGCTACGCCGACGGCGAGACGGGGCCTGTTGGTGACCCAGCCAGTTTTAAGATCACCCAGCTGGCACACGAGCTGGGCTGGCGAAGCCGAGGCCCGCGGGGACACTTCGATGTGCTGCCGCTGATCGTCAAGCCGGCTGGAGCCGGGCCGACCTGGCATGAGGTGCCCCCGGATGCCGTTCTCGAGGTGCCGCTGCAGCACCCGGACTACGGCTGGTTCGCAGAACTCGGGCTGCGCTGGTACGCGGTTCCGGTCATCAGCGATATGCGCCTGGAGGCGGGCGGCATCTGTTATCCGGCAGCGCCATTCAACGGCTGGTACATGTGCACCGAGATCGGGTCGCGCGACCTGGGCGATGCCGCGCGCTACAACCAGCTGCCAGCGATCGCGAGCCGGATGGGCCTGAACAGCAACGACGACCGCACATTGTGGAAAGACCGCGCCGTCACCGAACTGAACCTCGCCGTCATGCACTCGTTCACCATGGCCGGAGTGACTATCACCGACCACCACACCGAGTCAGCCCGCTTCCTGAAGCACCTGGAAATCGAGGAGCGCAGCGGACGGGCCTGCCCGGCCGACTGGTCCTGGATCGTGCCGCCCGCTGCCGGATCCACCACGGCGGTGTTCCATCGGTACTACCTGAATTTCGATGCCTCGCCTAACTTCTACCGCCACTCGGACGACCCGGGCTGTGACGACGGGGCCTGCACCGACGAAGGCTGGCCGGCTCAGGCTGGCGGGCAGGCCGGGACGGCACATCACGTCCCGCTGCCGACCCGCTGACGGGCGGCCAGCAACGCGTCGTCGTAGTGGATGCGCTCACGAGGCATGCCGGTCCTGGTGAGCACCCGGATCGCTTCCCGCACCATGGCCGCGGGCCCAGCCACGTACGCTTCGCAGTCGCGGTGCGGCAGGTAACGCGCCGCTACCCGGCTGACGTTACCTTGCATGCCGGTGAAGGCCGGATCATCGGAAGTCACCGGGGTGAGCTGCAGACCGTGGTAGGCGTCGGTCAGCCGCCAAAGGTCCTTGATGTCATAAAGCTCGTTCCGCTTGCGAGCTCCGTAGAACAAGAAGACCTGGCGTTGCCGCGCTGCCGGGGCCCGCACGACCTGCTCGATGATGGCCTTGATGGGGGCGAGCCCGGTTCCGCCCGCTATGCACAACAGGTCCCTGTCCGCCGCGTGCTGGAGCGTCATGGTGCCGAGAGCGGGGCCGAGCGTCAGCTCGTCGCCTGGCTCGGTGTGGTGCACCAGCGCGGTGCTGACCCAGCCGCCTGGCACTGCCTTCACGTGCAGGGTTATCAGCCCGTCAGCACGCGGGTGGCAGGCGATCGAATACGGCCGCCACACGTGCGGCCATCGTGGCGTCTGCAGCGTCAGGTGCTGGCCTGCCTGGTACGGCAGCACCCGGTCGGGTGCCAGCGTCAGCATCGCGATATCCCGGCCGCGGTTGTCAACCTGAACGACCTCGGCGGTCCACGACGCTGGCGCGACCGCGGCGTCATCTTCGGCAGCGCGGATCATCAGGGCCGCTGCCGCGGCATAGGTCTGCGCCCAGGCTTCTTCCGCCGCGGGCGTGAAAGCAGATTCAGCGAACGCCCTGAGGGTCGCGATCAGCGCCTCGCCGACCGCGTCGTACATGCCGGGGTCCACCCCGTACTTACGGTGATCCCGGCCCAGCTGTGACAGATAGCTGGCCATCTCATCTGGCGTGCTCAGGCTTTCCACGATGCGGGCAAGCGAGGCAAACAGCCGGTCGCGCTGCTCATCCATGGCCGGCGGGAACAGGTCGCGTAGCTGCGGCCGGCGCAGGAACAGCCACGCGTAGAAGTAGCCGACGGCCTCATCGCCTGCAGTTGCCACGTGGGCAAAGGTGTCGCGGATCGAGGCGATCGCCGGATCGGGATGCGCGCTGACCAAGGTTCCAGAGCCTGACGTCCCGGCTCCGCCGCCGAGGTCGGACGCCGGACCAGGCGCGGCTGCGTCCGCCACGCCGTCGGGCTGTGCCAATAGCGCCGCTGACCCGACCTCCGGAGCTGTCAGACCCGGAACCGTCTGGTCCGCAGCAGCCAGATCCGCAGCCCCTGAGCCTGGCGCCCGCAAGCCCAGCGGTGCCGCCAGGACGCCGGGCGCTGACGTCAGCGTGCCCGGGGTTGCAGCGTTAGCTGTTTCGGGGCTAGCTGTCTCGGGGCTAACCGTTTCTGGGGTCAGGGTTCCGGCGCTCACGACTTCGGGCTCCGCCCCCAGTGCCGAGTCCAGTTCCATCTCGCGCAGGCCGTCACGAAGCCGCGTCAGCGCCTCCACGTCCTTGCGCCAGGTGCGCAGTCGCCACCATGGTAATGAGCGGCGCTCCGCAGCGCGCTCGATCGCGCTCGCGGTTCCGGTGCTGCCAGGCCGAGCCTCTGGTCCTGGTCCTGCGGGCGGAAGATCTGGGCGGTGCGTCATGGGAGTCACCGTCTGCTCGTTTCCCAAGGCTGACCTCGGCCTGCGGCTACCAGTTCAACCAGTTCACCGGGGCCCCGGCCGCAGTGCGGCCGCACCGCGCAGCAGTTGCAATGTGCCGAACACAATGTTCGCCGTTGCTCTGCGGCACGGTAAACGGGCTGCTCTATGACGTCGGAGCAAGTCGTCCATTCTTAGCCTCAGCCATGCAATTGCACGGAACCGGACTACCCGCCGCTAACGCCGCAAGCAATGCCAAACTTAACGTGTTCTCGTGTAGCTGTCGCGCTATGGCGGAGACTCGCCGTTGTTACGGACCGGACACTCCGCGCGCCACTTGCCCCTAGCCCGCCAACCGCGCCGGCCGACACCGGGCCCAGCTTGTGCGGCCCTAGTCGCCCAGGATCGCGTCTACGAAAACCGCCGGATCGAAGAATGCAAGATCGTCGGACCCTTCGCCGAGGCCGACCAGCTTGACCGGAACGCCGAGTTCCCGCTGGACCTGGATGACGATCCCGCCCCTCGCCGTGCCGTCGAGCTTGGTGAGGATGATCCCGGTGATGTCGACAACCTCGGCGAAGACGCGGGCCTGGCGCAGGCCGTTCTGACCGGTCGTCGCGTCGAGGACGAGCAGCACCTCGTCGACCGAGCCGTGCTTCTCGATCACCCGCTTGATCTTGCCGAGCTCGTCCATCAGCCCGGTCTTGGTGTGCAGGCGACCGGCCGTGTCCACGATGACGCTGTCCGCGCCCTGCTGGATGCCGACATTGACGGCTTCGAAGGCGACGCTGGCCGGATCAGCGCCCTCCCGGTCCGACCGCACAACCTGTGCACCCACCCGGTCGCCCCAGGTTTGCAGCTGGTCAGCGGCAGCGGCACGGAACGTATCCGCCGCGCCCAGCACGACGGTCTTGCCGTCTCCGACCAGCAGCCTGCCTAGCTTGCCGCAGGTCGTGGTCTTACCGGTGCCGTTGACTCCGACCACGAGGACTACCGACGGCCGGTCGCCGTGCCTGGCCAGGTGCAGCGTGCGGTCCATGTCCGGGTTGATCATGGAGATCAGGTCGGCTCGCAGCATCTCGCGGACGGCAGCCGGGTCAGTCGTGCCTGCGACCTTGACCTCGGTCTTGAGCTCCTCGACCAGTTCCCTGGCCGGACCGACGCCCATGTCCGAGGTGATCAGGGTGTCTTCGATCTGCTCCCAGGACTGCTCGTCCAGCCTGCCTGAGGAGATCAGGTTCAGCAGTACCGAGCCGATGGCCGAATGCGATCGGGCAAGCCTGCCACGCAGCCGGGCGAGCCGCCCGGCCGACGGCGGCGGCTTCTCGACAACACGGCTCGGTGGCTGCTCTGGTGGCGCGGTAACGTCCGGCGGCGCCACGGTGGC
>Ga0335072_10010270_pt1 | contig 13484 bp, 12 predicted proteins | sample Lox_Sample_21_FD_206725 | JGI IMG/M metagenome (GOLD analysis project Ga0335072, IMG submission 206725) | Soil microbial communities from Loxahatchee National Wildlife Refuge, Florida, United States - Lox_Sample_2.1 | ecosystem: Environmental > Terrestrial > Soil > Wetlands | place: USA...
CACCGCGACACTCAACTCGTGTTCGTATTCGCCGACCGCCGCGCTGATACGGCCGGCCAACTCCGAGCGCAGTCGACCGGCGTGCCGGTCGGTCATCTCGATCAGGCGTTGCTCGGCGTCGCGAACCACAAGTCGCCGGCCGAGCGCACCCGGGGTAATCGTCCGCCCGAACCCGACGATCACGTCGAGCGCGTGCTCGACATCCTTGAGCTTGAACGAGAAGCGCGACGGGGCGCGCAGGCCCGTTTCGGGCAGAACCTCGCTCGCGCGGACGCCGAAGACATGCTCTGCTGCTTCCTGCACCTGCTCGAGGATCCGCTTGATGCGCTGCGCGTAGCGTTCCTCGAGCTCGGTTAGCTGATCGGCGATTGCGCGCTCGAACTGCGGGATCAGCCGCTCGAACTCGGACCGGATCGTCGCGTCGATCCAGGCTTCGAGCTCGCCGGACAGCTCGCGCGGGGAGGGTCTCGCGCCAAGCTCCTCGAGATGCTTGGCCAGCTCGGCCCGCAGCCGGAACTCCTCGCGCCGCGCATGGCGCTCGAGTGGTTCGTTGACGAGCTCGCGGAGCGCCCGCTCCATCCCCCGCTCGAGGAGGTCTCGAGCCTCCGCCCGTGCCGCTCGCAGTTCCTCGGCCCGGCGCTCGAACATCTCGGCGCGCGAGCCCAGTTGATCAAGCGGAAGCTCGATCGCCCGTGACTCGAAGCGCGCCGCCTGAGCGATCTCCCCAGCGGCGCTTCGGGCGACCTGAGCGATCGAGCGCAGCAGTAATGCCTGACGCTCCTCGGCAGCAAGCCGGCGCAGGCGGCTCAGGAGCTCGACAAGTCCCTCCCGTCGGCGGGCGCTCACCGCGAACACCTCGAGTGTGCTCACTCCGAGTAGGTCGCGCAGCGCGGCCCGAATGAACTCGACCGCCACCTCGCGATCGGCGCGATCGAGATGGTCGATCTTGTTGATCACGGGCAGCAGCCGCGGGACGCGCTCGGCCGCCTCAAGAAACAGTTCGCGCTCGCCCTCCGAGAGCGGCTGGCCGGCGTCCAGCACGCACAGGGCCGCGTCGACACGCGGGAGGAACCCGCGGGCGACCTCGGTGTTGTGAGAGTGAATCGAGCCGATTCCGGGCGTGTCGACCAACTCGAGCCCTGTCCGCAGCAGGTCGTGGTCGATCTCCACCCGCGCCTGCTCAACGCCCAGACGGTTCCCGGGATTGTCTGCCTCGGTCACATACCCGGCGAGCTCGTCGAGTGGGCGTTCCCGCACGGTGCCGTCCTTGAAGTAGACGCGCAACCGGTCGCGGTCGCCGGCGGAGATCGTGGTTACGACCGATGTCAGCGGGACCACCCCGGTCGGCAGGACCTTCCGTCCGAGCAGGGCGTTGATGAGGGTGCTCTTGCCGCGCTTGAACTCGCCGAGCACGACGAGGTTGAAGCGGTCCTCGGCGAGCCGCGTGCGCGCCGCGGCCAGATGCCGGCGCGGACTTTCCGCGAGCAATCCGTCGGCGAGCAATAGGAGCTCATCGAGGACGCCCAGCCACGATCCGCGCTCGTCGAGACCCGACGTCTCGCCCCGTACGGGTGACGATGACCCCCCAGCACCGTTCAGAACCGTTGCATCCATTGGACCTCCACAGGCTTCGACTTCGTCTGTAGAGGCCATCAGCGGCGCACGCCGCGTTCCGAGCGAGCCTCATCGCTCTTTCCCCAGGATACCGCGTATGCCTGCCGATCAGAAGCGATGCCGGGCGAGGCGTAGACCGCCGCGCTGCCGCTCTCCCTCGCTCAGCGACGCCATCGCCGGCACCATCTCGCTTGTGACGAGCCCGGCTTCGTCGGTGAGCTCGTCGACGATCTTGAACGACTCCGCGATGCGCTCGGGCGTGTCGACGATGATCGTCACGACCGGGACATGGCGGCGCAGCTGGAGCAGGCGGTCGCCGTGCGGCGGGTGATCGCCGTGGAATCCCCAGACTCCGCGCAGGCAGGTTGCTCCGCTCGCGCCGCTCTCACGGAGGCGGCGCACGAGCGCCACGTGTAGCGGACTTCGACCGTGGCGCGCCTGCTCGGAGGCGTAAACCATCAGCTTCTGCCACATCGCCAGGCCGCGCTCGTCGGTGGTAGGAAGCGGCGTCGGCGGGGCGAGGAGTTGGCCGTCACGCTTACACACGCGCACACGTTCGAGCGTGAGCAGCGGACGCGCCAGCAGGCGACCGAGCTCTGGCAGTACGCCCGCGATCTCCTCCCCAGCGCCGATCGCGATGATCATCATCGGCACCTCGGCGTTGCGTCCGAAGAATCGCGCTCGCTGCCTCACCCCGTGGGCCGTGCCATCCACGCCGAGCAGGGCGGTTGCGCCGGCGATGCCGCGGCGGTGCAACAGGTCGCAGATCGCGACAAAGGCAGGGGCGCCCCCGCTCTGCTCCTGGCGTCCTACGTAGATCGTCAGCTTGGTCGCCTCGTGCAGTTCCTCGGGTAGCGCGACGGTTCCAACCTCTCCGGTCAGCATTCTCGCCCGCTCGAGCGTCACGAGTCCGTGACGCTTAAGGCGGGTGACCTCATCGAGGAGGTTCTCGATCCGGGCTCGTGTATCGACCGCGATCGAGACGAGGGGAAGGTCCTCAGACAGAGTGAGCAGTCGGTCGGTACGAAGACGGTGCTTGAGGCCGAAGCCCTCCGCGCCGCGCAGCATCACGCTCACCTCGACCTCCTTGCGTCCGTACAAGTCGAGCAGCGCGTCGGCGACGAACTGGTCCTCGGTTCGGTGGCGCTCGCCGAAGTAAGTTGTGAGCTTGAGGCAGTCGTTGTTCACAGATGGCGTCCTATGAAGCGTCCGAGCGCGATCGCGCCGAGTCCCACAACGAGGCTGAGCAGCACGTTGCCGGCCGCGATCGCGAGCTCCCCGTCCTCGACCAGGCGCTGGCTCTCGAGCATCCACGTCGAGAACGTGGTGTAGGAGCCAAGCGTGGCCGTGCCGGCGAGCACGAGCCCGTTGCCCGTCACCCCGACGCCGACCAGGAAGCCGAGTGTCGCGGCCCCGCTCATGTTGACCACGAATGTGCCGATCGGAAAGTCGCGCGTGACGCGAGCAGCCACCAGACCGTCGACAAAGAACCGCAGCAGCGCGCCCACCCCGCCGAGCAGGCCGACGCCGATCCAGACACCGACGCTCATACCACCGTCCTTGCTCTCCGGACGTACAGCGTCGCCAGATGGACGCTGCCGTATCCGAGCACGATGCTCGACACGGCATAGGCCAGGGCAAGCCCGTAGCGATGCGCATCGAGCATCTCGAGCAGCTCGAGCTGCATCGTGGAGAACGTCGTGAACGCCCCGCAGAACCCCGTGCCCAGCAACGGCCGCCGGTACGCCGACAGCGGGAGGCGCTCCTGCAGTCGGGTCGCGAAGTAACCGAGCAGGAACGTACCCAGAATGTTCTCGCCGAACGTGACCCACGGCCATCCGGGCGCCGCGCCGGCGTGCGTTTGCGCCAGCGCAACGCGCAGGAGCGCGCCGACCAGGCCGCCGGCGAAGATCGCTCCCAGCTCGCGTCTGTCCCGGCCCGGCACGGGTCAGGATGCTAATCGGTCTCCGAACACCTTCCGGTAGGAGTCCTCGCCGTAGCTTGTGGGCAGCGGCTCGCCCTCGGAGATCTTGAACGGACGGGCGCCGTCGGATCCCCTCTGCGCGCGTAGAAACAGCGCGTTGTCCGGGTCCCGGCGGTGAAAACCGTTCGCAAGATCGAACATGTGGGTAACGAACAGCACCTTGACGCCGGCCTCGAGCAGCGCGGCAAGGACCTGCCGCGCGATCTCCGACCCCTCCCGCTCGTTGGTGGCCGCGAACGACTCGTTGCACAACAGCAGGCAGTTCGGCGTGATGCGGTCGGCGATCTCGCTCATGCGCGCGAGTTCTTCATCTAGCTTGCCGCTCTCCAGTGACTCATCCTCTTCGCGCTTGTAGTGGGTGAACACGCCGTCGCAGACGTTCACCCGCAGCGACTGGGCACCGACGAACATTCCGGCCTGGGTCATCAGCTGCGCCAAGCCGACGCTGCGCAGGAACGTCGACTTTCCGCCCTGGTTGGCTCCGGTGATCATCACCAGGGACTTCTGATCAGCCTCGACGTCGTTGCCGACTACCGGCTCCGAGGTCGTCAGCCGAAGGCAGACGTCGTACAGGCCGTAGCCCGTCAGAGCAAGCGCCCCGGGGGCGACAGGTACGGGGAACGCTGTGGGTTCGCCGAGCTCGGCCAGGCGCTCGGCCAGATTGACGCACCCGAGGTAGAACCCGATCTCGACCCGCAGCATCGTGAAGAAGCCGTGGACGTGCTCCACCGCCTGGGCGGCCGCGTTGGCCACCAGGTTGACACCCCGCTCCTCGAGTGCGCTCAGTGCCCTGAAGCCGTTCTCATCCCGGTCGGGGATCGTGAAGCTGTAGCCGGAGCGATCGAACATGCGCTCGAGGAGACCCTGCTCCCGCTGCTGGCGAAGCGTGTACCCGGTTCCTTTGTTACCGGTCGTCAACCGGGCGCTCATCAACATGCCGCCTTTGAACCTGAGCGCCTTCAGGTGATTCTCGATCAGTGCGAAGTACGGCTCGTCGAGCTCCTCGCGCAACATCGCAAAGAAACGCACAAACCCCTCGGAGTGGAACTTGTCGCTGTGTTCGTCGGCCATCTGTCGCAGCCGCCTGAGGAACTCGACAAACAGCTCCATTTTTTGCACTGAGCTCCCGAGGATGCTGCGGGGCGAGTCTCTGAGCGGCGATCCCCACACGCTCTTCTCGGCCTTGAGTGCTTCACCGGCAAGGCCGTACAGGTCGCGCACGACCGCGGGCTGGTCGAGGCACTCGGCCAGGAGCCGCTGGCGGTAGGCAATTGCGTCTGGGTCCCGCAGGCTCAGCAACAGCGCTCGCGTGGCCACGTCGTAGATCAGCTTGTCGCCGGCCGCCATCGCTCCCAGCAGCGAGTCCAGCTCAAGGTCCTGCGTCAGAGCCTGCTCCTGGGCCGGCAGGTCGGCGGCCAGGTCGAAGTCGCGGTCGGCGTGCATCAGGAACGCCTTCATCTCGCGACTCGCTTGCGCAAGGCTCCGTAGGTGAGGCCGTATTTCTCGGCGATCGCCGCCGCGTAAGCCAGCCCATCGGCGGGCTTGCGCACGACTTTGTACGTCCGCACCGCGGGATCGTTGGGGACGACCGTGCTCATCATGCTGACCGTGCTCGAGCCGAGCGTTGAGAGCTCATCCACGAAGGTCACGAACACGCACAGCGCATCGAGGTCGATGATCTGCCTGACGACCTCGCTGCCGACGAGCACGGCATCGCGTAGCGTGGTCGAGCCAAAGCTCTCGTTCATGATCAGCACGCTGGCGCCCGTCGCCTGCTCCAGAATCTCGTGAATGCGGTAGAGCTCGTCTTCGAACTTGCCGCGGAGCGTTTCGATCTCTTCCTCGCGCTCAAAGTGAGTGAATATCCGGTCAGGCAGGAACAGGCGGACCTCGGCGCCCGGTACCGGCAGTCCCAATGATGCGAGGAAGTGGAGCTGACCGAAGGTACGCGCGAACGTGGTCTTGCCTCCGTTATTAGGGCCGCTGACGACGAGGATTCGCTCATCATCGCTCAGGTGAAAGTCGTTGCTCACCACCGATGCGCGGTCGCTGGTGAGTTTTGCTGCGAGCGCGAGGTCAAATGTGGCGGTCGCACCGACTTCCTTCGATCGCGCGGAGGTGCGCGGGAGCGCGAACGCCAGCCCCTTCTTCCTCAGGGGGTCGATGTATTCCAGGTAGGCGAGGTAGAACTGGATCTCCCGGTCGAAGCGGCCGATCGTCTCGTCGAGATACTGCTGGTGGCGTGCGCAGAAATGCTCGAGGCCGGCGAAGGTCTCAGGATGGAGCTTCGCGACGAGATCGAGGATTTGCGCCTCAACGTGGTTCATGTCGGCGTGTTCGCGGAACCGCGCGCGATGGTCCGTGACCTCTCCCTGCTGGAATTTGGCGAACGTGCGCTCGATCTGCTCGCTCATGTCCGGCTCGTCCTCATACCGTGTCACCCTGACTCTGTTGCCCCTGAGGTGAATCGCATATCTGACAGCGCCGAGATCGTCTGCCACGCGGCGCGTGTCGTCCGCGAGCGTGGTGAACTCGTCGGATTCGACGTAACCGTCTATGTACTCGCGCAGCCCCAGGAACCCGCGAGAACGGAGCTCCAGCGCACCGAGCTTCTCGTGAAGAGCACGGACGGCGTTGCCGTAGATGGAGGCCGCGTGGAGGAACCAGCGCTCCTTCTGATGGGCGTAGTGGAGCTTGGCCATCAACGCCAGGTGCTTGCGCATCTGCTGCATGGCGCCGGCGAAATCGCGAACCGCGCTGAGCACTGCCTCCTGTTCCAGATCCCCCAAGACATGGTGGCGGTAGTGAACGGCTTCGACGTCGTGGAGGGGGATGTAGTACAAGCCGGCTAGGTCATACTCCTCGCGTCCGGCCGTGAGCGCGGCCACGACCTGGTCTAACCGCAGGTCCGCAAAGAAGTCAGGCTCGCCGGGGTGTTTATCGACGCCGCCAGGATCGCGGTCGAACAGAATGCTGTGAAACGTGGTCATGCTTCCACCGGGTCATCCATCGGTAGAAGCCATCAGCCGCGTCGGCGGTTCAGAAGGCGGGCCTCATCGCCTGCCTCGATCATACCGACGCGTCCGAGCTCGCTCTCGAGCGTGGGATACTGTCGCTCCGAGCGATGAGGCTCGCTCAGACCGCGGCCGCCGCCGCTGATGGCCTCTATGAGAGTCGGCGATCGCAATTTTCAGGTTTGAGCTCTAGGAATCGGACAGCCGCAGCCGTCGTGACGCTGGGGCTCGTGCTGGCCGTGGTGGTGGTGGCGATGGCGGGGCGGGCGCCGCTGGCCCACTCGACGAGGGTCGACGCGCGATCCGCCCAGGCTCCCACCGTCGCGCTCGTGATCCTGCTGCTCGGAGTGGGGATCGTCGCGATCGGTGCTCTGGTGGCGTTTGCGTGGTCGAGACGGCGGCGGAAGGATGATCCTCCCGAGGACGAGCCGGCACCGATCGACGCTCCCTGGATCTGGAAGGTCGTGGCGGTACTGGTTCCGTTCGCGGTGGGGGCGGCGCTGGTTGTCGCCGCCGTGATCGGGACGAGGTCGGCGAACAACTCGACTCGGTTCGGCGGCGGAGCGTTCGGGCTCGCCTCTCGCGGTTCCTCGCCGCCGCCGGGAGGGCGAGGAGGTTTCGTGGTGCCAGGGTGGCTCCCGTGGACGGTGCTCGCGATCGCGGTCGTCGCCGTCGGCGTGGGACTCGTGGCGCTGTGGGGTCGGCGCGAGCACGCCTCGACGGAGACCGCGGAAACGGCGAGCGCGAGCCGTGCTGCGGTGGAGGCCGCGATCGGCGCGCTCGGCCTGGAGTCCGATCCACGCCGCGCCGTGATCGCCGCGTACGCCGCGATGCAGCGCACGCTCGGCGAACGTGGCGTTGTCCGGTCGCCGGCCGAGGCGCCGCGCGAGTACCTGGAGCGGGCGCTTGTCGCGAGCCGCGCGACCGAGCGCGAGGCGAGGACCCTGACCGGCTTGTTCGAGGAAGCTCGCTACAGCGAGCATCCGATTCCCGAGCGTCTCCGCGAGGTGGCGCTCTTTGCGCTGCGTTCGCTACAGGGTCGGCTGCAGGCGGAAGGGGCGAGGTGAGGCTGCTGGCCGAGATCGGGCTGGTCGTGCTCGCGGCGATCGGGGTCGCCGGCGACGTGGCGCTTCTGCCCGGCACGTCGCTGACCCGTCGTCGACGCGCCCGAGCGCTCGTGCCGGCGCGGCCAGACCAGCTCGTCGCGCTCGAGCGGTTGACGACGTCGGCGAGGACCAGCGCCGTCCACGTGCATGCCTATCTGCGCCCGGTGCTCGTCGACATCACCTCTCGCCGTCTCGCCGCGCATGGCCACAACCTCGACCGCATGCCGGAACCCGCGGGGCGAGAGCTCCTCGGCGATCGCCTTTGGGACATCGTTCGCCCGGGCCGTCCGTTCCCCGAGGACAGGCGTGCCCCAGGGGTCACCTCGCAGGAACTGGGGGCGATGTTGGAGGTGCTCGAGCGATTGTGAGCCTCTTGGTTTCGGCTCGTATGCGCGGTCTGATCGCTCTCGCCGGCGCCGGCCTGGTCGGAGCGCTCGCGAGCGGCCGACCTGAGCTTGCGCTGATCGCGATGCCGTTCCTCGTGTTCGCCGGGGTCGGCCTGGTGCTGGCCCGAGAGCCGCGCCTCGCCGTCGAGATCGAGCTCGACCGGACGCGGCTGCTCGAAGGCTCGGACGCCATGGCCACCGTGCGAGTGCGCAACGACGGGGGCGGCCCAGTCCAGATCGAGGTGGCTCTCTTGCGCAGCAGGAATCTCACGCTCGACCCCCCGGGCGCGGTCGGAATCTTGCTTCGCGCGGGCGGCCATTCCGAGCTCGCGTTTGATGTGCGACCCCAGCGCTGGGGCTCGCATGCCGTCGGCCCGGCGGTCGTTCGCGCCCGGGATCTGCTCGGTGTGACGACCTGGGAGGGACGACTTGGCGGGCGTGCCGATGTGCGCGCGTTCCCGCGCGAACAACGCCTGCGCGAGCTCGTGGCGCCGCTGCGCACGCAGCCGTTCCTCGGCACCCATGTCGCCAGGGTCCGCGGGGAAGGCATCGAGTTCGCCGACATCCGTCCGTTCCGCGCCGGCGACCGGGTCCGGCACATCAACTGGCGGGCTACCGCGCGGCGTGGCGCCCCCCAGGTTAACGATCGCCACCCCGAGCATTCGAGTGACGTCGTGCTGCTCCTCGACACGTTCGAGGAGGCCCGCGACCGGGCAGGCGGCACGCTCGATGACGCGGTGCGGGCGGCCGCCGCGCTCGCCAGGGCCTGTCTGGCCCGGCGCGACCGGGTCGCGTTGGTCGATTTCGGTGGAACGCTGCACTGGCTCGAGCCGGCCTTCGGCGCGACGCAGCTCTACCGGATCATCGACGCGCTGCTCTCAAGCGACATCGCGTTCAGCTACGCGTGGCGGAACGTCGACAGCATCCCCCTCAGGGTTCTTCCATCCGGAGCCCTGGTTCTGGCTATCTCGCCGTTGCTCGACGAGCGCTCGCTTGCGATGGTTACCGATCTGCGGAGACGCGGATTTGACCTAACCGTGATCGAGGTCTCCCCGCTCGATCACGCCTCTCCGGGGGAATCCGGGGACGACGCCGTCGCCTTCCGACTCTGGCGTCTTCAGCGCGAGGCGATGCGTGCCCGGTTGCAATCCCTCGGCATCGGCGTCGCTGTATGGGCGCGTGACGGCGACCTCGGTCCGGCACTTGAGGGGGTGAACAGATTCCGACGCTCCGCCCGGCCGGCCATGCGCGCGTAGTCACCGCGCTTGCCGCGATCGTGCTCCTGGCGGCACTGGCGGCGTTGGTGCTCGCAGACGCGAGTACGGCGAGCCAGCTCGCATGGCTTGGCGCTGCCGTGGCTTTGGTGTTCCTGGCCATCGGGATGGCGCTGGGGTCGGCTTCAGCTGTGCATGTGGCGGTCGCAGTGCTTGGTGGCATCTTCCTGCTCCGCCACGACACACGGCTGCTGCTGGCTCCGGTGTACGGGGCAGGCCTGTTGCTAGTCGAGGACCTCGCGATCCAGACGATCGAGCTCCGCGGCGTCGGTGTCGTCGCACTCGACGTGGTCGGAGCCCGGACGGCGGGCGTACTCGCGATCGCGACGATCGGGGCGGTCGCGGCGGCGGCTGGTGCGCTCGCGGTCACCGCAGCGCCCGGGCGCTCAGTTGCGCTTACCGCGCTCGGGGCGCTGGCCGCCGTGGCGGCGGTGGCGGTAATCGCGTGGGTGGCCCGCCGGCGTTACGGGGGGTCGGAGTGACTATGTACTGGTGCTACCACTGCTACGCCGTGAACGCCCGGAGCAGCGTCATCGTCGTGCCGTGTCTTCGGTCGTGGGTACAGGTACCGACGTCATGCACTCCCTCACTACGTCTTCGGGCTGGACTCGTTGAACCCAGAGCTCCGGACGTAGAGACAGCCGGTGTGCAAGCGCCGGGACGGCGATGGCTTTGATGTCGTCGGGCACTACGAAGTCGCGCTCGTCGAGCAGCGCCTTGACGCGGCTCAGCTTCATGAGTGCGAGCGTGCCGCGGGGACTCGCTCCGACCTGGACGCTCGCGCTCTCCCGGGTCGCGCCGACCAGTGCGACGATGTAACGGCCGACGCTCTCGGACACGTGAACGTCCTCGACCGCGCGCTGCATCGCCACCAGTTCCTCGCGGTTCACGACCGGTCTCAGCTCCACTTCGTCTTCGCCCCGCTCAAGCCGTTTAGCCAGCATGTGCCACTCATCTACCTGCGACGGATAGCCAACGCGCATGCGGACCAGGAATCGGTCGAGCTGTGCCTCCGGCAGCGGATACGTGCCCTCGTACTCGATCGGGTTCTGAGTGGCCAGGACCAGGAACGGACGCTCGAGCGGCCGCGTCCGGTCCTCGGTAGTCACCTGGCGCTCCTGCATGGCCTCGAGCAGCGCGGCCTGGGTCTTCGGCGGGGCGCGGTTGATCTCGTCGGCGAGCAGCACGTTGGTGAACACCGGACCCGGCCGGAACTCGAATTCCGCGTTTCGCTGATCGAAGATCGATGCTCCGGTGACATCGGAAGGCATCAGGTCCGGGGTGAACTGCACGCGCGAGAACCTGGTGCCGGTCGCCGTGGCGAGCGACCTGGCGATCAGCGTCTTGGCGAGCCCGGGATAGTCCTCGATCAGCACGTGCCCGTCCGCGAGCAGTGCACACAGCGCCAACTCCAGAGCCGGACGCTTGCCCACGACCGCCCGCTCGACCTCGTCGAGAACGCCGGCGGCGCGCTCTGCGACCTCCGGCAACGTGAGCTGTTCGGACGTTCCGGTCATTGCGTGTGCGGCGAGTCTGACACCTGACCGGCCGGCGCCGGCGCCCCGCCGAATACTCGCCCGTCAATCTGCGCGAGCGCTCGTACCCACCCGTCGTGCTCGGGTCCGCTCGTCTCGTGCCGGTATGCCCACCCATACTTGCGCGCGGTCTCCCCGACCTCCCAGGCGAGCACGGCCAAGCGTCCATCGAGGTGCCGTCTGACCGCGCGAGCGGCGTGGCCGTCGGACATCTGCTTGGCATGGCGCACGCACACTCCGTGGGAGCGGTCGTAGCGCTCGCGGAGATCGGCGAGCGCGACCGAGGCTGCGACCAGATCCAGCCGAGAACGCTCGGCCCCGTCTCGCGCATTGCACGCGGCGCAGTACGGAGTCGCCAGCAACTCCGCGCGCACCTGGTCGAGCCCGTCGGGCTTGCCGCGTTTCCCCCGCTTGGCCGGGGCGGGCAGCTGCGACAGGCGCCCGAGGAACCGCTCGAGCTGGGCGATCCTGGCCGCCCGCTTGTGCTCGACCGCGAAACCTGCGCCCACTGCATCGTGAAGGTGCACGGAGCAAAACTCACCGGGATCGCTGCGGAGCGACTCATCACCGGCGGCGGAGTGGGTCGAGAACCAATCGAGGTAGTCGCGCTCGGCGACGCCGGCAGACAGGCAGACAGGGCAGGCGGCGATCTCGAGGATTTGCTCGAACCGATCGACGGTCGAGCCGCGGCGGGGAAGCTGGGGTAGCCGATCGCGCCAGAGAGCGCGGCGGCGCGCGTCGTCGTCCGATCCGGCAAGGACGGCTAAGAGGGCTGGACCGGCTTCAGGTTCATGAAGCCGCGCCAGGAGTCCCTCGGTCAGACGTTTGTGCGTCGGCCGATCTGCGACCGGCAGCGACTGGAGAACGTGCACGAGGCACATTCCGCCGTGGTCGGAGTACAAACGGCTCAGGCCGGGATCGCCGAGGCCGTCGAGAACGAGCCGGCACGCGCGCCGAGACCCGGCCTCTACCGCCTCGCAGGCGGGACACGGTCCCGCTTGGGTGTCGCCTCTGACCTGGTGGAGCGCGCCGGCGAGCGCCTCGCGCACGACCGTGGTCATGATGTGGCCCTCGCCGAGTTCCTCAACCAGACGCCGGCTGTGAGCCGGACACATGCCGAGTCCGGCGCGGAGTCGCGCCTGCACCTGGGGGCTGCTGAAGCTCTCGATCTGAAACCACGAGAAGAAGCTGCGCTCGATCTCGCTGACATAGCCGCAGGCGGGACAGCCGGGTTCCCGGAGAAGCCGCTCGAGCTCTGAGATCAGACGGCCACCCCGGCCAGGCGTGGGCGAGGCTGGTGCCTCGATTGTCCCGGGGTCCTCCGTCGTGATCACCTCCTCTGGTCGCTGACGACGATTAGCCGGTCCGGCTAGCCGTAGAAGCCATCAGCGCCACGAGGCGCGGTCCAAGGCGAGCTTCATCGCCTGGGTCAAGGATAGACACGCCGGCCGCCCGCCAGACGATTACTCACCTGACAGCCGTCGCGCGTGCCCTCTTGTGTTGCCGCCGCCCCGGATAACGCTACGGCGCTCACCGAAGCGGCCGCCTGGCTTGCCACCCGCGATCCCTCGGAGCACGCGTCCCGCGACCCGGTCGGGCAGCTTACGTTCACCCCCAGCTAACGAAGCTGTGCGAAACCTCCACGCCGGCGCTGCCTCCTCAAGGCACGGGACGTGGATGCCGATTCCGAGGGTGTCGAGAAAGGCTAACTCGTCGTGAGGCGGGGGCGCAAAGCCAGGGATCTCGGGTTCGAGATGGCCCAGCTGCCGATGTTCAGGAGATTGCGCGCCATGTAAATGGCGGCCCTGCATGGAGGTACAGCCTTGTTTTCTCTCGTTCGCTCACGCCTGCGCGTGGTTCGTCGTGTCACGGCGCTCGCCTTCCTCGGCGTGTTCGCCGTGCCTGGCATCGCCCTCGCGTCATGCCCGGCTCAGCCGATCAGCACCCCGTTCTCGCAGTGGGGTGACAACAACAGCTACTTCCTCATCCCGGGAGGCTCGTTCGAGGGAACATCCGATCAGGTCGGCTGGACCCTGTCGAATGCGAGCCTGACGCAGGGGAACGAGCCGTTCTACGTAAACGACAGCGGCGACAGCCAGTCGCTGACGATCTCAGGCGGCGGAAGCGCGACCTCGCCCTTCTTCTGCGTCGACAACACGATGGGGTCGATGCGGTTCTTCGCGCAGGAGGCAAGCGCCGGAGCTGGCCTTCGGGTACTGGCGCTCGTGCAGAACTCGGACGGCAGCGTGACGACGGTGCCGATCGCCCATCTCCTCGACGGCTCGATGTCCAGCTGGGGGCCGACAGCACCGATCACCGGCAACACCTCCGGTCTGTCCGACGATCAGACGCTGAGCGTGGCGCTCGAGTTCACGGTGCGCCCCTCGGCGGCGAGCTGGCAGATCGACGACGTGTACGTCGATCCCTACCGGTCGGGGTGAAAACGTGAACGAGTCGGCCACCGAGGAGCTGCTCGAGCGCAGCTGGGAGCGGCGTGAGCGACGGGCGTCACAGCGCGAGTTGCTCGTCGACGCGGTCGCCGGAGCGCTGTTCGTCGCGGTGGCCGGCGTA
>Ga0335072_10010271_pt1 | contig 13483 bp, 5 predicted proteins | sample Lox_Sample_21_FD_206725 | JGI IMG/M metagenome (GOLD analysis project Ga0335072, IMG submission 206725) | Soil microbial communities from Loxahatchee National Wildlife Refuge, Florida, United States - Lox_Sample_2.1 | ecosystem: Environmental > Terrestrial > Soil > Wetlands | place: USA: Florida...
CATCGCGGTTGGCTCGACATAGGGCAAAGATGCCGTTGGCTCTACTTCCGACTTTGCAGCGATGTAGGCCAGAGGAACCTGAGGCTGCATGTCTTCGGGATCGCGAGATGAGGTCACTGGGCGCGGAAGAGGGGCGGCGAAGTCATTGAGCGTGGCTTGCGTCCGCCGGCCTCGAATCTCGGTGTCGCGATCGCGGCTCTCGAAAGGATCGGTGCGGTCGTCCTGCTGCACGTCGGCGAAGTCGTTCAGCGTAGCTTGCGTCCGCTGGCCTCGAACCTCGGTTTCGCCATGGCTCCCGAAAGGATCCGACCGGTCATCATGTCGGACGCCCGCGAAATCCCCAAGAGTTGGAGTCGCCGCGGCCGGTGCATCCTGCCACGAAATCTCGCGGCCTCCGCCACTCGAAAGAGGCTCGGCCGGTTCGCTCATGCGAGCGGTGCGCCCGGTTGGCGCCAGCAGGTCCATCAGCTGCTGCGTGGGAGACACTCCGTTTATTGGAGCGCCTTGATTGCCCGGCCGCGAGAATAGATCGGCTGGCGATTGCGGTCCCATCGCAGCCAGCGCGGCGCGATAGTATGCAGCGGCTTTGCTGTTGTCACCGCGAGCTTGTTCAAACTGCGCCGCCATTCTTAGGATCGAAGAGTCATCCTTGTATTTATCCAGCGCCGCCTCGAGCCACGTTTCCGCCTGCTTCATATCCTTGGCTGCAAGCGCGGCACCAATGGCCCCCTGGTAGAGCGCAAGACTCGCCTGGCTCATGTCGAGCGATGCATAAATAGCCACTGCTCGTTTCGGCTGCCCGGCCTTTAGATACGCGCCTGCCAAAGCGGTGTAGACGTTGGTGTTCCCCGGAAAGGCTCTGACTGCGGCCTCGAGAATCGCCACGGCTCGACGCTGATCGCCTGCGGCAGCGGCGCTGTTTGCGCGCCGCACGCTCCATGCAGCCCACAGCTGATTCAGATTGGCCTGCTGCTCGTCCGTCATGTCCGCTGACGTCGACAGGCTCGAGACCACAGAATAGAGCTTGCGGTCATCTCCCGCGTTCAGCAGTACCCATCCATACTGAATTTGCACATCGGTCGGTGCGTCGGTGTTCTGTCCGGCATAGAGCTGCATCAGGTTAGCGAAGGTGCGCAGAGCAGCCTGTTCCTGCCCGGTTGCGGCCTGGATCGACGCCAGCGTTTGCAGATATGCCGGATCTTCCTCGAGCCGCAGGCGCACCGACTCGGGCATCTTAGCGATCTCGCGCAGGGCATCGCGATCGTGGTTCGACTGATGCAACGCATTCAGGACGCCGCGCCAGGCGCGCAGGCTGTCCGGATGGACGTCAAGCTCTCGCTTGTAAATTGTGTAGGCTTTCTGCGCATTGCCTTGTGCGGCGTAAACATCTGCGAGCTGCAACTCGATCGAGGAGTTCGAAACATTCCCGGTTGCCAGCGCGCGCTCGAGATATTTTTGCGCGCGATCCCACTCATGGCGACTCTGGTAGATCGACCCGATAAGCACCAGGAATCCCGCATCGTTCTGGACATGATCGAAGACGCTCTGCGGCATCTTGCTGAACTCCGCAATGGCCTCGTCATCACGATTAAGCTGATGCTGCGCGGCGATCAGAGACCGCCACGCATCTATATTTTCGGGGTCTTCTTCGACCACCTGCCGGTAAAGCTGGAGCGCAGGCTTATATTTCTGCGCGGTTATCAGTAGCGCCGCGTACTGCATCTGCTGATCAGGCGGCAGATCGCGGCCCTCGTTCGGGAAGGGCAGGGCCAGCGCTCGTTGGACCACCCGATCTGCTTCCTCCTTCCGGCCAAGCGCAAGATTGTCCTGCGCCAGCGAGCGCAGGTAGTAGGGGTCGCGATTCAACTGGGTGCGCACATTCGCGGGCATGCGGTTGTTCGTGTCCAGCGCTGCCTGGGAGCTCCCCGATTCCGACTGGGCAAGAAACAGACCGCGCCAACCCGTCGTCCGGTTTGGCGCAACCTTTACCAACCGCTCGAAGATCTCGATTGCCTCAGCCGCATTCCCCTGCTGCATTAGCGCCCCGCCCAGCGCTTCCAACGCATCGGGATTGGTCGGTTTCATCGATACCGCCGTTCGATAGCTCTCGACCGCCTCGTTGCTGTTGCCGGCTTTCAATGCTTCATTGCCGCTCGACATCCGCTCCCAGAACTGTGAAGTTCCGACGGAGGAATTGAGACCCTTGGCTCCCGCAGCCTGCGCCCGCTGCAGATACTCGGCGGCCCGGCCGAATTCCTGCCGCTTCATGTAGACATAGCCCATTCCGCTGAGCGCCTGTGAGCTGTTCGGATCGCTTTCGAGAACCTGCTCGAATAGCCGCTCCGCCTCGTCTAGCCGGCCCGCATTAAGGGCTCGGTAAGCCGATGCTTCCAGCGGATTGCCCACTGGTCCGGTTGGTTTCTTCGCGGCCTCAGGTTGAGCGTTCTGGACTGCCGCCGCGCGCGCATTCCACGACTCTGCCTGCTTCAATGCACTCTGCGCTGCAGGAGCATCGCTATATCGCTGCAACAGCGCGATGCCTTCGGACCGGGTCTTCGGATCGTAAGTCAGGATGCGCCCCAGCGTGATCGCGTATCGCGAGTCGGCAGGGAACTGCTGTGAGAGCTTGCGCAAACCCTCAATCGCATGAGCGCGATCCTCGGGTATCGCGGCCTCTGTGTCGTAATAAGCAAGCGCATAGTTGCCCGCCGGCGGCTCGCTCCCGAAAATATCGCGATAAATCTTCATCGCCTGCACGGACTGGCCACTCTCCGCCAGTCTGCCTGCCTCCTTCAGGCGATCCGACTGCGGAGCCAGGTGAGGCATGCCTTCGATCTGCGAAATCGTTGCAGCGCTACCGCCAGCCGCCCGAAGTCGGTCAAGATATTGCCGGGCTTCGTCCTGTTTGCCGAGCTGCATATCGGCTTTGGCAATCCCCGTTAGCGCCTCGATATTCTTTGGATTCGAAAGAAGCACCTGTTGCCACGTCTGCACAGCCATATCGAGGCGTCCACTTGCGGCGAGCGATTGCGCCTTCGACAGCAATACCTTTTCGGCCGTCGATTGCGCTGGAAGACTGCATGGAACGCCAATGGCCAATGTGCCAATGATCGTCAGAAGAATCCGTCGATGAAATTTCCGGTTTAGTTTTTCCATCGGACCCTCAATGTTCCGTCGGGATTGAACCGAAACCGTTGTTCCTGCCATCCCAGCGCAAAGAGCGCCAGGTTTTGGTCGTAATAACGGGGCGGTATTCCCAGCAGACCCGTTTGCTTGTCGAACTCAGCTGTCACCAGGTGAAGCTGCGCGGCAGCCGCCATCTTCTCTCCCGAGCTTGCGAGAAAGGGAACTATCGCGGCAGAGAATCCTGGCGGGGCAGCATTGCTGAGAATCTGTCCAGCCGGGCTCACTGCTTCCGGCGGCGCGGGATCGTTCCTCATCAGCCGCGCCATCGGAGTGAAAATTTCCAGTAGCTTTGCTGCGCCCGGCGTCTCTTTGGCGGTCATGCCCGCCCACATGTACACGCGGATGGCGTCGTAGCTCCCCCGCGCTGCCTGCGAGGGATCTCCCGGGTTGGATGCGGGAGAAAAACTCGACCTTGTGTCGTTCTCGTATGCCACCCAGTCCATGGCATATCCCGTGGGACTGGCCCGCCGCAGCCAGTCGGGCAATGCCGTGGCCATCTGCTTCCACAGCCCTCCCGGCGCAGCGTGACTCGCCGCGCAGAGAAGCGGCAACGGCATGTAGCTGGGGTTCAGCACCCAGCGATCTCCCTTGGCGAACAGCTCTACCCGCCCGGGCATCAACACCGGCCCCACATTTGGAAGCTGTGCGACCTCTTCTCTCGCTATGTTCTCGAGCAGCGCCTTTCCGGCGTTCGTGTAAGCCGGTTTCTGCCAGATCGCGCCCGCCTGCAGCAGATCGTAGGCAGTCCACAGATCAGAATCCGCGGCGGAGTTCTCATCGAGAACTCTCCACGATCCGTCATCGCTCTTACCCCAGCTCCACGACGGCAGATGTTTGCCGAGATCGCCCTGGGCCAGGTTGTTCTCCGTCCACGACCGCAGTCTCTCGAACGACGCAGCATCGCCGGCCACCAGCGCGAAGAACATCGCATAGCTCTGGCCTTCCGACGTCGTCATCGAATTGCGATCCGGATCAATCACTCGACCCTCCGCCGAAACAAATCGTGCGGCATAACGATTCCATAACGGCCAGCCACTCTGCGCCCCGGCAACCGGTCCGCTCAAAAGGGACAGCGTTATCACAACCAGCAACCCGGCCGGTAAACCTTGCTTCATGCTTCCCGTGCCTCCAGACGCGCGCGAGCTCGACGATCGAGCCTGGCGCGAGTCCATGGCACAACAAACAGACCCAGAACAAACGTAAGCAGGACAATCAGCCAGGGAAATTCTCGGAGCCAGTAACGGACATGCGACCACCACGGCAGGTGGCCTACGTAGTAGAATTTGTCGCCCAGGCGATACGATGAGAACTCGTTTCCGTGCAGCACACTCACCGATTCACTGATGCTTCCTGACGAATACGACTTGAGGAATGCCGAGACGAATGCGGGCACAGTGTTGTCGTTCCTGAACGTAATCGTGACGATCGATCTATCCGCCGCCCATGGCGACTCGATGCCCTGTATCACCGCATCCGGATACTCGCCCAGGCTGGTGATTAGTCCGTTGCGCTCCTTCGACTGATTGATCTTCCACCACCAGTGGGGACGCATCTCCGCCACCTGCCACCACGCATGTTGAACAGCAGCAAATATCCCGCCGGTATCGCTCACCGTCACCGCATCGGACTTCGCTGAAACCGGCAGTTGTCCGTTGAGGCGGTCAAACGCCGGCTGGTCGGCCGCAGTGCCGATCACCAGGTAGTCCATATCTTTTCCCAGCGCCGCCGAGCTGCCAACGTTCACGCGGAGTGCGGGATATCCCGTCTGTCCGCCAAAGTAGCCCAGCAGCATCAGGTACAAGCCGATCTCCTTTTCGGAGGCCGTAGGAGGCATTACAACCGTCGTCTGCGAGAGATCCGCGAATCGGGTGAAAGGAAATCCCGCATTCGAGAACAACTCCAGATTGGGCATTGCCGCCCAGTGTTCAAGTCCGCTCAGATCGAGGTGCGAACTGCGCAGAATCGCGCCCTGCAGATTGATCGGAGGCGTGTCCTGGCAGTGTCCCGTCTTGGCTATCTGAAAGTAGAAGTTGAACAGGAAAGTATTCGTAAACGGCCGCATCCCGGTCAGCGGAACCGCAGCGGTATACGACAACACCTTCTTTGGATTGTCCGCATGCGGTAGCGGCAGCTCGTTGACCAGTGTCCCGTTTGCCGTAACCCGCAGTGTCGAGGCGTTCGCCAGCGGAATCGCGTTGTAGCGGTAATCGACATACAGAGGGATCGTGCTGCGATCTCCGTAATAGAGATCAGGAGGAACACGCAGGTAGACGGCCAGCGGCCCCGAACCATCGCTGCGCAACTCCGCGTTGTCGGTGTAGTTCCAGAAAGGCGAAACGCGGTCGGTCCTCAGCCACAGCGGCGCATCGTCAGCCTCGCGCGGCGCCGGTAAATCAAAATCCGAGATGTGTACGGTCCGCCCTTGCAGCATCGCATTCTGCAGGGCAATCGCGCGCGCCGCCGTCACAAGCTGATCGGGATCGCTGCCCGCGACCACCAGCACCTTGCCGTAAGGATCGCTGGGATTGGTGCGCACCGCGATCGTCGGTCCGCTCACATCGAGATCAAGCCCCGCAGGCAGGTCCGACGGCCTTTCCGCGAACAGAATCACGTTACCCCTGGGCACCGCGCTGCCGATCGTCACCGGCATGGTCAGCGTGTGAGCCTTCGCCAGCACTCCAAGCCACGAGGCCAGAATGCCCGCTGCCTGCAAGGTCGTCGTCGTCGGCTGTTCTGCAAAAACAAAGGGCACCGTCGGAGAAGCGCCGCTCAACTCGTCGTCATAAAACGGCAGCGGCAGAATCTTCAGATCATCCGAAAGCGGAAGCAACGAGCCCGACAACTCGATATTGGAGTTGTTCTCAACACGTGCCCACAACACTGAATTCGCCGGATCCTCGCAGTCCTTGGTGTAGTGCCCGATGAACTGCAGGCCAAGCGTGTTGTCGCGGACCAGCAACTCCGCCGGCAGCGCCACGCTGGCGCTGAGCGCATCCTGAACGTCCGCAGTCTTTGATGGAGCGGGAAGCGACGCGATCAGCGTGCCGTTCAGCATCACATTGAGATGGCTCATCTCGGCAATGAGCGCAGGTGAGAAAGAGTAGTGCAGATTCAGCTTCGCCTGTTGGACAACTTCTGTATGCGGCAGGGAAAACGGAATGGTGCTCGAGGCATCGACGCCGCGAAATTCGATCGCCTGCGGAATTCCGATGTCCTTCAATGACATCGTGGAATGAAAGGTTCCTTCACCGGCTCCAGAAGCAGCAGGCATCTCAGCGGCTGCCACTCTCTTCTGCGCATGGAGAGACAGAGCCCCTGCCAGAAAAAGCGCAATAATAATGCCTGCGGTCTGCGCCCGTGCGGCCGCTGCAACCTTGTCTGATTTCTTCCGTTTGGGAACAAGCGCGAGCAACGCATAGCCCACGCCTCTTACTGACAACTGCACCAGCCGCGCAAAGCTGTGCAGGGGCCGATCCTTCTGGCGACGCTCGCTCCGGCTCAGCCACGTATCGGCCCGTGAGTAGAGCACCAGCGTCAGCAACTCCTCTTCTTCAATGGTGAGCCGTTCGTATTTCAGTCGCAGGTTTTTGCCATCCAGGCTGACAACCGTCGCCGGAAAAGCCGCCTGTTGCCTCTTTAGCGGATAAACCACCCGCAGAGCCGAGCCCGCCTTCAATTCCAGTGGCTCTTCAAGCACCAGCGCCGCGCCTCCCAGCGAGACATCCGTGGATTCGCCAAAAGCGCTGCGCCCGTCCGCCAGCCGGATCTCCACCGGCAGATGTACACCGATCCGAACGTTCTCGCGAGTCTGCCGCGACTCGATTGCCACTGCATTCGCCGTGCCGAGGATCACCATGTTGAACAGGATCCACACGCAATTCATCGCAATCGTGCCGGGATGACCCACATTCCAGTAAAGAATGCGGATCGGCGCGACGAGCAGAGCGAGAGCGTTCAGCCAGATCAGGAACAGGTACGGCCGCGCAATCCGCGCGTCAAAGTATTTCTTCTCGACAATGCCGCCCTTCGCCGTCACGTTGAATTTCCCCAGCTTGGGATTCACCAGCGCCAGCAACGTCGGCCCGAGAATGTACGGCGCCAGCACCGTTTCGTAGACCTCGTTCCAGAACGAGTACCGGTACTTGCCCTGCACACGTAGATTCGTCACGTTCGACAGGAACAGGTGAGGCATCGCATACGCCAGGATGGCCGCCCAGTAGCCGGGAATGTTGATCCGTCCCAGCAGCATATAGATGAGCGGCGCAGTCAGGAATATGAGCCGCGGTCCGGCGTACAGGAAGTGAATCATCGCGTTCACGTAGCACAGGCGCTGCGGCCACTTCAGCCCTTTCGCCAGCACGGGATTATCCGTCCGCAGGATCTGGCACATGCCGCGCGCCCAGCGGATTCGCTGTCCCACATGGCTCGACAGGCTTTCTGTCGCCAGTCCCGCCGCCTGCGGAATATTGATGTACGCCGTGTTCCATCCCCTCATCTGCATGCGCAGCGAGGTGTGCGCGTCTTCTGTAACCGTCTCGGTTGCGATTCCCCCGATCTCGTTGATCGCGGTGCGCCGCAGCACCGCGCACGACCCGCAGAAGAAGGTTGCGTTCCACAGATCGTTCCCGTCCTGGATGATTCCGTAGAACAGCTCGCCTTCGTTCGGTATCACCATGAATTGTTCAAGGTTCCGCTCGAACGGATCAGGCGAATAGAAGAAGTGCGGCGTCTGCAACATCCCCAGCTTCTTGTCTTTGAGAAACCATCCGAGCGTCACCTGCATAAAGCTGCGCGTCGGCACGTGATCGCAGTCAAAGATCGCGACATACGGTGAGGTAAGCACGCGCAGCGCGTGATTGATATTGCCGGCCTTGGCATGCTTGTTGTCCGGCCGGATCATGTAGCCGATCTCCGCCTCTTCACAGAACCTGCGGAACTCCTCGCGGCGGCCGTCATCGAGGATGTACACGTGCAGCTTGTCCGCCGGATAGTCGATGTTCATTGCGGCAAAGGCCGTGGAGCGCACCACCGACAAAGGCTCGTTGTAGGTCGGAATCAGCACATCGACATCCGGCCATTCCTCCAGCGTGGCGGGCAGCGGCACCGGTGGTCTGCGCAGCGGGCGAATCGTCTGAACGTATCCGAGATACAGGATGACGAACGCGTACACTTCCGCCGACAGCAGCACCAGCATGAAGAACACATCGATCCACGGAATTGGGTGGTTTCTGTCCAGTATCGCCTGGAACGTCGTCGAAAACCGCCAGTACGCATACCTCGTCGTTGCCAGCATCGAGGCGAACATCAGGGCCAGCGTCACCAACTCGGATTCGGAAATGGCATGAATGGCAAAGGTAATAGCGATCGTCAGTATGCCGAGCACCGCCTGCTCCGGCCACTTGAAATCGACCGTCACGCACTCAAAGGCGAGAAAAAGAAGCAGCGAATAAGTGATCAGCCGCGCAACGGATGCTGTAAAACTGGTGGCCGTTCCGAGTGAATTCCATTTTCCCAGGAGTCTCTTCATTGCTCGGTCCAACGCACCGCAGATTTCGCCGCTCGCCGGACCGGTGCAACACTTTGCAGCCAGCCCGCAAGCTGAACATACGCGTGCGTTACCTCCGATTCGGGAGCGAAATCCACGACCGTCATTCGCGACGCGATCGCCTGTCCCACCTCGGCGCCGTGGCAGATCGTGAGTGGCAAAAGCCGGTCACCGCACTGTCCCGCCACCAGCTCGCAGGCCCGCTGGTCGACCGAGCTTTCGCTATCGAACTCGCTGAAGACGTAAAACGGAGCGGGCACTCTGACCCCTGCCGATCGCATCTTCTCGAGCGACGCCTCAATCCGCGGAATGGTGAGGATCGAATTCAAATCGGGCAGCAGCGGCACCAGAATGGTGGTGGCGATCCCGAATATATTCGGCAGCAGCCCGAAGGACGCCGGACCGAGGTCGAAGATCACCCGGTCTGACGCCAGCATCGCCGCGCGCACATCGCCATCCAGCCACTCTGCCGTGATCTCATCTGCACCGATCACCCGCAGCGGAGAATAGGTCATGCCCGGCGCCACAAATTTCCGCAGGCCCGAGCGCAGGTCGTTGGCTCCAAAATAGAACGGCAGCAGCCCGCTGCCCGATGCGTCCACCATCAACACCTGCTCGCCGAGCGAGCACAGCACTCGGGCAAGATTCGCGGACAGCGTAGACTTGCCCACGCCTCCGGCCAGAGAATGCACCGCCAGGACCGGCCGGTCGTCAATCTTGCCCTGGGAGACGACCTGGTCCACAAACCGTGACCTGCTGCGCAAACGCGCAGGTGCAAACGGCAAATCGGGCTCCGCGGGACGAGGTGCGGGGGCCGCATCAGACACCACTGGCACGCTGTTCACGGCCGCAAGATCTGTTACCACTGGCATACCGTTCACCGGTGCTGCCTCATGTTGCATCGGCGTGTGGATCGGGGATGTCTGCTCTGGAACCAGTGCGCTGGTAACCTTAGGCTCAGTTACCGCAGATTCGACGACGTGAACGGATATCTCCGCTATTTCGACCGCCTGCGATTCTCCACCCGGAGTTACCGGCTTCTGCTGGATTTTCCTCTGCCGGGAGAAATCACGATACGGTACCCCCTCCACATTCGCCCATGCATACAGGCGGGCGACATCCTTTGCCAGTTGGTCGTCGCTGTTCGCAGGATTTGCCACCTTGTTCTCACTGCCGCCCATTCAGACCCTCGTCCCACTAAAATCCTTGCCAACCTTTCTGGGTTACCCAAGGGTAACGCGATAGTACCCGCTAAGGGTAATAAATAATGTAGGTACCGCCGTCGCGGTTCGGGAAGGCAGAATGAGCGCCGATTTCTCCGTTCGGACTGCGCCGCTCAGTCCTCCAACCCATTCTTGTCGCTGGATTTACTGATTCAGGGAATTATCCGGACAACCGGCTGGCACCGGTAAAGTGCGCCGTTTCAATCTGCCGGATGGTTGCCGCCAGCCTGGTCGAGGGCCTGCAGCTCCTCCAGCAGGTGCCGGGTATAGAGGCCGCTGGCCACAAATCTGGCGTGCTGATGGACCATCTCCAGGAGAACTTCTTCGCCGCACTTGTCGATCTGGGTAACCTCGTTTAAATCCACCAGTCGTAACCGGTCAGAACACCGATCCAGCGATGTCCGCCAGTTGGCGCTTAGTTCGGACGCGAACTCTCCGGTCAGCTGGCCTTGGAGAATCCACTTCTCCTCAGATGGAGTCTCAACCACTGTGATTCTGAACATGGCATTTCCGGCGATACGACGGTGGCGTACCTGTTCCGTTGAACGACGCCGGGCAAACCCGCGGCGCAGCGTGGCAACCTGGAGCGCAATCCGGCTGCCACACCAGCCCCGAAGTCGCATGTGCTATCTCATTTTGTTCAAGGCGGTTGCACGACCGAACCGCGCAGCGGGGACACGCCTCGCAGACCGGTAGTTGCTGGCCAACTGGCAGACCGTCAGTATATTGGCATCATCAGGTCCGGGATGGACGTGAGATCCCCAGTTTCCCCATCCGGAACTGCAATGTCGGCCGCTTCATCCCCAGTCGCGCCGCGGCACCGTTCGGCCCGGACAAGACCCAGTTGCTCTGCTCCAGCACTGAAAGGATATGCCGGCGCTCCATCTCTTCCAGAGTGAGGATCCCGCTACCGCCGTTCTCGACTGTCCGTACCTTCAGGTCAGTAATCGGCACCTTCAGCTCGCTGCCAGAGGAAAGAATCACCGTCCGTTCGATCACATTCTGCAGCTCGCGAATGTTTCCCGGCCAGGGATAGCGCACAATGGCGTTCATCGTCTCCGACGAGATGGTTTCGATCTTCTTCCTCATCAACCGCGCGAAGTGCTGGGCAAAGTGGCGTACAAGAAAAGGTATGTCTTCCGGTCTGTCGCGGAGCGGCGGCACATAGATCGGAAAGACATTCAGTCGATAGAAAAGATCCGAGCGGAACCGCTGACTTTCCACCATTGCGTTCAAATCTCGATTGGTAGCCGCTATCAATCGGGCATTCGTATGCAGAGTGCGAGAGCTGCCCAGCCGTTCAAACTCTCGCTCCTGCAGCACGCGCAACAGCTTCGGTTGAAGCTCGAGGGGTATCTCGCCGATCTCGTCCAGAAAAATCGTGCCCTCCGACGCCAGCTCGAAGCGTCCCACTCGCTGCGCAATGGCCCCGGTGAAAGCGCCTTTCTCGTGACCGAAGAGCTCGCTCTCGAGCAGCCCCGTAGGAATCGCCGCGCAGTTGAGCTTCACAAATGCGCGAGCACTCCGCCTACTCAGCTTATGCACCGCCCGGGCGATCAGCTCCTTGCCGCTTCCTGTCTCGCCATGAATAAGGACCGTGGAGTCCGTCGGACCCACCGCTTCCACCTGGCGAAGCACCCGGCGGAGAACCGCGCTGTTGCCGATAATCTCCTCAAAATTCAGTTCGCTCCGAATCTCGTCTTCCAGATAGAGCTTCTCCTGCGCCAGCTTGTCCGACAGCTCCGAGACCTTCCGGTAGGCAAGCGCGTTGTCAATCGCAATCGCGACCTGTCCCGCAATCTGAACCAGAAAATCCACCTCCTGCTCTGTGAACGAGTCTGTCCGCAGCCGCGCCACCGCCAGAACGCCGAGCACCCGGCCGCAGCGCAGCAGCGGCAGCAGGCAAACGGCTTTGAGCCCCTCCCGCACGGCCAGCTGGCGACCAAAATAGTGGGGATGTTCGTCGGTGACATCGCCGACCCATGGCTTCCCTGAGCGAAAGACTCTTCCCGGCAGCCCTTCCGGTGAAATCATCTCCCCCGGCCGGATTAGCCCCTTGCTGTCCGGGAAATCGAGTGCGTAAACCTCCAGCCCGCCATCATCTGCGCCCGGCAGCATCAGCGCAACCGCGTCGAGTTGCATAACGCTGCGAATGCCCGGTGACATCGCCTGGATAAGCTGTTTCAGGTCGAGATTCGAGACGACACTGCTATTCAGGTCTAGGATCAGCTTCAGGCGAGTCTGCTCTCTCTCCAGCTGCGTTTTCACACCTTCTGCGGCGGCGAAGTTTAGCCTGTCGTCTATCGACAGGGCGGCATACCGCGTCGCCAGTGTAAGCACCCCAATCTCATCCTCAGAGAAGCTGCTGTTCCCCATCCAGCGTGCGACACACACTACCCCAAGTCGTCGGCCCGCAGTGCTTAGCGGAAGCATGCACACCGAACCATCTGCCGACCCATTTCGCTGAATACCCGACCACTCGGCCAGGTCCGGAAACTGGGTCTGCTGCGTGATTGAGGGAATCAGCAGAGGCATCTGTCTTTCATGCACCCAGCGGCAGGCTTCCGGAGTCCAAGAGACATGAACTTGTGGCTCCGATTTTTCGTCCACAAAGTAGCTATATGGCGCTTGTGAACGATCGGGGAGAGAGACTATAAAGGTGTTGGCGGAAATCAGGTCGCGCAGTTTGGACGGAAGCACCTGCAGAAGGCGTTCCACGCTTCGGTGTTCATTCAGTTCACGCGTGAAACGCAGGAGACCCTGCTCTTTACCCAGCGGGTAATGAGCGGGAACAGAACTGGGTAAGAAACCTTGCTGCCCTTCCATGGCGAGTCAGTTTTGGAAGCAACTTTGTAACGAGATAAGTCATAGATGATCGTCCGGTCCGTAAAGTAGCAAAGTGAATTAAGATGCCAGTAAATTGGCAGCCCGGTGATTAGCTGGCATTGCTTCACTTGGAACTCCACAGCGTCTCATGTCGAACTCGAGATGATGTTCTTTCTTTTCAGTGGATTCCTCTCAATCGGTTTCGCGTCCGAAGTTGGCGGACCATGTGCATCAGTCTAAAGAGACATCCTCAAGAGTCAGCTATCAAGTAGTTGTTTAAAAAGCTTGTGACCACGGAGGGCCCCGATGCCTGTTGAGCAAGTAGCGGAACAGAGTTCAAATTTCCGTCTCGATGTTCCACTGCATAACCTTTTAACGCAATCCCCGGCCATGCCAATGGGACTCGCTCCGGTAGGCGAGCCTCAGACGTTTCCAGCTCCTGTTTTCCCGCAATATCCAGACCTTCTGGGCCCGATCGACGACAGTCCCGACTGGACTCCGCCAGAAAAACGAAAGTGGACTGCCGGACACATTTACCGCGCTATGCAGGGATGGCTTTTCCCCTACATTCGTTCCCGCGTCACCTCCGGCGACTTCCACCCGTTGATCTCCTATCTCTTCACCGAGTTCAAGTGCAACCTCGACTGCCACTACTGCTGGGCCTTCGACAACAAAGTGAAGGGAATGAGCGAAGATACTGCAA
>Ga0335072_10010272_pt1 | contig 13483 bp, 12 predicted proteins | sample Lox_Sample_21_FD_206725 | JGI IMG/M metagenome (GOLD analysis project Ga0335072, IMG submission 206725) | Soil microbial communities from Loxahatchee National Wildlife Refuge, Florida, United States - Lox_Sample_2.1 | ecosystem: Environmental > Terrestrial > Soil > Wetlands | place: USA...
AGTCTCCCGTACAGCAGTTCAAGCAACTCGGCCCCGCTCCGCCCGCTGGCGCAGACCAGGTAGATGTGCCCGAACTTTTCCTCGTAAGCCGCGTTGCCTTCCGCCAGCCCTCGCGTCAGTACAGCATCAGCCTCTGACACTTTGGCTTGCTCGCTGGCCGACCAGCCGCCCTGTTCCGGCTTCTCCCCGATCCTGGGATGTCCTTCAAGAGCTTCCAGCAGATCATCTCGTGCCAGCATGGACACAGCCGCATCGCTCGCAGTTAGCAACTCGCCAACTGTGAGGTACGGCCGGCCGGCGAGCACGGCATCGGCCCAGCGAGCGGCCGAGCAACAGCCTGCGAGCAGCGGCCTTACTTCGCCCGTCCGCTCGTTGAACTCGGCGAGCGTCAGCATGCGGCTAGCCTGGCAGCGCCTCCGTCGCCTCCCCCTCTGCCCGCACCGTCCGGCTCGCCATCAGATAGTAAGCAAGGCCGCCGACGGCCAGCCCGATGAACACGCTGAAGTCGGAACCGAAGGAACCGCCGATCCGGCTCGCGAGCGGCCCGACGTAAGGTGAGTAGGCGTTCAGCCACATCGCGGCCGCGACCATGCCGAGCAACTGCGCGATGAGTGCTGGCCAGTGGAAGCCGCCGTTTCGGTAATAGAGCCCGCCACTCTCGTTCAGCAGCGAACCCGAGTCATACCTGTTTTTTCTCAGCCAGGAATCCACCAGGTAAATCGCGCACCACGGGCCCAGCCACAAGATGATGAACAGCAGGAAGTCGGTCAGCAACGTGTAGAACCTGCTGGAGAACACAGCGTAGGCGGCGATAAACAGGCAGATGGTGGCGTCGATCAGCACGCACGTGATCCTGTGCAGTCCTGGCACGAGCGACTGAAGCGTCACTCCTGACGAGTAAAGGTCGAGCGTGTTGATCGAGAAGAGCTGGAAGATCGCGAAGATCAGGTAAGGCACCACGAACCAGGCAGGGAATCCTGCCGTGAGGCCGGTCACGCTGGTCTCCGCGGTCTTGGGCAACTCGGCGCCGAGCGCCGCGCCGAGCACCTCAAGCAGCACGGAGGGGATCAGCCCGCCGAACATGACCGCGAGGACGATGCCGCGCTTGCTAGCGGTCGGGGGCAGGTAGCGGGAGTAGTCGTTGCCGTTCTCACTCCAGCCGAGGCCTCCGGCCGAGATCACCAGCGCAAGGAAGATCGTCAGCGAACCCCAGCTCGCGCTTGGCGGGCCCGAGTGGTACCTGTGCACGACGAAGAACGTCATGATCACGAACAAGACGATGAAGGGGAACGCCAGGATCCGCAGCACCTTAAGCACGGCCGCGTGACCGAGCAGCGGCAGCACGGACTGGATCCCGACGGCGACGACAAGGAAGACTACCTTCGCCCAGCCAGGCACGGATTGGACGCCCGCACGGTTGGCAAGTGCGATCCCGGCGAAGACGATCAGCGCGATGCCTTCGATCTCGAAACCAACTTGAGTTATCCAGTTGAACAGCGAAGGCACCCGGTTGCCGTTCGGGCCGAAGGCGGCTCGGCTGACGCCGAAGCAAGTGGTACCCGCTCGCGGGCCCTGCAGGCTGGCCAGGCCCGTCAGCACGTAGCTGAGGTTGCCGAGGACGATGATGAGCACGGCCTGCGGGAAAGAGAGCTGGAACACGACGATGCCGAGCACGCCGTAAAGCAGGAACTCCACGTTCCAGATCGCTCCGGCCCACATCCAGAACAAATTCCCAGGTCGGCCCCACCGCTCCTGGACCGGTACGTACTCGATGCCCCGGTGCTCTACTGCCGTAATAGGAGGGGCCGATCCGGCCGGCGTCACCAGTCCGCTCGCGTCTGCCACTTGGATAGGCCCTTCTGCTCGCCGACACCATGCAAGGCGGAGATTACTAGAACAGCGTTGAGCGCAGAAGTGGCCTTTCAGCGACGCGCCGGTAACCGAAAGTGATCTTCAGTGTCCGCCTACGCCCGCCAGCCTCTGGGCGGGCGCGGAAGTCCGCTGTCCACGGCGGGTACTCGTCTCAGCTCGTCGTCTGGGTAGTTCGAGTCCCTCAGCCACGTGATCAGCGAGAAATACACCACGGGAATGCAGCAGACGGCAGGAATCGCCCAGAGGATCCCGGCCGCCACTTGCTGGCCAACGGCAATGCTCAGCCCGCCGCCTGTCGCGTGCGCGAAGACGGAAAACCAGGCTGTACGGGAAAAGGCCATGATGTAGGCACTAGCCCAGATCGTCCACATTGGCAGCGCCGCGAATAGCGCCCGCACCGGGCGGCTGATCGCCGGCAGGAACGGCGGTGATTCGGCGAGCTCGAGCCACAGCGCGCAGCCAATCGTGACCAGGCTCGCTGCCTCCACAACCGTCAGCACCGGATCCCTGACCAGCGCATTCACCGTGACAGGCAGGCGCCAGGCAACGATGAGTGCGAGATTGCCCACCAGGATCAGCCAGGAAGACATGCCCGGAGCCCGATGCGATCTGGCATTGGCAAGCCGCTCGAGCCGCTCGGCACCGATCAGCTTTTTCCACGGCGCTCCCAGCACGATCAGCGCAGGCGCGAGCGTCGCGAGGACGGCGAACTGCGCCGCCTGAACGTAAACGTATTGCCTGGCCAGCGTGCCGACCGGCGGCACGAGCACGGCAAGCGCCAGCACCACTCCGGCCGGCGTCAGCCAGGGTCGCCGCCGCCAAACCCGGTTCCACATGCGCCACTTCCTAGCCCTGCCACCCCTTAACCGTCAACCCCCCACCGTAGGCGCCCCGCACGGCCAACACCAAACCCCCGTTTGATGGGGTCAGCCCACCGTCCGGCGGCGGAAAGCGACCGGACCCCGGCCACGCAGGGTAGATGATGGGACGCATGCAGCTACCCGTAATGCCGCCGGTGGCGCCGATGCTGGCTAAGTCGGTCGCCAGGATTCCCGGCGGCGCGATGAGCTACGAGCCTAAGTGGGACGGCTTCCGGTCGATCATTTTCAGGGACGGGGCAGAGGTCGAGATCGGCAGCCGCAACGAACGCCCGATGACCAGGTATTTCCCCGAGATCGTGGCGGCCGCTCTGGCCAGCTTGCCCGAGCGCTGCGTCATCGACGGCGAGATCGTCATCCCCGATGCCGACGGTCGCCGGCTGGACTTCGAGGCCCTGCTACAGCGCATCCATCCCGCGGACAGCCGGGTCAGGCTCCTCGCCGGGCAAACCCCCGCCGCTTTCGTGGCGTTCGACCTCCTGGCGCTCGGCGAGACTGACTGCACAACCGAGCCGTTCGCGGCGCGACGGCAGTGGCTAGAAGAAGCGCTGGCTAAGGCGAGTCCGCCGGTCTACCTGACGCCGGCCACGACCGAGCAGGGCCTGGCCGAGGTCTGGTTCAGCCAGTTCGAAGGCGCCGGCCTTGACGGCATCGTGGCCAAACCGCTCGACGGGGGCTACGAACCGGACAAACGCGTGATGTTCAAGATCAAGCATGAGCGCACCGCAGACTGCGTGGTCGCCGGGTACCGGCTGCACAAGTCTGGCGACGACGCGATCGGCTCGCTGCTGCTCGGGCTCTACAACGACGAAGGCCGGCTGGCCAGCGTCGGCGTGATCGGCGCGTTCCCCATGGCCAGGCGCAAGGAACTGTTCACTGAGCTTCAGCCGCTCGTCACGACCTTCGAAGGCCACCCGTGGAATTGGGCCGCCCTAATGGAGAACGAAGGCACAAGAAATCCGCGTGCCGCAGAGGGCAGCCGGTGGAACGCGGGCAAGGATCTCTCGTTCGTTCCGCTCAGGCCAGAGCGCGTAGTCGAGGTCAGGTACGACCACATGGAAGGGACCAGGTTCAGGCACACCGCTCAGTTCGTGCGCTGGCGCCCGGATCGTGACCCAGTCTCCTGCGGGTTCGCTCAGCTCGACGAGCCGGTGAGCTTCAACCTCGCCGACATCCTGGCAGGCTGACCGCCATGCGCGGCAAAGCGGCCGTCGTGCTGGCCGTCGCGTTCCTGGCCACCGCCTGCGCGACCGTCCCTGCCCACGTAACGGGCGGCAAGCATCCGGCCCAGACGCACACTGCGAAGCCGGCACCTACGCCGACCGAGCTAGTAGCAGAAGGCCCGCACGGCCGGCCCGTCATTGGCGTTGCCCACAGCTACTGGACCGGCTACTACACGACCGCCTTCACCGAGCCCGCCCACCTCGGCCCAGACAACCACCACCTCCCGGCACGCCGCTTGCTGACCCAGATCTGGTATCCCCTGGCCGGCCGCCCGTCAGCGAACACCGGCCCCGCACCAGGTCCGTTCCCCGTGATCGGCTTCGCTCCTGGCTTCATGCAGTGCGGAGGCCCCTACAGTGACCTGCTCAAGTACTGGGCATCGGCCGGCTACGTGATCGTGACAGTGAACTTCCCGCACGCCGACTGCAAGGTCGGCACAGCGGCGACAGAGAACGACCTGCTCAACGAGCCCTATGACATGTCCTACGATCTCACCCGTGCCCTCGGGCAAAGCCAGGCCAGACAGGGCATCCTGGCCGGCCTGCTCAATGCGAGCGAGATCGGCATAGCAGGCCAGTCAGACGGCGGTGCTGTCGTCGCCGCAATCCTCGGGAACACCTGCTGCACAGACAGCCGCGTTCGCGCGGTCGCGGTCGAGTCGGGTGACGAGTGGCCGCCGATGGCCGGCCAGTACTTCACCAGGCCAACCGTCCCCGTCCTGTTCAGCCAGGGCTCGGCCGACGTCATCAACCCCCCTGGCTGCAGCGTCACCATGTACCTCGCGGACCGGTCGCCCGCCCGTTACTACCTGGACCTCTTCGGCGCCAGCCACACCGAGCCCTACTGGGGCGTCAACCGTTACGAGCGGGTCACCGCGCGGGTCACGCTGGCTTTCTTCAACCGGTACGTGCTAGGCCAGAAAGCGCAGGCCGCTGCCATGGCGCGGCAAGGTAACGTACCCGACCTGACCGCCTTGTACGAGAACGGCAGCGGCGGTCTCACCGACACGTACTGCAACACCTGACCGGGAGCACGCAATGCAGCCCATGCCGGAAGACTGGGAGTCCGCCGTCGCCGTCGTCGCCCACCCCGACGATCTCGAGTACGGGGCGGCGTCTGCGATCGCTCGCTGGACGGGGCAAGGCAAGAAGGTCAGCTACCTTCTCGTCACCAAGGGCGAGGCAGGCATCGCCGGCCGTAACCCGACCGAGGTCGGCCCGCTGCGGATGGAGGAGGAACAAGCCAGCGCCGCGATCGTCGGCGTCACCGACGTCAGGTTCCTTGACCACAAGGACGGCCTGGTGGAGTACGGTCTCGGCTTGCGCCGCGACCTCGCGGCGGCTCTTCGCGACTTGCGCCCTGACATCGTGCTCGCCCAGAGCTTCGATCTGACGTGGGGTGAGGAAGGCCCGGTCAACCACGCCGATCACCGTGCGGTCGGTCTCGCGACGCTCGACGCGTGCCGCGACGCCGCCAACGAGTGGGTTTTCCCCGAGGCCGGCCCCGCCTGCAAGCCCATCACGTTCACTTACGTCCTGAACAGTTCAGACCCCACCCATTACGTCGACGTCACGGAAACTATCGACCTCGGGGTCGCCTCGCTCAAGGAGCACCAGGCCTACATCGACGGCCTCGGCCGCGAGTTCGACCCTGACCAGTTCCTCCGCGACGCCGCGGGCTACCTGGGCCTTGGCGCGGGAGTTGACTACGCGGTCGGGATGCGCCGGTACATCACCGGCTGAAACCGGCAGGCCGGGGAAGGACTCACCCCGTCATGACGACGTCAGCCGAGAAACTCACCGTCTACGCTGCCGGCCTGGTTCAGGGCATCACGCTGGTCACCTTTCCTGCCGCCAGCACGATCTTCACATCGGCTGCCGGCTACAACCTCTCGGCCAGCCAGTACGGCACGATGTTCGTGCCTCAGGTCGTCGCCGCCATCGCGGCTTCGCTGGCCGGAGCAGGCCTCGCCCGCCGGTTCAGGCTCAAGGCGGTGTACCTGGCCGGGCTGGCGGCGAACCTGACCTCGATGGCCCTGCTGATCGCGAGCCACTCGGCCGAGTCAGACCGCGCGGTCGCGTATCCGCTGCTGCTCCTTGCCACGGCCTTCCTCGGCCTCGGCTTCGGCCTGACCGTTCCCGCGGTGAACACGTTCACCGCGAACTTTCACCCTGACGCGGTCGACCGCTCCGTCCTCGTGCTCAACGCCTTGCTCGGCCTCGGCACCGCACTGGCCCCGGTTTTCGTGGCGATCTTCACCGGGCTCGGCTTCTGGGTCGGGCTGCCCGTGCTCGCCGCCGTCCTGCTGCTCGGCCTGATCGTGGTCAGCGCCAAACTTCAACTGCGAGTTCGCCAAGTGAGCACCTCGGGAACGTCCGCACGCGGCAAGCGCTCCCTCGTACAGTTCGCGCCGTTCGCGGTATTCGCCCTGCTCTACGGCTTCTGCGAGACCATGAACGGCAACTGGTCGCAGATCGACCTCACAGCGCTGCACGTCTCGGCGACCACGGCGTCGCTCACGCTGACAGTATTCTGGGCGATGGTCACCGCGGGCCGGGTGCTCTTCGCGCTGATCCAGCGCGTGGTGCCAGGCAAGCTTGCTTACCACGTGCTGCCGTTCGTGCTTGCCGGGGCGTTCGCGCTGATCGCGGCGCTGCCATCGAGACCGGCGGCGTCCGGGGTGATCGCGTTCGGGCTCGCCGGCCTCGGCTGCTCGGCGCTGCTGCCGCTCACGATCAGCTTCGCGCAGGAGAACCTGACCGCGATCGAAGCCTCGGCGGCTAGCTGGGTCATAGCGTGCTACCAACTCGGCTACGGCATCGCCGCCTTCGGCGTCGGCCCGCTCCGCGACGCGGGAATCACCTTGCCCGCGATCTACGCCGCCAGCGTCATCGTCGCGCTCGCCCTGGCCGCACTCTCCTTCGTCATCGCCCGCAGAAGACCGTCGCCCCGCTCGCTCCACCCACGCCCTCACGCCGGCACGACGTAGGAGCTCAGGTTAATTGCGGTAAACGCGGCAGAGGCGGCAACGCTCCGCCGCCGGACGGGCAACCCGACCCCCTCAAACCGGGCTTTGGTGTTGCGTGCACCCCATCAAACCAGGGCTTGGTATTGGCCGGGCATGGCGGGCACGGCGCGTGAGGCGCAGGAACGGCGCACGGCGCGGGAACGGCCGGGCACCGCGTGGGCACAACGGGTGAGGTGCGGGAACGGCCGGGCACCGCGTGGGCACAGCGCGTGAGGTGCGGGAACGGCCGGGCACCGCGCGGGAACGGCCGGGCACGGCGCGGGCACAGCGGGCACCGCGCGGGGACGACGCACGGCGCGGGGACGGCGGGGGCATTGGGGCGGGGCGGGCAGCATCGTTGGCCATGCGTTGCTGCTGGCGGGGCGGATCCGGTGACAACGGTGACTACTTGATGCTGTGCGGGTGACATCGCTGGGACTTCAATGCTGTAGCCGGGGCCGGGTTTACAGCATCGCTGGCTACTTGATGCTGCTGGCCTGGCCGCGGACCGGCCGCGAACCGGCGGCGGACCGGGCCGCGCGGTCGCGGCCGCACCCCAGATGGGGGTTTTGCCCGGTTCCGGGCCGGGCGCCGACCGGCTGGCTCACTTCAGGCGGCGGTCCGGCGTGGCCCGGAGGACCAGCCCGGGTTGGGAGCGGCCGGGGCCGGGCTGGGAGCCGATCGGGGCCGGGCTGGGAGCGGCCGGGGCCGGGCTGGGAGCCGATCGGGGCTGGTCAAGAGGCCGGCGGGTGGCAGGAGATTTTATTGGTTGCTAAAGAATTTAGGAATTTGTTCCTGCACTTCTGATATATCTGGCTGTTGGCCAACTTGGGAACTTCGATGACAGCAGAGCAGCGGAGCAGCTAGAGCAGCGGAGGATCAGTGCGCACAAGCTCTTTGAGAAGACCAGCGATCGCAGTCGCGGCGGTCGCACTAGTCGCGGGGCTCGGGGCCACGATACCGGCCGTCGCGTCGGCGGCCCCCGCGCATCAGACAGCGGCTAGGTCGGCACAGGCTGGGACAGCGCAGGCTAAGCGGCCGGGCCGGGCCTCGCTCGGGAAACTAGCCGGCGTCGGGATGGTGCCACGGCGGGCCGCGCTGCCGGCCGGGGAACACTACGTGTGCCCGCAGGCAACCAAGCCCGGGCAGATGGAATGCCAGTCGATCATCGGGTCACTGCCGAAGGGCGTCAACCCGGCGACGGCGAAGGCATCCAACGGCGACTTCGGCCCCTCGCAACTCCAGAGCGCCTACAAGCTGACCAGCGCCTCGGCGAAGAAGGGCAAGGGCGTCACAATCGGGATCGTTGACGCGTTCCAGGACCCGAACGCGGCCAAGGACCTCGCTCGCTACCGCTCGCACTTCCACCTGAAGGCCTGCACGACCGGCAACAAGTGCCTGAAGATCGTGAACGAGAAGGGCAAGACCAGCCCGCTGCCTTCGAAGGACAAGAGCTGGGCGGTCGAGGAATCGCTCGACCTGGACATGGTCTCGGCGATCTGCCCGAACTGTCACATCTTGCTTGTCGAGGCCAGCAGCACTTCGACCTTCGATCTGGGCACCTCCGAGGACACCGCGCTGAAGCTGGGCGCCAGGTACGTGTCCAATAGCTGGTCAGGCGATGAGTACTACGGGCAGGACTACGACAACTCGTTCTTCAACCACCCTGGCGACGTCCTGTCGTTCGCGGCCGATGACGAGGGTTACGGGCCGCAGTACCCGACCGACCTGCAGTACGTGACCGCGGTCGGCGGGACCACGCTGAAGCACGCGAAAAACAAGCGGGGCTGGACAGAAAGCGCCTGGGGCTTCAGCCAGGGCATAGAGGGCACGGGTAGCGGCTGCTCGGCCTTCGAGCCTAAGCCGTCCTGGCAGCGGGCCGATGCGAAGTCGCCTGACGGCTGCCTGAACCGGACGGAAACCGACGTGTCCGCCGACGCCGATCCGAACACCGGCGCGCTGATTTACGACAGTTACAAGCAGTCCGGGTTCTTTGACGTCGGCGGCACCAGCGAAGCCACCCCGATCATTACGTCGGTTTACGCGCTCGCCGGAACGCCTACGAGGGGCAGCTACCCCTCCGAGTACCCCTACCTGCACACCAAGGACCTGTTCGACGTCACGTCGGGCGTCAACGGCCCATGCGAGACGTTCAGGAAGTATTTGTGCCACGGCTTGAAGGGCTACGACGGCCCGACCGGGCTTGGTACCCCGAACGGCACGGGCGCCTTCGCCAACGGCACCACCCACCGCGTGGCGCTTGTCGACCCTGGCGTGCAGGACTTCGCGGCTGGCTCTAAGGTGTCGATCAAGATCACCGGACTAGACACCAGCCATGTGTCCTCGCTCAAGTGGAGCGCAAGCGGGCTTCCGGCCGGACTCAGCATTCACGCGGTGAGCAAGTCGACCAACGCCGAGATCACCGGCACGCTGGCAGCGTCGGCCGGGTCAAGCTACGTCACCGTGACAGGCAAGGACGGCAGCGTCACTGGCACCACGCACTTCACGATCGTGCGGCTGCCTTCGCTCGCCGCGTCTAACCCTCCGTCGGGGCAAGTCACGCTCAGCGCGTCGCCTTCGCTTTGCATGGACGGCGGCAGCGACACAAGCGGTCAGCTTGTCAAAATGCAGACCTGCAGCGACGCCAGCGCCGCCGCGCAGGACTGGCAGTACGTGGCGACCAGCAAGCCAGGCGACATCGGCACGTTCGAGATCACTGACGAGTGCCTGACCGTGTCCAACAGCAAGGCTCCCCAGGACACGACTCTCGAGTTGTGCAACGGCAGCGGCGCCCAGCAGTGGGTCTACCTGGGTCTCGGTGTGATCTGGAACCCGTTCACCGGTAGCTGCCTGAACGGCGCGCGAAGCGCAGGCGGCGCGGTCACCGGAGCGAACTGCAACTACGGCGAGAACCAGACCTGGAACCTCCCCGCAGGGCCGATCGTCACCGGAGCCGGGCAGCTTTGCCTTGATAACACAAGCGGCAGCGCGGTCAAGGTCGAGACCTGCGATTACTCCAACCAGCCCGCCGAGGCGGGCCAGCTATGGACCATGGAAGGCTCTGGCCAGATCGAGAGCAGCAGCGGCCAGTGCCTCGCCGCCGAGAACTTCCTCGCCCACGGAGCGATCACGCTGGAGTCCTGCAACGCGAACAACGGGTTCCAGTTCTGGGAGACCGGACCCTCTGGCGAGATGCAGAACATCGCGCTGAACTCGGCCTACATCGCGTTCAACTTCTGCCTCGCCGACGTGAGCGATGGCGGTTCTGGCACGACGGTTGAGCAGGACCAGTGCTATGGCTACCCGGGCGAGATCTGGGGGCTCAACTGAACCTGGTTCTCTCCGTCATCTGGCCGGCTGCCGCTGCGGCGGCAGCCGGCCTGGTGGCAGGCTTAGCGTTACGCGGCGAGGTCGCCAGGCTGTCGGTGCCTGGCGACCAGCCCGAAGAGAAATCCTGTGCTGAGTGCGGGGCCCCGCTGCCTGGGCGCGCGGCATTCTGCTGTACCGCCTGCGGGCGCTGGCTCGGCACCACGGCGATGGCAATAGAGCTGACGACGGCAGCGATCGTCGCCCTGTTAATCGAGAAGTTCGGCGGCCAGCCGGCCGTGGCCGCGTTCACTTACCTGGCGGTCATCGGGGTCGCGCTGGCGGAGATCGACCTGGCCGTGCAGCGCCTGCCCGACCGGCTGACGCTGCCCGCTTATCCGGCGCTTATCGTGCTGTTCGCCGTGGCCGCCGCGACGCAAGACGACTGGCCTGCTTTCGGCAGGGCCTTGCTCGGCGGGCTTCTCGTCGGCGCAGCCTACCTGCTGCTCGGGCTGGCAAGCGGCGGCCAGCTCGGTGGCGGAGACATCAAGCTGGCCGGTCTCGTCGGACTGGTGCTCGGCTGGCTGAGCTGGCAGACCCTGATCGCCGGCGCGTGTGCCGGGTTCCTGATCGCCGGACTTATCAGCGCTGTCCTGCTGCTCGCGAGGCGGATACGCAGGGGAAGCCCGATCAGCTTCGGGCCTTACCTGCTCGGCGGCGCGTTGCTGGCGATGCTGGTCAGATGACGAGGTCGGTCTCGATGCGCCGCAGGTTGTGCCTGGCCAGTGCGAGGTTCGCCTTAGCGCGGTCGAGCACGAGGTAGAGGAAAAGCCCTTGTCCTGTCTCCGGGCGGTTCAGCAGCCTGATGATGTGGTACTGCTTGTCGAGCGTGATCAGGATGTCCTCGATCGCGTCGTTGAGGCGCAGCGCCTCCATCGTCCGCATCTTGGCGCGGACAACCTCAGTGTTCCCCGCTGAGGCCACATCGAGGTCAAGGTACTTGCCGCCGCCCTGCGTGCCGAGGGACATGCCGCTGCCCCAGTCGACCAGAGCTACGCCGAGCGCGCCATCGATGGTCATCGCTTCTTTGAGAGCCGTCTCGATGTTCATCCACTCGCCTTTCAGATCCCCGTTATCCCGGACGCCCACGATAACGAATCACGCCACCCGGTACGCTCAAAACTCCATGAAAGTTGCGCTACGCCCAGAAGCTCAGTTTCGATACTATGCGTATCGATAAAGCTCGAAAGTTCCTTGAGCGGTTAGTCTGTGGTTTAGCCGGTTTTAGGTGATAGGAACGGGGAGGCAATGTCGGTCCTTGATGAGTCGCTACGCGAAGTTTTGCGGATAGACGGTGCTCGTGCGGCCGTCCTGATCGACGCGGCGACCGGCATGATCGTCGCGTCTGCGGGCGACCTCAGCGCAGGGCTGCCGCAGGCCGCGGCAAGCATGGCGGATGAGGTCAGGGCCGTCGCCGGCACCCATGGGCTGGCGTTCGCCGCAGGCGCCGTCGAGGAGATCGCGGCGCTGACCGAGCAACGCTGTCACCTGCTTGAGGTACTCGACCCGGGGACGGGGGCTGACCTGCTGCTCTTCGTTGACGTCGACCGGTCGCTGACAAACGTGGCGCTGGCCGGCCTTCAGGTACGCCAGCTTCTCCCCGGCCTGCTCGGCTGAGCAGGGCATCATGAACGCGGCCAGGCGAGAACGATCAGGGACGGCACGGACAGGCCAGCCGGTAGCCAGCACGGGGTACGAGACGGTCCGCCGGGTGCTTGCCGACTGCGAAACCAAGCGCTCGTTCGGAGTGGTCCGTGTCACCGGCGAGCCTGGCGGTCTCATTTACCTGGCTGACGGCGGGGTCATAGCCATCGAGACGGCCGGAGCGCCCGGTGCCGACGTGGTACTGCTGCGCTCGGGCCGCATACGTGAGTCGGAGTGGACGGCGGCTTACGCCGAGGCGGCGGCGCACGGGCAACTGGCCGCCGAACTGACCAGCCGCGGCCTGATCGGAGCGGCCGAGCTCGAGGCGGTGCTGCGCGTCGCCCTCGCCGATGCGATGTTCGCGGTAGCCGGCGGGCTAGTCGAGGAATGTGCACTTGAGCAGGTCGCCGCCCACGGCAGCGAAGACGGCCAAGGACCCGCAGGTACCGGCGGCGAGGCCCCCGTCTTGCTGCCGCTGTCGCCTCCGGCCTCGCCGACCTGGCTGCTCGCGGAGACCGTCAGGCGCCTTGAGGTCCTCGCCCGCACCCCTGAGCTGGTGCGGCATGATCGTGACCGGGTCACGGCCGACCCTGAGCGGCCGGCGAACACGCCCTTGTCACGCGCGCAGGAAGAGCTCGCAGGGCTCGCCAACGGACGCCGCACCGCGAGGGACATGGCCTTTGTCACCGGGCGTGGCGTGTACGCGCTGAGCCTGGAGCTGACCAGGATGAATCGCGCCGGGCTCGTGGCCATCACCTCACGCCGCGCGATCCGCCCGCCCGCCGATGGCACGCGGAAGCAGGCACCTGCTCCAAAGAGCCAGCCAGCCGCCGAGGCCAGCCAGCCGCCGCTCCCGAGGCGCAGCAATCCTGGCAGGCAGCCCAGGCCAGGTCCGGCCGAGATCGCGCCGCCACCAAGCTCAGCTCTGCATCGTCTGCTCAAGCTTTTCCCTGCCGCCACGGACGGCGATGCGGAGGCAGGCACCGGTAGCTGACGCTCCTGTTCTTCGACAGACCTAAGGGGGAATTAATGGCCGGGGAAGCATTGCTCGCCGAAATGGAGGCGCTCAGGGACCGGGTTTCGGGGATCACGGACACCGCGCTCGCCACCAGGGACGGACTGCTGATGAAGGCCGACACGGCCGACGTCGACCCCGACAACATCGCGGCGATGGCATCGGCGATGCTCTCGGTCGCGAGGACGATGGCCGCCGAGGCGAGAAGAGGAAGCCTGCAAGAAGCGACGACGAGAGGCAGCGGTGGCTACATAGCGACGTACGCGGTCGGCGCCACCGCGCTGCTCGTAGTAGTCGGCGATACGGGCCTTGACCTGGCGCAGCTATACCGTGAGTCGCGGGCGACCGTCGAGAACCTCAGGCGCCTGCTCGGCAGCACCGCGGGCCAGGCGAGCTTAGCGCCGGCCGCCAGCCTCCTGGCCGCCTAAGACGCCCGGCCGCCAGGAGATAAGGCATACTCCCGATGCGGCCGCAGGG
>Ga0335072_10010273_pt1 | contig 13482 bp, 7 predicted proteins | sample Lox_Sample_21_FD_206725 | JGI IMG/M metagenome (GOLD analysis project Ga0335072, IMG submission 206725) | Soil microbial communities from Loxahatchee National Wildlife Refuge, Florida, United States - Lox_Sample_2.1 | ecosystem: Environmental > Terrestrial > Soil > Wetlands | place: USA: Florida...
CGCGACCGATGATCACGATCGGTACGTGGTTCTTCTTTAAATCCGCGAGTAGATTCGTTTCTTCAAACACCCAGCTGGCGATGACGATCAGGCTCTCGGCGCGGCGTTCGAGAATCATCTTCACGTAGCTGTCGAAAAGGCGGCGCTGGGTTTGAGCATCGATAAGCAGCGGCAGGTAACGCGCGGGATAAAGTCCGGCCTGGATGCCGCGCACCACCGGGACGCAGAAGGGGTCTGAAAGATCGAATGCCAAAACCCCGATGGTCTGGCTGCTGCGGCTGCGCAGGGAGCGCGCGAAGGCGTCGGGGTGATATCCCAGCTTGCGCGCCATGGCGCGGATCTTTTCGCGGGTTTTGGCTGCCACGTTTTGCGAGAGCGGCGCTTCGCTCAAGACAATCGACACCGTGGACACAGAGAATCCGCAGGCACGCGCAACATCAAGCAACGTTACGTGTCCGGACTTTCGTTGAGCCAATTCCGCGCCTCCATGCCCATCTTTTTTGAGGGCCGGATCTGACTGCGCCGCCGAATTCCAGGGCCATTTTTAGCTTGACAGCCGATCAGGGTGCACCTACTATAGCATAACTATTCAAACGTTTGAATATTGACGTTTGCATCGAAGGATGGCCATGACTCACAAAATCGCAGGCGCAACTTCAGCGCTCAGGGATCTTTTTACCGTTATCGTCGTTGTCTGCTGTGCCGCCGCCGCCCAGGCCCAGGCCGGAAGGGGCGGCATCAGCGGATTAGTGGCCGACCCGAGTGGCGCGGTCATTGCCGGGGCATCCGTCACATTGGAGGACATCGCGACGGGGGTCAAACAGAGCACGGTCACTAGCTCGGGCGGGTTGTATTCGTTCATGTCGCTGGCGCCAGGCACTTACAAGATCACCGCCACCGAAAAAGGTTTCCAGACCATGGTGCAGGATCACGTGCGGGTGACTGTCGATCAGACCACGTTGCTGAACTTGACGCTGAACATGGGCAACGTCAGCCAGGTGGTCACGGTGAATGCCACGTCCGACGTTTTGGACACTAGCAACAGCACAGTTGGGCAGCTGATCGATTCCGCGGCCATCGACCGCGTCCCGTTGCTGTACCGCAATGTTTTCGATCTGGCGCAATTGAGCGCGGGCGTAAATTCGGCCAACGCGTCGCCCAACTCGAGCGATTCGATGCTGTCGATCCAGAACATTTCAAGCGGGCGCCCCGGAATCGATATCTCTTCAGCCACGATTAACGGGGCCATCGTGGGCTCGGTCTATTACATGATCGACGGCAGCCCGATCGGCATTGCGGAAAACAATGCCGCGGCAATCATGCCGGCGATGAATATTCCCGAGGACGGCGTGGACGAAGTCCGGGTGGAAACACAGAATACGCCCGCCTCTTTCCAGAGCGGGGCCGCGGGCGTCATCAGCCTGGTGACCAAGTCCGGAACCGATAAGTTTCACGGCGACGTTTTCGGCGTATTTCGGCCCGAAGTCCTGTCTGCGAATGAATACTTCAACAAACAAACTCAGCTAAGCAGCGGCATGGCGAACACCCCTCCTGATTTTTACCGCTACCAGGAGGGCGCAGCGATCGGCGGACCCATCAAGAAACAGAAGCTCTTCTTCTTTGGGGATTACGAGGCCACCCAGCAGGAGGAGTACGAGGGCATAGACTATTTCTCCGTTCCCACAATGGCTGAAAGGTCGGGGAACTTTTCGGCGATGAGTTTTACGATCTACGATCCGACGCAGCCCGATTTCGCGAACGGACCGCTGGCTGGAACGCGGCAGCCCTTCACGAACAACACAATCACAAACCCGAATCCCATCGGCATGCTGTATCTGTCAAAGATGCCCGAATGCAACCTGCCGTCGACCACATCCTGCGAAGCGGCAACGACTGACGTCGTCAACAATTACGGGATCCCCGGCATGGACCCGTATTCGGCGCAACGATTCGACGTGCGTGTCGATTGGATCAAGAGCGAAAAGCAGCGCATCTTTACCCGCTTTTCCTTCGACCGGCTGGCGTTCGCCACGGCCAATGTATTTCCCAGCGGCTGGGACCCCAATTATGCTGATAACACCACCAACGGGCGCAACATCCTGGTGGCCGACGACCTGACCCTGAGCCCCTCGACCTTCCTGCAGTTGCGCTACTCCTTTACTCGCCACTACGAGAATCAGGGAGGCCCGTCGGCCTACTCGAGCAACGATATTACGCAACAGGGCTTTCCCTCCTCGCTCGCTTCTCAGGTGCTCTACAAACAACTGCCCTTCATGCTCTTTAACGACGTGGGCGGTGGTGTGGGTGGCACCGCAGACAGTAATATTTTTCAGTATGCCAGCGAGGACAGCGACGCCAACGCCGCCGTCACCAAAGTCTGGGGCAAGCATCAAATATCCACCGGCGCCGAGTGGATGAAGCGGTTTCTCAACGTCGGCCAGCCGTATGCGCCAGCGGGCTCGTACGCGTTTGACGTCAGCGCTACGGATCAGACCGTCTCCAGTGTTAACGGCGGCAGCGATTTCGCCTCCATCCTCGTCGGCCAGGGCACGGAGCCGGGCAGCGAATCGTACGATTTCACCGAAGACATCTTCGCAGCCGAAACTAGTCCCTATTACGCGGCCTTCATTGAGGATACGTACCATGCCACGAAGAACCTGACTATAACTGCCGGCCTGCGCTGGGATATCTTCGGCGGGCGTAACGAGCGCTATAACCGGCAGGAATACTTCGATCCCACTGCAGCCAATACGTTTGACAGTGTCGCCTACACTGGCGCGGAGATATTCGCCAACGGCAGCAATCGCTCACCTTTTACAACCAATCTGGACGACCTCGGCCCTCGCTTGGCTTTTGCCTGGCAGCCGGTTACCCACTTGGTCCTGCGCGGCGGCGCAGGCATCTACTACGGTCCCAGCACCCAGATGGTCGCCAGCGCCCTCAATAACGCCGATGGGTACTCTTCTGTTACGAATTGGAATTCAACTTGCTACAACGCGGACGGCAATACCATCTTTTATAGCTCGACCTGTGCAACACCGGCGACGGACAACTTCACCGGCGCCTATTCATTGAGCAATCCATTTCCTGCCGGAGTTGTCCCGGTCTTCACCATCTCCAGCCCACCAAGAGGTCTGGCCAATAATCTGGGGACAGCCTTGCAGACCGTTCTGCACTCTCAGCGCACACCCACCGTCTACAACTTTAATTTCGCCGTAGAGTATGAGTTGCCGCACCAGGTGGTGGTGACTGCGGGCTATGTCGGAAGCCGGGGACTTTTCCTACCCTTTGGCGCTGTCGATCTGAACCAGCTGGATTTGGCCACGATTCAGAAATACAACTACTCGATGTGCGTCGATACCTCGCAATCGAGTTGCGTTTATGTGCCCAATCAATGGGCGGCGATCCAGCCTGCCACTAATGCCAACTACGGGGCGGCCACCGTTCCTTTGTGGACAGCGCTCCAGCCGTTCCCGCAATTCGGCGATGGCAGCTACGGTGCGGGCAACGGCGTCAACGTGAATGGCTACCCCGCTGGCGACTCAGAGTACAGTTCCTTGCAAGCCAAAGTGCAAAAGAGGCTGACCAGTCACTTCACTACGCTTAGCACTTTTACCTGGGGAAAACTGATGACCGACGACGGGAATCCGCCTCTGAGTTTCGTAGCCAATCACAATGGGTCCGTTCAGGACTGGAGGAATCTGTCCTATGAGCACTCCATCAGTCCCCAGGATGTGAAGTATCAATTCTCCGGAGAGGTGTCGTACGACTTGCCGATTGGCAAGGGACGGCGTGTCGACCTGAAGGGTTTCGGGAATGCGGCCCTTGGCGGATGGACTATGAACGCGATTGTCTATCTCAGCACGGGCAATCCCATCAATTCGCCGTCTTCGGGAACAACCCCGTCATACTTCAATCAGCGCGCCGATATGACCTGCAATCCGGCAGCCCACGCTCCGCATACCGTAGCTGCGTGGTTCAACGACAACTGTTTCGCGATACCCGGCACGGAGAACGCTGGCACGGTTAATCCGTTCGTTCCGGGAACGGCCCCGGACTATCTCGACAATGTTCGCACCAAAGGCGCTCGTGACCTGGATCTATCCACTTACAAGGCGTTCAATTTCGGCGAAACGAAAGAGCTCCGCTTCGACGCTTCCGCCTACAATCTAACCAACACGCCGCAGTTCGGGTATCCAAGCGTGCCGAGCATTGTCGGTGCGGTGGACCAGGGTCTTCCCTTCGGACAGATCACCGGTACGAATAATACTCCGCGACAATTCCAGTTTGGCGCCAGATTCACGTTCTGACGGGACTGCCGAACGGAACAGCGGCCGGCCCTTTATTCTTACTGAACATGCGAAAGCAAAAGGGGCCGGCCTCAAATCTGACAACTTCATCTGCACGGCAAGGATCTTAATGTCCTTCAATCAGGAAAGCGGTGGTCAGCAGCCAGTAGGCCTCCGGCGCTCGCTCCGATTCTGGGATCTCATCCTGTATGGAATCATCCTTATCCAGCCCACGGCCCCCATGCCGAGCTACGGTGTTATTTCCACGGTGGCTCGCGGGCACGTGGTTACTGCCATTCTGCTGGCCATGGTCGCCATGCTGTTTACGTCGATCAGCTATGGCCGTATGGCGCGCGTCTATCCTCATGGCGGATCGGCATTCCTCTACGTCGGCAAGCAGATTCATCCCAGTCTCGGCTATCTCACCGGCTGGTGCCTGATCATGGATTACGTTCTCAACCCGCTTATCTGCACCATCTGGTGCAGCCGCGCCGCGATCAATTTTGTGCCAGAGGTTCCGTACGTTGCTTATGTTGTCGCTTTCGCCGTTCTCTTCTCAACCCTCAACTGCAATGGCGTTGAGACCTCGGCAAAGATTAATGCCGCAATGGCCGCTGCCCTCGGCATCGTCATTCTTCTCGTAATTGTGGCGGCCCTTCGTTATGTCTTCGGCCTGCATTCGTATCCGTCAGGCTTCTTCACGCTGCCGTTCTACGACCGCTCGACGTATACTTCATCCGGTTTGCTGCGCGGTACCTCGATTGCCGTGCTCACTTACATCGGATTCGATGGAATCTCAACCCTCACGGACGAAGCGAAGGATCCCAAACGGAATGTCCCGCGCGCTATCATCGGCACGTGCATCGTCACCGGCATCTTGGCAAGCATTGAGGTCTATCTGGCGCAGCTCGCGTGGCCGCACGGCGGCGCCTTCCCCGATATCGACACGGCCTACGTCTTTATCTCCGGCCGCATCGGCGGACCTGCTCTCTTTGCCATCGTCAACGGAGCATTGTTGCTCGCCACCATTGGTTCCGGAATGGCCTCGCAACTCGGCGCTGCACGGATCATGCTGGCCATGGGCCAGGACGGCGCGTTGCCCCGCGGTTTCTTCGGTGCCGTGCACCCCAAGAATCAGATCCCCCGCAACAACGTTTTGCTCATTGGCGGCATTTGCCTGGTGGGAGCTCTTTTCATGAGCTATCAACTGGGCACTGAGTTGCTCAACTTTGGTGCGCTGCTCGCTTTTATGGGTGTAAATGTGGCCGCCCTGATGCAGGCCTGGCACGAAGGTAAGCTTCGCCTTTTGCATGCCCAGGTGTTTGCGCTCTGCGGATTCGTAACCTGCGCCCTGTTGTGGTGGGGCCTTGGCCCTCTGGCCAAAACCGTCGGCACCGTCTGGGCGCTGTTTGGCATCGCGCTGTGGGTGATACGCAGGCGTCAGACGCATCTGCCGGGCAGCGAAGCTTAGGGCATTATTCAACTCCTCTGTGGTCGCAATACGACCTGCGCTGTCCGGCGCTTCTCGGTTTTCTTGCTATTGAAACAGCTTCATTTCGGCTTGAGAACCTGATTGCCGGGTTGTAGGATTCTTGAGTGTACCTCCGCGCCCTTGCAGTAGGCCCGCAAGCGATTGCATACGTTTCGGGACCTGCATGGAGATGAGGGCCTGAAGTGAGCCGGGATTATCCAATGATGAGTTCGCGTTCCTCGCTGTACCTTGCTTCGATCGCCTTGACTTTGGCATCGTGCGCTGTGGCAAACGCGCAGCAGGCGCCCTCGCCAAATTCGGCTCCAGCAACCGCGGCTGCAGTGTCAGCTCAGGCCATTCCTCCCGCTGACAACCCTGTCGCCGATCCCAAGGCCGTGGTCACCGCGGGCCACGCGCGCTTTACCATCCTGACTCCGCAACTCATACGCATGGAGTGGTCCGCCGACGGCAAGTTCGAAGATCACGCGTCGTTTGTGTTCTTGAATCGTCACTTGCCGGTCCCGAAGTTCGAGTCGGATAATGAGGTGGGCGGCCCGGGTAAATCGCTCACCCTTCAAACCGACGATCTAATCCTCTCTTACACGCCGACAGGCGACGGCCATTTCACCGCCGAAAGTCTCTCAATCGAATTCACCGTCGATGGCAAGCACGTCGTTTGGCACCCCGGCGACACCGATCCCGAAAACCTCGAGGGCACCACGCGCACGCTCGATGGAGCGCGGGGCGATAAAACCCAAGAGCCAATCGGGCAGGGTCTGGTCTCGCGTTCCGGGTGGGTTCTCGTCGACGACTCTACTCGCCCGCTCTTCGACTCCAGCGACTTCCGCTTTCTCGAGGGCGAAAAAGGCCCGTGGCCGTGGGTGATCGAACGGCCCGAAAACGAAAAGCCTGGCTCCTACGTCGACTGGTACTTCTTCGGCTACGGCCACGACTACGCCAGGGCGCTCGGCGATTTCGTTCGCGTCGCCGGCCGCATTCCGCTGCCGCCGCGCTTTGCTTTTGGCGCGTGGTGGTCGCGCTACTGGGCGTACAGCGATCAGGAACTCGACGAACTGATCAAGGGTTTCCGCGAAAACGATACGCCGCTTGATGTGCTGGTGATCGACATGGATTGGCACCTGAACCACGAGCAGCTTAAGGCCTTTGGGGAGCACGATCAGTCCGGCGAATCGACTGGCTGGACCGGCTACACGTGGAACAAGATGCTCTTTCCCTATCCCGGACTTTTCCTGAAGAACGTGCACGAGAAAGGCTTGAAGGCTACTCTTAATCTGCACCCAGCCTCAGGCATTGAGCCCTGGGAGGCAGCGTATCCGGCGATGGCGCGGGCCATGGGGATCGATCCCGCTACGAAAAAGTATGTGCCGTTTGACCCGACCGACAAAAAGTGGGCGACCAATTACCTCGATCTCGTGCTGCATCCGCTCGAAGGGGAGGGGATCGACTTCTGGTGGCTCGACTGGCAGCAGTGGCCCATGACAAAGTTGGCGGGTGTGAACAATACCTGGTGGCTCAACTACGTTCACTTCACCGATCAGCAGCGCGAGGGCAAACGGCCGCTGCTCTTCCACCGCTGGGGCGGACTCGGCAACCATCGCTACGAGATCGGATTCTCTGGCGACACCATTTCGGTGTGGGATTCGCTCGCCTTCCAGCCATGGTTCACCGCAACCGCTGCCAACGTTGGCTACGCATACTGGAGCCACGACATCGGCGGCCACATGCCGGGTGCAGTCGATCCGGAGTTGTTTACGCGCTGGGTGCAGTTCGGCACATTCAGCCCCATACTGCGCACGCACACCACCAAGAATCCCGAATCTGAGCGACGCATCTGGGCCTATCCCGAGCCGTACTCCGCCATCCTCCGCACCGCATTCCAGTTGCGTTATGCGATGCAGCCCTACCTCTACACTGAGGCACGCCGCACCTACGACACCGGCGTTGCGTTCTTTCGCCCGCTTTACTACGACTGGCCTGAAGAAGATGCTGCGTACACCAGCAAGGACGAGTACATCTTCGGCAGCCAGATGGTTGCTGCGCCAGTGGTTGCGCCGGTCGATGCAATCAGCGGGCTCGCCACCGAGCAGGTTTGGATTCCCGGCGGCGAGTGGATCGAGTGGCCGACCGGGAAACACTTCACGGGGCCGGAGACTGTGGAGCGCTCCTTCTCCATCGATCAGGTTCCCATTTATCTGCGTGCCGGCGCCATCGTGCCCATGCAGCCGCCCATGCTTTACACCGGCCAGAAACCGGTCGATCCGCTCATCGTGAATGTATGGCCCCTGGCGCCGGGCGCAGCCTCCAGCTATTCGGTCTATGAGGACTCCGGCGTCTCAGTCGAGTATCAGCGTGGCGTCTGCACATGGTTGCCGATTAAAGCCGCTCAATCCGGCGACACTTTGCGCGTTGAGATTGGCCCCGTCGAGGGCAGCTTCCCCGGAATGCTCAAGAACCGTAGCTTCGAGTTGCGCCTGCCAGGCGACTGGCCGCCGGCGTCCGTCACAGTGAACGGCACTCCAGTTCCGCAGGGCGGCGTAGGCAAGCCGGGTTGGCTCTTCGTTGGCAACACGCTCACCACGGTCATTCCCACGCCCAGCTACAGTACTTCGTCGCGAGTCATCATCGAAGTCCGCCGCGCCGCCGGCCTTACGGCGCGTCGTGCTGAACTCGACGGCTTTGCCGGCTCTATGACCCGCCTGCGCGCTGCCTACGATGCCCTGCAGAACACTTCGCCAATATCCATGCCACCTGATCCGCTTGTCGACGCGATGCAGACCGGCGACCGGCTCGGCTACCACCCTGAAAACGCCGTTGCCGAAATCGCGCATTTTCACGACGTCTTGCCCAAGGCTAAAGCTGCGGTACACGCCATCCAGTCCGGCTTCCAGCAAGGTATCGATAACTACGTTAAACGCGAGGCCGAAGATCCGCAAAGGCCGGCTGACTTTGATGCGCGCGTACAAAAGCGCAAAGATCTCATGCAGCGTGCACTCGCATCCGTCGACGAAGCGGCCAAATAGCTCGCCCGCTGCATTCGACACTAGACGAGTCAGAACAGCGAGAACGGGACTTCAACATTCCTACGCGCCGCCTCGGGCCTACCTTTACTCGTGGCAGGGAGAAACCTGTACTGCCATACGGCGTCCGCGGCCTTCTTATCGAGACCGAAACCCAAGCCCCGCGTGACTCGAATCTCCTTCGGCATTCCGTCGACACCCACCAGAACCGTTACCACCGCTACCTGCACATAAGGATGTCGCGCAAACGGATCGCTGAAATCGGCATCGACCGTGTGAATCGGCAGTGGCTCGTTATAGGAAAGCGGATTGTGGTGTTTGTCCTCCAGCCGGGCAATGTCGGGCGGTGAAAGATCCCGTTCAGTGATCAAAACTTCCGGATAAACCGGGTATCGGTTAGTGTAGTGCGTCATGCAGAATGCCGATTATTTCAAAGTGCGGAAAAAGCCGGAAATCCCTGTGATTGCAAGGTTCGCTGCTTCGTCCCAACCGGCGAATAATCGACAGAATTATTGACGCCCTACACCAGCCGCTTTGAGATAAGGATTTCGTCAATGCAACGAATTGCTCTCAAGGCGCAATTCGAATGCCTGAAGGCAAGGTATCGGAGAATAGGGCCTCGTTGCGTGGCCGCTTAATCTCACAACAACACCGCGCAATGACTCCAGCTACAACCGCGGCCAGTGGAACCTTGCCAACGCTTACCGGTGTTTCTCTGAGGCGTGGGGCGGATATCACTGGGATGTTAGTCACGGGCTGAACACCGACGGTGGTATCTTTGCGTCGTATATAGGTCTCTTCAGTAACTATAACTTCGATAACTGGGCTTATCAACCATCGTTCGTATCCTCGAACACGCCGTGGTTCTTCAATGGTGTACGTATCCAGTGGTGGCCGACTGCGAAGCTAAAGATCGAGCCGCGGATCATCAACGGCTGGCAGTCTTACGCTCGGTACAACGGGAAGCCCGGCCTTGGAGGCCAGATTTTCTGGCGCCCCAAGCCTTATCTCGACTTTGTCTGGAATGACTACGGTTTGGGCGAGGACGATGCAGAGTATCCCGGCCGTTCCCGTATTCACGCAGACTGTAGCGCGCAGGTCAAGTTCTAAGACAAACCATCTAGTTTGATGGACAAGATTGCCTGGACAGTTACGGGCGACCTTGGTTGCGAATACGGCGGCGGGCCGGCTTCATATGCTATTGCGGGTGGAACGCAAAACCCTGGCGGCTGGTCGCCTGAATAGGGCAGCGGCGTGTCGACTTACAACGGCGGCGTGAACTGCCATAACACGAAACATGTCAAACCCAACCAGGACTTCGAGGGCTGGATGAGCTATCTGTGCTTCTGGTTCAAGAAGGATATCTGGGCCATGACGCTTGGCGGTGGCGAGATGAGCAACCTAGGTCGTTACCTCACGCTACTGCCTCCCCTCAACAACGCAACTGCCGCCAGCAGCACACCATACTTTACTGAGAACGTAGGCGACCGCGCCATGATGCACGATGGCACAATCACGCTCGACTATATGCCGGCACAGTTTATTACGTTCCGCCTCGAAGAGAGCTATCGCTATTCCGACGAGCCATACTGGACGGGCCATGGCGGAATCACTCCTCCTGGTGGCAACAATGGAAATCCGGCAGACCATCAATGCGAAGCAGGCGGCGATTCACACTATGGCTACGTCTACACCAACTCCAACACAGGCATCGGGGTCGCGGGCATGCCGCTGCCATTGCGTCGTGCCAGCAGCAAAACCTCTCCAGCGGGTACATTACCCCGGGTGACAAGCGTGCGCATTGGTGGCCCGATCTGCGGACAAACCAGACAGCGACAATCCTGGCAGTCATGGTCCGGTTTTAGCTCCACACTGGACGCTGGTCTTATGTCCGACATCCGGTGACGCGAGCGCGATCGAATGTGCGGCCCTGAGGTCACATGTTCATTCAGCGCCACGCATTGCAGCGCTCCGAAATCCACGATTGAAGCACTCTGCTGCGACGGGCAGGGGAACGATTAAAGCGAAGGCACAAACTGTATTTGTGTAGATGACTTGGTTTAGTACTTGTCAACGCGGGAGCTTCCGAGAAGTGTTCACGTACAATCAAGTCTGCACGGATTCCTTAGGAGTGCTTCTTCTATATCCGACAGAACTGGGTAACTGTTGTGCTGCGCGCCAGGGGAATCGCTTGCGGCAATAGCCGAAATCCAGACCTTAAGCCTCATGTGCGAGTACCGGCGGACTTTTGAACAAGATAGGGACGGTTTACCGCGAGCCCCAGCGGGTAATATAGGTTTCCCCATGCAGCCTTCATGCCTTCCTTATATGGGGTTGCTATGCTCTTACTCAAGCGGGCACCAATTCGATCGTGATCAGTTTAGGACTGGTGCCATACGCAGCTCCGTCAAAGGCGGAACGCAGGCCACCTATCGTGCGGCCTTCTGGTTATTCTTTTGCGCTCGCAACAGGGCTTGAGTTGTGGCCGCCATTGGTCGTGGATTGCAGTTGCATGCCTCGACTCTTTCTTCAATCAGCCCTTATTGCATTTCAATATCGCCGATCCGCTGAACTGGGCAGCGCCAGATGTATTTCAATTGGTGGCAACCGTCATTGGATGACAAATCTAAGTGAGAGGGCTTAAGCAACAATGGAGCCGTCAGCTACGAGTGCAGGGATCATTTTGATTGTGGACGATGATAGTTCAGCCCGTCGCGCCCTGCGAGTTACTCTCGCCGGCATGGGGTTCATAATCGTCGAAGCCGCGCGCGGTGAGGAGGCTTTGGCTCTCGTGCGCGCAACTTGGTTCGATGCAGTTCTTCTCGACATCGATATGCCAGGTATGGGCGGCATCGAGGCATGTCGGGCCATTCGCTACGCGGTGCCGCGGCTGCCCGTGCTTATGTGGACAGTACTCGACAGTGAGGACGATAAAGTGCTGGCCCTTGATGCCGGAGCCGACGATTACATTACGAAGCCGTTTCACGTTCGCGAGCTTACTGCGCGTCTGCGTTCGGCTGTGCGCAGAAGGAGCGCCCAGGACACGAACAACGACACTCCGCTCCGCTATGGAGGCCTCGAGCTTGATCCCGTTAAGTACATGGTGATGAAGCACGGCCGGCCAGTACATCTTACGCCCAAGGAATTTGAAGTCCTTCATTACCTCATGACGCACGCAGGCCAGCCAATTCCTCATGCCCGCCTGTTGAAGTCTGTGTGGGGGCCTCATTATGGAAATGAGCTCGAGTACCTGCGCACTTTCGTAAGACAGCTGCGCATGAAGATTGAGGACGATCCGCGTCATCCGAAATATCTAGTTACTCATGCGTATGTTGGTTATCGCTTTGATGGACAGGAGTACAGCGGAACGCATTTGCAAGCGTCTGAAATGTCTTCGGTCTAGTTATCGACCTCCAAAAACCGGAAGAGCGAATCAGGTAACCTGTAATGTAAATTGCGGAGAGGGATAACTTCCTCAGTCGGCGAAGAAAGTCAAAGTCCCAATCGGGAGGAGTGCGCCCAGGGCACGTCGGTGGTGCGCCGCTGACCAAGCCAGTCGGAAGAATGTCTTTCAATGGCGATCCGCACAAGCTGGCTTCGGGTTCTGACCCCGGCTTTTTGAAAAAGCTCCTGGATGACCGCCTTCACAGACGTCTCAGACGACTTGAGGTTAAATGCGATCTCCTTGTTCGTCAGACCGTCCAGGATGCCTCGCATCACCTCGCTTTGGCGAGCGGTCAACGGCCTCGCGGTTTCAGAACCCGTGGGAACACCGAACCGTGACGACAAAAGCGCCCGCACCGCGCCGTCGCCCAGCCAGCGCTCTCCGGCAGCCACGGTGCGAATCGCGGCGATCAGTTGATCGAGGCTGCTGTGCTTGAGCAGGATTCCCATCACACCCTCATCAAGTCCGCGAAGCGCTTCATCGCTCGGCATACCTGCGGTGACAATGAGAACCGAAGATTGGACCTGCCGTTTTCTCAGCTCAGCGAGCAACGAGGTTCCCTGCTCGTTGCCAAGGTCATAGTCGAGGAGAATGACATCAGCCTCAACCGACGAAAGCGACGCGAGCGCCTCATCCAGATTCCTGCACTCGCCAACGACGCTAAAGCCAGTCTCTGCCTGGAGCATCCTGCCCAGACTTTCTCTGAATAGGCTGTGATCATCCACGATCAAAATGCGGATGTTCATTTGATTAGCTCCGATTGCGCCTTTTGCCTGCACCAAGAATCATGATACCAGTAGATGGGAAATCGACGCTCCGGAGACCAAGCTGCGAAGGCCAGCCGCGCATTTCTAATTGCCAAGAAAAAACGGGCTGTAAGCGAATTATATAGATGAAATATGAAACACATAGTCGATTCGTTAACATTGTATAAAGCCCCAGGATTATTGGCCAAAAGATAGCCTAGGATAGCCAATAGATGGCTCATCGATATCCCCTACGCAGTTATTCTGGAGGAAACCTGTCCCTGAGCAGTGCTATCGATGCACAATGCTTCTGGCGCGAGTGTTAACTCGCAATCGTAACCGGAGAACTCTCGAGTGAAAACTCCAAAATTACTGCGCAGATTCGTCGTCGCGGCCTGTGCCGCCGGACTGCTCTGCCCCATCCGAATCTATGCCCAGGCTACGCAGGCGCTGACGTGGGATGAAGTGCGGACACGGTTTATCGCGGGCAATC
>Ga0335072_10010275_pt1 | contig 13481 bp, 10 predicted proteins | sample Lox_Sample_21_FD_206725 | JGI IMG/M metagenome (GOLD analysis project Ga0335072, IMG submission 206725) | Soil microbial communities from Loxahatchee National Wildlife Refuge, Florida, United States - Lox_Sample_2.1 | ecosystem: Environmental > Terrestrial > Soil > Wetlands | place: USA...
CCATCAAGCTCGCAATCGTCATCGGCCCGACACCCTTCGGCACCGGGGTTATCCACGAGGCCTTCTTTATGGCCTCGTCAAAGTCAACATCCCCCACTATCTTCCCGTCTTCCAGCCTGGTTATGCCCACGTCTATGACTATCGCGCCCTCCCTGATCATCTCGGCCCTGACAAGCTTGGGCTTCCCCACTGCAGAAACCAGTATGTCCGCCCCCCTGGTGAATCCCGGCAGGTTCCTTGTCTTGCTGTGGCAGACGGTGACTGTGCAGCCCTTCTTGAGCAGCATGACCGCGGTCGGCTTGCCAACGATGTTGCTCCTGCCTATGATGACCACGCTCTTGCCCTCAAGCTTCTCGCCAGTGGATTCAAGCAGCGTTACTATTCCCCTCGGAGTCGCCGGCTGGAAGCACTCCTCTCCAAGGAGGTTCTTGCCCTGGTTGTACGGGTTCAGTCCATCAACGTCCTTCCTTGGGTCAACTGTTTCAAGTATCCTCTTGTGGTCTATACCTGCAGGCAGCGGCAGCTGCACCAGTATGCCATGCACCTTCCTGTCCGAGTTCAGCCTCTCGATCTCGCTCACAAGCTCCTCGCAGGTTATGCCCACCGGAAACCTCTTCACCTCCGAGTCCATCCCCAGGCTCAGGCAGGTCTTGCTCTTCCTGTTGACGTATATCGTGGATGCCGGGTCGTCGCCCACCTGGATGACCACGAGCTTGGGCACAGCGCCCCTGGCCTTCACATCGGAAACCTCGATCCTCAAGCGGTCCAGTATGGAGCCGGCTATCTGCCTGCCATCAATGATCTTACCTGTCATTCTATCACTCATGGTGCAATAGGGATATTTAGGCAGAAAACCTTTATATACCGGGGAGCAGTAATAGAATTAGGTCGATGTGGGGTACTTGGAGGGCAATCCACAGGCCTGGTGGTTATCTGGCTAGCCGAATCATAGTGGCGTTCAAGCAAGGGGAAAGAGACCCCCTGGGACTCGCCCTGGGCAGGACCATCAGCAACTTCCTCGGGATAAAGACCAAGTCAGTCAGAACAAGGCGTGCCTACATAATTGACGCGGACCTGCCGCCAGAAGAGCTGGGAACCCTCGAGAGGGACCTTCTCGTGGATCCGGTCACAGAGAGGTCTGCAAGGGAGATGGAAGACGGATTCGACTGGCTGATCGAGGTCTCCTACAAGGCGGGCGTCACCAATCCCGTAAGCAAGACGGCCACAAGGGCGGCAAACGAGATACTCGGGCTGAAGCTCAGGGAAGAGAACAGCATATCCACGGCAACCCAGTACCTTATCAGCGGAGCAACAAAGGCCCAGGCAGAGAGGATAGCGAGGGAACTGCTCTCCAACCCGACGGTAGAGAGCGCCAGGATACTCGGCAGCGAAGAGATAAAGGCGCACGGCCTCCCCATACTCCAGTTCCAGATAAATGGCACCGAAAGCGGTTCAGTGCGGGGGTGCAGCCTGGATGTCAGCGATGCGGAGCTGCTGGAGATAAGCAGGAAGGGAGTGCTTGCGCTGAGCCTCCAGGAGATGAAGGTCATACAGAAGCATGTCAGGAGCCCTGAGTTCAGGAGGGGGAGGAAGGCGATAGGGATGGATGAGGAGTTCTGGGACAGGCTGACAGACGCGGAACTGGAGGCGATAGCGCAGACCCAGTCGGAGCACTGCAAGCACAAGATATTCAACAGCATGATAACATATGTAGGCGAGTCCGGCAAGGAGGAGAGGATAGACGGCCTATTCAAGACCTACATAAGGTCGCCCAGCCTCTCGATAGCTAAACAGTACGGCTGGGTGCTCTCGGCCTTCCACGACAACGCTGGCATAGTCGACATGGGGAACGGCATACTGATAGCAGACAAGCTCGAGACGCACAACGCGCCCTCGGCGCTGGAGCCGTACGGAGGCGCCATAACCGGGATCCTCGGGGTCAACCGCGACATCCTCGGAGCTGGGATGGGCGCAAAGCCCCTATTCAACGTCTTCGGGTATTGCTTCGGCGACCCGTTCCTGAAGGGAACTACCCGGGAAGGAGTCCTGCATCCGGCGCGGATAAGGAGCGGCGTCCACAGGGGCGTGATAGACGGAGGAAACCAGAGCGGCATACCGCTGGTAGGAGGCCTGGAGATATTCGACTGGAGATTCGGCTTCAGGCCGCTGGTGTTCTGCGGCACCATCGGCATCCTCCCGAAAAAGACAAACGGCAGGCCGTCCGAGGAAAAGAAGGCAAGCCCAGGCGACCTGATAGTGATGGTCGGAGGCAGGATCGGAAAGGACGGCATACACGGGGCCACGTTCTCCTCGTCGGGGCTTGACAGGGGCTCGCCTGTCCAGGCGGTGCAGATAGGGGACTCGATAACGCAGAGAAGGATGACCGACTTCCTGGTGGAGGCAAGGGACAAGGGACTGTACAAGAGCATAACCGACAACGGCGCAGGCGGCCTCTCCTCGTCGGTAGGCGAGATGGCGAAGGAGACAAACGGCTTCAGGATGGACCTCAAGAAGGCACCGCTCAAGTACCTGGGCCTGGCGCCTTTCGAGATCCTGATATCAGAGTCGCAGGAAAGGATGACGGTTGCGGTCGAGCCTTCCAGAATAGCCGAGTTCCTCAAGCTCGCAGCAGACAGGGACGTCGAGGCGACCGCGCTGGGAGAATTTGAGGACACCGGCAAGTTCCACGTCACGTACGGCGACAGGACAATAGCGTACCTTGACATGAGATTCATCCATGACGGCTTCCCTCAGATGAAGCTCAAGGCCAAGTGGAAGGCTAGACGGAACGAGGAACCCGGGTTCAAGCAGCCGAGGGACCTGGATGCCGTGATGGAGGGCATGCTTTCAAGGCTCAACGTCTGCTCAAAGGAATACAAGCTAAGGCAGTACGACCATGAGGTAAAGGCAAGAAGCGTAGTGAAGCCCCTGGTCGGCAAGGACCTTGACTCGCCAAGCGACGCCACAGTCTCCCTGCTTGAATACGGGGGGAAGCGGGGGCTAATAGCGGCCCAGGGAATCAACCCCCACTACTCCGACATAGACACCTATCACATGACGGCTTCAGTGATAGACGAGGCCGTGCGCAGAGTCATAGCAGTCGGCGGTAAACTGCCCAGCAAAGGGAACGTCTTCTACGGACTGGACAACTTCTGCTGGAACATCTCGTCGCTTGAGTCGGAAGACGGCGAGTTCAAGCTAGGCCAGCTAGTCAGGGCAAACAAGGCCCTCTCCGAGTATTGCAAAGCCTTCGGCATCCCGTGCATCTCCGGGAAGGACAGCATGAAGAACGTCTGGAAGGCTGAGTTGAAGTCAAAAGGAAGGAAAGCAGAAAAGCTGGTCTCAATACCGCCCACCCTCCTTTTCTCCGCAAGGGCAAGGATGGACGACGTGGGCAAGGCGGTGACAATGGACGCCAAGAGGGCCGGAGACCTTGTCTATGTGATAGGCGAGACCTTCGATGAACTGGGGGCATCCGAGTACTTCTCGTACATGGCTGTCAGCCTCAACAAGAGCGAAAGGATCGGAAACAAAGTGCCGAAGGTCGATGCCGCAAAGGCAATGAAGACCTACGCCGCAGTCAGTGCAGCTACAGACAAGGGGCTTGCGTCATCGCTTCATACGCCGACATTCGGTGGCATAGGGATAGCGCTCGCCCAGTCGGCATTCGCAGGCGGCCTCGGGATCGAGGCGGACCTGAGGAAGGTCCCATATCGTGGAGAGGACAGGGACGACTATGTGCTGTTCTCACAGTCGAACAGCAGGTTCATCGCGACCGTCTCCCCCAAGAAGGCGAAGGCATTCGAGAAGGCGATGGCAAAGGCAGCATTCGCAAAGATCGGTGTTGTCACAAAGGCCAGGAAGCTAAAAGTATATGGACTTAAGGGTGGCTGTGTCATCAATTCAGATACGGACAGGCTGAAGTCTGCCTGGAAAGGGACCTTGGAGGGCGTTTAGATGAATGCAAGAGCAAACAATCCGAAAGTCCTGGTCCCATCGGGCCAGGGGCTCAACTGCGAGGAGGAGACCGCCTACGGATACAGGAGGCTGGGCGCGCAGGCCGACATAGTCCACATAAACGACATAATGGCGAAGCCGGGCATACTCGAGGATTACCAGATACTCGCCCTGGTAGGTGGATTCTCCGACGGAGACCACATCGCATCCGGCAAGATACACGCAAACAGGCTGAGATTCAGGCTCGAGGAGCCCCTGGAAAGGTTCATACATGCAGGCAAGCTTGTCATAGGCGTCTGCAACGGCTTCCAGGCGATGGTCAAGTCGGGAATGCTTCCTGCATTCAACAGCTACAACTCGATAGGCGAGATGACGCTCACCTACAACGACTCAGGCAGGTTCGAGGACAGGTGGATACACCTGCTCGCGAACAGGAAATCCAGGTGCATATGGACAAAAGAGATTGACAGGCTCTACCTTCCGATAAGGCACGGTGAAGGGAAGGTCAGGCTGGCATCCAGGGAAGCGCTCTCGAAGCTTGAGGAAGCAGGGCAGGTGGCCTTGTCGTACATGGATCCTCAAACCGGGAAAACCGCAGCAGAGGCGGACTACCCGAACAACCCGAACGGCTCAGTCAAGGGGATCGCAGGCATATGCGACCCCACCGGAAGGGTGTTCGGCATGATGCCCCATTGGGAGGGATTCATGACGCCTTACAACCACCCGAGCTGGACAAGGCTCCAGGCTGAAGGCAAGCTCCCGAAGGAGGGGGAGGGACTCCAGATTGCAAGGAACGGAGTCGAGTATGCAAGGGAAAAACTGGTATGATGATAAAATGGCAAAAGAGATCTACAATCCATCGAAACCATTCAACGACGAGATCAGGGCACTCATCAAATCCACCCATCCCTCGAAAGGCCCGATAAAGGTAAGCCCCTTTGGGAAGAGGTTCATGGTAGACAGGGATCCTGAGTATTGGAAAGATTTCTCCGAGCTCACGGGCACCGACGGCATAGGCACCAAGGGACTGCTCCACTGGCAGATGAACACGCTGAACTATGGAGTCCAGGACGCATTCGCAATGGTCGTAGACGACCTCATCGAGGGCGGCTTTGTCCCTGTCATGCTCCAAAACCACATAATGATGCAGGAAGAGGACCCGGGAAAGATACTGACCGCAATAAAGAGCCTGGTAGAACTGTGCATAGGCAACAAGTGGGAATATGCGGAGGGAAAGTCCAATCCCATAATCATCAGCGGCGGTGAGACCGCGCCGATAAACACCATGCAGGGCTTCGAGATGGGCATAACAGGCACAGGATATGCCCGCAAAGGCGAAGAAATACAATACGACGCCAGACCGGGTGATTTGGTGATAGGGCTTGCCAGCAGCGGAGTGCACTCGAACGGCCTCAGCTTCTACAGGGAGGAGTTCTTCCAAAAAAGGAAGATGGGACTGAACAACGAACTACCATGGGGAGTGACTATAGGTGAAGAACTCACAAAGCCAACAGATATCTACCTACCTGCAATAAAAGCACTGATAAAATCACTCAAGACCGAAGAGAAGGTCCCTGCAGGCAAGGCCATACACGGAATGGTGCACATAACCGGCGGCGGGCTCTCCAAACTGAGGGAGCTCACACCAAAAAAGAACACCGACATAGAGATATCAAACACACACAACCTAGGTCCGCAGGAGATCTTCAGATATGCACATGACGAATTCGGAGTGCCATCAGAGAAGATGTACAAAAGGTTCAACAACGGGATAGGCTATGTGATAGCCATAGACCCATCATATTCGAAACACGCGCTAGGTATCCTGAGAAAGCACTTCAAAGCAGAGGTGATAGGTGAAGTAAGGAGCGGAACAGGCAAAATCACCATAGAATCTGTATACGATTCCTCAATGGTGGCGTACCAATAGTGGCATCAGATGCCTCTGATTCGCCTTTCCCAGTCATCGGCTACCTTCTCCGCCTTCCTTGAAGCTATTCCAATGTACCTTGAAGGGTCTTTTATCACCGCCATCTGCTCCTTGGTGAATTGCTTCAGGTACGGCCCAAGGGTCTTGTCCTTCATCACAATCTCCGCAAGCGGAATTCCCCTTGCCGAGGACTCGTCGGCGAGCCTGCCCACGTAGTCATGCGAATCAGGATGCCCGTACGCAGAAAGAAGTAGGTGCAGCGGTTCCGCTATCGCCTTGTTTGACCCCTCCCTGAGGTTCTTGAGCATGTTTTCCTTGTTGGGCTGGAGGTTTTTCGATATCCTTGAGGCCCTCCTCACCGAGTAATCAAACTGGTTCAGTATCTGCGGTATGTAGCGCTGAGAGGCCGAGTTGGTAAGGTCCCGCTGGTGATCCGATATCTGGTCAAGGTGCATCATGAGCATGTACGGCATGGTGGCCTTCCAGAGGCTCTTGATGTTTTCAAGTCCTACTGGATTGGCCTTGTGCGGCATAGTAGAGGATCGCGATATGTCTTTGCCCCTTGGCTGTCCCACCTCCCCTATCTCGGGCCTCTGCAGGTTCCTCATGTCGTCTGCCCAGTTGGAGAGGATCGTGAAGCTGCTTATCACGTGGTGTATCAGGTCGTTCATGGCCTCCGGCTGTACTATCTGCGTCGAGATCTCCGAAGGCTTCAGTCCAAGCTCCGCAAGAACCTCCTTCTCGAACTCCTCCGGATCATCAACAAACAGCGATGAGGCGTTGTACGCCCCCACTGCCCCGGCGAACTTCCCATCAAGATTGTTCAAAGCCTCTTTTACCTTAAGGATCTCCTTGCCGAAGCGGCTCACGTACCAAGCAATCGCAAAGCCGAACGTTATTGGCTCCGCATGCTGCAGGTGCGTCCTGCCTATCTGGAGTACGCTCTTCCACTTCCTCGCGGAGTCTATCCAGGTTTTCTCCAGCTCTATCATGTCAGGCAGTATCACCATCTCGAAGGCATCCCTGTACCTGAGCATGTTAGCCGAGTCTATTATGTCGTAAGAGGTGGCAGTCCTATGCACCCCGGCCCTCGCTTCCTTGCCCACATTCTTCCTTATCAGGTTTACCTGGGCTATGATATCATGGCCCGTCTTGGACTCTTCCTCATAGACCTCCCCGGCCGTTATCTTCTCAGAGGCCCTCCTTATCTCCTCGGCTGACTTCTCGCTTATTATCTTCCTCCTGGCAAGGACCTTGGCCAGCGCAGCCTCAACCCTGGACTTGTACCTTATGTAGGATTCCTCAGAAAGATACGGGACCAGCTCCCTGACGGAATACCTGTAGTCGCTGGGGGAAAAGAGGTCGAATAGCGAGACTTGGTCCTTGTCCAATATATCATCTGAAGTTCTGTCCCGTCATGTCCTCGAAGAGCTTGATGTAGGTCTCGCTGGCCTTCTTGACCATGTCTTCGGGGAGCGGCGGGATGTCTGGCTCCGGCGCGCCCTCCTTCCTGGCCTTGTAGAGCTGCTCGTGGTACCCGGAATTCCTGTAGAACTGCCTCACGAACTCCTTGCTCCTCTCTATGTACCTGCCCTGCTCGAACTCCTTGGTGTCCCAGAACCTATCCTCGTCCGCGGTGCCGAAGGTGTCTATCACCATCAGCTTCCTCTCCTTGTCAAACGCGAACTCCTTCTTGCCGTCAACGTGTATCATGCCACGTTGCTTCACCTTTGAATTGATCTCCTCATCAATCTTCAGGCAGAGCTCCCTCATCTCATCGTACTCCTTGAGGGTCAGCCCGGAGATCTTAAGCGCCTCCTCCTTTGTAAGGTTCCTGTCGGTCTCCTCGAGCTTTGTAGTTACCTCGAAGAACGGCTCCGGTAGAGGCTCGGCCTGCTTCACCTCATGCCCATGCGGGAAACCGAGGTCTGCGGGTTTCACCAGGCCTTGCTTCACCCTGTCCCACAGCGACCCATAGACGAAGTACCTGACTATCAATTCCAGCGGTATCAGGTAATTCCTGGTGTTGTTGTTAAGCTTCGAATAGTCGCTTATTACGCTGACACGCTTGACCCTCATCGTATTCGGAGAAGTTAGTTTTATGAAGTCGGTAGAGATCCCCTTCTGCTTCAGGAGGTCGAACCAGTAAGTGCTGGTCCTTGCAAGGGTCTCTCCCTTGTACGGTATCCTGCTCGGTATTATCTTGTCAAATACGGATATCCTGTCTGAGAATACGAACTCCAGCTCATTCTCGTCTATCTCGTACACATCCTTGACTTTTCCAGACCTTATCAGGTTTGCCATAGTTAGGACCTATTTGATCTTCTCATCGTCACCCTTGTTCTTATCCACCATAGTCTTCTGGAACTCGGCGACTCTGCCCTGCAGGGCCTTGTTTCCATATGCAAGTATCTTTATTGCGGCCAAAGCGGCGTTCTCAGGCTCAAGTATAACCAGAGGGATTACCCCTCCAGGCATCCTCAGGGAGGAGTAAACGTCAATGCCCCCGAACTTATCCGAATACGGGGGGCACGCAATCACTGCAGACTTGGTATTGCAATCAACCACGCCAGAAAGAGCATTGGACCTTCCAGCAACAGTTATGTAAACTACACTATCCCCAGACTTCTCATCGTCCTTCAGCAACTCCAACAGATCCTTGGGCCTCTTGTGGGCTGAGATTACCCTTTTGCTGTACTGGACCTTGTGCTTTTCCAAGGTGGACCATATCTGTTTTGCAAATTCCTCATCGCTCCCGGAGCCCAAGATTATAACTACCCTTTCAGCCATTTTATCCTCCAATTCAATATTGGGAAGAAACCTATAATAAGTTAATTACAGAGGGCGTCTGTGTCGTGGAAGGGTATTTAAGTACTTAGACACCAATCTCATAATACTCATCCCTTGGTGTTATATTGACCCTCAAAAGGAGTGAAATCCAGAAGACCGCATCCGCCTATGATACCAAAAAGATAACCATAGGCGTGCTGGGATCCCACTCGGCGGAGGAAGTGGGGGCGGCTGCCAAGGCCTTCGGCATGCAGACTGCGGTCATCTGCCAGAAGGGCCGCGACGAGCTATACACCAAGTACAGCAAGCACCTATTCGACATCCAGATAACACTGGACAAATTCTCGGACCTCGCAGACGCCGAAGTGCAGGACAGGCTTATCGAACTCAACACCGTCTTCCTGCCAAACAGGTCTTTCTCCGTTTACCTGGGGTACGACAGGATAGAGGGGAAGTTCAGGGTGCCGTTGTACGGGACCAGGAGCATACTCAGGTCCGAAGAGCGCTCCGAGCCCAAGAACCAGTACTGGCTGCTCGAAAAGGCGGGAATAAAGACCCCGAAGAAGTTCAGCAAGCCGGAGAAGATAGACCGGATGGCGATAGTCAAGGTCCAGCAGAAGGCAAGGCCACTTGAACGCGCGTTCTTCTACGCAAAGTCGCCAGAGGAATACTACGAGAGGAGCCAGGCGATGGTCAAGGACGGGCTGATAGACGGGAAGGACCTCAAGAAGGCCCGCATAGAGGAATACGTCCTCGGCCAGAAGTTCAATGCCAACTTCCAGTCATGGGCGCTCAAGGAGAGCTTCGACGATTTCGACTTCGTGGGCTTCGACGACAGGAAGCAGACCAACCTGCACGGCGTGCTGGAGCTTCCGGCACGCGAGCAGCTTCTGCTGGATTCCACAGTGACAAACGAGGAGGTAGGCCACTACGGCCTCACCATGCGCGAGTCGCACAAGCCGCTTGCCTACAAGGCCGCTGAGCAGTTCCTCAAGGTCTGCAAGAAGGAGTACCCTCCTGGCATGATAGGCTCATTCGCGCTCCAGGGAGCGCTAGCTCAGAATCCTGACGACCCGAAGAAGGGGATCGCCTTTTACGTCTTTGACCTGAGCCCCAGAGTGCCAGGCTCGCCTTCCCTCGGGCCAACCTCTCCCGAGATGAGAAGACTCACGCTTAAATATTCAAGGCTCCTGGGGAAGCACAATGCCGAGAGGATAGAGGCGCAGATGGACCTCTCGATCCTGGAGATCAAGGAAGCCGCGTCGCAAGGCAGGCTGAGCGAGGTTGTCACATGATATCAGGAAAAGAGATAGCCGGGATACTCTCGGGATACGACAAAAGCGAGATAAAGATAGGAACACTCTGCTCCCACTCAGCGCTCCAGATCTTCCACGGAGCCAGGCGCGAGGGCTTCAAGACCGTGGGCATATGCACGAAGGACCGGATCCAGGCCTACAACTCATTCCCGAACGGAAGGCCCGACGAATTCATGGTGGTCGAGAAGTTTTCCGATGTGCTCAAGGAGGGGAACCAGGCAGCCCTCAGGGAGAAGAACGTCATAATGGTGCCCCACGGGTCATTCGTCGAGTATGTGGGCCCGAAAAGCATAGAGGACAAGTTCAGGGTGCCCATGTTCGGCAACAGGAAAACCCTCAAATGGGAGGGCGACAGGCAGAGCCAGAGGAGATGGCTGGAGAAGGCAGGCCTCAGGATGCCGAAGGAATACAAGACCTCCTCAGGGATAAACAAGCAGGTGTTTGTGAAGTTCTCCGGCGCGAAGGGCGGCAGGGGATTCTTCACCGCGAGCTCCGGGGAGGAGATAAAGAGGAAACTGGGCCAGAAGATAGCCTCTGGGGTCCTCACCAAGGCCGACGCGGGAAAGATAGCGATACAGGAATTCCTGCCAGGCGTGAGGTACTACTTCCAATACTTCTATTCCCCATTGGAGGAATCCACTGGCCAGCTGGCCGAAGGCAGAGTCGAACTGCTGGGCATAGACAAGAGGCTTGAGGTCATTGACGAGGCCTACAGGGGCCTTCCAAATGTCCCCGAAGAATTCTTCGATTACACAGTAACCGGAAACCAGCCGGTCGTGATAAGGGAAAGCCTGCTCCCCGAGGTCATGGCCATGGGGAACAACACTGTCAAGTCCTCGCTGGGCCTCTTCCCGCCGGGCATGCAGGGCGCATTCTGCCTTGAGACGGTCTACCATCCAAGAAGGGGCTTCACAGTATTCGAGGTGTCCGCAAGGATCGTCGCAGGAACAAACCTTTATCCGGAAGGATCGCCGTACTCCTCATTCCTCTTCAAGGAGCCCATGTCCACGGGAAGAAGGATAGCAAGGGAGATACGGCACGCAAGAGAGAACGGCGTGCTCGAAAAAATAATTTATTGAGCTGCAGTCTCCAGAGGAAGCAGGTCTGGCAGAACTTCTCGGAAAGCCTTTTATATCTGCCAGAAATTATTTGTTATGGCGTATCCAGCAGTCTGGAGCCTGTGAATTAGGCAATTTATACCTGTGAGAATATGGAGTCTTTACTAAGAAGAGCACTGCCAGAAGGCCGGACGGCCCAACCAAGGCCTCACAGTAACGTGCACTTCCTCCTGCCCAGGAGCCAGCACCCGAGGGACAACTTGGCGGAATTCGACCGAGACCCACTCAGCGTCCTAAAATACGATCCCTTGTTGAGTGAACTGCTTAGAAAAGCTACAAATGACATAACAACATTGGAGGAGGCGAGAGCCGTACTCGATTACATACGCCTAAAACTCTCCGAGTGTGGCGTGGAGAGATTCGCTTTTGTTATAGGCCCGATAACGACTAAAGGGAATCCAATCAGTGGCAAGCCCCCAAAACCGCATGTAAAGTATCTGGAGAGGAACTACAACCGCCTCCATGAGGCGACCAAAGCTAACGTATTCTTCTTCGGCCAGATGTATCCATTCCTAAAGTCATTTTCACTCTCAACCACTACCCTGCTCGGCAAGTTGACTGATCCAAGCTCGGCCGAGGCAAGAATCGTTAGAGAATTCTACAGAAGAGGCCTTTCAGAAGCCGCGATACAGGAGGAATTCAAGATGCACTGCAGGCAAATCATAGCCAAATTTGCCACCGACCTTGTACCTGTCTTCAAGTACTGGAAATCTAGAGGTACCTGGGACGAAATCGAAACAGGAATTCACAACGGTAAGAAGATACATTTTAATACCTACCATCATCCGCTGTTTGCTGATATCGCAAGAAGAGTACATGGCATAGAGCAGGGACTAGATCAACTTCCAGCATGATCAGCCGCTGACTTTCTCCCTCATATCCACTATGTCCATCGCCTCTTCACCGGTTCCGAGCAGAGTCACCGGTACGCCTATCTCCTGCTCCACCTCCTCAACCCACTTCCTCGCTTCTTCAGGCAGCCTGTCCCACTCCCTTACCTTGTAGGCTTCCTTGAATTTTATGTCAAGCTTGGTTATGGCCACCTGGTTTGCAGAATTCAGCCTTGCCACGCCCTTCGCGATCTTTGCATTGAAGTGCGCGACCCTCCTCATCCTTCCAGTGACCGTTCCAAACTCCTGTATCCCCAATCTTTTGGCCTCCTCTGCTGACAACTCCCCCTCAAGAGGGCCCCCGCCAACGCGCGTAATGAAGGCCTTGAATATCACTATCACATTGTCAACGTGCTTTGGCCCTATGCCAGCCTCGCTCAGCACACCCGAGGAGGTGGTGTTCCTGCTCGTGACATACGGGTATTCCCCATGGAAGAGGCTCAGGAAGTGGCCCTGCGTGCCTTCTATATGAACGGTCTTGTCCTCATCAAGTGCGTCAAGCACCATCTCGGGCACGTTGTTCATGAAGCCCGACAGCTCCGGGTAATCCTTGGCAAGCTTGAGCTTGCGGAGTACCCGCTTTGACTCGGCATATCCCACCCCCTGCAGCGTGCTGCCTACCGCGCCGCTGAGCAGGCTGTCGTTCTTCTCATCGTTTATCTCATCCTCCGTTATGACTGCGGTGTGCGGATCTATTATAAGCCTGTCCTTGGCCTTTGTCTCCTCCAATTCCTTGTAGAGGACCTCCCTCCTTATCAGCGCGCCCGGGCCTATCGCAAGCTTGGTCTTCCCGTTCAGGAAAGCGGACGGCAGCGTCCTGAGGCCGTACTTCTTCCCCTCATAGACTATCGTGTGGCCCGCGTTGGTGCCTCCGGTCCTTACGGCTATCTCCGGCATGTCCTTGAAGGCAAGGTAGGAAGCAACCTTGCCTTTCCCCTCGTCCCCGTAAAAACCTCCGACTAGCACGTCAAGCATCGGCTCTACCTCCGATTATCTCTACCCCTTCAAGACATAAAAACTTTTGGTATCGCAAAGCCGCAAAACATGAGGCAACCGAACATGTAAACTTTATATATCAGGAAGAGCAATACCATATTCAAGGTATGATCATGGCCAGAGATGTACTCCTCTACGACATAGATGGGACACTCATACGTTACGGCTCGGGATTCACCCAGCTGCATCACGAGGCCTTCTCTTACGGTTTCAGGGAGATCTACGGGCTCCAGATCAAACTGGACGGGAAGAACACCAGCGGCAAAACGGACCTGCAGATAATAAAAGAAACACTGAGGGGCGCGGGAATCCGTGAAGAGGAAATAGAAAACAGCATACCGCAGATGCGCGACTCGATGATCAAGTATTTTGCAAAGGGAATTGGAAAGGTAGATCACAGGGCAAACGTGATACCTACTGCAATACCTGTCCTGGAGCAGCTAGACAGGGACCCCGAGATTGTCCAAGGGCTTGTTACAGGCAA
>Ga0335072_10010276_pt1 | contig 13481 bp, 8 predicted proteins | sample Lox_Sample_21_FD_206725 | JGI IMG/M metagenome (GOLD analysis project Ga0335072, IMG submission 206725) | Soil microbial communities from Loxahatchee National Wildlife Refuge, Florida, United States - Lox_Sample_2.1 | ecosystem: Environmental > Terrestrial > Soil > Wetlands | place: USA: Florida...
CTCCGGACCACCGAACTGTCTGCGGAGCCTGTGTGGCAATGGCCGCACGGATTCCTGCAAAATCGATGGGATTCGGAAGAATGGCGATCTGTTCTGCCGGAATCCTCAGCGCTGCCGCGAGATCGTCGGCCATCGCGCGCGACTGGCAGATAATGCGATCGGCGCGACGATAGAGGATTCTATACAGCCAGCTCGTGTACCAGGGTAGGCCTCCAAAGGCGAGTTCCGTTGAGACCGTACCGTTTTGCCGCACCAGTATGCGGATCTTACGTGGAAAAAAGGGCTGCAACAGGAGCACCAGAAAACTAAGGTGCGCCATCCCAGAGAGGATGACGTCTGGCCTGATCTCCCGCACAAGGTGCACAAGGCGGAGCGCGCCTGCGCGCACGCGGCGGGCGCCCAGCGCATGAACCGTGACCGACGGCGGCAACGCGACCGAGCTGGGGTTGGCCTGCGTGACCAGCCCCAGATGCACTTCATATTTTTCCCCGGACAGCTCTCGGGCGAGGAGGGCGGTCACCTTCTCCGCACCGCCCCCTGCGAGATGGGGAATCAGCAAAAGGATTCGTCGCCTTTGCGTCATGGTTCAACTGGAAATTTGAGGGAGAGTTCCAATATAGAACAGATCTTTAATTCTTTCTAAAAATATGTTCGAAATTCCTGAATCGCGATGCTAGAGTTCGTCTCACCACTCCCCGAAAGTTGAAAGTCCCCCAGAAGCTCAGGTATCGCGATGGCTGCATCCGCAGTGCGTCCTCGCATCGCTTCGTTCGGCCCCTCTGTAGGGCGTCCTTCGATCCTGATCGGAGTTACGCATCCACAGACGTGCCTCGTCCTCAACAGCCGCTTGCGGGCTCTGCGTGCAGCCGGTTTTCACGTCACGCTGGTTGCAAGCCCAGGCCCGCTTCTTGACCAGACCGCAGCCGAAGAGAAGGTGGATGCGGTTCCGATTCCGATGTGCCGTGAGATTGCTCCACTGGCAGACCTTGTGTCGCTATTCCGGCTCTGGAGGCTGTTGGGCAAGTGCAAGCCGGATATTGTTGAATTCAGCACGCCGAAGGCCGGCCTCCTGGGTGCTCTGGCTGCGTGGCTGCGCAGGGTGCCATGGCGTGTTTATATGCTGCGCGGTCTCAAGCTGGAGACTGCGACAGGCTGCAAGCGTTCTGTCTTGCTGATCGCCGAACGTGTGGCCGCGGCGTGCGCGCACGTGGTCCTGTGCAACAGCGAGAGCCTGCGCGCCCGGGCTCTCGAACTGGGGGTAGCATCTTGCGAGAAGCTGCAGTTGCTGGCCGACGGCAGCAGCAATGGGGTAAATGTAAGACGATTCTCCCCCGGACCCGCGAATCTGCGCGAAGCGCTGGGGTTTTCGGCCGAGGACAAAGTCATCGGTTTTGTGGGCCGATTAACCCGGGACAAAGGCGTTCCGGAGCTGCTTACGGCTTTTGAGACGATTCTTGCGGCCGAACCCGCGGCGCGGCTCCTGCTCGTAGGGTGGTTTGACCAGGCAGAGGATATGCTGGCCCGAGAAGTTCAGGCGCGAATCGAGAGCCATCCCGCAATTCGCCTCACCGGTTTTGTGCAGGACACGGCGCCGTACTACCGCGCCATGGACCTGATGGTTCTTCCCACCCGGCGCGAGGGATTTCCGAATGTGGTGCTCGAGGCTGCGGCGACTGGAGTGGCTGTGGTAGCCACAGACGCGACCGGCTCGCGTGATTCGGTTTCGCCTGAGGTGACCGGATTGCTGATCCCGCCGGGAGATCCGGCAGCAATTGCCGGCGCGGTGCTTGAGCTGCTGCGCAACCCGGAGCGCCGGGAACGGATGAGCCGGGCCGCGCGCAGCTGGGTGCTGGAGCGCTATGGAGATGAGCGGGTGCTGGCTGCGGTGACCGGCTTTTACCGCGGGATGTTGCAGACCCAGCAGCTGATCGAAGCTCCTGCACTAAGGAGTCTCTGATTCCCCAGAAAAGAGCTCGGGCTGGCCTTCCTCCAAAGCGGGCCCTGGAACACGGCGACGGGCTGCGCCTATCAAGCTGAGCACTTCGAGCGTTTGGATCGACTGACGGGGAACGTAGACCCTCTGAGTATTGGAGCGCGTATCGGGCGGAATGAGGAGCAGCCCGGCGCCTTCGACCAGCGACCGGTCGTTGGCAGCCAACCCCTCGAGCTCGTCGCCGTCGGCAAGCTTCAGTCGCAGCCATAGCCCGGCCGTTCGGGGACGGAGGGAGAAGCGTTTGCGGAGGAGCCGTTCGGGATTGGCAGGGTCGGCGGAGGCGGATGGAAGGTCCCGGACGTAGCAGACCCATTTCACCTGCTCCCAGGTCAGTCGAACAACCTTGCCCGTCAGGTCGAGGATCTCGAGTTCCACCAGATCACGGCCCAGCTCGCCGCTCGCATAGCCCGCAAACCAATCACGGGAGAACTTGCGTACGATCACCGGTTTGCGCGCGGAAGCCATCGGATTGGATTTTCGCACGAGAGCCGGTAAGGGCTACTTCTTTCCTCACCAGTGGGCATCCGCTGAATACCCCGCCCAGCGTTCGATCGCCGGAACACCCCAAGAAATGCGCTGCGTCAGTGTTAATTGAATGGGCGCAAGAGACGCAATCTCTTCACGTTAGGCCTAGCAATGCGGCTCCGGTTGTGTTAATGTACTGGTTTGCCGGTGCTGCCAAATTGCCTGATAAAAGCAACAACATCAGGTACTTGGAGGTTGCCCGGCCGGCAAGAACAGGAAAACGGATGCCCGATTACATCTATCTCCTGGAGAACCGGCTTTCGGCTGACCAGCGGAATGCGCTGGCTCAGCTGCGCCAAGCTGCGCGAGACGCGGAGACGATTCTTTTTCTCGTCGGAGATGCGGTTCGCGACCTTACCAGCGGACACGCGGTGCGCGAACTTGAAGTTGCAATTCATGGAAATGCACTCAAGTTAAAGAAGCCATTGGAGAAACTTGGCGGTAAAGTGTGGGGCGAAGATGAGGCCTCGCAAAGCCTTTATCTATGTTTTCCAGGCACCGTCCGGGTGGATCTGGTTAGTACCCATCGCGTGGAGTATCCCAAACCGGGCCAGCCCGTCTTTCACGTAGCGTCCATTCAGGAACATCTGCGGTGCCAGGATTTCACGGCAAACGCGATGGCCATTTCGCTGAATGAGGGTTCATTCGGGCTTCTGATGGACCCGCTTAACGGCGCAGCGGACATTGAATCCCGCACCCTGCGCCTGGTTTCAAACTACGGGTTCCTGGAAGAGCCAGCCCTTCTGATTCGCGCGACCCGGTATCAGGCCAGGCTGGGATGGGAAATCGAGCCTAGGACGCTTTCCCGTTTCGAAAACGCGAAGACAGAGGGCGCGATCGAATGGCTTTCGGCCCACGGGCGCAGCCGGGAATTGGAACAGATCGGCCATGAGGAAGATGGCCTGAAGGTTCTGCAGGCACTGGAAGCTGAAGGCTGGATGAAAGTGCTTTGCCCGGCCTGGACGGCTTCCAAAGCCGACGAAGAGAAGCTGAAGGCGCTGCACGATCTGGCTGTCGAGCTCCTGATGCAGGGAGTGCATGCCGACATGTCGGCAGCCCAGATGCAGCTGCTGACGGCGAAGATGACGCCCAAGGATCTGGCCGGATTGAAGAAGTTGATGCTTCGGCCAGGATTCGTGGAGGAGTGGAACAGCCTGGACGAGTTGGCAGCCGGCTTTGCCAAGGTGCTGATGGCCAAGCAGAATCTGGTTCCTTCGGCCAGCTTCAAGCTTTTCACGAGCTATGATCCGGAAGCGGTTCTCTGGCTTGGGTTTACGAGCAAGGTTGCGGCTGTTCAGGAGCGCTATAACCTGTTTCTGAAGGTTTGGCCCGAGGCGCGTCAGCGTGTTCCGTATACGCTAATGCAGGAGATGAGAATTACTCCTGACCTGCCCGGCTATGCGGATCTGGTCCAGGCGATTTTCCTGGAACTGATTGACGGCCATCTGGCGACGCCGGAGGAGATGCGCGCGTATCTGGAGCCGCATTCGCCGCCCGCGCCGCCTCCGCAGGTGAGCATCAAGAAGACGCGTGCCAGGCGTGGCGCCGAAGCGAAGCTCAAGCGGCAGTCGTACGACGAAGACGAGGAAGGCGAAGAAGCGGCCGTCGGCGACGACGACCTGGATGATGTCGGCGGCGACGAAGACGAGATGGACCTGGGTATCAGCCTTTCGAAGGGCGATTTGGAACACGAACCAGCCGACGAGGAAGAGATGGAAGAGGAGACGGAGGCCGAGCCTGCTGCTCCAACGCCCCCTGCAAAGAGCGGGGCGTCCAAGCCGATGGAGAAAGATGCAAAGCGGCCGCCGGCTTCGGCGGAAAGAAGTGCGGCTGCGCCGGCTGTGGAAACCCCGGTCAAGCCCGCAAAGGCTGGACCTGCGTCTCAACCGAAAGCCGAGGTCAAACCGAAATCCGCGAACGCGGCAAAGCCTGCGGCTAACGGATCGAAGTCGGCGCAAGCAGCGCATCCGGTGAAACACGCACCTGCGAAGACGCCCGCTGCGGCGAAAAAGCCGGCCCACGCCGCACCTGCGGCCAAAGCGGCGGCCAAACCCGCGCATAAGCCTGCAGCAAAGACGGCAGCGAAACCGCCCGCAAAGCACGCGGCAAAGACGCACGGGAAGGCAGCCCCCGCGAAGTCCAAGCCGGCGCCCGCGGCGAAGCCGAACAAGGCAAGTTCCCACCCGGTCAAAAAGCATGCCGCGAAGCCGGCGAAGAAGCGCTGAGGCAGTTCATATAGGATGTGCGCGGATATCCGCATCCTGGGATCGTCGATTGAATCTTGCGATCGGCTCCGCAATTACGTCTAAGCCTTCCCTCCCGCATCCCGCAATCCGGTGCTTCACGCAATCGGGGAACGCGCAGGTCCGTTCGCGGACCTGATCACCACGTCTTCCAGGAAGCTGCGTAAACGCTTCACCCCGGCAGCATCTTCGAATCTCATTCGCACAAGTAACCCGCGGTCGCGAGGTTGCATCTTTTCTATCACGCGTTGTTGAAACGGCAGAGCCGTTCTATGCGTACTCCCCATGCCTCCACCATCGTTGAACTTCATCGCGGCGCAATTCGCATTTGAGGAACGAGGGCGATGAAATCTACTGATGGGCGCAGACGCGTTGTTATTGAGGATGTCTCTCCGCAAATCGATGCAGGCAAGCATCCGGTCCGGCGGATCGTCGGCGATGAGCTAAGGGTCTCCGCTGCGATTTACGCTGATGGGCATGACCTGCTGGCTGCCCGCATTCTTTATCGCCCCAGCGCGGAGCGGCGGTGGCGCTCTGCGCCGATGGAATCCGATGGCAACGATGTATGGAGCGGAACGTTTCCCCTGGATCGCATCGGTGGGTGGAGTTTCACCGTCCAGGGCTGGGTCGATCGATTCGAAACCTGGGTGCACGATCTGAAGAAACGTCTTGAGGCGCAGGTTGTGATGAGGGAACAGAACGCTTCCGGTACGGAGTCGACTGCAAGCGATATAGTGCTCGCCTTCCGCGCGGGCGCAATACTGATTCGCGAGGCATCGTCGCGTGCGCGCGGCGCCGACGCGAGGAAGCTGAAAGAAACGGCCCAATTGCTCGACCAATTGGCCGATGAGAAGAGAGCGCTCTATGAATATCCGCTGACGGCCGGGATTCACGAACTGATGGCGAGCTACGCCGATCTGCGCCGCGCCACGGAGTATGAGCCGGAGATTCCGATCGCGGTAGATCGCGAGCGGGCTCGCTTTTCATCGTGGTATGAGATGTTTCCCCGTTCGGCCTCTCCCATCCCTGGCCAGCACGGAACCTTTGCCGATGTGGAGAAGCAGGTTCCGGAGATCGCGGCAATGGGGTTCGACATTCTCTATTTGCCCCCGATCCATCCGATCGGACGCGCATTTCGCAAGGGACCTAACAATGTGCCGGTTGGCGGGCCGGATGCGGTGGGCAGTCCCTGGGCAATTGGCGACAAAGAGGCCGTTCCGTGTGACGCCTCCGGTAAAAAGCCGAATGGCGATTGCGGCGGCCACAAATCCATTCATCCGCAGTTGGGCACATTTGCCGATTTTGACCGGCTGGTGCAGTCCGCGAAGGCGCACGGCATGGAGATTGCACTCGACATTGCCTTCCAGTGCTCGCCCGATCATCCGTGGCTGGCGGAGCATCCCAACTGGTTCCTGATCCGGCCGGATGGCTCGATTCAATATGCCGAAAATCCACCGAAGAAATACCAGGATATTTACCCGCTGAACTTCGAATCACCGGACTGGCGTCGTCTTTGGGATGAGCTCTATTCCGTGTTTGAATTCTGGATTGAGCGCGGTGTGCGCGTCTTTCGTGTCGATAATCCACACACGAAGGCGCTGCCATTCTGGGAGTGGTGTCTGGAGACGCTCAATACCAAATACCCCGACGTGATTTTTCTTGCCGAAGCCTTCACGCGGCCTCACGTGATGTACGGGCTTGCCAAGCGCGGCTTTACGCAGTCGTACACATACTTCACCTGGCGCAATACCAAGACGGAGCTCACCACTTATCTCGAAGAGATTACGCGTCCACCGGTGAGCGAATTCTTCCGTCCGAACTTCTGGCCGAATACGCCGGACATTCTGCACAAGACGCTGCAGGAAGGTGGCCGGCCCGCATTCATGTTGCGGCTCGTTTTGGCAGCGACGCTTTCTTCGAACTACGGCATCTACGGTCCGGCCTACGAATTGGCGGAGAATCTTCCCGCCAAGCCTGCAGCGGGAAAGACGGAATCAGAGGAGTATCTGAACAGCGAGAAATACGAGCTTCGCCAGCGGGACCGGAATACTTCCAATTCATTGGTTCCGCTGATCACTCTGTTGAACAGCATCCGGCGGGTGAATCCTGCTTTGCAGGCCAACACGTCGCTACGCTTTCACGCGATCGACAATCCGAGCCTGCTTTGTTACTCCAAGTCGACGGCTGCGTTCGGGAATACGATATTAGTTGTCGTCAATCTTGATGCATTCAATCCGCAGACTGGGTGGACCGACCTGGACCTCAATGCGATCGGTATCGCATCGCAAGAAGATTTTCAGGTAGAAGACCTATTAACCGGCAAGAGCTATTTTTGGCGAAATCGCCGGAATTTTGTGGCATTGCAGCCCGGCATTCAGCCGGCGCACATTTTCCGCGTTGTGCGATGAGCTTGGTTGCGGGCACAAGCGCGCAAGGTCGGGTGGAGAACAGGAACGTGAAGAAGCTGGCCAGCGCGACAGATCCGCTATGGTACAAGGATGCCATTATCTATGAATTGCACGTGCGCGCATTTGCCGATTCGAACAACGATGGAATCGGTGATTTTCCCGGACTGCTCACGAAGCTAGATTACCTGCAGGATCTTGGCGTCACGTGCATCTGGTTGCTTCCGTTTTTTCCATCGCCGCTACGCGATGACGGTTACGACATTTCCAACTACAACGATGTCAATCCCTCCTATGGAACGCTGAACGACTTCAGGGCCTTTCTCGATGCGGCGCACCAGCGCAACATGCAGGTGATGATCGAGCTGGTCATCAACCATACCAGCGACCAGCATCCATGGTTCAGGGCGGCAAGGCTCGCGGCCTCTGGCTCGCCGCAGCGCGATATGTATGTCTGGTCCGATACGGACAAGCTCTACAAAGACGCCCGCATCATCTTCACCGATACCGAGAAGTCGAACTGGACGTGGGACGAAACGGCGAAGGCCTATTACTGGCACCGCTTTTTTTCGCATCAGCCCGATCTCAACTTTGACAACCCGCTGGTGGTCGAAGAGGTGCTAAAGGCGATGCGGTTCTGGCTGGACATGGGCGTGGATGCGCTGCGCATGGACGCGATTCCATATCTCTGCGAGCGGGACGGAACGTCGTGCGAAAACCTGCCGGAGACGCACGCGGTTATCAAGATAATTCGAGCGGCCATTGATGCGGGTTATGCAAACCGATTGATTCTTGCTGAGGCGAATCAATGGCCGGCTGATGTGCGACCCTACTTCGGCGATGGCGATGAATGCCATATGGCGTTCCATTTCCCGCTGATGCCGCGCATCTATATGGCGCTGCGCCAGGAAGACCGGCTGCCCATTACAGACATCATGGCGCAGACCCCGCCGATTCCCGACAAGTGCCAGTGGGCGCTTTTTCTGCGCAATCATGACGAGTTGACTTTGGAGATGGTCACCGACGACGAGCGCGATTACATGTACTTCGCGTACTCGGCTGATCCACGTATGCGGATCAATGTTGGTATCCGACGCCGGCTGGCGCCGCTGGTGGACAACAACAGGCGGCGCATCGAATTGCTGAACTCGATTCTGCTCAGCTTTCCCGGCACGCCGATCATGTATTACGGCGACGAGATCGGGATGGGCGACAACATCTATCTCGGCGACCGGAATGGCGTGCGCACGCCGATGCAGTGGACATCGGACCGCAACGCCGGTTTCTCCAAGTGTGATCCCGCGCGGCTCTATTTTCCAGTGATCATGGACTACATCTATGGTTACCAGGTGGTGAACGTAGAGGCGCAGCTCAGCGATCAGTCGAGCCTGCTGCACTGGACGCGCAATATGATTGCGCTGCGCAAGCTGTTTCAGGTTTTCGGCCGCGGCACACTTACGTTTTTGAATCCATCGAACCGGAAGATTCTGGCCTATCTTCGCAACCTGGATCGCGGCGATGGCACGCAGGAGACTGTGCTGTGCGTGGCCAATCTGAGCCGCTTCGCGCAACCGGTATCGCTCGATCTCGCTGGCTATGCGGGAATGGAGCCGGTTGAGATGATCGGCTATGTTCCGTTTCCCGCTATCAACGAAGCTTCATATAGCTTGTCGCTTGCGCCGTACTCGTTTCTCTGGCTCGAGCTGCAGTCTCCGCAGATCGAGCTGCCGCTGCCCATCGAGGCCGGCGAAGAGAGTGTGACCGAACCGGCAACGGAGCTCGCGCTCGCACCCGACCATCTGAGCAGTGACTGGCTTGGCTCTCTTACGGGCCGCGGCGGGGCGGCGCTGGAGGCGGCTTTGCCGTCGTGGCTTCCACGCCAGCGATGGTTTGGCGCCAAGACGCGCCAGATCCAGTCGGTGCGCATTCGTGATTGGGTGGAGCTTCGTCCAAAGGCCGGCGAAGGTTGTTTCAATCCGATGGAGGCTCCGCAAGGCGCGATCGCATCTCCTGCGCTGTTTTTCGTTGAAGTGATTTACAGCGAAGGCGCGGCGGATGTTTATCAGATACCACTTGCGTTCGGCTCCAGCGCCGAGAGCGACGAAGTGGCGGTGAACTATCCCCAAAGCGTGATCGCCACATTTAACTCTTCGTCAGGTTCGGTGGTTCTCTACGATGTGGCCCCGCGAGAAGACTTTCAGCAGGACCTGCTTCGGCTGATAGGATGCAACACGACTCTTGCGCTGGTGAACAAGGGAATGTCTGCCAAGGAGATGGCGGCTTCTAGCGCGGAGATCACAACCGCCTCGCAAACCGTAGATGCTTCTCCTGAGTTGCCGCCGGGCGCTTCGGAAGTGCAGCCTGAGCTGGGTCTGAATCCTCCGGTTGCGCCGGCGCCTCTTACGGCCCAACCTGGCGAGGCAGCTACCCCACCGCGTTCCAGCGCGCCGGCGCCCATGGCGAGCGCCCAGAGATTACAGCCGCGCGAGTCGCCGTCGGCTGGAGATCCCGCACCCTCCGGAGGACGGCTGGATGCGCGTGCTTCAGCTGAATTTGCGCACGCGCAGGCCCCGCATCGATTGCCCTCCCGCATTGGCTCTGCAGAACAGTCGAATACGTCGATCCTGTACGGCAAGGAGTATATTCTGAAGCTCTTCCGGAGGCTGCAGCCGGGAGAGAATCCCGATGTAGAAATTGGCCGCTACCTGACCGAAGCGGCGCACTTTCCGCGCATCGCGCGCTTTCTTGGCGAGATTTCGATCACCCCGGCCGATGGCGACAAGACGACGATCGCGATGCTTCAGCAGCTGGTCCGCAACCAGGGAGACGGTTGGGAGTGGTTTGTAGAGCAAGTGCAGAGCAGCCTTGGACGATTGGGCGATATACCTGCGCCGCGCGAGCAGCCCGCACCCAGCTTTCTGCACGATCCGGCGCCGCTGACCGAGGCGTTGGCTCCGGCGCAGCCATCCATCGAGGCTGCGGCACTCCTCGGACAGCGAACGGCTGAACTGCACCTCGCCCTGGGAGTGCCGACAGAGAATGCTGCATTTTCTTCCGAAGCGAATACACCTGAAGACCTTGCGGGTGATGCCGATCGCATTGAAGCCCAATTGAAGGCGACTCTGGACGCGCTCAGGCCGCAGCTCACGAGCCTTGATGAAGCAACGGCGGATGCGGCGGCTCTGCTGCTGTCACGGAGAGTTGAGCTGGTTGCACGCGTGCGCAAGATAGCGACTTTGCCATCAGGCGGCCGGCGCATTCGAATTCATGGGGATCTTCACCTGGGCCAGACGTTGCGGACAGAGACTGATTTTGTTTTTCTCGATTTTGAGGGCGAGCCGGCGCGTTCTCTTGCCGAGCGAAGGCGGAAACAATCGCCATTAAGGGATGTTGCCGGCATGATCCGCTCATTTTCCTATGCGGCTCATTTTGCGTTGAACCGTTGGCGTGGCGGAGCTGAGGAAAAGGGGGCTGACGGCCCAAGGGCATGGGTGCGCGCATGGGAAACGGCAGCGTCTGCGCGATTTCTCCACGCGTATCGAGAGACCATCGCTGCGGAGCCAAATCTTCTACCGCCGGCGCAGCAGTCGCAGGCTCTCCTTGAGGCATATCTGCTGGAAAAAGCGCTGTACGAACTGCTCTACGAGCTCAACAACCGTCCGACATGGCTTTACATTCCGGTTTCAGGCATTCTATCGCTGTAAGGAGTGACTCGCCTGGCAGACGCGGATGCGTCTTTAGTCCAGACGAAAGTTTTTCTGAAACGTATGGCAACTGCAGACCCGATTCCCGCTGTGAGTACTGCATCTCCGCCACCCGCTGCCAGCCTGCTGGTGATGGTGGCGGCGATGCCGCAGGAGCAGTTCGAGCGCTTGCTCACGAATTTGACTGCGGCTTTTCCAGCCGACAGCATGCTGGTTGCCACGCAGAACGAGTTCACGTCAAATGCCAATGCGGCTCTGCGTCTCGTCCTCGCTCCCGCGACGGGTGCGGCGTGGGCTTCGACCGCGGCTGATTTTGTGAATGCGTATCAGCTCGCGCAAGAAGAGAACGTGCGCGCGGTTCTTATGCTGGGTCCGGGTTCCGGGTCGCTGTCGGCACAAGCCTTGCACGACCTCGCGAACGCGGTGTTGTCCAGGGGTGTCGATCTGGCTGTGCCGCGCTATACGCTGCCGCCGAATGCAGGCTTGATCAATTCCGCAATCCTGTATCCGCTGACACGCGCGTTGTTTGCGACGCGTATTCGTTTTCCCCAGGCAATTGATCTCGGTCTCTCGCTCAGGATGGCGGAGCGCCTTGCCGCCGCAGCTCAGAGGTTTACCACTTCCAACCAGAGCGATGCTCTAATCTGGCCGGTGAGCGAAGCTGTCGTGGCGGGCTACACGATGGACGAATATGATGTGGGCCCGCGCGCATTGCCTCAGCCAGCGGACGTGGACATCAACGCGATCCTGTCGCTCATCACGGGATCGCTGTTTGCAGACATCGAGGCGAAAGCCGTGGTTTGGCAACGTCCACGGCGGTTACCCCCACCGCGGCGTCCTGCTCCTGAGATGTCGCACACAGACGGAGCCGCAGAAGTCGGGCGGATGATCGAGTCGTTTCGATTTGCGTACAGCAACCTGCAGGAGATCTGGTCGCTGGTACTTCCGCCCAACTCGTTGCTTGGGCTCAAGCGCCTTTCGATCACCGATGGGGCTGCATTCCGCATGCCGGAGGCGCTGTGGGCACGCATTGTTTACGACTTCCTGATTGCTTACCGGTTGCGCACGATCAACCGTGGACACCTGCTCGGCGCGCTGATTCCACTGTATCTCGCGTGGGTGGCCGGGCACATCAATATCACGGCTGCTGGAATCAGCTCGGAGCGGCATATCGAATCGGTCGCCGCGGCTTTCGAGGCCGACAAACCCTATATGGTCTCGCGATGGCGCTGGCCGGATCGGTTCAACTCATGATTGCTGCCCGCGAGATGAACGCACGTGATGCTCGAATGCCCGCAGAAATCCGGCTGCGCAAGTTGTTAGCCGCGGAAAGAGACCGGGCTTAAGGAGTTGACCTCATGCTGAATCTGTTTGCTGTCTTCTTTCAGTCAGATATAAGCGCGGCTGCGCAGACCACCTACGCTGATAATGCATCGATCTTGCGCCACATGTCCGAAGCGCTTCATCAGTCGCTCTATCGCGTGCTCTCGCTGTTTATTGCGGTGCTGCCAGGTATTCTCGCTTTCTTTGTCGCGCTTACCGTCTTTACCTTGATCGGCATGGCGCTCTCCGCTATTCTGCGCCGGGTTCTCACGGTCTTCAAATTCGACGAGCGCATGGCCCGTCATCGCGGAAATGTGGAGTGGACGCCGGCTAGCTCTCCCACCGGGCTGGTTGCGCGTTTTTCCTTTTGGGCGTGCGCGATTATGGGCCTGATCATCGGCGTTGCAGCGTTTGATACTTCGTATGCCGCAGGCGCTCCTCTTCCTATCTCGCTTCTGCCCTATTTCACGCATGCCGTAGGGGCGATTCTGCTGCTGATTGCCGGCAACCTGATTGCGCGGTTTCTTGCGCGTTCGGTTCTTATTGGAGCCGTGAATGCGCAACTGCAGTACGCCCGTTTTCTCTCGCTGGGCATCAAGTGGCTTGTGCTGGTGCTTACGGCGGCCATGGTGCTCGATCACCTGGAAGTCGGCGGCGACATCGTGGAGCTGGCCTTTGGCATTCTCTTCGGAGGGATCGTGTTGACGCTGGCCTTAGCGGTTGGGTTGGGTTCGCGCGACCTGGTGAGCCGCTCGCTGGAAAGTCACGTAGAACGGACGGGAGAACGCATTCCACCGCCACACGATGGATCAGGCGCGAGCCCTTCTGAAACGATACGCCACTTCTAATTCTCTGAATAGCGAATCACGGCGACGGTGTCAGGCGGGAGTTCGAGCGCGCCATCGTCGACTCGCAATCCGGTGCGTGACGCAAGTACGAGCTCGCCATGTGGCTTGACAGCGAAGCTGTGCGCCGACGTCCCCAGATTGCAGTACACCTGGATTATGCCACGCTCCATGGTGAGCCACTTGTCCTGCTCGTCGCAAGTGACGCGCGTATGTCCAGGCTCGCCGTCATTCAGGCTTGGAGTTGAGCGCCGAAGACGGATAAGGCCGCGGTACCAGGCCAGCATCTCCGCGTGCTCACCCTGATTCACTTCCATCCATGACAGCTTGGATTGCTCGAAGGTCTGGCGCTTCTCCGGGTCGGGGATCTGGTTAGGATTCCAACCGAACGCGGAGAATTCCTTCTTCCGTCCTGCCGACACCAACCGCGCTATTTCGGGGTC
>Ga0335072_10010278_pt1 | contig 13480 bp, 16 predicted proteins | sample Lox_Sample_21_FD_206725 | JGI IMG/M metagenome (GOLD analysis project Ga0335072, IMG submission 206725) | Soil microbial communities from Loxahatchee National Wildlife Refuge, Florida, United States - Lox_Sample_2.1 | ecosystem: Environmental > Terrestrial > Soil > Wetlands | place: USA...
CAGCGTTGGCGATCCCTGTGGCTGCGACCCGGGATCTTTCGCGACTAAGGTCAGACGCACGACGCCTCCTGATTGTAGTTGCGGATTATTGCGTCACAGATCACGCTAACAGACCAGCAGGAATCTCACAATAGTGCCTCTGATGTGGACCTATAGCAGACCTCTCGGAACTTGAAGCGCGTCGCAATTGAGCGTCTCGAAGTTCTGCAACTTCCTGCAACATCCTTGCGTGCGGCACATCGGCTCCGTAACTTCACTGAAAACCGCTAAGCGGCTCGATCAGGGATAACCCATCATCTTGACCTTTCACGCTCAACCCCGGCAGGCCAGCATCACGCTCCCGGCCACGAAGGAGGCTAACCACGATGCCCGAACAGGGAAGCCCTGCAGCCCTGCGCCCTGGAGACTCGGATGCCGTAACAATCCGGGCTGGATGGCGATCTGGTCTGCGCGCCGGGCGAGTACCAGGCCGTCCGTTATTCCGCGCCGGCCCTGGACCGTCGCTACCGGCACCACCGCCGGGCAGCTCACTGACCGTATGAACGCCATCGAGCAGGCCACCGCAACCCGCTTCTAGCAGTACGTCCCCGACACCACGCAAAAGCACGATCGGAGATCTCGCCATGCCTGCGTGCCCGGAGTCACCATCCCCCGGCCCGGCACTGCGCCTCGCTGCCGCTGACGGCGCGGCTGTTCCGTCACTTCGGGCCGATCCTGGCCAGCCGCGGGGGTACATTCCTACCCCGGTCACGGTGCTGGACCAGCAGAGCTTCAACCCCAATGTTCCAAATGTCGCCCGGGTCTATGACGTGCTGCTGGGCGGGAAGGACAACTTCGCTGCCGACCGCCAGGCCGCCGCCAGGCTGCTGGACGCTGTACCGGGCGCGGCGGTTGCGGCCAGGGAGAACCGGGCGTTTCTGGGCCGGGCGGTCCGGTTCCTGGCCGAGGAAGCCGGGGTCCGCCAGTTCCTCGACATTGGCGCCGGGCTGCCATGTGGCCGTGCCGTGCATGAGATCGTGCGCGGCTGCGTGCCGATGGCCCAGGTGGTCTATGCCGATCACGACCCCGTGGTGATCCGGCACGCCGACGCGCTGATCGGCGGCGCGTTGAACGTCGCCGCCATCCAGGCCGACCTGCGCCAGCCCCGCGCCCTGCTGGCCCAGGCGGCCATGAGCCACCGGATCGACCTGGCCGAGCCCATCGCGATCTTGCTTGTGGCCGTGCTCCACTTTCTGGAAGACAGCCACGACCCCTGGGCCATCGTCAACGTCCTCAAAGACCAGATCGCACCCGGCAGCTACGTCGTCATCTCGCACGTCACCGACGACCACATCCCCGCCGGCGCCGCGCAGCGGGCCCGGCAGGCATACCACGGTGCGTCTGCGCCTGGCGTGCCCCGGACCTGGGGCCACATCGCCCGCTTCTTCGGTGGCCTGGAGCTAGTCTCGCCCGGTTTGACGACCGTGTCGCGGTGGCGACCCGGCCATCTCGGGCCGCCGCCTGGCCCGGCGCTGTTTTATGCCGGGATCGGCGGCAAGACCAGCCCTGGGCGGCCCCGGTGACCGCCGGCAGCCAGGCCCGCCACGACGAGGACGCGTGCTGGCGGGAAGCAGCCCGGCTGCGCGCTGAGCACCGGTCGTGGATCATCATCTGGCTGGCCCCCGAGCGCTGCTTCCGCGCGTACCGACGGCTGCCCGGCGCCCGCCGCGATACCACGATCTCGGCCGCCACGCCCGGCGAGATGGCCGATCTGATCAGCCAGGCTGAGCAGGCTGCCCGAACCCCCACACCCCGCAAGGAAAGGCCGTGACCACCCCCGCCACCGGCCCCCGGGCCGAGACCGAGCAGCAAACCGAAGCGCGAATGCGTCAGGTCGCCGCCGAACTGGCCGCTGCCGGGCTGGACACCGGCGTGCATGAGACCCAGGGGGTCCTAGACGTGCGGGCCAGTTTGCGCCAGGAGGGCTTGGGGCCGGTGGAGGTCACCTACGACGGCGACGGGTACGTGACCGTGACGTTCTGGCATGCGCCCGGGGCCACGCCGACGCAGGTGGCCGCCACCATTAACGGTGTCCTGGCCGTGATCACTCAGTCGCCGTGACTGTTTGTGGTTAGTCCCTGTTCGATGTGAAGGTCCGGCAACTGTTTGCGGACGAGCGCCGGACCTTCGCCTCCCTTAGTCAAGAGAGGTGTACAAGTATGCCCTGTCGTGCTGCGGCCCCCTCCGGCCGCCGCGTGTTTTCCCGCTTTCTGGCGGTGCCTGCGGCCTGCGCGGTGCTGGCCGCTGCCAGCTGCGGTGCAGCCGCACCCCCAGCGGCCCAAATCCGGGTCAGCGGGGGAACGGCCACCATCGCGCTCAGTCCCGGGGAGGGCACCTTTAACTGGATCTTCCCGCTGGTTCCGTTCGCCAGCTCCTACCTGGCGAACATCACGTTCTCGGCCTACCTGATGTGGCGGCCGCTGTACTGGTTCGGCAGCCCCGGCCACGTCGGCCTCAACCAGGCCGAGAGCCTGGCTGACCCGGCTGTCATCACCGCCCGTGGTGGCCAGACCACGGCCACGATCACCCTCAAGCCGTACCGCTGGTCCGATGGCAGGCCGGTGACCAGCCGGGATGTGCAGTTCTGGTTTAACCTGCTGAAAGCGGAGAAGGCGAACTGGTGGGATTACGTGCCCGGGGAGTTCCCCGACAACGTCACCGCGTTGACGATCCTGAGCCCTTCCCGGTTCTCGCTCACCTTCACCGGCACCTATTCGGCGGCCTGGCTGTATAACGAGCTGGGGCAGCTCATCCCGCTGCCGCAGCAGTCCTGGGATAAGACCACGGCCACCGGGCCGGCCGGCAGCTATGACCAGTCACCGGCCGGGGCCAGGGCGGTGTATGCATTCCTGCTCGCGCAGAACCACAACACCGCCGCCTACGCCAGCAACCCGCTCTGGCAGGTGGTAGACGGCCCCTGGCGGCTGCACCGCTACGCCCCCGCCACCGGGGACGCCACCTACACCCGCAACACGGCGTACTCTGGCCCGGCCACCGGGTCACTGACCGCCATCACCATCGACAGCTACGCCAGCGACACCGCCGAGTTCGACACCCTGCTGTCGGACGGCGGCATCACCTACGGCTACGTGCCCTTCGACGACGCCGCGCAGGTCACCCGCGCCCGGGCCGACGGCTACACCACCCAGCCCTGGCCAGCCTGGGGCGACACCTGGACGAGCCTGAACTGCGCCAACCCCGCCACCGGGCCGGTGTTCGGGCAGCTTTACATCCGCCAGGCCATGCAGCACCTGATCAACCAGGCCGCCTACATCACCTCGTTCCTGCAAGGCTACGGCTACCCCGGCTACGGCCCGGTACCGCTGCAACCAGCCAGTGCGTTCGTCTCACCCCAGGAAAAACGCAACCCGTACCCCTACAACCCGGCCCAGGCGACCGCGCTGCTTAGCGCTCACGGCTGGCGGGTTGTCCGCGACGGCACCGACACCTGCGCCCGGCCCGGCACCGGCCCCCACCAGTGCGGCGCCGGCATCGCCGCCGGGGCGAAGCTGGCGTTCACCTTGCAGTACGCCACCGGAACCCTGGCCACCACCCAGCAAGCCGCCGCGCTCCAATCCGCGTTCCGCCAGGCCGGCATCACCCTGACCCTGTCCGGCGCGCCGTTCGCGGCGGTCGTCGGCGACGACGTGCCCTGCGCCAAACCCGGATGCTGGCAGATGATCTACTACGGGCAAGGCTGGTATTTCACCCCCGCCTACGACGAGCCCGACGGCTCAGCCATCTTCGCCACCCACGCCCCGTCCAACGGCGCGTCCTACTCCGACCCCCACGCCGACGCGCTCATCGCCAAGCTGCCGTCGGGTGGCGTGCCCGCGCTGTACGCCTACCAGGACTATCTGGCCAAACAGCTCCCGGTCTTGTGGATGCCGCAGGTCGACTACCAGATCTCAGCGGTCAGCGACACGCTGCGCGGCGCCTACCCCCAAGACCCGTTGTCCAACATTTACCCCGAAAACTGGTACTACGTGAAGTAACGCTTTCGTGTTAAGCCGGATATAGGACCCCAAACCGGGGTTCCGTACAGAGCGTGGCTGCCGGGCCGGGACCGCCTCAACCATGAGCCGGCCCGGCAGCCACCCCACCCCGCCACCACGATGAGGAGGCAGCACATGCACCAGGTCCAGTGGGTTAAAAGCAGCTATAGCTTTGCGAATGGTAACTGCGTCGAAATAGCGACGCTGGCTGATGGCATGGTCGGTATCCGCAACAGCAAAGACCCCGATGGCCCGGTCCTGCGGTTCACACCCGGCGAATGGAACGCATTCCTGTCTGGCACGCTGGCCGGGGAATTCGACCAGGCGGGCCGGTGTAGGTTCCCCGGATGATGTAGCAATTCCCGGGATCGGCTAGCAGTCCACCCGCAATTGCTAGGTAAGTTACGGCAGTTGTAGATCGTTATCCGGGCAGCTCATCGGCATAGGCATGCCAGCGTTGGTGGGCTTGCCTCGCGTAATACTGGTGGCGGCGTCGCCATAGCGACCAGCGGTCGCGTTGGGGCTGGTCGCGGCGGGGCTCGGGGATGACGGTGCCGCGGAGCTGTCTGAGCAGCTCAGGGATGGTGACGGGGATCAGCTCGAAGATTCCGGCTTGCTCGTCGCGGGCGCGCTGGAAGGCTGCGGCGACGGCGAGGAAGATGTAGGCGAGCAGGCTGATCGCGGTCCAGCGGTGCCAGGAGGTCCAGGTGGTGACCTGGCCGCTGTCCAGCCCGCTGACCTGCTTGGACTGCTGGTGATCTTCTTCGATTCTCCAGCGGGCGCCGGCCACGGCGATCAGCTTGGCCAGCGGGACCGGGACGGGGCTCCAGCACAGGTAACAGCTGACGGTTCCGGTGTAGCGGTGCTTCCTGAGCAGCAGGAACGCGTGCCCGTCGTCCTTCCCTTCGGGGGTGTCGTCGGGCGTGATCTCGATCATCGCCCAGTTGTAGTCCTTGGCTCCCTTGGTCGCCGAGCCGGTGCGCATCCGCTGCCACATGGCGGGTTTGACCAGGGTGGCGGCCTTCTTCAGGGCAGGCGCCGGCCTGGGGACAGGGTCACCGTGTAGTTGGAGCGGACCGCCAGGACGTAGCCGGTGCCTCGTTCCCGGATGCTCTTGCGCAGGTCGCGGCCGCCGTAGACTTCGTCGCCGGCGACGAACCCGGCGCGGGTGCCCTGGTCGTGCGCGTGCCGCAGCAGGTCGCCGGCGAGCTGCGGTTTCGTCTTGAAGATAACCGCGTCCGGGATCCCGGCCAGTTCGCGGCGCTCCTCGTCGGCGGCCCAGTTCTCGGGCAGGTACAGGGCGCGGCCGATCAGGGCGTGCCCGGCCGGGGCGGCGTAGGTGAGGGTGACCGCGACCTGGCACAGGGCGGTGCCGCCGACAGTGCCGCTGTACTGGCGCGATGCCCCGGCGCAGCAGTCCGATGACTTCTCGTCGGCGGTCTCGTCCACGATCAGCACCGCGTCCCCGCCGTCCTGGCCTGCGGAGAAATGACCGACGGCCCAGTCCGCGGCGGCATCGAGCATCCGCTGGTCATCGCAGCGAGCACGAGACAGCAGGTGCTGCATCCGGTACGGGCGGTCGTCACCTGCAGCCTCCGCAATCGTCCAGCAGTTGCGGTCTTCGAGTTCGGACAGCAAGCCCTTCACCATGTCCTTGCAGGTCAGCCGGGTCTCCCGCCGGGCGAAGCATGACGCGACCCGCGCCATCAGGTCCTCGAACAGGCCCGCATGCGCGTGGCGGTCTACGCTGGCACCAGCGGCTGCCGGGTGATTTGTCTTTGGGTGTAGCTCTTCTGCAGGGACCGGCTGAACTAGGAAGACGCGGGCTGGTTGACCGTGAGGGCGTGTGCCTCGGGCATGGGCGGCGGCTGGGTAGGCGGGTTCAGGGGAGACGATGAGACGTTGCCGCCTCCTCTGAAGGGAGGGGCGCCCGGTGGTGCAGTCGGGTGGGGTCCGGGGAAGTTAGGTCAGGTGGTGCTGGCGCGGGTGGCGGTTACCGCTGCGGCGGTGAAGTGCATGGTGAAGCTGCCCCCGGCTGCGTCGATGGCGGCGCCGATGCTGTCGAGCAGCTGCTGGAGCACGGCCGGGGGGAACTTGCTGTGGCCGCCGGAGGTGGGGACCATGTCCAGCCACTGGTCGCGGGTGTAGGGCTGGTCCCACTCGTAGCGCCACTGCTGCCACGGCTCGGGGTCGCTGAATGCGCCGGAGGCGCGGATGCCGTCTGCGGCCTTGGTGAAGAACGCCGAGTAGGCGTCCAGGCCGGGCATCGTGCCCGCGGCGGCGAACGGCGAGCCGGGCGGCAGTACGCGGCGGTAGGCGTCGGCGAAGGCCTCGCCGAGGGCGGGCGGGGGCTGGAAGACGTACCAGAACGCCGCGGCCAGTCCGCCGGGGCGCAGTACCTGGGCGGCCTTGGCCGCGCCGGCGGCCGGGTCGACCCAGTGCCAGGTCATGCCGGCGGTGACCGCGTCGAATGTCCGTCCGGCGGGGTCCCAGTCCTCGAACCTGGCCACCTCGGCGGCCAGGCCGTGCTGCCGGGCGAACGCGGCCATCTGCGGGTCGGGGTCGATGCCGAGCACCCGGCAGCCGGCCGCCTGGAGCTGGCGGGAGGATATGCCGGTGCCGCAGCCGACGTCGAGGACGTCGCGGCCGGGGCTCGCGGCGGCGATCCGCTCGATCAGTGCCTGGGGGTAGCGGGGCCTGGCCCGGTTGTAGCGCCCGGCTTCCGGGCCGAACGACTGTGCTACTTCCCGGGCCTGGTGCGCTTCACGGGGCCCGGGAGCGGGGGCGCCTGCCTGCTCCGGAGGTATAGTGGTCATGCGCCCACTATAAGTGGGCGATTGCCCACTTGTCAATCGGGTGCTACCCGGCAGCGGATGGAGGGATGCGAGGTGCCCACAGGGGTGGCCATCCGCGACGCGCGGCGGCAGCTGTTCGACGCCGCGGAGCGGGTCCTGCTGAGGGACGGGCCGTCCGCGCTGACCAGCCGGGCGGTCACCGCCGAGGCAGGGGTTGCCAAGGGGGTCATGCACCGGCACTTCGCCGACTTCGACGCGTTCCTGGCCGAGTTCGTGCTCGACCGGGCCGGGCGGATGGATCCCCTGGCCGCCGCGCTGCCCGGGTCCGCCGGGGCCGGCACCGTGGCCGGCAACATCGCCGGGGCGCTGACAGCGCTGTTCTCCTCGGCCGCGGTGGCGATCGTCGCGCTGGTCGACTTCCGCGGCGAGCTGCGGGCCCGGCTGCGCGAGTCCTGGCCGGCCGGCGTCCCGGTGCTGACCGAGGCCATGGAGATCATCGCGTCCTACCTCGCCGCGGAGCGGGACCTGGGCCGCGTCGCGGCCGGCGCGGACATCGACACCCTCGCCGCCGTCCTGATGGGCGCCGGGCACCGGCTGTTCGCCGACCGGGCCAGCGCCCCGCCGGACGCCGCAGCGGTCGCCAGGATGGTGACCGCGGTCGTCGGCGGCGTTGTCCGGGACCAGGCGCCGTGAGCCAGCCGCGCTGTCCCGGGCGCCTGCCGGCGAGCCAAAGCTGCCGCCCGCCAGAGCCGGATGCGGACCCGGCTGGCCGCCGGGGAGAAGCCGAACCGCAAGCGGATGGCCACCTTGACCTGCGTCTACGACGCCGAGCCGGCCCCCAGGCGCCCACACGACATCATTGCCCCGCCCGGCGGCCGGCACGGCCACCGCAGGCTGCGGCCCCGGCCCGGGGCGATCGCGAAATGGCTGGCCGGGTCGGTGGAACACGACCCCGCCGACATGATCGCCGCCGCGTTTGACCAGGCTGAGGCCCGCGATCCGGCCCACCATAGGACCTGGGTGGTCCTTGTCGACGGGGCCGAGCACCAGCTGGATCTCATCCGCTGCGAAGCCCAGCGGCGCGGCGTCACCATCCACATCGTGATCGACTTGATCCACGTGCTCGAATACATCTGGAAGGCCGCCTGGTGCCTGCATGCCGCCGGGGATCCGGCAGCCGAGGACTGGGTAGCGGTCAAAGCACTCGCGGTACTGGCCGGGGACAGCGCCCGGGCAGCCGCCGAGATCACCGCCGAGGCGGACGCCGCCGGCCTCGCCGGCGCCCAGCGGACCGGAACTGATGCCTGCGTCCGCTACCTGACCAGCAAGGACGAGTACCTCCGCTACGACCAGGCCCTGACCGCGGGATGGCCCATCGCCACCGGCGTCCTCGAAGGAGCATGCGCCACCTGATCGGCGACAGGCTCGACATCACCGAAGCCAGGTGGGGACTCCAAGGCGCCGAAGCGATCCTCACCCTGCGCGCCGTCATCGCCAACGGCGACTACGACGACTACTGGCGCTACCACCTGGCCCGCGAACACCAGCGGCTCTACCCCAGCACAGCCCAGGGCGAGCACGCACTCGCTGCCTTATCCCCCTCACTCAAAACGAGCTGCACCCTTTGTCTTCTCCGCAAACTGGAATGATCACGGCAGCCGCGCCTGCCTTCCCGCCTGTCCGGGCATCCGTTGGCACTGTGCCGGACCAGCGGCCTGCTGCCAGGACGATGGTTAACCGTCGAATGTGACGGAGAAGCAAAGGTTGCCCGTCGTCGGCCATGGCTTGTTCAGGTAGAAATGCGATCCGTTGACGTAGTTATCCGGCGGCCCGAGATAACCGTTCCAGTGATAGTCATAGAACCACGCTTCGCCAGAAGGGCAATCGTTGGTTCCCCAATCCATGTTGGTTCCAAATCCTTGGTTGCCTGAGGCGGTTCCGCACGCAACCAGGCCCGCGTCAGCGAGACCTGAATTGTTATTGTAATCTCCGATGCATTCCCCGGAATCGCCTTCGCTGCCGACGTAGGCGAGTTCGTAGTAGCCGGTCTCTTCGTTATCGAGTATAATAAAGTCCTGATGAGTATCACTTGTCTCTGGCCCGTCCGCGTAAACGTTCACGTACGGGCCGCCGCTCCATGCATTCAGGCACGCGTAGCCGCCATTGTAATAGCACAATTCTTGATACTGGAGGACCGCCGGCCCAACCGCTGCGAGACAGGCGGCTCCTGACGCCACGATGCCTACACCGGTAGCCTTGAGGGCGCCGCTGCAGACGCCCACTGCCGCTCCCTTGGCGATCTCGTTCAGGCCTGAGGAGAGTGCTGCCGTATTGCAGATCGTGGCGCGGAGAGTGGTGACTTTATAGCCAAAATTCAGGAGCTGATTGGTGCAATCCGCGCCGAGACGTGGACTCATGGTGCTGGGCGGCGGCGTATTGCGCGTGGCGGCGGACGCCGACGCGGCTGGTCCGGTCACACCGTATGCGGAGGAATGCGATGACGCGTTCGTGCCTGCCGGAGATGCCGCAGCGGCGCCTGGGTGCGGTGTAGCGGCATGCGCCGGCGCGGTAGTTACGAGGGCCAGGGCGAGAAGACCTGCCACCGCCGACGCTGCAGCTAAGCGCGAGAGATGTGCACTGCTTCCATGCGGCGAGTGACTGAGTTTTCTCTTGTAGCGCATCTGCGTTGCCTCCACACGGTAGGGAAGGGATGGAATGGATCGCCCTTAATAGGCCTCCAGTCCGGACGTTACTATCACGGGAATTATTGTCAAGACTCAATCACGGCAGCTGTAGTTCGTTGTGATCATGGTGTTGTCTCGGTATAGGCGTTCCAGCGTTGGTGGGCTTGGCGGGCGCGGTGCTGGTGGCGGCGTCGCCAGGTCGACCAGTGCAGGCGGTGGGCCTGGTCTCGCCTGGGCGGCGGAATGACGATGTCGCGCAGGAGCCGCAGCAGCTCCGGGACGGTGATCGGGGTGAGCCCGGCCTCCAGGTCTGAGCTGGCGCCTTGCTGGCGCTGCACCGCGACGGCGACCGCGAGGTAGATGTAGGCGAGCAGGCAGATCGCGGTCCAGCGGTGCCAGGCTTTCCAGCGGATGACCTGCGCGGCGTCCAGGCCGGTGCTCTGCTTGGCGAGCTGGTGATCTTCTTCAATCCGCCACCTGGTCACTGCGATGGCGATCAGCCGGGACAGCGGGACCGGGCCGGGTGTCCAGCATCGGTAATACGACAGCGTGCCGTCGGCGGATGATCTGGTCGCTGCCCGCGGCGTAGTCTTCCTTGCCGCGGACGTCGGGATGCTCATCGATCAGGAGCACCCGGCCGTGTGCGGCAACCAGGCCCCGCAGCTGCCGCCAGAATGGCTCGAACCGGCTGGCGGGCACGTGCGACAGCCAGAACGCAAAGAAGACCGTGTCGAATCGTGCGAGTGCGCGCCAGGAGAACACGTCGGCGACCTCGAACCTGACGTTGGCGACCGTGACCCGGCTGCGCGCAATATCGATCGCCTCGGGGGCGGCGTCGATCGCTGTCGCCGGACCAGCGTGACACCGCCCGCCCAGCGGCAACCGCGACCTGCGGATACGCAGCAAAGGTCACGATCTACAACTGCCGTATAAGTGTGGCGTCGACCTGGTCGCACGCCGCCATTAGCCTAGCGACTTGATACTGGATGCGTTTTGGCCTCAGATCGGGCCGGGAAAGGGGGCGACCTTGGCGATCGACTGGCCGGCGCTGCGCGCGGCCGCCCAGACGGCGGCGCGCTCCGCCTACGCCCCGTACTCCCGGCTGCAGGTGGGAGCCGCCGGGCAGGTGAAGGGGGACAGCGCGGATGTTGCGGGCCGGATCGTGGTGGGCTGCAACGTGGAGAACGCGTCCTTCGGGCTGACCCTGTGCGCGGAGTGCGGCCTGGTCTCGGCGCTGCACGCCAGCGGCGGCGGGACCCTGGCCGCGGTCAGCGTCGTGGCCGGGGACGGCGCCCCGCTGGTCCCGTGCGGGCGCTGCCGCCAGCTGCTGCTCGAGGCCGGAGGCCCTGGGCTGCTGCTCGACGCCGAGGGCGGGCCGGTAGAGATCGGCGCCCTGCTGCCCTCGGCCTTCACCGGCTCCGACCTGAGCGCGCGCCGGGACACCGGTGCCTGACCCCGCGACCAGCATCGTCGACCTGATCCGGGCCAAGCGGGACGGGCATGCCCTCACCGACGACGAGATCCGCTGGCTCATCGCCGCTTACACCGGCGGCGCGGTGGCCGACGAGCAGATGTCCGCCCTGCTCATGGCCGTCTACTTCCAGGGCCTGTCGCCGGGGGAACTGCGCGCCTGGACCGCGGCCATGGTCAGCTCCGGCGAGCGGCTCGACCTGAGCGCGGTGCCCGCGCCCACGGTCGACAAGCACTCGACCGGCGGGGTGGGCGACAAGGTCTCGCTGGTTCTCGCGCCGCTGGTCGCGAGCTGCGGGGCCGCCGTGCCGCAGCTGTCCGGGCGCGGCCTCGGCCACACCGGCGGCACGCTGGACAAGCTGGAGTCGATACCCGGATGGCGGGCCGGGCTGTCCACCGCCGAGATGATCGCGGTGCTGCGTTCGGCCGGCTGTGTGATCTGCGCGGCCGGGTCTGGCCTCGCCCCGGCCGACCGCAGGCTGTACGCGCTGCGCGACGTCACCGGGACCGTCGAGTCGATCCCGCTGATCGCGAGTTCGATCATGTCCAAGAAGATCGCCGAGGGCACGGCCGCGCTCGTGCTCGACGTCAAGGTGGGCAGCGGTGCGTTCATGCGGGAGATGCCGGCCGCGCGCCTGCTGGCGCAGACCATGGCCGGCCTGGGCGCCGAGGCCGGGGTGCGGACCACGGCGCTGCTGACCCAGATGGACGCGCCGCTCGGCCGGGCCGTCGGCAACGCCGTCGAGGTCGAGGAGGCGGTGGCGACGCTGCGCGGCGAAGGCCCGGCCGACCTGGTCGAGGTGACGCTGGCGCTGGCCCGGGAGATGCTCGCGCTGGCCGGCATCGAGGACGATCCCGAGGCGGCGCTGGCCGGCGGCCGGGCGCTTGGCCGTTACCGCGAGATGATCGCGGCCCAGGGCGGGGACCCCGACGCCCCGCTGCCCCGGGCCCGGCACAGCCAGGTGGTGACCGCTGCGCAGGCCGGCTGGCTGCGGCGGCTCGACGCCCGGGCGGTCGGCGTGGCCGCCTGGCGGCTCGGCGCGGGACGGGCGCGCAAAGAGGACGACGTGAACCACGCGGCCGGTGTCATCTGCCTGGCCAAGCCGGGCGACCAGGTGACCGCCGGCCAGCCCGTGCTCGAGCTGCGCGGCGATGACGAGACCCGGTTCGCGGCGGCGATCGAGGTCCTCAGCAGCGCCGTGGAGGTCGGCCCCGAGCCGCCCGCCGCCGGGCCGCTGGTGATCGACCGCATCACCGCGTAGCCGCGGCCGGCCGGTCTGTGACAATGGAACGCGTGGTGACCCTGGATGAGATCCGCAGCGTGCCCAAGGTACTGCTGCACGACCACCTCGACGGCGGGCTGCGGCCGCAGACGATCGTCGAGCTGGCCGCCGAGACCGGGTACGACGGCCTGCCCACGACCGACGTGGCCGAGCTGGCCCGCTGGATGACCGGAGTTGCCCAGCGCGGCCAGCTCGAGCTCTACCTGGAAGCCTTCGAGCACACGGTCGGGGTGATGCAGACCCGGGACGCGCTGATCCGGGTGGCGGCCGAGTGCGCCGAGGACCTGGCCGACGACGGCGTCGTCTACGCGGAGGTGCGGTTCGCCCCGGAGCTGCACGTGACCAGGGACCTGAGCCTGGACCAGGTCGTCGAGGCGGTGCTCGAGGGATTCCGGCGCGGCAGCCGCGGCCGGGGCATCACCGTGTACGCGCTGCTGACCGCGATGCGCACCGCCGCCAGATCGCTGGAGATCGCGGAGCTGGCGGTTCGGCACCGGGACGCGGGCGTGGTCGGGTTCGACATCGCGGGCGCCGAGGCGGGCAGCCGTCCAAGCCGTCACCTGGACGCGTTCCAGTACGTCGCGCGGGAGAACTTCCACATCACGATCCACGCGGGCGAGGGGTTCGGGCTTCCGTCCATCTGGGAGGCGGTGCAGTGGTGCGGTGCCGAGCGGCTTGGGCACGGGGTCCGGATCATCGATGACATCCGGGTGCCAGCGGGCGGCCATGCCTCGCTGGGCAGGCTGGCCAGCTACATCCGGGACCGCCGGATCCCGCTGGAGATGTGCCCGACCTCGAACGTGCAGACCGGCGCGGCCAAGTCGATCAAGGATCACCCGATCGGGCTGCTGCGCGAGCTGCTGTTCCGGGTGACGGTCAACACCGACAACCGGCTGATGAGCGGGGTCAGCCTGTCGTCGGAGTTCCACGCGCTCGGTGAGGCGTTCGGTTACGGCTGGGGCGACATCGAGTGGCTGACCATCAACGCCATGAAGAGCGCGTTCGCGCCGTTCGACGAGCGGCTGAGGATCATCAACACGGTCATCAAGCCCGGATTCGCCACCGCCCGCTCGCCCCGGATCGGCTCGGGCGGCCCGGCGGAGTAGCGTCAGCCTCATGGGGATCGAGTCGCTGACGCAGCCTGGCCTGGCCCGGTGGACCGGCGCCGACATTGCCACGTCGGACGCCGCGCTCCGGCAGGTGCTGCACGGGCT